>WNGL01010771.1_pt1 | contig 10518 bp, 10 predicted proteins | sample 5400591 | NCBI WGS metagenome assembly WNGL01 (sample SAMN13153377, study PRJNA577476) | soil metagenome | isolation source: 80 cm soil or saprolite under Garry oak tree replicate 1 | place: USA:California | collected 2016-06-15
ACGATGCCACGGCTTTGGTTGCTTACCGCTTCGCTCTGGCGGCGCTGGTCACCGGCTCATTCTCGCTGGGCAGCGCAACCGGCCACTTCTTCATCGTGGGCCTCGGCGGGATTCTTATCGGTTTGATCGTAGGCTGGCTGGCTGCGGTGATTCAAAAGCCCATTGATGATCCGCCGATTGAAATCACCCTTTCACTCCTGACGCCGTTTGCCGCCTATTTGCCTGCGGAACAATTGGGCGTCTCCGGCGTGCTGGCCGTAGTGACCGCCGGTCTGTATCACGGTTGGCGCATTCCTGAGATCACGACCTCACGCACTCGGCTTCAGGCCGGCCCGGTTTGGGAAATGATCGAGTTCCTCTTGAATGGGTTCATATTCATCCTCATCGGGCTACAACTGCCTGAGGTGCTGCGTCATTTAGCTGGCCGCTCCATTTCTCAACTCGTCTGGTACGCCGTCCTCATCAGCCTGGCGGTGATTCTGATTCGTATTCTGTGGGTTTTCCCGGCATCCTACCTGCCGCGGTTGCTCTTCAAACGAATCCGTCAACGTGATCCTTACCCCGCCTGGCAACACGTCGCGTTGGTTGCCTGGACAGGCATGCGCGGGGTGGTTTCGCTGGCTGCGGCTCTGGCGCTGCCGCTCACGCTGGGAAACGGCTCGGCCTTTCCCGGTCGCGACCTCATTCTGTTCCTGACGTTCATCGTGATCCTCGCGACGCTGGTCGTGCAGGGCTTGAGTCTGCCCCCGATTATCCGCTGGCTCCGCATCGAAGATGATCGCGCGGCGGAAAAGGAAGAGCGCGGCGCGCGGCTCAAAGCCAATCAGGCCGCCTTGGCCCGGCTCAGCGAAATCGCCAAATCACAATCCATGAATGCCGACACCCTCCAACGGCTGCGGGTGGAATACGAAGACCGCATCCGTCAATTGGAAGTTTGCGAACCCAACGATACTGAGGCTCCGCACGGGCTCTTTTCTTCAGATTACGAGCAGTTGTCGCACGAGACCCTCCAGGTGGAACGCAAAACCATTCTCCAACTCCGCAACGAGCGCGTCATCAATGACGAAGTCCTGCGTCACATCCAGCGCGACATTGATTTGGCCGAAGCCCGCCTTGGCCAGCCGAACCGGGCGTAGGACGGGGTACGGCTCGCCTCTCGTGCGCGCTGCTGCCTGAAACGCTGAAACGCTGAAACGCTGAAATTCGATATATGAACCTGGAAACTTTTCAGCGTTTCAGCTTTCAGCTTGAGCTGCCCCAGCCCTGCGCCACTCGCTGCGCCAGCCGTTCCAGCCAAAATGCCGGTTTTGCCTTCGCTTGTTCGACTGTTGTCAACCGGGTCAAGGCATGGGTCTGCGTGAAGGCGCATAGCTTTGAGGCGCCGGCCCCGCTGGTCCCCGTCAGCCCAATACATGGAATGCTCAGGTCCAGACAGCGCTGCGCGATCTGGCCCACGCCCTTGCCCATGAGGGTCGAGTCGTCTATCGTCCCTTCGCCGGTAACCACCAAATCCGCCCAACTCAGGTGGCGGGCAAGTGCCGCGTGGCGGCCAAACAATTCAAACCCAGGTTCCAACCGCGCGCCCAGGAACGCTGCCAACCCAAACCCCAGCCCGCCTGCGGCGCCCGCCCCAGGAAGGCGCGCGTATTCACGCCCGGCTTTCTTCTGGACGGCGCTTGCCAAATGCCGCAGGCACCCCTCAGCCAGTTGGAAGTCTCCCTGGCGCAAACCTTTCTGAGGTCCGTAAACGCGCGTCGCGCCGCTGGGTCCGAGCAGTTCATTTTGCACATCCACGGCCACCAACAGCTCGCGAAACCAGCGACGCCGCCTTGGAGCATGGATTTGGTTGAGGTTGTGCAAACCCGTCCAGCGTTCAATGGCCTTGCCGTTGCGGTCCGCAAACCCCCAGCCCAACGCGCGGGCCAAACCAAATCCGCCCTCATTAGTTGCGCTGCCGCCGATACCCATCAGGCAACGTTTGGCTCCCTGGGCTGCAGCCGCTTGCAGCATCGCCGCCAGGCCGAACGTATCCAACTCGAATGGATGAAAGTGTTTCGGCGGCAAGAGCGCCAGCCCGATGACCTCGGCCGATTCGATGATGGCCGTCCGGGTTTTGGGTTCCCACCACCACTTGGCCTTGCGCGAGCGATGGGCCGCATCAACTGTTCGGATGGTTTGAACCTGGGCGCGGAGCAGTTTGCTGATAACTTCGCCAAAGCCATCGCCGCCGTCGCTCATCGGCAGCAAAGCCAGCGAGTCTTGTGGTCTGGCTCTGCGCCAGCCGCGAGCAATGGCTTGAGCGGCTTGACTGGCAAGGAGTGTGCTCTTGAACTTATCGGGAATAATCAAGACATTCAGCAGCATCGCTTATGGGGCATGCTCGCATGCAGCTCCTATTTTCACTTTCATAGCCACTCTGGGTAAAAGGTATAGCCACAGATCCTCAGAACCAGGTGCGCCAAGGCCATTGATCCGACCGCAATCGCAAAGAATATGTCCAACGTCCCTAGGGTGGTTGTCCGACGTGTGAGGTACGAGTACAGCGCGAGTACGGCCGGCCAATGAGCGGCGACCATCGCCCAAGCAAATGGAGGCCGTGCGGATGCCTCATTGTAGTAGGACAGGTATGGCCAAATCAGATATTGTGGGACAACCGCGCTCACGTAGAAAATTAGCCCTGATTGGAACACCCGCAGCAGCGGATAGCCCACGGCAAAGGGATAGACCAAGAACGCGACCGGTATTGCGATTCGCACCATTCTTTGCTTCATCTCCTGACTCATGGGTCGAAATTCTGTCCTGGCACAGGTTTCGTGAATCCTCGTATATTGGCCCTGATGGCCGGTGGCGGAGTTCCTCCGGTGGCCCGTAGCAGCCCGGCAGTGTAGGAATTGGAGTTGTACCCTGGCGAATCTGCCTTGGGAAACGCGGGTACTGGAGCGTGAAACGTTCTGGCCGGAAACCAAACCGGTACTTTGCGCTTTACCTTCGCCAAACGCGGATCAACCCCGCCCAAGCCTCGATTAATTCGATATCGTAAGTTAGGCTGCAGGGCTGTGCTACGGTGGCTGGTGCATGGCATTTGTCACATGGACCTGGTGATTGTGCGCAAATTTGTTTGCCGCCGATTCAGCAGGAGCGCCCTGTCTAACGCTACATCTGCTGTGGGAGGCTCGGCGCCGTGGCCGCCAGTGGCGGCAACGGCACGATCTCGTCAAGTTCACTGTCGCCGAGCTTGACCGCGATCTGAACGCCGGAAAGGCCATGTTGTCGGGCGAAATCAATGGCTCTTTGTGAATGCTGGAAATCAAAGGCCTCGTGCGCGTTAGCCGTCCAATCGCCCAAGCTCCGGAAATACAATCCCGTGCGCGAATGTTGAAGCAGAATCTTCATCGTCTCAGCTTGGCTTGCGTCTGGTTGCTTCCGAGAGTCGCGGACGACGACGGCCACTCACATCGTCCAAAGCTCTTTAACGAAAGCTGTCCGAATTTATAAACCATCCCGTATGAATTGCAAGCCAAAACTGGGGCTTGGGAAGTCGGGAGTTTTACGGACTTCGAGGCCGGGGTCATTGCGAAAAGCTGCTTACGCAAATACGCCTGCCTCATTTCCGGGCCAAGCCGTGCGAACCAGTTGTTCACCTGCTTTTTTTCGGCTCGTCTTCCTGATAGAAGGCCAGATGAAACTTATGGATGAACCGGTGGAAAACGGGCGCAAAAACCACGCCCATCGTGGTGATGAACGCCAGCCCGCTGAACAGCGCGTAACAGCCGGCGAACAGTTTTCCCGCCGGCGTTTGGAGAGGCGCCAGCGGTCCCATCCCGGAGAGAATCAACGCCGCATTCACGAAGGCATCGAGCCACGCCAGCTTTTCCAAGTAATGATAACCGGCCATGCCAAGGCCCAAAGACGCCAGCACGATGGCTAACCCGACGACAGAACCGCGCGCCACACGGGCGTAGAAGGCGCGCAGAGGCAGCAGCGGCGCTCGGTGGTGCTCGAACATTGGGATTCGAGAGTAGCGCGGCCAGCATCAGGTTCAAAGGCCATTCCTCATGAAAGCGGGCGCAACGCAGGGCCGGATCTCAATTCCCCGATGCCGCTCCTAGCCGAGATACCTCATACTTTCGCCCCTCATCCCATTAACACCGTGGCTTCAGCCCGGTGGTGCAGGGCAATGGTGTAGTCCCAGCCGTTTCAATTCAACGGCTTCGTCGCGGGTAGGCAAACTGTTGAAACAGTTCCCCACCGTTGCGCCGCATTCTCCACCGGGCTGAAGCCACCGTGCTAATGAGACGGCAAACGGAGTGAGAAACATCCAGGCTCGGCTCAATTCTTTGCCAGTGCCTTGGCTACGGCTTGTTCCAGTTCTTCACCGCGCAAATCCTTGCCCAGAATTTTTCCTTCGCTGTTGAGCAAGTAGGTGGCCGGGATGCTGTTGACGCCATATTTGACCGCCAGCTTGTTGCTCCAAACCTTGCCGTCGAAGAACTGTTGCCAGGGCATCTTTTTCTCCTTGGTGAAGTCGGTGAGCTTGGTCTCATCTTTGTCGAGGCTGATGCCGATAATTTCAAATCCGTCGGCGTGGTGCTTTTCATAAGTCTTGAGCACATTGGGCAGTTCGCGCACGCATGGCCCGCACCAGGTCGCCCAGAAGTCAATCAACACCACTTTGCCTTTGTAATTGGCGACAGACAGTGGTTTGCCCGCCACGTCCTTTTCATCGAAGTCAGGAAACTTCGACCCCGCCACTAGCGCGCGCTGAACCTTCTTCGATTCCTCCTGCTGCTTAAACGACTTGAGGACCTCATCGGCATTCTTGCCCTGCTTGGTCTCGGGAAAATCGCGTTTGACCTGTTGGACAAGCTCGACGCCCTTGTCGGTGTTGTCGAGCACCTGGAAATAGAGCATGGCTTTCATGAAGAGGATGTTGGCGACATCATCGGTTTTTTCGTCTTTATGTTTGGCCAGCAAAGCGTCGAACTCCTGCAGTTCACCCGCCAGGTCGGCTTCGGTTTTTTTGCCGTCCTTGAGTTTGGACTCTACCTTGGCGATCAGATCCTTAAGTTCGCCGGAGGCGCCGCTGTCATCGGCGCCAGGCACAGGTTGACTGGACAAGGCAAGTGATATGGCCGCTAGAGCGATGAGAAGTTTTCTTTTCATGGGTGAAACAAGTTGACCGTTGGTTTTCGGACCAATTGGGGTAATTAGGCCGCGAATGAGGGGCAAGCACAAGTTAATTCCCTGCGAGCTTCCCTCCCTCCCTCCTTTCGAGCCGCTGTGAGCCGCGACAAGCACAACAATCCTCACTCAACGTTTCAGCCTTTCTGCGCCGCTTTGGCCCACGTGTCTTTGAGCGTGATCGTCCGGTTAAACACCAACCTCCCGGGCGCGCTGTCTTTGTCGAGCGCGAAATACCCTAACCTCTCGAATTGGTAGCGGAGTTCAGCCCTGGCCTCCTTCAGACTCGGCTCGCATTTCGCAGTCACGACTTCCAGCGAATGCGGGTTCAAGTGCTTCTTGAAATTGCCCTCCGCGTCCGGTTCCGGAGCCGTGAAAAGACGATCATAGAGGCGCACCTCGGCATCCATGGCGTGCCCGGCGCTGACCCAGTGGATGGTGCCTTTGACTTTTCGGCTGGCCGTCGGGCCGCCGGTCTTGCTGTCGAGATCGGCGGTGCAGCGCAGCTCAATGAGGTTGCCGCTGGCGTCCTTGAGCACTTCTTCGCACTTGATGATGTAGGCGTATTTGAGGCGCACCTCGCCGCCAGGACGCAGGCGAAAATATTTTGGCGGCGGCGTTTCCATGAAGTCCTCGCGCTCGATCAGCAGCCCGCGGCTGAACGGGACCTTGCGCATGCCCGCGTTGGCGTCTTCGGGGTTGTTGATCGCTTCGAGCTCTTCAATCTTGCCTTCAGGATAATTGGTAATGGTCACTTTCAGGGGGCGCAACACTGCCAATCGGCGCACCGCGTTCTTATTCAGGTCCTCGCGAATAGCATACTCCAGCACGGCGGCCTCGGTCAGCGAGTTGTATTTGGTGATGCCGATGTTGGAGGCGAAGCTCCGAAGGGCCTGGGGAGTGACGCCGCGCCGGCGCAGACCGCTGATGGTGGGCATGCGCGGGTCGTCCCAGCCGGAGACCAGGCCCTCGGTAACGAGCTGCATCAGCTTGCGCTTGCTCATCACCGTGTAACCGAGACTGAGCCGGGCAAACTCATACTGACGAGGCAGCGGTCGCGGCAAATCCAGCCGCTCCAGAATCCAATCGTAAAGCGGCCGATGCACCTCGAACTCGAGGGTGCATATCGAATGGGTGATGCCCTCGATGTAATCGCTCAAGCAATGCGCGAAATCGTACATCGGATAAATGCACCATCTGTCGCCGGTATGATGATGCTCGGCGTGGCGGATGCGGTAGAGCACCGGATCACGCATCCAGATGTTGGGGGAAGCCATGTCAATCTTGGCGCGGAGCGTGCGCGCGGCGTCGGGGAATTCGCCAGCCTTCATGCGGGTGAAGAGGTCGAGATTCTCTGCGATGGCACGCTTGCGGAAGGGACTGTCTTTGCCGGGACGATCGGGGCCGCCGCGATAGTTGTCGGTGTCTTCGGGCGAGAGATCGCAGACATAGGCGACGCCCCTTTTGATAAGCTGCAGCGCGTATTGGTAGAGTTGCTCGAAATAATCGGAGGCGTAGAAGGGCTCCAGTTCGAGGTTCGAGGCGCCGGGGCCGAGATAAAAGTCTTCCTTCCCATTGACAAGCTGAACTTGGGCTGTCTTGCCCTTGGTCTTCAGTCCAAGCCGATCGTCGGCCCAGCTGCTGAGAAGCCAGTTCACATCCTCGGTGATGGAATCCACGTACTCGACCTCCTCTTTGGCTGGGTTGGTATCGTCCATTCGCAGGTTGCAGATGCCGCCGAATTCTCGGGCGATGCCGAAGTTCAAGCAAATGGATTTGGCGTGGCCGATGTGCAGATAGCCATTGGGCTCAGGAGGAAAACGCGTATGAATGTGCGGATATTTCTTCTCCGCGACATGGGTGGCGACGATGTCGCGAATGAAATCGGAGGGGCCAGCTTCGGCCGGAACGCGGGTTTCGGCAGGTTTATTCAGCGTAATCATAAAATGTCGGACGGAAAGTAACAGGGACCTGCGGCAATGTCCAATCCCGCCATCAGCCGGGGTGCGATTAAAAGTATCGGTCACACAGCGCCGCTGCCGCCTCAAGGCAGCGTTCCGAGCGCATCCGGAGCGCCGGCTTCAGCCGGCAGGGGCTGGTGTGACCTCACCTCCTATAATCACACCCCATCAGCCAGCCTGGAAATTGGAGGCGTCCCCACACCGCCACCACGACAGCGGAAAGTCCGGAGCCGTCCAAGAAGCAAGGCAGTGCCCGGATGCCCTCTGGAAACTTCAGGTGATGTCCTAGTCTTCCTGTAAAAACCAATCCGGTGCGGACTCCAACTGCGCCGGTAAAACAGGAAGGGAGAGACATCATGAACCGTCAACTACCGAGCCAGCCCTTTGTGAAGAACAGTTCTTGGGGCTCGCCACTCGCCACTGCCCGCTCCCAATCCATCCGCCCGGGCGCTCAACTCATGCTGCAGAGAGCCGTCAAACTCGAAGTGACCGAGTTCCTGGACCGCCATCACGAGGGTCCGGTAGTGGATCTGAAGGGCCGCCACACGCTTTCGCCCGGGCTTTACGAGCGCGACGCCTACCAGGCCTAGTTGCGCCAGCATCCGGAGAAGCAGTCAGGCATCCGTTTCGACGTGCAGTGGAGAACCAGCGGCCCGGTTTGGGACCCGCTCCAGGTGCAGGTTGAGCTGCGCGGCATCGCCCACGGCGACCTGCCGAAGCAGCTAGTGCTCGAGGAACGGGTGGAACCCGAGGGCTGGTTGAGCCGTTGGGTTGGCATCACGCTGAGCGGCGATGAATACAAGGATTTCGGCCAGGTGACCGCTTGGCGGGTCAGTTTGTGGGAAGGGGATCAACCCCTGGGCGAACAGAAGTCGTTTCTGTGGTGACATTCATAAGCAACCGCTCCACCGAACACAGCGGTTGTGGCGCTTTGTCTGCCCTGTGGGTCAGGCTTCCAGCCTGACGGTTCCGGCTGGCTTCCAGCCGCACCTCCTTAGGCAGGGCCCGCTTGCGCAAGACTGTGAAGCGCAGGAGAACACCCATGGGCGCAACTCATCCTCGCCTTTCCTGTGTGCGTACGGCCTGCTCATAGCATTCCAAGGCTTCGCTGAAGCGCGCCATGCGATTAAACAGACCGCCCTTGTAAAGATAGGCAATCGTCATAGACCGATCTGCGGCGATCGCCCGGTTGTAGCATTCGATCGCCTCGTCCAACTTCCGCAGCCGTTCCAGCACCGTCCCCTTTTTCACGAGCGCTTCGGCGTGGTTTGGGGCTAGAGTCAGAGCTTCGTCGAAGCAGGCCAAAGCTGCTTCGGCCTTGTCCAGGTTGAGCAGCGACTCGCCTTTGCCCAGCAACGAAGTGATTCTTCCCGCGTCCGTGACCACAGCCGCCTCGTCTGGCTTTGGTCTTAGTTGCGGAAACAAAATCACGTCGCGGATGCTTTCCTGGCCCAGCAGCATCATGCAAAGGCGGTCAATGCCCAGGCCCATGCCACCGGCAGGCGGCATGCCGTGCTCGAGCGCGATCAGGAAATCTTCATCGAGCTTTTGTTGCTCGCCGCCGGCTTGATGCTCAAGTCGTTCGCGCTGCTCGATGGGATCGTTTTGCTCCGTGTAAGCCGGGGCGATTTCCACGCCATTGATGCAGCATTCAAAGACCTCGACGGTGGATGGGTCTTCCGGCGAAAGTTTGGCCAGCGGTACGAGTTCTTTTGGCAAATGCGTTACGAAGGTGGGCTCAATCAAGGTCGGTTCGATCAGCTTCTCGAAAACCGCGCCCGTCACTTCGAAATCCTCATAATCGGGACCAATTTCGGCCCCCGATGACATGGCCAGCTTTCGACGTTCGTCCTGCGAGATATTGAACCAATCCGCGTCCACTTTCTCGCGGACCAGGTCTTTGTATTTGACGCGGCGCCAAGGCGGAGTGAGGTTGATAGTCCTGATGACTTTGCCTTGGGCGTCTTTGTGCTCGACGACCAGCGTGGCGAGGACCTTTTGAGACAGGTGACAGATTAGCGACTGCACCAACTCCATCATGCTCTCGTAATCGCCGTAGGCCTGGTAGGCCTCGAGCATCGTGAACTCCGGGTTGTGCTTGCGGGACAAGCCTTCGTTGCGGAAGATCCGGCCAATTTCGAACACGCGATCTATGCCGCCGACCAGCAGCCGTTTCAGGTAAAGTTCCAGCGCGATACGAAGATAAAAGTTGGAGCCGAGCGCGTTGTGATACGTGACGAACGGCTGGGCCGCCGCGCCGCCGGGGATCGACTGCATCATCGGCGTCTCCACCTCGACGTAGCCGCGTTCGTTGAGGAAATTCCGAATTTCGCGAATGATTTGGCTGCGTTTGAGGAAAATTTCTTTAACTTCCGGATTCGCCATCAGGTCGAGATAGCGCTGCCGGTAGCGGATTTCGGTGTCAGCGAGTCCGTGCCATTTCTCCGGCGGCGGACGCAGCGCCTTGGCCACGATCACAAACGACGTGAGCCGAATCGAGATTTCGCCCATCTTGGTCGTAAACAGCGTGCCGCGCGCGCCGACGAAATCGCCCAGGTCAAGGTGCCGGAAAATATCGAACTGCTCGTCGCCGAGGATGTTCTTCTGTGCGTACACCTGGAGCCGTCCGCTCTGGTCACGCACATCGATGAACATGCTCTTGCCCATGTCGCGATGGGCGGTGAGGCGCCCCGCTACGGCCACTTCGCGGCCCTCGACATAATTGGCGCGCGCCTCGGCGCACTTCTCGGTGGGGGCGAATTTGTTCTTGAACGGATCGATGCCCTTGGACCGCAGCGTGGCCAGTTTCTCTTTGCGCCGGTTGATCAGCGAATTGGTTTCGTCCATACCCATTGCCGGGCCAGATGAAACACGGAACCGGAGCGGTTGTCCAAGGATTTGAGAAGCGATACTCCAAAAAGGTCACGGCAAGATGGCGAAGACACGCGCCGGAAAACCTGAACCGCCCTTTGGTTTTGGGGAAGGTCACCACTATCAAAGCCAAAGGCAAGAACAATCGGGGCCGCAGGCTCACAGAAGGTGCAGGACAAAATTCTTCGCTGCCGCATAAATGCGGCGTTCCGTAGCCAACCGAAACGCTGCATTTATGCGGCAGCGGGCGGCGCTCTCGAAGAAATCTGTCGTGCGCCCGCTCACGGAGGGTGCAGGACAAAGGCCATGCCCTGCAGCGATCGGTCAGATCACGGCACCTGGCTTTGGGGCCGCGCTGAGGCTGTAGCGGTCATGTGTTTTCACCAACCGCATTGGCGAGTTGAAGGCGCGCGAAAGCAGCTTCGCATTTAGCATCTCAACTCTTGCTCCGGCAGCCAGAAGGCGGCCCGCTCTCAGGATCAGTACATGCGAAAAGATCGGCATG
>WNGL01026539.1_pt1 | contig 10517 bp, 7 predicted proteins | sample 5400591 | NCBI WGS metagenome assembly WNGL01 (sample SAMN13153377, study PRJNA577476) | soil metagenome | isolation source: 80 cm soil or saprolite under Garry oak tree replicate 1 | place: USA:California | collected 2016-06-15
CCTGTGCCAGCTGTTCTGGCGCGACCTGGAGATCCACCATCCCGGCATCGACTCACTCCAGCTAACCCCGCAGGTCGCGCAGGCATGGAAAGAACGCCTGGCCCATATCCGCGACGCCGACGGGCAGCCGGTGCGGCCCCGGATCAACTACCGCAGCGAGCTGGTGTTCGTCCGGGCCTTCTACGAGGACATCGCCCGGTGGGCCGCCGACGACCCGGCCCGGTGGGCGCCGTGGGTAGCGCCGAGCCCGGTCAAGGCCGCCGGGTGCACGCAGAAGAAGTTCAAATCACGGGTGAAGTCGCGGATGGACCAGCGGACCAGGACGCAGCTGCCGCTGCTGCCCGCGCTCCTGCGCGCAGTCGGACAGCAGCGCAAAGACGCCGAAGAGCGCATCACCGCCGCACGCAGCACCCCGTCCGGGGACATATTCACCACCGCCGGACAGGAGCTCCGGCGCCGCAGCCCCGGCCAGGCCGGCCGCGTCAACGTCACCGAGGTCGCCACGGGCAAAAGGCGCAACCTCACCCACGAGGAGGAGGCCGCGTTCTGGTCCTGGGCGACCGTGGAGGTCCTGCGCGCGACCGGGATCAGGATCGAGGAGATGCTGGAGCTCACCCACCACAGCTTCATCGCCTATACGCTGCCGACCACCGGCGAGATCGTGCCGATGCTGCAGGTCGCCCCGTCCAAGACCGATACGGAGCGGCTGCTGCTGGTCTCCCCGGAACTGGCGGAGGTACTCACCGCGATCATCTACCGCGTCCGGGCCGGCAACGCCGCCCTGCCCCCGGTATCGGCCTACGACGTGTTCGAGCAGACCTGGAGTGCGCCGATGCCTTTCTTGTTCCAGCGCCGGTACGGCTCCGAGAACCGGCCCATCACCCGCAGCTACATCCGCGAGTGCATGGTCGCGACCTCCCAGGCCGCGCAGATCACCCTCGCCGGCCAGCCGCTGCAATGGCGCCCCCATGACTTCCGGAGGATCTTCGTCACCGACGCCCTCCGCTCCGGGCTCCCGCCGCACATCGCAGCCAAGATCTGCGGTCACGCCGTGCTGGACACCACCATGGGGTATGCCGCGATCTACCCCGAAGACGTGATCTCTCATCACCGGGCATTCATCGCCCGTCGGCGGGCCGAGCGGCCCAGCGAGGAATACCGTGAGCTCACCGCCGTCGAGTGGGATGAATTCCTCGCGCATTTTGAGCTGCGGAAGGTTGCCCTGGGGGTCTGCGGGCGGGACTACGGGACCCCTTGTGCGCATGAAAATGCCTGTGTCAGGTGCCCGCTCCTGCGGGTCGACCCAGCTCAGCAGCCTCGCCTGGAGGAGATTCGCGCCAACCTGGGCGGCCGGCTCCAGGAGGCCAAGGACCAGGGCTGGCTCGGCGAGGTCGCCGCGATCGAGACCACCCTGGCCGCCTCCGCACAGAAACTTGAAGCCATGCGCGACCTCACCACCAGATCCACGAGCACGAGCATTCACCTCGGCATGCCGGACGTCCGCCCCGCCGCCGGGCGACACAGTCCGGGCTCGTGACGTCCCCAGGCCTGCACGCAGGTAAGGAGAGCCAGGACGCACTCAATGCCGAATTGAGGGCGTTCGGCGTTTCGTTGGGACGGCTCTGGAGGCGGCCCGCTGATCACGCTTCGAATCCGTCCTCAACAACGAACGGTTGTGCTGCGCGAGAATGTGACACATTCGGGTTATGGGCTTCCTGGATGGGCTCAGCCGAGGATGGGTCTCGATCAAGGTCCCAGGAACCGTGTCACCCGGCAAGCTCCGCACGTATGTCCGGTACAGCCATGAGCATCTTCCTCCGGCTCCGGCATACCTCGACTCGTGGGACTGGCTGCGAACAGCCCCGGCCCATCCAGACAGCACGCTGGGCCAGGCCCAGGAGCAGACGGTCCGTAACCTGACGCCACACTCACTCGCCGAACTGCCGGCCCCACCGGTCTTGCCTGCCGACTTCGCCGGCTTCGTGGCCGACCCTGGGCTGCGCACGCACCTGAGATCGGCGACATGGTGCCACTTCGACCTGGGGAACCATCTGGAGCCCGTCCCGGGCGGCCAGCTGCTGCACCTGATCTCAGACTCGCAATGGGTCAGGCACTGGCTGCTCTACCTCGGGACGGATGGTGCGAGCGCCGTTGTCACCACCCGACGTCCGGTCGGCTTCGACCTCGACGAGGACGAAGAAGAGGCGTGCTGGGACAGCGAAGGATGGGAATACGTCCGCTGCGCCGACACCTTCCGGGAATTCGCCTGGCGGTGGTGGATGGACAACGAGATCTTCTACCGGGTCAACATCGATCAACAGAGGCCAACCGAAGAACAGCGGGCCTACATAGCCAGCTATGGAACACCCAGCGATATCGATGCCGCTTGAGCAGCATCCGGCCTGACCGCTGACCGCGTGGGTGACCGCTCCTGCTGTCGGCGACGCGCCCGGATGTCACGCGCTGCCAAGATCCTTCCATAACCGTGAGTCACGCCCAGCGCCGTGCATGGCCTGCATTCCAACACAAGATCATTTCGGTTAAGCGGGCGTGCTCGTGGATGCAGGGCGTGCCGAAGGCGCGGGCGCAGGTGCCGGTGGACAGCTTGCGCTTTTCGAAGTGGGCGAGGAATTCGTCCCATTCCTCGTCGGTGGGTGTCCGGTATTCCTCGCTGGGCCGGGCCTGCCTGCGGCGGGCGATGAACGCGCGGTGAGCCTCGATCGCTTCGGCGGGGTAGATCGCCTTGTAGCCCATCGTCGTGCTGATGTCGCGGTGGCCGCAGATGACCTGGGCGATGTGTGGCGGCAGCCCGTTCATGACCGCGTCGGTGACGAAGATCCTGCGGAAGTCGTGGGGGGTGAAGGTCAGCAGCTGGCCGTCGTGGCTGCGGATGCCGGTGCCGGCCAGTGCCCGCTGGAAGATCTCGCGCAGTGCGCCGTCGCTGATGGGGCGGTGTTCGCCGGAGATGGCGCGCTGGAACAGCAGGGGCATGGGCGGGTTCCAGGTTTTCTCGTGGATGTCGTAGCTGGGCACCAGCGGAATCGCGCCGGTGTGGCCGCGGATGCGGCAGACGATCGCGCTAAGGACGTCGGCAAGTTCGGGACTGACCAGCAGCAGCCTTTCGGCGCCGGTCTTCGACGGCGCGATCTGCAGCAGCGGGACCAGTTCCCCCGTCGTGGGGAGCCGGTACTGGGTGATGCTGTGGTGGCTGAGCTCGCGGAGTTCTTCGAACCGGATGCCGCTGTGGCGCAGGACCTCGACGAACGCCCACGCCCAGAAAGCTTCGCTTTCCTGGCGCGTCAGGTCGGTGCGCGATCCGCCGCCGGCGGCGCTGGCGAAGATGCTTCCGGCGTAGGCGGTGGGGGCAGGCAGCCGGCGGAAGGCCTGCCCGCTGCTGCTGGTGAAGGTGCCGCCGGGCAGGGTCTGGCTGGCTTGTTCCAGCAGGGCCGCGCTGGCCAGGCGGTGCTGGCTGACGGCGTGCGCCAGGGCGGGCAGGAGCGGGAGGCGTTCCCGGGCCCGCTGGTCCATCCGGGACTTGACGAGTTTGTCGTGCCTGGCCCGGTTGCAGTCGGTTTCCTTGATCGGGCATGGCACCGCCCACCGTGCCCAGCGGTGCGGCTCATCCAGCGCCCATTGGGCGATGTCGAGGTAGAACGCGCGGACTGTCATCATCACGCTGCGCGCGTCCGCGCGGGGCACGAGCGTTTCTTCGGTGCCGCCGCCGGGCGCGGCGGCGGTCACCGGCCGGTAGCTGACGCGGTGCCGCCAGGCGCCGGCGATCTCGGGCGCCAGGTTGATCGAGTCGATCCCGGGGTGGTGGCGTTCCAGGTCTGCCCAGAACAGCCGGGCCAGGTCGCCTGCGAGCTTGGACAAGGTGGTGTAGTCCACGGCGGGCTGGCGTTCGCGCAGGTAATCCACGAGCAGGTCCCGGACCGGGCGGCATTGGAGCTGGTAGCGGTCGACCAGTTCCCCGATCGTGCGCTGCCCGGCGGCCTGGAGGAACGCACGGCCGGTGGCCGGCGCGCCCGGGCCCAGGTGGCCCAGAGCGTGCAGCAGCCGGTAGGCCAGCAGCCGGCCGGCACCGCCGGTTCGTGCCTCCCGCATAGCGTCGAGCAGGTCAAGGTAGTCCCCGACGGTAATGTCGCAGACCATGCCGCCTTTGCAGGCCAGGATCATGGTGATGCGGCTGAGCGCCAGACGTGCCTGGCCCACGGTTATCCCGTCCTGGTCTGCGCCGATGAGGTCCTGCAGCGCCGCGTAACCTTCCGGGTCGCGGCAGGCGGTCATCACCGGGACGATCCGGCTCGACGCCTTGCGGACCATCCAGCTCAGCCCTGGCCGGATGACATCGGCGCAGACCAGCATGAGCAGGCCCGTCTGGAAACTGTCCCGGTGATACGGGGTGGCAGGCCAGCCATTCGCCCGCCGCCACCGCATCGGCAGGTCCAGCCACTCCTCTTTGGGCAGGCCCTCGGCGCTGGCGGCCTTCCACCGCTGCTGCCAGCTATCTCCGGGGAAGCCGGCCAGCCATTCCAGCATCCTCGCGGTCCCGTGACGACGGTAGCCATCACCGTTCGCCGGCCGGAACGGCGGCATGTTGATCTGGTCCAGGATCTCCTGGGCGCTGAGCAGGCTCGCCGGCCACGAGCTTTCCTCCGGGCGCCGGGGAAATCCGCGGCGAGGACCGGCGTGCTGTCCGGTCACGGCGGCAGCGGCCTGCGGGAGCCGGGACGGGAGTTCGCTGGCCCGCATTTTCACGGCCGCCTCCCGAACAGCACGTCCAAAGACCGCTGGTCATATCCCGGAGCGGGAGGTGCCGGGTCCTGCGCGGCCCGGGCCTGGCGGGCATGATGAGCGCGCAACCCGGCCACCGCCTCCTCGGCTGAGGGATTCATGTAGATCTGCGTGGTCGTCAGGTGCGCGTGTCCCAAGATCCACTGGACATCTGCCAGCGGGAGCGCAGGATCCCGGGCCATCCGGTGCGCGGCGGAATGCCGCAGATCATGCAACGTCCAGTTGGCGCCGAGCAAGGCGTTCGCCCGCTCGAACATCCGGTGCGCAGCGTGGTAGGACAGCGGGGCAAGCGGCGGGCGCAATGTCCACCACAACGGCTGCCGCCGCCCGGCGGGCACCCGGCCCCGCATCTGCTGCTGGTAAAGACGCAGCCAGACGAACGCGTCCGGCGAGGCGGGCAGCTGCTGAACACCCCGCGACCCTTTCCGGACCACGGTGATCATCTGCTGGCCCGGGTCCGCGTCCCGCTGGCATGCGCCGAGCAGTTCAGACGCCCGTGCCCCGGTCGAGATCCAGAAGGCCACCAGCGCCCTGTCCCGGTGCGAGGACAGCGCAGCGAACAGCCGCCCGAACATTTCATCCGGGATCGCCCGCGGTGGCATCTGCGCCACAGTGCTGCGGTAACGTCCCTGCTTCTGACGCGGCCACGGATCCATCGGGTTGCGATGGGCGTGCGAGCGGCCGCCGCGCCGGTCCCGGTCCAGGGGGAACGGGTTGACCATCGGCCCGCTGCCCCCCTCCCGGTGAAAGTCGTAGAACGTCCGCAGCACCGTCTCGCAGTGGTTCACCGTGCGCGGCGCATACCCGGCGCCCGGTGCCGGCTTTCCCGTCACCGGATTGACCTGGCCGGGGAGGCCGCCGGTCATTCCCTCACGGCGGGACTGGGGCCGGCGCCGCCGATTCCTGCCGCCCGCGCCCGCAACGGTGGCGGCATCCCTGCCGGGCACCGGCAGGGCCCGCGGTTTGGATGCCTGTCTGATCCACAGGCTGAAATCGCGTCCCTCGACCGGGGTCGCCCGCTCCCAGCGGACATCCACCGCCGCGAGAAACCGCCACCAGCGCAGCAAGTCCATCGCATACGAACGCAACGTCAGCGGGGCACGCGAGGCAGCCAGCAGCTCCCGCAAGAACAAGGCAACCGGAATCACCGCAGCGCCATCGGCGTCGAGGAGCCGGTACGGCTCCAGCGGATCGGCCGTGGCCACGACACATCCGATACGCGGCACCACCAACGTGGCCAGGTCACGCTCACCCGACTGTGCGATCACGAGCCGCGACTCTAGCAACACAATCGAATAATGCCGTTGAACTGCAACAACGGCGTGTCTAGTTCAGTCAATATATGGAAGGTGAGCCAGGGGCCCGCCGGTCCAGTCCGCGAGCACCTGTTCCACGACCGCGTGGTCGCGGTGCTGTTCCTCGGCCTGGAGCATCACGAACGGGGAGTCTGTGAAGATGGCGTGGTAACGCCAGACGGTGAACAGCTAAGATGGCGTGGTAACGCCAGACGGTGAACAGCTCGTCCTGGCCTTCGCCGGCCTTGCGGTTGAGGTCCTTGACCCGGCGGACGATCAGCCGGGCGGTGATCGCCTGCCCCTTCTTCGAGGTGAACGCGGTGTATTCCACCTCGGCAACCTCAGCGTCGGACACCCAGCAGCGCAGCTGGTCATCCCAGATGGCCCGGGGGTATTGGATGGGGGTCCAGGCGTCCTCGCCGATGGCGGCGATCGCCGCGGCGACGTGCGGGTTCATCGCCACCGTGACCGAGAAAAACGCCCCAGCCGCGCGCACCGCGCCGGTGAACGCCGCGGAGTAGAACGCCGAGTCGGCCCGCGCCACCAAGATCCCGCTGCACCCGGTATCACGGACGGTGCCCACCGCCTGCCGGGCGAACGACGCGGCACCGCGGGCCGACCCCGCGCTGCCGCCGCGCAGCCGGGTGGCGGCGATCACCGGCGCGCCCAGCGGCGTGCTGATGGTGGCGGCCAGCGCGTTCAGCCCGCGGACCAGCAGGCTCTTGCCCCCGATCTTCGTGTGGCCGAACGCGGCGCCTTGTTTCTTGTGCCCGTAGACGCGTTTTTGCTGCGAGTCGATGTCGAGGAAGGCCAGGGTCTCCTTGCCGGGCAGCAACGGGGCCCGGCGGGCCAGCTCCGCCAGCAGCAGCCGGTTCACCTTCCCCAGCTGCAGCACGTTCCCCCAGGTGAACGACCGCAGGAACGACCCCAGCGTGGACGGCGCCCGGACCCCGCCAAACAGCACCCCCATCGCCCCATGCCGCAGCAGGTCCAGGTCATCGATGCTGTCCGCCCCGCCGATCATCCCGGCGACGATGCCGGGCACCTTCACCGCGGGCTGGCCCCGCACGGGCCGGCGGGCCGCACGTGCTCGTCGGCCAGGCCGCTCAGGCCCGCGCGCTGAGCCAGCGCCATGACCGGCACCAGACCCGCCCGCGACACGAGATTCGGGTCATCAAACGTCGCCTGGATCTTCGCCAGGCTGTGCAACAATCGCACCTGCGAGGTGTCCTCTCGGCTTGGGATCTGGAAGCTTCACAACTCCCATCGTCCCAGCTCAGAGGGCACCTTTCGCGTCGACACGCCCGCAAGAACCCCTATTTACACGGTGGATCGAGGCTAAGAGCTTGCCCTCCGCCGCGAGTGGCCCGTCCCTGTCCTGTCCGCCCAGCAGCCGCCCAGCCCCGGCACCACTCTCATTCACCAAGCCAAAGAAAATAGCCCATCGAAATGTCGTCCATGCCCTTGACAGCACATAGGAGTCGTCGGTGCCGCGGCTGCGGCGCCCTGCATGGGTGAAAATCGGGAGTGGTTGCCCGCTGACGCCGGCGATGCTTGGTGCCTGTTTGAGCCCGCATAGGAGTCTGGCCGCTGGGAGCCCCCCACAGGGGTCCTGCATTGTTGCCGTGAGCACGCGATTCCGCCTCTGAACCCCCTTCGGCTCCCGCGGGCAGCCGCCCGGGAATGTGCCCGCCGCGGAAGGAGCAAGGTCATGGAAGAGATCACTGAGGAGCCCGTTGCCCTGGTGGAGCGGGTCGCCGCGCTGGACATCGGCAAGAGGGCGCTGACGGCCTGCGTGCGGGTGCCGCACGAGACCAAGCCAGGAGCCCGCCTGCAGGAGATCCGCACCTGCACCACGACCACCCGGTCGCTGCTGGGACTGCGGGACTGGCTGGTCTGCCAAGGGATCACCCGGGTGGTGATGGAGGCCACCAGCGCCTACTGGAAACCGCCGTTCTACCTGCTGGAAGACGACATCGCCGAGTGCTGGGGTGGTGAACGCCCGCGACGTCAAGAACGCCCCCGGCAGGCCCAAAACCGACAAACTCGACGCGGTGTGGCTGGCCAAGCTCGCCGAACGGGGCATGATCCGGCCCTCGTTCATCCCCGGCCGGCCCCAGCGGCAGCTCCGGGACCTGACCCGCTACCGGCGAACCCTGACCCACGAACGCACCCGCGAGATGCAGCGGGCCGAGAAGCTGCTGGAAGACGCCCAGGTGAAGCTGTCCAGCGTGATCTCCAATATTTTCGGCAAATCAGGCCGCGACATGCTGGCCGGCCTTATCGCCGGGCAGCGCGACCCCTACGCGCTGGCGGCCCTGGCCCGCGGCAAGATGCGCGCCAAGACGAGCCTCTTGCAGGAGGCGCTCACCGGGCACTTCACCGAGCACCACGCCTTCTTGCTCACCATGATGCTCGCCCGGATCGACGCGCTGACCGCCCAGATCGACACCCTCACCACCCGGATCGAACAGGCGATCGCCCCCTTCGCCCACCAGGTGGCCCAGCTGGATGAGATCCCCGGGATCGGCATCATCGGCGCCCAGGAGATCATCGCCGAGATCGGCACCCAGATGTCCCGCTTCCCCACCGCCGGCCACCTGGTCTCCTGGGCCAAGTTCGCGCCCAAGGCCCGCCAGTCCGCTGGCCGCAGTAAAGCCGCCACCACCGGCGAAGGCAACCCCTGGCTAGGCGGAACTCTCGGCGAAGCCGCCATATCCGCCGCCCGGACCAGCACCTTCCTGGCCTCCCGCTACCGGCGGATCGTCAAACGAAGGGGCAAGAAACGCGCCCTGGTCGCCGTGGGCAACTCCATCCTCACCATCGCCTGGCACCTGCTATCCGACCCCGGCACCCGCTTCACTGACCTCGGCCCCTACTGGCATGACCACCTCGCCCCCCTCCGGCGCAAACGCCAGCTCATCGCCGAACTGGAACGCCTGTCCGGGATGAAAGTCACCCTCCAGCAATCTGCCTGACACACCCCCAGGCGACCTCTCCCACCGGCACGACCACACCACCGCGAAAGAACCCGGCTCCGCTGCGCTCCGCCGGGTGCTGCCGCCTGCCCAGCTAAGCACCGATTTTCGATTCAGCATCGATCCGGCGCTTACGAGATCTTGGGAGCTCCAGCTTGGTTGTCACAGTCTGTCATCAGCTCCGTCCCAGCCCTCGACGGGTAACCGCTGACAGGTAACGTGCGACCGCTATTTGCTTTGTCAGGTAGGGCATGGCGCGCAGATGGGGGTGATCCGGCGCACTTATACAGTCGCATGGCCGGTGATCTGCGCCCGATGTCTGTCGTGCCGCCGCGAGCAGCGGCGCGCGGAATCCGCAAGCCGCGGTCTGCAGGACCGGTTTGCCCAGACCCTCCACGCATGGGCCCGTGGGATATTCAGCCAGGCGGGTCCTCTGCGGGCTGGGTTAGGTGGAAATACTCCCGCGGTCTGCGCTCGCCGTCGTGAATGATGTCGTTCGGCACGCCGCTGCCGGGCATCGCCGCGTCGAAGGCCTCTTTCGACTCCCAGCGGGAGATCCCGACCACGCGGTCGCCGCCATACTCCAGCCAGGGCCCGATCTCGATCAAGCCCGGGGTTCCCGCGGCGGATTCGGCCATCTTCGCCATGCTGGCATACACCTCCTTGCCGCGGCCGGCCGCCGGATAGTGCACCGCCATGAAGACATAAGTCACCGTCATCACCCCTGCGCGTGGCACCGGCCAGCAAGAGCCCCTGTCCCGGTCGGCCAGTTGCTCATGACGCCGGCGCGGACGACCGCGCCGGCGCTGGCGAACTCCCCCGGCAGTCCCACTGCGGGGAACCCATACCGGCCTCCGTGCCGGATGCATGCCGCCGGCCAAACCTAAGACAGCGTGAACCGCTGTCCCGGTTGGCACCGCGACGGGGGCCACGGTACCAGCGAGCCACGCCTTTGTGGACTTGCTGCAGCGGATCGAGTCCAAGGACAGTGACCACTACCCGCGTCACGGCGGCAGGCGTGCGAGCGCCGCCGCTGACCGGCCATGGCAGGCTCACCCAAATCCCGATCGCGAGGAGTAGCCGACAGCTCGACCGTCATGACGCGCCAGTACCGCCGCTCTGCGTCGATGTTGGCTCGATGCCGGTCAGGACTTGGCTCGCGCAGATCTGGATGTTCGGCGCTGCTCAAGGAATGGGCCGGCCCTGCTCGCAGAGGTCGCTAGCCCGCCGGTCGTGGTTCCTGGCGGGTCAGGCTTTGCGGGCCAGACCGCAGTAGCCGGCTGCCTCCTGATTGCGGCCGGGGGCGGACAAGCCGGGCCGCCATCGGTGGATTTGGACCAGGCCGGGTTCCAGTAGCTCCAGGCCGTCGAAGAAGCGCAAGATCTCGGCCCGGGTGCGCAGCGTGGCGTTCGCCGGGGCCAGCTGGTTGAAGCGGCTGGCCGCCTCGGTT
>WNGL01010775.1_pt1 | contig 10516 bp, 11 predicted proteins | sample 5400591 | NCBI WGS metagenome assembly WNGL01 (sample SAMN13153377, study PRJNA577476) | soil metagenome | isolation source: 80 cm soil or saprolite under Garry oak tree replicate 1 | place: USA:California | collected 2016-06-15
GCTTGTGGGCCGATGGCTACTTTGCAGAATCGGTGGGTCGGGTTACCGAATCCCGTATTAAAGCCTACATCCAGAATCAGTGATACCAAGTATGCAGCTCCTATGAGAAGCCCCGGCTTTTAAGCCGGGGTGGTTTACTGCAATATACAAGATCACGTTTAACCTGGCTGAGACATCGCCTAACCGGACACTCTGGCCATGGTATAGTACTCGGCATGGTCAAGGTTGCGATTTATGATAAATTTTATCAGTCAGAACGGTATCCCAATGCCGATATATAGCTGGTCAAGCTCTGGCAGATTTGCAACACGAAGTTGTCGGTACGACTATGGGCCTACGTGAAGCGGCGAGACAGATTTTAGACTTTGCGGGCATGCCCGCCATTGAGCGGCCTGACCTCGTAATTATGGGTGGGAGGCTAGATGGTGAGCTTGGATATCGTCAGAATCCTTTGACTATCACGGAGCCGTGCACGGTGCGCCGGCGCACATTGTTTGGGGGTGTCAAAGAAGAAGCTGGGAAGCACATCACGTTCCTGCTGCCGGAATTTGAGCAAGACGGTATGACGTATCATTTCCCGGATGTCATTACGACCAAAGGGGTTCCCGAGAATCCGCCCCAAGAGCTGCTCAGACAATGGAGTTCTGGGTTCTCCGGTGTAGCGGCGTGTGTACTTTCAAGAATTGTTGAAACGTATCTGCCCGAAGCTGGAGGGTTGGGTGTTTCGGGCGACCTGATGTTTGATGCGGCGCTGAGCGCAGAGGAAGTAGATCGCTATAGTTCTGACGCGGCACAACAACTGCGCGGGCATATACAACGATTGACGGGCGAGGCGTAACCGCAAGTACGCACTTCCTATGCGGTAAGGCGAATTACGCCCACGCCGGCAGCTTGTTATATATTCCCGGCAGGCGGCGGCGGCGTCTGAGACGCTTATGACATTTCCTGCGGTGCCAAGTCGGCGACATCCAGTTTGATAGTGCTGCCAGGACTGGCTTGGCCTTGCAAAATTTTAACAGCGATGGCATTCTCGACAGTTTTTTGGATGAGCCGGCGCATGGGGCGCGCGCCGAACTCCGGGTCGTAGCCCTGTTTCGCTAGTTGCTCGAGAGCCGTGGCCGTAAGTTCAACGCGAATGTTTTGCGCCGCCAGCGTCTGGTTGACTTCGCCAACCATAAGTTGTGCGACTTGGACGAGTTCCTGCTCGTTCAGCGGCCGGAACAGCACGACCTCGTCAAAACGATTGATGAGTTCGGGCTTGAATTGCCCGGCCGCGATCAGCTTATTGATGAGCGGCCGCTCGAAATCGTCCAGATTTGGGTTGCTGCGCACGCGCTCAATAATGTCGGCCGAACCGGCGTTCGACGTGGCAATAATGATCGCGCTTCGGAACGAGGCCGGTTTGCCGCGGCTGTCGGTTAGCTGGCCTTCGTCGAGCACTTGCAGCAGCAGGTTGAGCACATTGGGGTGGGCTTTTTCGATTTCGTCGAGCAGCACCACCGAAAATGGCTGTTCGCGCATGGCCAAAATCAGACTGCGTCCGCCTTGCCCGCCGACCGACAACAAGCGCGCAACGTCTTCTGGCTGCTGGTACTCACTCATGTCGAGCCGCGTCATTTGATGCTCGTCGCCAAAGTAGACTGCTGCGAGCGAGCGAGCCAACTCGGTTTTGCCGACGCCAGTTGGACCCAAAAACAAGAAGCTGCCGACGGGTCGTTTCGGGTTGGCCACTCCTGCCCGGCCGCGCCGCAGAGCGCCAGCCACGACACTCACGGCGCGGACTTGGTTGATCATGCGCTGGTGGATGTGATCTTCGAGGTGCAGCAAAATATCGGCCTCGGGTGCCTGTGCTGCGGAAACCTTGAGACCGCGGGTTTTTTCCAGCGCCGTTTGCACGGTGTCGGCGTGCAGGACTTTATCCTGGGCATATGGAATGGATTGCTCCAGCAGCGCAATCGCCTTGCCCGGATAGGACTGTTCTTGCATGTACTGGCCGCTGAGCCGCACTGTCTCGCGCAGGGCGTCGAACGTGATGAGCAGATTGTTGCGATGCTCTAAGATCGGCGACCAGTCCTCGAGAATACGCATGATATCCTGCATGGAAGGTTCTTGCACGACTACCGCCGAAAAGCTGCCGGCCAGCGGCTCGTTGTGGATGCGCAGCTGCTGCCATTCGTCTGGCGAAAACGCCGCAATGACGCGGAGGTTACGGTTTTTGAGCACTGGCAGCAACATTTGGCTGATGTCAAAAGCGCCCACGCCGCTGCCAAAAAACAGCTGGGCCTCGTCAATGAACAGAATAATGTTGCCGGCGTGCACGGCGTCGCCAAACAAGGTTAAGAGCAAATTCTCGAGCTGATTTGCGCCCGCCGATAGGATGAGCGAGGCGTTTAGGCTCACCACTTGATGGTACCGCAGTGCTTGGTCCTCGCCTTTCAGCAAACGGTCGGCCAATCCATAGATCAGCGTTGTTTTGCCCACACCGGCGTCACCGACAATTGCCACGCCGCTGCCCCGGCTCAAATTATTGACGATGCCGTCTAGCAGATCGCCGTGCGCCAGGTAGTGCGCGTAGCCACCTGCCGCCTCAACGCTGTGGCTGATGTTTTCACTAAAATGATCAAGCGCTGGCGTGAAGCCTGCCGCCCAATCCCGCCCAATCCCGCCAAACGATCGCCGCGGCATGCCAGCGTACCCGAGTTGCCGTTCAAGCCACTGATAGACTTCAAGCACGTCTTCGGGACCGAGCTTGAGCGTCGCCAAATAGTCTCGCAAGTTTTTCGAGGTCAGAAGCAAGGCGGCGATCAGCGTGCCGCCGTGGATTTCCGGCGCGTGATAATATTGCTGTAATTGTACAGCCTGCTTCCAAACCGTTGCCATATCCGGCGGACTGACTGTTAGCTGCTGGGCGACCGTCTCGGGATGCAACAACAGCCGGTTGGTAATGAAATAGCCCGGGCCGTGATCCAGGGCTAATTGCCAAGCCTGCGTGCCTGTCAGTTTATCCGAAAGATGTGCCAGCAGCGCAGACGCCAGTACGTCGTCCAGGTGCGTGCCGTTTTGATTGGGCGGCAGCACCGAAAGGTCGCGCTTGTACCACAATGCAAGCATGCTTGTTGTCAGCCCGACGGCTACACAAGCGTAACCGGCGCGTGGCAGCTGCCCTAGAACAAAGCACGCGGCGCCAACTAAAAACAACAAGATACTGCTAATCACCAGGAGTTCGTAGCCATTTTTGCCAATAGCCTCGGCAACGCGGGCTTTGCGGGTTCGCCGGCTGTGTAAATCGAGGTTCATCCCGTTGCTCCCTTGAAGGTGCAAAAAATAATGAGCAGCGGCACAAGCGGCCATACAATAGCGACGACGACGCTGACTGCGAATGTGAGGCCAATCGAGATCCCGGCCGCAAACAGTACAAACAGACGCACCACAAAGCCGACCAGCCGCGAAACCAGGTTGTCGAACATGGCTTGTACTTTCGTGTCCAGCGATCGCCCTTGGGTGCTAATGATACGCTTCCAGGGCGCGAACAATGTGCCCAGCAAAATTGTGACCGAAAAATTGCGCTCGACCATAGCCGGCGCGGCCACAATTCCATGCACCATCCTTCGCCAGCCCGCACCATACCACCAGCGGAAGAACTCGAAAATCATAAGCGTATTATAGCGCACCTTGCATGTCCGCCCAAGCGACGACGTATGACATTCGCATCTAACTATGGCTGAGCGGCCACGTAAGGCACGAGCGTATGCATGTCAGAAAAGTCGAGAGAAACGTTTTCTACAATTAAATGAGCACGGAATGCATCAGTTGGCTTTACCGGAGCTACGCGTCGCACAAACAGATTATCGGCTCGATACCAGGTACTGAACGGTTCTGAGCCATCGTACGGCGCAATGGCTAAATCGGCAACCTCGGCGTTGACGTGCACACGTAGATCCAGAGGCATGCCCTGTTCGTTGTCATATGTTGGTTCTGGCACGATGGTGGGCACTTGATCCACTGCGCGGCCATCTTGCAGCACAATATTATCACCCTCCAGGTTATCCATGCCGAATAAGTGTCGCATTAATAACGACTGCGCAATGTGGCTCAGGGCGTCTCGCCGGAATGCCTCATGTTTTTGAGGGTATTGCTGAGCCAATCCTCGCAAAGATAGTCCGATGGTGATTGCAGCGAGATCTACTGCCATTCCGCTCGCAAACTCTTGTATCGCGATATCGTTGGGCGTGTCTATGTGCGTGAGTGCCTCATTCCAGTAGTCAAAATGGTTTTTCAACTCGATAGCCATGCATGCCGCGGCTGCGTACATCTCGCGCCAGGGATCCTGTTTTTGGTTTCGGGCACTTTTGGAATGTCAGCATAGAATCGGAGTGTATCAAAAGTGAAGCGTATATGCCAAGTGTCGTACGCGATCTAGCCCTTGCCCGACAGATACGCAAACTTGAGGCTGACGTCCGACATCCATGAATAATCTCGATTATCAATGTGTTCTAGGCGGTCTATAATATCCTGTAAGATTTTTTGGCGAGCCGGATAGCCCTTGCCAAGTGCCTCGGTCACTTTGACGAGGCCGAACATACCATGCGAAACGGTCGTAATTTCACTTGCAAGTTGAAGTTGCTCTCGATCAAACGAGCTGCCCGCCTGCTTCTCGTAGGCATGCAGCATCGTTTCGCCGAGAATGGCCGGCCGGCGAAATCGTCTGTGCCATTGCTCTATTCGGGCCAGGTCGAAAATGCGCGGCCCTTGCATCATGAGCTCAGTATCTATGAGCGTTGCCTCGCCACTTTCCGGGTCTATGAGCGCGTTGGCTGGCGTGATGTCGAAAAGTATGTCGATGAGGCTGTCGGCACTGACTTGTTCGAGCAATTGGTGCGTGTCCGCTTCGGCCTGCTTGATGATTCGGTCGAGCGTTCCATACAGGTGCGGCGGAAAAACAGTGTCACCGACCTGCAATAAACGTCCGGCGCGTCGCTCCTCTTCCATGTAGTCAAATGCTCTCGTCACGTAGACGACCGGATTGAACGGTTCGAAGGCGTGGTGCGTCCGTCCTTTGGCGGCGCTTGCCGCATGGAAAGCTTGCAACGCCCTGCCATATGCTGCATGATCGGCAACAGCATGCTCGCCCTCAATGGCGACGCGCCGGCCTTGAACGAAGGGCGAAACCTGGGCGACATATTCGTCTGACACAATCTCCGGCTTGCTAAAAAATGTCAGCGGCACGCGATCGGTAAGATCGTGGATTTCGTTAATGGCTTCTAGGTCAATGGCGGTCTTTTCGTAGAGGTAGGGCAAGTTGTTGCTGCTGCCAAGGCGAAAAGCAAGGTTACGACCTGTATCGGCAAAAATCCAGGCGGGCGGTCCCGCGCTCAAGGGCTGTTCGTCAATGGTCGCCCCGTGTCGTGCGCCAAATTCTCTTGCCGCTGGTATAAGACTTTCTGGAAGTGCTAGCATCCAAGTCCTCGTTTAGCCATCATACTATACGATTTTATCGCCTTTCGCGCAATAGCGCGTAGCTGCCTTGGTGCTGCTTGGCTGCCTTAGTTGTTGAGGCTGCCGATGAGCGGCTGGATGTAGGCTTGGATATCGGAGTAATCGTTCAGCCCGGCAGCCGGTGCTAGTGCCGATTGGCCGCCGGTGCCGGTGTAGCTTGTCAGGAAGTTTTTGCTGTCGCTTTCCAGCGCAATCGACTGCATGTTGGCGGTGCCGGTGCCATGCACGTAACTTACTAGCTTGCGCGCCTCGTTGATTTTAAGGTCGGTCGTCACGTTGCTGCCAATGCCGTCCAGCACATGGCCGAGTTTGATCGGGTTGATCAGCACGCCGGCGCTCTGCATTTTGCTTTGAATGGCTACCAGAATTTGCCGCTGGTGTTGGGTACGGTCAAAGTCGCTGGCCGGAAAGCCGTAGCCGACACGCCCATCCGAAGTCGGATCGCCGCGGGCCCGCGCCAAATTGAGGGCAGCCTGACCGTTCAAATGATTCAATCCGTTTGGCAAGAGCAGCGGGCCACCATCGGCCACGTTAATATTCGGGTCGTATAAGCCGCGTGAGTCCGGGCTTTGAATGTTTACATCGATACCACCAACGGCGTTCACGACATTTTTGAGCGCCGCGTAATTGACCAGCGCGTAATAATCAATCGGTACTTGAAAATGCTGCTCAACGGTTTTTTCGAGCAAGCCCATGCCGCCGTTCGGATAGCCGGTTTCTTGAAAATTATCGGCATTACCCAGCGGATAGGCGTCGTTGATTTTGGCGTAGCCCTCGCCCGGAATGTTCACCCACAAATCGCGCGGGATGCTAAACATGTAGCCTTGTTTGGTCTGGGTGTTGATGCTGAGAATCATGATTGAGTCAGTTAGGCTGGCGCCGGCGTGGTTGGGATCGTCGATCGAGTTGCCGGCGATTAAGATGTTGACATGGTCGCTGTTCTGGCCTTTGAGTGTGGTCGGCTCAACCAGTTTGGTGAGGTTGCCCAGCGGTGTACCGCCAAACACTTTTGTCGTTTCTTGCAAAAATTTCCAGCCGACCCAACCGGCGCCAATGAGCACAATAAATATAATGGTAAACAGCGTCCAGCCGATACGTCGCAGCCAATGCCGCCGTTTTTTGGGCTGCTGCTCTTCGAGCGAATCTTGCTCTTGCTTGGGCGGTAACTGGCCTTTTTTGCGGAGCTTCTTGAGTTGCTTTTTTTCGCGGCGCGATGGTTTTTCGCGTTCCTGCTCGTCGTCCAAATCTATGCCAATTTGTCTGCGCGTTGCGCGTTGCTGCGGCGCCTCGATGCCGTCAATGGAACGCCGGGCACGCGGGTCGCTTTCGCCGCCGGGCCGGTAATAATCGTAAAATTGCTTGCTCATAATAGTCGGTGGCGGGCCGCCACGCCCGAAATCCTATCGCCAGTATAGCAAGCTCAGAAGTCTTTTGTATCACATGCCAAGCGCATTTTTACGCTTTTTTGGGGCGATTTTGGGAGATTTTGCCGGACGTGAGCCGTCGCCCCGGTTCGTGGGTACTGATTTCTTCTTGGATTTTTTCTTCTTTTTCTTTTTGTCGGTGCTAGGGCTATGGCGGTTCTCGGCCATCCGCTCGTGAGCTGATTGTTCCAGGCTGCGCTGTTGCATCTCGGCATGCGCATGTCCGAGGCACAACGCACCCATCATTTCTGCCGCCTGAAACGCCTGGGCAACAAGACCGCTTTCGCGTACGCTTGCTAGGTGTAGCTTGAGCGCGTCGAAGGCGGCTACATCATCAGCCCGGGACTCGGCGGCGGCGGTGAGCTGCTCAAACGTTTCGTCGAGCGTGAAGACAAAGTTATCGGCTGCCGCTTCCATCGCCGTCCACCTGTTCTGCGATTACAAGCTGGGTGTTCAAGCGAAGATTGGGCTGCGGCCGAAAGGCTTTTTGCGAGCTGACTGCCGCCATTGGTAAGCCAACGCCCATGGCGGTTGCATCCAAGCCGAACGAACTGGGCATTTGATGCTCGCGCGCTATGATGATATGGCTTGCCTCCCGCGCTGGTACAATGATTGGCTTACTGTCCCGTTTGTTCTGCCCATTCACCCCATAGTGCATTGTCAGTGCCTGCCTTCCGGCCAAGGATCGGGCAAGGCCGGCAGTGGCAAAGGCGTGGATGGCGGTATGAAGATTGGTGAGCTCCTCGGGGCCAATTGTGCCGATGACTGCTGCGTGGGCGATGTTTCCCATATTCACTTGTTCTGTTACCATTTGCTCGTTTCTCACGTGCCGTGCCCCATTCGGGTCTTGCATTGACCACGCTGCTTCGAGTAAAGCCTGCTGCATGTCACTGAGCGGCCGCTGGAGATGTTTGTCCAAAGGTGGTTCTACGAAATCTGTTGATAGGCAAGCAAACTGCGCTCTCTTATGATTGTCTGGCCGGACGATTCCAGGCAAGAAAACTTGTTTGCTATCCGGCGGCTGGGTTTGAACGCCAACAAGGGCGCGCAGCCCGCTGATCTCGGCCAGCCTGCCATCGGCTGGACTCACAGCGAAATGCGGGCGCGATGCATCTTGTTCGAATAATGCGCATGCGACGGCGTAACCAGGGCTCGGAATACCCTGTATGTCTGGCACATAGAGTCCCTCGCCAGCTGTAGATTGAACCACTTCGGCCAGTCGTCCCACCTCGTCTACAATTTGTTGTTGTCCTAAAATCAGTAATTCAGCCATGTCTCCAGACTAGCTGCCCTTTACGTTAATTGCAAAAAAGTCGCAACTTGTGCTACGATTACTACTATGTCGCAATCCGGACAGATATTGCTGCAAAATATGCTGAGCGCGCACGGCTATCACGTGACCAAAACGCGCCAAGCCGTGTTTCAATTATTACTTTCACCGGAGCCGCAGTCGATGGGCGAGCTCACCAAAAAGGCTGTGGGCAAGCTCGACCGCGCCAGCGTGTATCGCAACATTGCCCTGTTCGAGAAACTGGGGATCGCGCATCGCATTTACATCGGCTGGAAATATAAACTGGAACTTTCGGATGTTTTTCTGGCGCACCACCACCATTTGAGCTGCCTGAAGTGCGGCAAAGTTACCGACATTCACGACGACGATTTGGTCGAAAAATTTATCACGGACGTGGCTGCGCAATTTCAATTTGTGCCGCGCCGCCACCAGCTTGAAATCGACGGTGTGTGTGTTGCTTGCGCCGCAAAAGCGAATGCAGCGGCTTAAGTCTTGTCCAGGTTTCTGCGGAGCCGAACGCGAGGCCATGATGCCGAAGATGCGCCAAGGCCTCTAACTGACTTCGCAAAGGTAGCACCACCACGGGTTTCAGCCCTATTGAGAAGCTATTTGGAGTGTAGCTTAGGTGGATGCTAGCAAAAGTTCCACTATCTCCAGAATATGTTAAACTAAACACTTACACTTCGCAAACGAGACCCTTTTATGCTGGAACTTACCGCGCCTCTTATGCCAGAGGCCTTGTACCCCACGTTATATGCTCCCGCAGTTATGGAACCCCACAAGCTCTTAGGTAAGATGCAGGGTGATGATCCGCTTGTCCGGCGTTTTGTCATCTGTACCGAGGACACCTTGAGCAAAGCCCAGCTTAGTGAAGGCCTAGTCAACTTGCAATCAACAATGACCGAATATGAGCCGGCCGAAGGCCACGACGTATTCGTTCGACTACGTAATATGCAGGTTGCGGAACAGGTTTTAGCTATGGATGGGGTGAAGAAACTACGTGGTTTTGTCGTACCCAAAGCCGACCCCGACACCTATGCTGACTGGGCTGCACCTATTACTGAATGTGACCCAAGCTTTCGCACTATGCCCATACTAGAATCCAGAGGTATGAACGACTATTCGTACCGCAAGGACTTACTAGAAGTACTAGCAGCTCCCGAGCATCGTCAAAAGATTGACTGCCTGCGGATTGGTGGCAATGATCTTATGAACAACTTGGGAATGCGGCGGCCTGAAACGATGACCATCTACGATACGGTCATCGGAAAGCTAATCAGTGATATAGTTATCGAATATCGTGGCACTGGGCAGTTCCTGATCTCTGCACCTGCCTTTGAGTATTTCGGGCCGCAGTATAACGATCTTTTTAGAAAAGAAATGAGCCAGCATATTGCCAACCAGCTATTTGGTCAGGTCGTCATACACCCGAGACAGCTGCCCTTTCTCTGGGAGGCATATAAAGTCGATGCCGAAGACCTAGAACAAGCTCGCTATGTAACTACCGAGGGCACTGACGCAGTAATGGGAGACGGCGGCAGGCTGGTCAACACGAGCACCCATAAAAGGTGGGCAGGAACAATCTTATTGCGTTCTGAGATGTTCGGGGTTAGATAGTCGGTCAAAAAATGCATGGCTTAATTATATGAGGTGTTGATGCACAAAGGTTAACAGATAGTGATAATGGCTGGCGCAAAACCAAACGTCCAATGCGATCAATCCCGGAAAAACGATCAATAGCTCGGCAAAATGGCCAGTCGTAATGCGCCAGGTTTTGACGGGTGGAAAGCCAAGTTTGAACGGGATGGGCAGCAGCCATGGCACGCCCTCTTTGGTGAAACTGTCCATCACCAAATGCGACAGTATGCCAATCAAAAACGCCCACCACACCAGTCCGACATTGACGTGTGGCGTGAGCGGATGGATGAACGCAAGCAGCATGTGGCCAAAAATCCAAACAAGGCCATGCCTATCAGCGAGTGTGTCAAAAAGCGATGCCCGCCGAGCAGTTTGTCGAAAATCCGGCCAAAAAATTTTCCGACCGGCAGATTGCGCCACAAAGGTGCCGTGGGCTGGTCGATGTCCGGCAAAATGCCGCCAACTTGATTGGCGAGCACGGCTGCTAGCGCCGTGGCTAGCGTAAAGTTGCGCTGTGGCCCGAGAAATACTAGAACCCATCTCAAAACCCCTTCCGCAACACAATAAGAATGCAAGCCAGATGTACGAAGCCAACGAAGTTGGCGAGCTTGTATTCGTATCTGGTCACCAGCTTGCGGTAGTTCTGTAGCCAGGCATTGAGCCGCTC
>WNGL01010776.1_pt1 | contig 10516 bp, 11 predicted proteins | sample 5400591 | NCBI WGS metagenome assembly WNGL01 (sample SAMN13153377, study PRJNA577476) | soil metagenome | isolation source: 80 cm soil or saprolite under Garry oak tree replicate 1 | place: USA:California | collected 2016-06-15
CCGCGCCGCGAGATTGACGGCGGGACCGATGCAAGTGAAGTCGAGCCGGTTGCCGCCGCCGATATTGCCGTACAGGATTCGCCCCACATGCAGCGCGACCCCGAAGCGGAAGCGCTCGACGGCATCGCCAATCGGGAAATGCATCGCTTCCACGCTGGCGCGGGATTCGCGCGCGGCTTCCAGCACGCGCGAACAGACCTGCCTGACATCGCCGACATACTCATCGATCGGAAACACCGCGAGCAGCCCGTCGCCCATGAACTTCAGGACTTCCCCGCCATGGGTTCGGATCGCGGACACCTGGCAGTCAAAATAGCAATTGAGAATCTCGACCACGGTCTCGGCCGGCAGCCGGTCCGACAGCGCGGTAAAGCCGCGCAGATCCGACAACCAGATCGCGGCATCCATGGTATCGGTGTGGCCGCGGCGAATTTGTCCGCCGAGTATCCGCTCACCGGCGCGGTTGCCGACATAGGTGTCGAGCAGGAGCGCGGCGGTGCGGCGCAGGCTGAGGATTTCGATCACCCGCGCCAGCGGCGGGATCAGCGACCGCAGCGCGCTCAGTTGTTCGTCGCTGAAGCCGCCCGGCTGTTTGGTGGTCCAGCTCGATGCGTGGATCGAGCCGTCGATGAACAGCAGCGGCAACGCGATGTAGTCGGTGACGCCTTCGGCATGCAGATCGGCGAAAATCGGAAAGCGTCCGCTCTGCAGTTCGTCGAGGCGGCCCCTGACCTCTTTTCCTTCGGTGAAGACGATCGCCAGCGGACTGTTCATGAATCCCGGCGAATCCAGCACGTCGAAATCGACCGTGCCCATCTCGACCTCTTCGCCGGGCCGCCAGATGAAATTGCGGCCGAAAATATCGGGATGCAGCGTCCGGATGAAGACGCCGACCCGCCACAGCGGCAAGCCCGCCTGCACCATGCGCTCGCCGGTTTCCGCCATCATCCGGGGCGGGCTGGCCGCAGACCTCGCGCCATCGATCAGCCAGTCGGTGAGTTTCTGCAGATCTGAAATGTTCATGGGAACATTTGCTGCGCAGTTTCCTGCAACGTCAAGACGAAGCCAATGCTTTGACCCGGAACGGACGAATCTGGGGCCAAGAGTTCGAATCTCTTCGGGCGCGCCACTCTGAAATACGCTATCGGCGCCGAATGCCGCCGATTTTACTCCTCGGTCTGGAGGCAGTACCGCGGAGAAAACTGCGCCGGTGGCGCTGTCGATGAACTCGGTCAATGCCTCCGGGGCCTCGGCTTCAGCGCGGCAGCACGCACGGAATGATCTGCCGGCCGTGCCGCCGGTAGATGCGGAAATCGCCGTCCGTCGTCAGCAGCACGGGATCGTTCAGCGTCTCGGTCATGCGGACAAGGCAGGCATCCGCGAAACTCATCGGCACGTCGGCATATTTCTCCAACAGCTTCAGGACGGCATCCATGTCGTCGGCGAAACGATAGTCGCAGACCAGAGCGCCTCGGCGAAGCAGCGATGCGAGGCTTAGGGTTCCGAGCCCCCCGAGCAGATGAGAAGCCTCCGACAGCACCGCTTCGCAAGTCGCCCAGGGCGGCGGCAAGCGCGGCGCCTGCGCGGCGGCCCACCCATGGTTGGCATCGCGGCGACTGAGGAGCGCCACCAGAAAACCGGCATCAACGAGTGCGCTTTTCGCCATATCCCGTCGACTTCAGGTACTTTTTCGTCCGCGCGCTCAAATCGCGCGGCAGCCCATCGACCGAGCCGACGACGTCAGCGATGGCGTCGAGTAACGCCGGCCGTCGCCGGCGAGATCCCTCTCCCCCTGTCAATCGCTCGCGCACCACGTCGGATTTCGACAGCTTGCGCCGGCGCGACTCGGCTTCGATCTGGGCGACCAGGGCTTCGGGCAATCGAACCGTCAATGTCTTCATGCGCTATCGTATTACATCTCTGGCATATGCGCAATACATTAACCCCGGTAGGTGCGCGCCATGACTATAACCCGCTATCCATTCGAGCGGTCTCATCCAGGCCAATCAACGGCTTTGGCGTTGTCTTGGCGTAGTGCCTACGAGAAGTCCGGCACGGCGCGACCGCGTAGCCGCGACCTTGCTCGTCGCTGAAGCAGGATATCTCGCCGCCGCGTCGCGGTGGCTCCCAACCAAAAATATCGAAAACAACCCCATGCAAAGTAGCATGCGGTCGCCGGCAAGGACGCTTTGGGCCAATACTTGACACGTCGGGCAAATCAGCGGCACTCCTTCATCATCGCACAATCCATTAAACGCCCGCGGGCCTGCAATGGCGCGCTGTTCGGTGTGATTTGGGCGAAAATGCCTACCCACGATTGAATTTGCATTGGCTCGTGAAGTTGCAATGGCTCGCCGCAGCGAGTGACCGCCTGCGTGTTGCCGAGCGGCCGCGCTTCCGACGCGCGTACCGGGGAATGTCGACATGAACACCGCTCCGAACCCAAATATGGCAACGGCAAGCGCAGAACCGATAAGTCGGCTTCCGGCGGTAAACGGACTAACGACCGGCAGCCAGGTTGGGAGCCCCTGTGAAGCCAGGGCTATCGCATATGGAATTTTCAACGAGTCGTCCCCGCGAACGCAGGGACCCCAGCGCGAGCGCAATTGCGCTCATCGCGGCGGCGCGGGCTCTCGTTCCGGCACTGGAGCCGAGGCCTTTTTTCACTTTTGAGGCCAGGGGTGATGGGTCCCTGCGTTCGCAGGGACGACCCGCTGAGAGATCGTGCGAGGCCACGACTGTATCAACGCACGGCTGAAGTTGGTCATATGCGATAGCCCTGCCTGTGAAGCGTATCGATAGATCGCAGGCCTTCGCAAATGGGCCAATTGTAGCGCATGGCCGGCTGCCGTCATCATAGTGCCACGGCGAAACAATAGTGCCCATCTTCATCGGCCGTGGCGCGCCACTGCGGTATACGCTATCATCGCCGATTCCCGATACCGCGCGTCCATTTTTTGCTTGACCGTTTGTAGCCCATAGACTACAGGTCGGACCTCATGCTTGAGGTGCGTCAGACCAAGGAGTTTTCGGCCTGGCTGCGCCGTCTTAGGGATGCCAATGCCGTCGCGCGCATAGTCGCCCGCATTCGCCGCATGGAAGAGGGAAACCCGGGGGATACCAGAAGCGTCGGTAAAGGTGTCATGGAAATGCGGATCGCCTACGGGCCTGGTTATCGCGTCTACTATTTGCCTCGCGGAACGCAGATTGTGATCCTGCTGTGCGGAGGCGACAAGCGCACACAGCGACAGGATATCGAGCAGGCTCAGATTCTCGCGGAGACATTGTGATGCGCAAGACCACACGATTTGATGCCGCCGACTATCTCGACAGCGAAGAACGCCAGGTTGCCTATATCACAGCAGCGCTCGAAACGGGTGACGCGGATTTCGTGCGCGACGCGCTTGGCCTCGTCGCACGTGCACGCGGCATGGGTGAGATTGCGAAGAATGCCGGCTTGAACCGCGAGAGCTTGTATAAGGCACTTGGGGAAACCGGCAATCCCGAATTCGGTACCGTCATGCGCATCGTCCGCGCCTTAGGTCTGACGCTTTCTGCACGCCCAGCGGCGACGGGACGAACGTCCAAGCGGCGCCGGGTAGCCTAAGCAGAAGGCACGTAGCAAATGCGGAAAGAACGGTGGGTGTTCACGCGCCACAGCGCGTAATCGGCTGCGCCCTCATAGCGCCACGGCGAAACAATAGTGCCCATCTTCATCGGCCGTGGCGCGCCAGTTCGGCGCTGCGCGAAAGGCATTATCTTGCCATCGCTTTGCTTAGCGATAAGCTCAGCAGATGACTCCGCACCCTTGTGTTCAGGATGTGGTTGACGAGTTCGCACGCGAGCCGCTTCGCCAGATCGTTCTTCTGAAGCAACTGGTGGCTCAGGGCGCTTAGCCCGCTGCGTCCTTGATCGCGGCTTCGAAGGTCTTGGCGTCGAAGGCCAGCATACTTTGGATCCGCCCCAGACCCTGGGTCGCGTACCAGACGGAGAACGCGAGCATCGCACCCTCATTCGGGGCATCGACGATGTCGACGAAATCGTAGTAGCCCTGCGTGTAGTGGATCGACTCGATCCTGATGCCCAGCTTGTCGAGCTTTGCCTTGGCCTTGCCGATCCGCTCCGATTGCTTGCTTGCCCACTCCGGGCTCAGATTACCAAGCAGCACATATTTCATGGCCACCTCCACGTGACGTTGATCATATTGCGCGAAGGACCACACAACTATACGCCTTCCGGCGACCCGCGCCCATGCCGTTCTGCGTAGCGGGAACGGCGAGGCACGGGTTCCCCGGCCTCGGCAGCCGCACGTGGAACTTGCCTGTGATGTTCGACATGAACGCAGGAGCGTCTTCGTGCCTGTTAACGCCTGGTTGTCGCCTTGAGATTCACGCGCAGCAGCCCTGCCGATGACGCGGCGAACAAAGCGCGCGCCGAAAGGTTGTTGCAATTGCGAAAGCTGCCGGGCGACCGCTGCGTGGCTCAGATCGCGCCCGCGGACAACGGCCGAAAAGAAGCCGGGTCTCCGCCATCCGCACCGGCCGGGCAGCAACCAAAGCCAGGAGAACGCCTATGATGAACTACAAGACGCTTGTTGCCGCCGCATCTTTGATGTCGATGGCCCTGCCATCCTCGGCGTTTGCGCAGTGCACGGAGTGCGCAATATATCCGGATCGGGATCCCTTGAACAAACTTGAGAAGACACCCGCCGGCAAGATGGGCCTTGAGCAGCCGGGCGGCGCAGCAGCTCTCCCTAACGCAGCGGTCCCCCCTTCTACTGCGAACACGGTGAACAATCCGAACAATGCACGCGCCGAAATGCGCGGCCACTACTCACAGCGACCCGGTCGCGGAATCGGCGTCAATCGGACGAAGAAGGACTTGAGGAGCCCGGACAGCCGGTATCGGTGACCGGTTTCGATCGCGCCGCTTGAATTCTCACTTGACGATCAGGTGTCGCACGTCGGCGGCCGGTCTCGCGATCTCGGGCGCTAGCGCACCTGCTGTCGCATTTCATGATAGCGCCACGGCGAAAGAATAGTGCCCTCTTCATCGGCCGTGGCGCGCCACTTCGGTACAAAATTGGGCACTGCAGAACGCGCCGTTTTTCCGCTTGAAGCGGCGACCAGCGTGCGCAGCAGCACGCTTTTCGACCCCATAATGCGAACTTCTTTCACAATGATCGCTCGCGACGGCTGCGCAGCGGTCCTTCTGTGATCAGCGCAGCGACAAGGAGCACGCTCGCAACAGGCTCACTCGATCTTGATCCCGGTGGCGTCGACGACGGCTTTCCAGTCGCGTACTTGCTCTGACAGGGCGGTGGCAAAATCCTGCGCGGTCCCGATTCTTGACTCGATGCCGAGCTTGGCGAAGCTGGTGCGCACCTCCTCGGACCTAAGGCCTTCATTGACGGCATGGTTGAGCTGGCCGACGATCGTCGCGGGAGTGCCGGCCGGCGCCAACAGGCCGAACCAGACTTCCTTGGGAAAGCCCGCCACGCCGACTTCCATCATGGTCGGCGTATCCGGCAGCTCCGGCCAACGAGCTTCGCTCGTCACCGCAAGCGCCTTCAGCTGGCCTGCCTTGAAAAGCGTGAGCAGGCTGGATTTCGGGTTGAAAACCATGTCGATGTGCCCGCCGATCACGTCAGTGATTGCGGCAGCGCCCCCTTTGTAAGGGACAAAGAGAATGTCCGTTCCCGTCTTGATCTTGAAAAATTCGCCGGCGAAATGCGTGTAGATTCCGGGAGGGGCACCGTATTTCAGTTTGCCGGGATTGTTCTTCGCGTAGTGGACGAACTGCTCGAACGTGTCCGCAGGGATGCCCGGGGATATGGCCAGCGCCATCGAGTCGACGCAGATTGCAGCGATGGGCGCGAAGGAGCCGGTGGGATCAAACCCAAGATTTTTGTAGAGCCCCCCAAGCATGGCGTTGACGTTGGTTCCGCCCAGCAACAACGTGTAGCCATCCGGTTGCGCGCTGGCGGCCGCTTTGGCGCCGATCCTTCCCCCGGCACCGGCAAGATTCTCAACGACAACGTTGTGTCCGAGTCTGGAAGAGAGCGACTGCGCGATCAGCCGAGCCACAACATCGGTCGGACCGCCGGCGGAGAACGGGACGACGATCTTGATTGTTCGCTCGGGATAGGACTGGGCATAGACCGGCTGCAGTGCGATCGGCGCGGACGCAATTGCGAGCAACGTGAACAGCCAACCAGCGGCGATCCGTCGCGTCGCATTGGTCCCGCCGCGGCTTACTGCAGGAACGCGTTTCGGAACGTCTAGCATGCTCGTCGCCTGTTGAACGTCTTGATGGTCACGAGACTCTTGCCGTCAGCACATGTGTTTCTTCCGGATAGGTTACGCCCTCGCCGTCGGCATAGCGCTGAAGCTCTTTCATGACGCCCGCGCCAATCTTCTCTCGCGCCGCCGGCTCGGTGGCAGCGATAAGTGGCGCAAGCGGCGTCGCGGACAAATGGTCCAACGTGAATTTATCCAGCCGAGGGAGGCAGCCAGTCGGTGAGTTTCTGCAGATCTGAAATGTTCATGAGAACATTTGCTGCGCAAGTTCGTGAGACGTCAAGACGAAGCAATCCATTCTTCTTTTAGGCGGCGAGATGGATTGCTTCGCGGAGCCTGTCATCGGGCGCGCATTTGCGCGACCCGTTGGCTCGCAAATGACGTCTAAACGCGCGTTTGCGACCCGCGGCGCGATGCGCCCGAGTCGTGCATAGAGTTTTTCGCCCAGAGGGCGTGGGGAATGCCGGGTGCCCGCTGCACCCGCAGCCTCGTGTGCATTGAAATCATGGGTTATAGGCGACATCGACACCGATCGTCGCGGGGGGACCACGGGAAATCAGAAACCCGGATGTCGCGGAGCCCGTCATCGGGCGCGCATTCGCGCGACCCGTCGGCTCACGCGGGCTACGCTTGCTGGTCTTCCGTCTCGCCATTTCCTCGCGGAGATTACGCGCGCGAGGTTAGCTTTGCTTTGTGGGCACGATGCCATGCGACGAAGGCCTCGATGACCCGATTGAAGAAACGCGGCGGCAAGAAGCCGTAGTCATAGCGATCACTGCGGCCGAGTTTCCGAAGGTCATAGCCCGGCCAATCGAATTCGTTGCCCTCTGCAACAACGATCCAGGAACGTTCGTCATCAAGTCCGAGATGCCGTTTGACCGCGGCGGGAATTTCAACTGCGCTAGCGGGATCGGCGGGAGGATTATGCGTGATTGGCAGAACCACAACGACGGTTGTGTCATTCACGGGGCGCTCAACCGCAAGCACGATCACGCTCGGGCGATCTTTGCGCCCTTCTTCCCGACCCGCTTCGTGTTCGTGGTGCCACAGATAGGCATAGGATATGACAAGGCCCGGTTCAGGCGTAGGGATCGGCATGCGCCTTCGTTATTTCGGCTTAATCACGGCATCGAGATGCGCGTGTCGCTCGTCCATGCGTGAGGAGCCGATTGCCTGAGCTCTCTCGTCGGACAGATCAGCGGTCGCGAAGCTGCGGCGGCGCTGCTTGAAACGGCGGAATTCTTCGTATTCGTTCGGTGCAACAAAATAGCCCGTAATTGATCCGTGGCTCGATACTGCCACGGCCTCTCGCTGGGCGAGCATTCGATAGCGACCAAAATTCCGGGTGAACTCCGAAGCCGGGATGGTGTCAGCCATGTGTCCTCTCTTGCGAACTTCAATATACGTAATTTACGTGAAAAGCGCAATTTGCGTATTTAGCTGCAGGACTCTACGACATAACTCATTGATAATACTAAATTTTTTTCTTTGGTCTGTTCGGGGCCATTAAACTGGAAGATCGCGTTCGAGGACGCGAGAACTCAATGGACGCGTCCGCGGCGCGGCCCGTTGGGGAACCGCACTTTTGTGACTTGTCGATCGCGTCGAACAATGCCCGCTGTCCGAGCCAAAGATGACATTACTTGGAAGTGCGAGGTGACGACTGCATCGTGGAATGTCCGAGTTCGAGAGCAAAGCGGAAAACACGTGCTCGTACTGAGTTCTTCTCAGTTGACCCGGAACCGTCTGGGCCAAGCATGGCCTATGAGGCTGCGCTATACGCTTCCCGCTCTTGCCGACCTTGCATCGGTTCTGGATTATATCGCTGATCGCTCTCCGCAATGGTGCCCATCTTCATCGGCCGTGGCGCGCCACTTCGATTAAGAACCCTGCTCCATGCACCGCTGGCGGCGGCTTCAAGCTTTCATCGCCACGCCCGCTGGGCAGAAACGGCAGCCGGCGCGGCAGAAGGTCAGTATTGACGACCGCCCCAGGCGCAACCGCCGACACCATGGATACACGGCCCCGCCACGGGGGATTTGCGGCGGATCCGTTCTGGTATCACGTCCTCAACGGCGCTCGGGCGATCGGGTTCGACTGGTGTGGAGCGACGAGAGCAGGCATCGCGATCCTCTCGCCCTGCGGCACAGTTCGCTGCCGACTTTGCCGGGGGGTCACCCCTCGCGTCGCGACGCGGCGTTGAAGCCGGTCGATCTGCGGGGGCAGCCGCTGGAGGTGCGGGAACTGCCGAGGGCGGCGCGAGAGGAGCCGATGGACTTGCGGAAGGAGCAGACGCGGTTGCGGGGGGCGCCGACGCGGTGGGAGCAGCGGCCGACGGGGTTGCGGACGGCGGCGACGGGCCCGCCGCAGCCGGGATTGGGGCGGGGGGTGCCGGCGGCGCCGTTGCCTCCTTGGATTGTCGCAAGATCCGCTCATGGATGAAAGAACCCGCCGACGATATCGCCTGATCTGTGCTGCGGCGGGCGGCGGCAATGCCGTCGACATATTTCGCAACTTGCTGGCCGGGGGAAAAAAAGCCGGGCAAGGCGTAGGACAGCAAAATGGCGAGCAGTGCGATCGCGAGGGACAGTATGCGATTTCGCAGAACAGCGCGCGTGACAACACCGAGCGCCCTCCGCCACGCGGGCGGATCCGGCTCGCTCACGATCTGCTGCAGCGGCTCGCTGTTCCGCACCGGATCCCCGTATTCGGACGTGGGTCCGCCGGTACGTTCGATTGCTTCGGCAATTTGACCAAAGGTCTGACCTTCTCTCCGCAGCGCGCTGCCTGCGTCGCGGAATGCCGCGTCTCCGAGCATGCCGGGCTGATCCATGCGTTTGATGGTGGCCACGATCCTGGGCCGCAGCAGCAATCGGCGCTGTTCGATCAAGTCGGCCATTTTCGAGAAGCTCAGCTTGGCATCGCTGAGGGTCTGCGCGGCGCGGTCCTTGGCGGCCTGGGCCACGATAGGATCCTCCGCGTCCATCTGCTCCATGGTCTTTTTCAGGAGCGCCATGTCATCGATCATCGCAAAACCGCTCCGGCGACAGTCGCATCGATGGCACAGCTCGTTCGCCGTCGTCCCTTGGCGCAGCGAACCGTTACGCTCGAACCTTTCCGGCTATCGCCGGTCTTGCAGGAACCGGAACCGAGGCCGTCAGTCTCAGCGGTGGCAACGCTCTTCATTGGGAACTGCGCGGGTAAGCTGCTCTTATAGTGACCGGGCAACCATAGCAGGGAACAGCAAACAATAGTAGCCGAGCCGCTTGGGGCCAGCTTCGCATGCGGAACCGGCGATGAGGGGGATGTCGCCCAAATACGGCGCCCGCGATCGGCAAACTCATAGATAGTGCGGAATGCGCAATTGCCGTCATTGCAAGCCTATTTGAATTTCGCACGGCCTAATTTGATAACGAACTATTTGTGTGCACTTTTATACACCGGCCGGAACGATTGCCCATCTCCTGCGTGATCTGTTTGGGTTGGACAATCGCGCGGAGAAGTGCAGTGACCCGCAGACAGATCAAGCTGGAACCTGAGAGCGTCATGGCCGACGTTTGTCTCGGCGTGACCGTTGCAGGCTTATACACCCTGGTTGGAATGGGGCTCATTATCGCATTTATGTGAAGGGCCGCCTCAATTGGCGGCCTCTTTCCGTTGAGGCTACTGTCCAATGTCGCTTCATGGCACGAAACTCCTGGCACCAAACGGACTCGCCGGCGTATCTAAATCGCCTTCACCCAATACACGGAATCCCGCTCCCACGGCTGCTCCGGTTCGCACTGAACGAAGCCTGCTTTTGTGAAATTGGCCGTTGAGTATTTATTGTTCACGCGACACTCGCTGACGAGGTGCGTCCAGCCCAGCTGCTTCGCTTTCGATTCCCTCGCCACCATAAGCCTGAATTGCAGACCATGCCCGTGGTGATCTGGATTAACATAGCAGCGCTTCAGGTATCCTATGTTTGGGATCGGCTCGAAGGGCACAAGACCAGCGAACGCGACCGGCCTTTCCTCCAGATAAGCCAGCCACCAATATCCGTTCGTAAAATGGCGCTGTTACAGTACGGGCCATTCCGGAACGAGCTTGTTGAAAGCGTTGATCGTGTCGGAGAACGCGACGCCATCAACTTCGTGGATTTGATAGGGCATCAGCAGAACGCCTTGCGATCCAGGTTGGCGCTGGAAAACGAATGAGACACCGCGCGTCCTCCGATA
>WNGL01014588.1_pt1 | contig 10515 bp, 10 predicted proteins | sample 5400591 | NCBI WGS metagenome assembly WNGL01 (sample SAMN13153377, study PRJNA577476) | soil metagenome | isolation source: 80 cm soil or saprolite under Garry oak tree replicate 1 | place: USA:California | collected 2016-06-15
TCGGGCCAGGTCGCGGCGGTGGCCGCGTCACGCTGGTGCGTCCCGCTCATCCAGTCCATGCACACCCTGGGCAAGGTCAAGAACCTGGCGCTGGCCAGCGGCGACTGCGCCGAGCCCGGGATAAGGATCCGCGGCGAGGGCGAGGTCGTGGCGGCCGCCGACCGCCTGGTCGCCAACACCGGCGAGGAGGCGCGCCAGCTGGTCGAGCTGTACGGCGCGACCCCGTGGCGGGTGGAGACGGTCAGCCCCGGCGTGGACCTGTCGGTGTTCCGGCCTTCGCCGGCCCGGGCGGCCCGGCGGCGCCTCGGGCTGCCCGAAGACGCGGTGGTGCTGGTGTTCGCGGGCCGGATCCAGCCGCTGAAGGGGCCCGACGTGGTGCTGCGCGCCGCGGCCTCGCTGCTGCGCCATGCCCCCGAGCTCGCGGACAAGCTGGTGGTGGTCTTCGTGGGCGGGCCGAGCGGGTCCGAGGTGGGCGCGCCCGGCCGGCTCGACGGGCTGGCCGCGGACCTGGGCCTGGCCGGCTCGGCGCGGTTCGAGCCGCCGTGCCCGCAGCGCGAGCTGGCCGACTGGTACCGCGCCGCGACCGTGGTGCTCGTGCCGTCGCACTCGGAGTCGTTCGGCCTGGTGGCGCTGGAGGCTCAGGCCTGCGGGACCCCGGTGGTGGCCGCCGCCGTCGGCGGGCTGCGCACCGCGGTCAGGGACGGCTTCTCCGGCATCCTGGTGGACGGGCACGACCCCGCCGTGTGGGCCCGGCTGCTGTCCGGCCTGGTGACGTCGCCTGGCCGGCTCGCCGAGCTGTCCCGCGGCGCGCTGGCGCACGCGTCCGGCTTCGGCTGGCCCGCCACCGCGGACCGGCTGATCGACGTGTATGCCGGGGCCATGGACTCGATGGATTCGCGGGGCGAGGCCCCCGCGACGATCAGCGCATGAGCGGGGATGCCGCGGCTGCCATCGAGGCGGCGCTGACGTCGCTGGGGCTGGGGTACGAGAACCCGCGGCCCGGGGCGTTCCTGGTCAGGCTCGAGGGGCAGCATAAGCTGGCCACCATGACCTGGCTCGTCGCCGGTGAGCACAGCCTGGGCGTGGAGGCCTTCTTCTGCCGCCAGCCGGACGAGAACCACGAGGCCTTCTACCGCTTCCTGCTCGAGCGCAACGGCCGCATGTACGGGGTGCACTTCACCCTCGACCCGGCGGGCGACGTGTACCTGACCGGCCGGCTGCCGCTGTCCGCGGTCTCCGCCGACGACATCGACCGGCTGCTCGGCTGCGTGCTCAGCTACTCCGACGAGAACTTCGACACGGCGCTGGAGCTCGGTTTCGGCTCGGCGATCCGGCGGGAGTGGGCCTGGCGGGTCAAGCGCGGCGAGAGCCTGGCCAACCTGCAGGCGTTCGCCCGCTTCGCCGACCCCGCGGCTGACTCATTAGCCGTATTGCGGGTACATTGACGACCGTGAACCGGTTGGGTGATCTTGAGCGCGCCATCATGGACGTGCTCTGGGAAACAGATACATCTCTCACCGTGCGCGAGGTCAGTGCTAGGCTGACGGAGCGTAATCTAGCTCACACCACCGTAATGACGGTGCTCGACAGGCTCGCGAAAAAGGGCTTCGCCAGGCGGGAGCGCGACGGGCGCGCCTGGCGTTACTGCCCCGCCGCTACCCGCGAGACCTATGTGACCGAGCTGATGCTGACCGCGCTGGACCAGACCGGTGACCGGACGGCGGCGTTGACACGGTTCGCCCGGTCCGTATCTGGCGTCGAGGCCGAGGTGCTGCGCGACGCCCTGGAAGTTATCGAAGTTAGCGGCGAGGGAGATGACGGGACTTGAGGATGCGGCACTTCTTGCCGTAGTTGCCATCGGGAGCGCGTTCGGAGCTTCGGCGCTGGTCCGCGCTCGCTGGCCACGGCGCTCGCCTGCCGCGGCCATTCTGCTATGGCAGGCTGTGGGCCTGGCGTCCGGCCTGGCCGCCGTCGGTACCTTGATCGGCCTGGCCATGCCGGCCAGCGACGCGGGCGTGGTGCGCTCCCTGCTGCGGGTCGGCACCCTGGTCCGGGCCGGGATCTTCCGGCTGCCCGGCACGTCCGGCGCTGTCGGTGCCGAGGGCGCGGTGCCGACGATCGTCGTCGCGGTCCGGCTGGCGTGCCTGGCCGCCGGGCTGGCCCTGTTCGCGTCGCTGTGCTGGGTGCTGGTCGCCGCGTCGTTCGCGGTGCTGCAGGCCAGGCGGCGGCAGCGGGCCCTGCTCCGGCTGCTCGCCCACGGCGATCCGAAGGTGCCAGGCGCGCTGGTCGTGGACTACCCGACCGCGGCCGCGTACTGCCTGCCCGGGCTGCGGTCACAGATCGTCGTCAGCGTCGGCACCCTGCAACTGCTCGGCCGCGGCGAACTTGCGGCCGTGCTCGCGCACGAGCGGGCCCACCTGCGCGAGCGCCACGACCTCGTGCTGCTGCCCTTCACCGCCCTGCGACGCGCCTTCCCCAGGTCCGCCACCTGCACCGACGCGCAGCGCGCGGTGGCGCTGCTGGTCGAGATGCTGGCCGACGACCGCGCGCTGCGCGGCCGCCCGGCGCGCGAGCTGGTGTCGGCCCTGGTGAGGTTCGGCACGGCCGGGGCGTGCCCGGCGCCCGCGGGCGCGCTGGCCGCCGGGGAGGGCGAGGTGGCCGCGCGGGTCACCCGGCTGCTTCAGCCCGTGCGGCCGCTGCCGGGCGCCGCCGTCCTGGCGATCCGCCTGGCCGCCGCGCTCCTGGTCGCCGCGCCCATCACGCTGCTGGTGATCTGAGCTCGTCACCTGGGCGGGCGCGGTGTCAGCGGCCCCGCTGTCACCAGGGGCCGTACGGGCCCGAGCTGCTTCCCCCGTTCTTGGGGAAGCTCCGCACCTTGGGGCGGACGTCGGCCAGGTAGACGGCGGCCGCGACGAACGCCGCGACGGGCAGGATCGAGGTCGGGCCCACGCCGTACACCGCCCCGGCCAGCCCGATCACGGCGGCCACGCCCAGGATGATCAGCCACAGCGGCTTGGTCTGCTTGCCGGTGGCCACGAAGGCCTGGCTCGGCCGCGCGATGGCGTCGATGAAGGCCCACGCCTCGACGACGAACGCCGCCAGGCCCAGGGCCAGGAAGAAGTAGGTAAGCGGGGTATACGTACCGAACACGGGATCACGCTACCTAATCTGAGGCACTGTTTGGTCTGATTGTGCGCGCAGCCCGCCCGGCTGGCGCCCCGGCGGCCGCGGCTTCTGTGGCTTCCCTGGCGTCGGCTTCCATGGCTTCGGCGGCGGCGGCTTCCATGGCGGCCGCTTCCAGCGCGTCCCCTTCGGCGCCCGGCGCGCCGGCGGTCAGCTCGGCCGCAGTGGCGCCGTCCGCGGTATCCGCGTCGGCCGCCGCGCCGCCGACGGCGTTCTCCCGGCGGAACGACTCGTAGATCTCGATGAGCACCTGCTTCTGCCGCTCGGAGAGCTCCGGGTCGGCCAGCAGCGCGGACCGGACGCCCGAATCGGCGGGCCGGTCCTCGAGGATCCCGGCCTGCACGTAGAGCGCCTCCGCGGAGATGCGCAGCCCCTTGGCGATCTGCTGCAGGATGTCCGCGCTCGGCTTGCGCAGGCCGCGCTCGATCTGGCTCAGATAGGGGTTGGACACCCCGGCCGACTGAGCGAGCTGGCGCATCGAGATCTTCGCCTGCTCCCGCTGCTCGCGGATGTACTCGCCGATCGAGTTCACTGTCACGTTACGCATAACATCAGTCTGCCACCGCGTGCTTGCAACTGCAAACCATCAGCAAGCACCGCCGGCACGGCCCCCATTCCGGACATTTCACCCATATTCCCCCACGCAGGATTCAGTAGATGTGACGTTCTCATGCATCTATCCGGCAGGGTGCCGTTTCTCGCGAGAATGGCGCGTCCCGTCTGGGGTGCGGGGCCCTTGGCCCCGTCTTGCGGGGCCAAGGGGCCCTTGACCCCGAACGCCCGGGCCCGCCAGCGGGGTGCGGGGCCAGCTGGCTCTTTGCCGCAGGATGCCACATCCACCACGTTCACTGACCGGCGGACCGGGCCGGGATGCCGAGGAAGGCGCGGGCTTCGGCCGGGCGCATCGGCGGGCGCTGCGCGATGCGGGCCAGCTCGGCAGCGCGCTCCACCAGCTCGGCGTTGCGGGCGACGGCGCGGCCGCGGGCGAAGGTCAGCGTGTCCTCCATGCCGACCCGCAGGTGACCGCCGGCCCCGAGCGCGCCGAACATCACCGGCAGCGTGGTCCGGCCGATCCCGGTGGCGGACCAGGTCGCGCCCGCGGGCAGCGCGGCCACGGCGGCGACCAGCGTGGCCACGTCGCCCGGCATCCCGCCGGGCACGCCCATCACCAGGTCGCAGTGCACGTGCCCGCCGGCCGGCGGCCCGAACTCGGCGAGCAGCCGGTGCAGCGCCGCCACCTGGCCCAGGTCGAACAGCTCGAACTCCGGGACGATCTGCCGCTCCTGGGTCAGCTGGTACAGGTCCGTGACGAACGGCCACGGGTTGGCGAACACGTCGTCGCCGAAGTTGACCGTGCCGCAGGTCAGCGAGCAGGCGTCCGGCGCGGCGTCCAGCACGGCCAGCCGGCTGGCGAAGCTGTCGGTCACCGCGCCGCCGGTGGACAGCTGCACGATGAGGTCGGTGCCCTCCCGTAGCGCCGCTACCGTGTCGGCGAGCCTGCTCCCGTCCAGGGTGGGCCGGGCCGCGTCGTCCCTGATGTGCACGTGGACGACCGCCGCCCCGGCGGCCTCGCACTCCTTGGCCGTGACGACCAGCTCGTTCAGGGTGACCGGGAGGGCGGGGACCGCGGACTTGCCGGCTTCGGCGCCGGTCGGCGCCACCGTGATCAGGGTGGTAGTGCTGCCTGCCATGAAGAGGACATTACCCCTGGCCGGGCTGGGCCAGGTGCTTTCTGGCGAACGCCAGCGACTCGGCCAGGTCCGCCATCCGGTCCTCCCTGGACGGCGCCCGGTTGGTCTTCACCTCGACCACCACCGCGCCGGGGTACCGGGACAGCGGGAGCAGGCCGAGCAGCTCGGCGCAGGGCTGGCCGCCGCGGCCGGGCACCAGGTGCTCGTCGGGTACCGGGCCGGCCGGCGAGCCGGTGCCGTCGGCCAGGTGCACGTGCGCCAGGCGGCTGCCGAGCTCGGTCGCCATGATCAGGGCGTCGGAACCCGACGCGGCGGTGTGGGACAGGTCCAGCGTGATGGTCGGCACGTCGAGCGCGGTCGGGTCCCAGTGCGGCGCGTAGGGCACCACCTCGCTGCCGCCCGCCCGCAGCTGGTACATGTTCTCCACCGCGAAGATGACGTCGGTCTCCTCCGCCATCGCCTCCAGGCCCTTCTCGAACCCGCGGACGTACTCGCGCTGCCAGCGGAACGGCGGGTGCAGGACCACCACCCGGGCGCCGACGCGCTCGGCGAGTTCCTTGGCCCGCCGCAGCTTCTCCCACGGCTCGCGGCCCCACACCCGCTGGGTAAGCAGCAGGCTCGGCGCGTGCACGGACACGATGGGCAGCTGGTGGTAGTCCCTGAGCCTGAGCAGCACGTCGGCGTCCTGGCTCACCGGATCGGTGTAGACCATCACCTCGACCCCGTCGTAGCCGAGCCGTGCGGCCACCTCGAAGGCGTCGGGGGTGCGCTCCGGGTAGACCGACGAGGTGGACAGGGCGACGGGCGGAACGGGTACCTTCGCCTCGCCGCTCACTGCCTGGCTCCCTCCGTCGGGTTCGGTTCCAGCTTACTGAGATTGTCAGAGGTGGCCGCTAAGGTGCGGCCATGGCTAAGTCTCCGGCGGGGACGTCCGGCTTCCGCTGTACCGAGTGCGGCTGGCAATCCGCCAAGTGGGCCGGGCGGTGCGGCGAGTGCCAGGCCTGGGGCACGGTGCACGAGGCGGCGCTCCCCCGGCTGGCGCGGGGAGCCAGGGCCGGGGCGCCAGCGGGCATCCGTTCGGCCGTTCATGGCGTGGTGCCGGCCAGCACCCCCGCGGTCCCGATCGGCATGGTCGACGCGACCGACGCCAGCGCACGCCCCACCGGCATGGACGAACTCGACCGGGTGCTCGGCGGCGGGCTGGTGCCCGGCGCGGTCCTGCTGCTGGCCGGCGAGCCCGGGGTGGGCAAGTCGACGCTGCTGCTCGAGACGGGCGCGCTCGTCGCGGAGTCTGGGCCGGTGCTGTACGTGACCGGGGAGGAGTCCGCCGCCCAGGTGCGGTTGCGCGCGGACCGGATCGGCGCGGTCAGCGGCCAGCTCTTCCTGGCCGCGGAGACCGACCTCGACGTCGTGCTCGGGCACGTCGACCAGGTGCGGCCCCGGCTGCTGATCATCGACTCGGTCCAGACGATCGCGGCCGCCGGGGTGGAGGGCGTGCCGGGCGGGGTGACCCAGGTCCGGGAGGTGGCGGCGGCGCTGACCGCGGTGGCCAAAGAACGGTCGCTGACCACCATCCTGGTCGGGCACGTGACCAAGGACGGCTCGGTGGCAGGCCCGCGAACCCTCGAGCACATCGTGGACGTGGTGCTGCATTTCGACGGCGACCGGCATTCGCAGCTGCGCATGGTGCGGGCGGTGAAGAACAGGTACGGGCCGACCGACGAGGTCGGCTGCTTCGACCTCGGCGAATACGGCCTCATCGGCCTGCCCGACCCGAGCGGGCTTTTCGTGTCCCAGCACCGCGAGCCGGTGCCAGGCACCTGCGTGACGGTCACGCTCGAGGGGCGCAGGCCGCTGCCGGCCGAGGTGCAGGCGCTGGTGGGCGCGTCGGTGCTCGAGGTGCCGCGCCGCACCACGTCCGGTCTTGACGCGTCCCGGGTGGGCATGGTGCTCGCGGTGCTGCAGCGCCGGGCCGGGGTCAAGCTCGGCCGGCAGGACGTGTACGCGGCCACCGTGGGCGGGGTCCGGCTGACCGAGCCGTCGGTGGACCTGGCCGTGGCGGTCGCCCTGGCCAGTTCGGCCGCGAACCTGAGCGTGCCGCACGGCGTCGTGGCCATCGGCGAGGTCGGACTGGCCGGCGAGGTTCGCCGGGTGGCCGGGCTGCCGCGCCGGATCGCCGAGGCCGAGCGGATGGGCTTCCGCCGCGTCATCGTCCCGGCGGCCTCAGGAGCGCCCCTGGAGCGCGCCGACGGCCTTTCCCACCTCATGCAGGTGCAGGAGGTGGAGGACATCCGCCAGGCGCTCTCCGCCGTCCTTGGGGAGCCACCCGTAGACCCGTCGTGATTAAGCCCGCGAGCTTGATGGTGCGGACGGGGCTGGCCACCGCGCCGTCCCTGGCCTGCACCTGATAGCTGCCCGGGCGCGTCGCCGAGGCCACGGTGACGCAGCCCGGCAGGCTGATCGTGCGGTTCCAGGTGAAAAACTCGAGGGCAGGGACGCCGCGGCGGAACTCGCCCACCCGGTTCGGCTGGCCACGGGTGCAGTCGGCCGAGTCCCAGATGACGCGCCCCATCGACGAGACCAGCACGTGCAGCTTGGCCGGGCTGATATCGAACGAGCAGGCGCGGGACGCGGTGGAGACGGCGTAGACCGCGAAGGCGGGGTGCTGCCCGGCGTGGTAGTCAGGCTTGCTGCTGGCCAGGCTGAGCACCATCGCGCCGGGGGCGCAGCCCCCTCCCGGCTCGACGCCGCCCGGGGCCGCCGGGGCGGCGTTCCCGGCGCCGGTCGCCGAGGCTCGGGCGCCGGCCGGCGAGCGGCTCCCTGACGCGCCGGGCGACGGGTTGTCGGTGGGGAAGGGCAGGCTGGCCGCGGGGCCCGCCCGCGCCGACGGGGAACTGCCTGCTCCGGGCGACGGTGACGTCGGGGCGCCGCTGTAGGCGGCGGCGGGCACGATGCCGCTCGCCTGACCGCCCTTCTGCGCCGTGCTGGCCGGCTTGCCGCCGCCGGAGAAGGCCCAGGCGAGCAGGCCGAGAACGGTGAGGCCCGCGACGAGGGTGATCACCCTCCGGCGCCAGTAGGCATCGGGCTGGCCCGTGTCGATGTCGTCACGATATGCATTCCGATCCATACGGAGAGTATGCAAGTTGCCGATAGTTCAGACACGAAGACCCGCCGGCCGACGCGGCGCCCGTTACCCACGATGCGGGCCCGTGTCACGATAGGTCCCATCATGTCGACGTCGTACGCCGAGCCGGTGCTGGCCTGGTACGCGGGGAACGCGCGGGACCTGCCCTGGCGCGCTCCCGGCGCGACGCCCTGGGCGGTCCTGGTCAGCGAGATCATGCTGCAGCAGACGCCGGTCGCCCGGGTGCTGCCCGAGTACCTCAGGTGGATGGCCAGGTGGCCGACCCCGGCCGCGCTGGCGGCGGAGCCGGCCGGCGAGGCGATACGGCAGTGGGGCAGGCTCGGCTACCCTCGGCGCGCGCTGCGGCTGCACGAGACCGCGGACATCCTGACCAGCAGGCACGGCGGGATGGTCCCGGCGGACAGGGACGCCCTGCTCGCGCTGCCCGGGATCGGCAGCTACACCGCCGCGGCGGTGGCCAGCTTCGCCTTCGGCCAGCGGCACGCCGTGCTGGACACCAACGTGCGGCGCGTGCTGGCCAGGCTCGTGGCCGGCCAGCCCAGGCCGGCCGCGGCGCCGTCGGCGGCGGAACGGCGGCTGGCCGAGTCGCTGCTGCCCGCCGAGCCCGCGGTCGCCGCCCGCTGGTCGGTCGCGGCGATGGAGCTGGGCGCGCTGGTGTGCACGGCCGCCAGCCCGCGCTGCGCCGCCTGCCCGGTGGCCCGCGAGTGCGCCTGGCTGGCCGCGGGCCGCCCGGCCGAGCCGCCCGAAGCGGCCAGGCGAAGGACCCAGCGTTACGACGGCACCGACCGGCAATGCCGGGGACGCCTGATGGCGGTGCTGCGCGCGGCCGGCGACCCGGTGAGCCGGGCCGACTTCGAGGGTTTCAGTACGTTCCCGCCGGGGCGGGATCAGCCCCTCGCGGAGGCGGTACCGCCGCTGTCCTGGATTCCCGGGCTGCCGGTCGAGCTGCTCACCGCGCTGCCCTTGACGTCGACCGGCTCGCTGGCCATCTCGGGGGCAGGCACGTCATCCACCACGCTGGGCTTGGGGACGCCGTTGAACGTGAAGGTGGCGGTCTCCCCGCTGCCCTCGGTGTCCACGATGACGATCTGCCCCGGCCGCAGCTCACCGAACAGGATCTTCTCGGACAGGTTGTCCTCGATTTCCCGCTGGATCGTGCGGCGCAGCGGCCGGGCCCCGAGTACCGGGTCGTAGCCGCGCTGGGACAGCAGGTCCTTGGCCGCCGGGCGCAGCTCGATGGCCATGTCCCGGTCCTTCAGCCGGTCGTCCACCTTGGCGATCATCAGGTCGACGATCTTGAAGATCTCCTCCCGCTCCAACTGGTGGAAGACGATGATGTCGTCCACGCGGTTCAGGAACTCGGGCCGGAAGTGGGACTTCAGCTCCTCCTGCACCTTGTTCTTCATCCGGTCGTAGGAGCCGCGGGACTCACCCGAGCGGGCGAACCCGACGGACACGCCCTTGGAGATGTCGCGGGTGCCCAGGTTGGTCGTCATGATGACGACGGTGTTCTTGAAGTCCACCATCCGGCCCTGGGCGTCGGTCAGGCGGCCGTCCTCCAGGATCTGCAGCAGCGAGTTGAAGATGTCCGGGTGCGCCTTCTCGATCTCGTCGAACAGGACGACGGAGAACGGACGCCGGCGGACCTTCTCGGTGAGCTGGCCGCCCTCCTCGTAGCCGACGTAGCCGGGCGGGGAGCCGAACAGCCGGGACACCGTGTGCTTCTCCATGTACTCGCTCATGTCGAGCTGGATCAGCGAGTCCTCGTCGCCGAACAAGAACTCGGCCAGCGTCTTGGACAGCTCGGTCTTGCCGACGCCGGACGGGCCCGCGAAGATGAAAGAACCGCCGGGGCGCTTGGGGTCCTTCAGGCCGGCCCGGGTCCGCCGGATGGCCTGGGACAGCGCCTTGATGGCGTCGTTCTGGCCGATGACCCGGCGGTGCAGCTCGTCCTCCATCCGGAGCAGGCGCTGCGATTCCTCTTCGGTCAGCTTGAACACGGGGATGCCGGTGGCGGTGGCGAGAACCTCGGCGATGAGCTCCTCGTTCACCTCGGCCACGACGTCCATGTCGCCGGCCTTCCACTCCTTCTCCCTGGACGCCTTCTTGGCCAGCAGCTGCTTCTCGGTGTCGCGCAGCGCGGCGGCCTTCTCGAAGTCCTGGGAGTCGATGGCCGATTCCTTCTCGCGGCGCACCTGGGCGATCTTCTCGTCGTACTCGCGCAGGTCCGGCGGCGCGGTCATGCGGCGGATCCGCATCCGGGAGCCGGCCTCGTCGATCAGGTCGATGGCCTTGTCCGGGAGGAAGCGGTCGCTGATGTAACGGTCGGCCAGCTGGGCCGCCGCGACCAGCGCGCTGTCCGTGATGGACACGCGGTGGTGCGCCTCGTACCGGTCGCGCAGGCCCTTGAGGATCTCGATGGTGTGCGAGATCGTCGGCTCGGCCACCTGGATGGGCTGGAAGCGGCGCTCGAGCGCGGCGTCCTTCTCCAGGTAC
>WNGL01010779.1_pt1 | contig 10514 bp, 11 predicted proteins | sample 5400591 | NCBI WGS metagenome assembly WNGL01 (sample SAMN13153377, study PRJNA577476) | soil metagenome | isolation source: 80 cm soil or saprolite under Garry oak tree replicate 1 | place: USA:California | collected 2016-06-15
AAGACGACGGCAATCGCCTGGACAATGCCGCGTGTGCGATGCGTAAACTTCATGTCTGTTTCCTCAATCCCCAGCAGGGGGAAGCGCCACTAAGATGGGCAGCGCTGCCTAAAAGTGAAGCCATTATCGGGGGAAAGCTGCTGCGGCCCTCGGTCGCGGGCATGCGTCAATATCCCTCATTAACCTTCATTCGCGGCCGTTTCCCGGGCGCGGCGCATCACGCAGTGGGTGCGCTGCAGACCCGGGATCCATTGGGGAGGTCGCAGATCCGCGGACCTTAAGACCGTCATTGCCAAAACCCCCTCCACGTCATTGCGAGCGAAGCGAAGCAATCCATGCCGCAAGGAAGAAAGAAATGGATTGCTTCGCTTCGCTCGCAATGACGAAAAAAAATCGCCCGCTGGTGGCTATGCCCTCACGACGGCGTCATGGTTTCCTTCACCGCGGCCACCAATTGGCTGAGCGTGAACGGCTTCGGCAGGAACGCAAACTGCTGGTTCTCCGGCAGGCTCTTCTCGAAGGCGTCTTCCGCATAACCCGAGACGAAGATGATCTTGAGGTCCGGATTGCGGCCGCGCATCTCCTTGAGCAGGGTCGGACCATCCATTTCCGGCATCACCACGTCGGAAACCACGAGATCGACCGCACCGTTCTTCTCCTCCAGTGCTTCCATCGCCTCGATGCCGTTCGATGCCTCGATCACGCTGTAACCGCGCGAGCGCAAGCCGCGCGCGTTGAGCGAGCGCAGGCCTTCCTCGTCTTCGACCAGGAGGATCGTGCCCTGCCCGGTCAGATCAGTCCGGGGCTTGGCCTCGGCCGGCTCCTTGGCCGCGCCGTTGACGGCGGCGGGATGAACCTCCAGTTCGGGATGGTGTCGCGGCAAGAAGATGTGGAACGAGGTACCTTCGTTGGCCTCGGAATCCACATAGATGAAACCGCCGGTTTGTTTGACGATGCCATATACCGTCGACAGCCCGAGGCCGGTGCCCTTGCCGACTTCCTTGGTCGAGAAGAACGGCTCGAAGATCTTGTCGACGATGTCGGCCGGAATCCCCGTACCGGTGTCGGTGATGTCGATCCGCACATAATCCGCCGCCGGCATGCCCTTGTAGGCGAGATGCCCTGACTCCTCCGAGGTCACGTTGACGGTCCGCACCGTCAGCTTGCCGCCATCGGGCATCGCATCGCGGGCGTTGACGGCGAGATTGACGATCACCTGCTCGAATTGCGAGACGTCGACCTTCACCGGCCAGAGATCGCGGCCATGCACCAGATCGAGCTTGACCTTCTCGCCGATCAGGCGGCGCAGCAGCATGGTGAGATCGGACAGCGCGTCGCCGAGATCGAGCACCTGCGGCCGCAGCGTCTGGCGGCGCGAGAACGCCAGCAGCTGACGCACCAGCGTCGCCGCGCGGGTCGCGTTCTGCTTGATCTGCATGATATCCTGGAACGAGGGATCGGTGGGCTTGTGCGCGTTGAGCAGGAAGTCGTTCGCCATCATGATGGCGGAGAGCACGTTATTGAAATCGTGCGCGATGCCGCCGGCAAGCTGGCCGACCATGTCCATCTTCTGCGACTGGTTGATCTGGTTCTCGAGCGCCCGCCGCTCGGTGGTCTCCAGCAAATAGACGATGGCGGCCTCGGTCTCGCGCTCGCCTTCCTCGACCGCGGTGACGAAGAACTGTCCCCATCGCTCCTTGGCGCCATCGAGCATCGCCTCGACCGGCGGAATGTCGCCCTGCCCCTCCGCGGCCTGGTTGATGGCGGCGATCAGAAGGTGGCGATCCCGCGCGCTCACCGCCGCGAAGATCGACTTGCCGGCCGCACCGTCGGGGCTCAGGCTTTGCGCCAGCTTGGCGAAGCGGGCATTGGCGCGGACCACCGCGCCCGCGCGGTCCACGGTCGCGATCGCCATCGGGGTGTGATCGAAGAAGCGCATGAAGCGGACTTCGGCGGCGCGCTGCGGGTCGGGACGCTCGTCGCGCGCGCGGCTGATCACCAGCGTCCGCGACGCGCCGGGCACGCCGTCGGCGCCGAATGCCAGCTTGTGATAGAGCCGCACCGGCATGGTCTTGCCGCCGCGCATGCGCAGGTCGATGTCGAACACCTCGGTTTTGACTTCGCCCGGCATCGCCATGATCGACGTCAGCAGCGAAGCGCCGTCGCCGGAAACGATGTCGGTCAGCTTCAGACCTCCAGATCCGATCTCGGCGAGATCGTGATCCAGCCAGTTCGCCAGCGTGGCATTGACGTAAACCAGGTCTCCGGCGGGATTGACCGAGAAGAACCCGCAAGGCGCATGATCGAGATATTCGATCGCGTGCTGCAATTCCTGGAACACGTCCTCCTGCCGTTCGCGGTCGCGGGTGATGTCCTCGATCGACCACACCGCGTACTTCGCCTGGCGCTTGCCCTGGCCGAGCGGCCGAACCCGCATCCGCAGCCAACGGCCCTGGACGCCATCGGCACCGGCAGCAATGCGGACTTCCTCCTGCTGCCGCTTGCCTTCGCGCGCCGCCTTGAGCAGGCGAAACACCGCTTCGGACACATCGGGATTGCCGATGAAGACCCGCTCCACCGGACGCGCGTCGAGCGAGGTCGGAGCTCCCGTGATCGCGAGATAGGCCGCATTGGAATAGACCACATGACCGCGGGAGTCGGTGACCACCAGCCCGTCATAGGCTAGATCGGCGATGCGGCCCGTGACCGGGTCGTCGGCGGCACGATCGGCGAAACGGATGATTCCCGCAGCGTATGCGAACAGGCTGAACAGCCCGACCATCGCCAGCATCGCCAGCAGGCCGAGGATGTAGGGCTGGGCCTGCGCACGGCCGATGGTCATCAGGGCGATCGCCACGGCGACGATTCCGCCGGCGACCAGCAGCACCAGAACGATGCTGCCGCTCCGCCGCGCCGGCTCGTGGGCGGCGACCGGCTCTCGCGACGGATCGTTGTCAGTATCGGCGGTCATCAGAAAAGGACGCAGCCTGTCGACATGAATGTGACGCGCTAACGCGCGCTTAACTCCTGAGTGCCTGAATCGGACCCGCGAGCGCAAGTCCATCGGGACGCTAATCCACTCGCGCCGCCGGTTTCCAGCACATTTCGTTGCGGCAAGCTGTTCCAGTGCGTGGCTCAGGTTCTCCGATTCGGCTCCGGCTTGCTGGTCCGTCAAGCGAACTTCTGGACCTAAACCACGCCAAGATCACAGGTTTCTAGCATCCTTGCCAATCCAAGCGGGCCTGAACGGGCGACGAAGTCCGGGTCGCGACGTCAGGCTCACGCCCGCCGGCTGGAAACCCCGCGCTTGAGGCCCATCACGTAACCGATGATTTGCGCGACCGCGTGATAGTGCTCCACCGGGATCTCCTCGTCGACCTTCACGGTCGCATGCAGAGCCCTCGCCAGCGGCACGTTCTCGACGATCGGGATATCGTGCGCCTTGGCGATTTCCCTGATCTTGAGCGCGATGGAATCGATGCCCTTGGCGACGCAGATCGGCGCCGGCATGCCGCGTTCGTAACTCAGCGCCACCGCGTAGTGGGTCGGGTTGGTGATAATCACCGAGGCCTTGGGAACCGCGGACATCATGCGCTTTTTCATCCGCGCGTGCCGCAACTGCCTGATCCGGCCCTTGATGTGCGGGTCGCCTTCGGATTGCTTGAACTCCTGCTTCATTTCCTGCAGCGACATCTTCTGCCGCTCATGCCATTGCCGGTACTGGAAGAAATAGTCCGCGATCGCGACAATCGCGAGCATCGCCACCACGGCGCCCATCAATTGCAGCGTCAGGGTGGTGGTCGCGCCCAAAACCGCCGCCGGGTCGAACCTTACCATCGATTCCAGCCGGTGACGCTCCGGCCAGAGAATCGCCATCATCACCGCGCCCAGCGCGACCAACTTGAAAATGCCCTTGCCGAAATTCGCCGCCGCCTGCTTGCCGAAGACCCGCTTGAATCCGGCCCCGGGCGAGACCTTGCTGAACTTCGGCTTGAGCGACTCGCCCGACCATACCAGCCGGTGCTGGATCATGTTACCCGCGATCGCCGCCAGCGCCAGCATCAAAAGCGGCACGCCGAGTGCTGCGATCAGGACATATTCGAGACTCTGCGCCAGTTGCAAAAGGCCGGGGCCGTCGGCGTGGATCATCCAGGAATTGGCGATCAGATTGCGCATCGGCATCAGAAGGCCGCTGCCGATCGATCCGGAAAATGACGACAGCACCAGTGTCGCACCGGCGATAATGAACCAGGTGTTGATCTCCTGGCTTTTCGCCACATCGCCGCGGTCGTGGGCGTCATCCAGACGTTTTTGCGTCGGGTCTTCTGTTTTATCGGATGCGTCGTTGTCATCGGACATGGTTTGGGGCCTTCAGCTCAACGGAATCAGATCGTGCATGACGCCGACGAAATAATCCAGAAACGTTCCCATCATCGCCGCGAGGACAAGGGCGAAAATGAGGAACCCGGCAAGAATCGACAGCGGTACGCCGACAAAATAAACCTGCATCTGCGGCATCAGCCGCGCCAACACGCCAAGCCCGATATTGAAAACCAGTCCGAACACCAGAAACGGCGCCGAAAGCTGCAGGCCGATCCGAAACGCGGCGGCGAAGGCGCGGGTGGCCAGCGCCGCGACGTCACCGCTCGGCATCATTTCTCCCGGCGAAAAAATCGAATAGCTGTCGTTGAGGGCTGCGATGACGAGATGATGGCTGTCGGTCGCAAACAACAGCGTCAGGCCGAGGATGGTGAGGAAATTTCCGATCAGCAGGCCTTGCTGACCCTGGGTCGGATCGATCGCGGTGACAAAGCCGAGGCCGAGTTGCTGGGCGATCACCGAACCTGCGACCTGCAGCGCCGAGAGCGTCACCCGCGCGGTGGCGCCGAGCACGACCCCGATCACGATCTCATGCAGCATCAATACCAAAAGCGGCGTGATCGACTGCATGTCGATGTGATAGGCGGCGCGGTGCAGCGGCAAAATCACCAGCGTCAGCAGCAGCGCGATCCCGAGTTTGACACGAACCGGAATATTGGTCTCACCCAACCCGGGCAACAGCATCACCATCGCGCCGATGCGGGCGAAGGCCAGCATGAAGGCGGCGGCGAGCGCGGGCAGCAGGGAGACGTCGATGCGCATGATCCGCGCATAGTGCATCAACCGCCTATGATTCGCGACGATATCCGCATCATGTGACTGTGCAGCGAGTCCGCCATAAATGGTAGCGCAAGCAACAGGGTAACGAAGATTGCCAGGATTTTCGGCACGAACACCAGCGTCTGTTCCTGGATCTGCGTCAGCGCCTGAAACAGCGACACCACGACGCCGACGACAAGACCGACGATCATCAGCGGCGACGACACCACGACGATGGTCCAGATCGCATCGCGCGCCACGTCGAGGGTTTCAGCACCGGTCATTGCAATTCCTGTCTATTCTCGAAGCATTTACACCCGTCATTGCGAGGAGCACTTGCGACGAAGCAATCCATTCCGAGAGATGGATTGCTTCGCTTCGCTCGCAATGACGATCAGATCGGCATTTTCATGATGTCTTCGTAGGACTGGATGACGCGGTCGCGCACCGACACCAGCGTCGAGACCGCGACGTCGGTTTCCGCCACCGCCGTCACCACGTCCATGACGTTGGCCTTGCCCGACGCCATCGCGACGGTCTGCGCGTCGGATTTGCGTCCGGCGTCCATGACGCTTCCGATCGCGTCCTTGAGCAGTGCTCCGAAGGATTGGCCGCCGCCCGCTTCGGAACCCTTGCCGGCTCCGCCGGTGTCCATGATGCGGGCAAGGTTGGCGTAGGCATTGGCAGCGACTGTGGGTGAAGCCATGGTTCAGGTTTCCTGTTCAGGCCTTGAGGATGTCGAGCGTGCGTTGAATCATCCGGCGCGTGGCGCTGATGATGTTGAGGTTCGCCTCGTAGGATCGCTGCGCTTCGCGCATGTCGGTCATTTCGACCAGCGAATTGACGTTGGGATATTTGACGTTGCCGGCGGCGTCCGCGGCCGGATTGCTGGGCTCGTATTTGACGCGAAACGGCGACGTATCGGGCCGCACCCTGCCCAGGGTCACGACTTTCGCATCCAGCGTGCGGTCGAGTTCGGACGAAAATGTCGGGACCTTGCGGCGATAGGGCTCGCCGCCGGCGGTCTGGGCCGTGGAATCCGCGTTGGCGATATTTTCCGACAGTACCCGCATACGTCCGGCTTGCGCGCGCAGGCCGGACGTGGCGATGCTCATCGACCTCGCGAAATCCCCCGCATCGTTTGCCATGGCGTCGTTTCCCTATGAAGTGTCAGCGTTTTCCGATGGCGGTTTTCAGAAGCCCCAGACTGCGGCTGTAGAGCGAGGTTGCCGCCGCATAGTCCATCTGGTTGGCGGAAACCTTGAGCATCTGGTCTTCGAGATTGACTGCGTTGCCGGCGGGCCTGGTCTGAAAGCCGCCGTTGCCGTTCTGCGTGAAACTTTGTGCGGCCCCCGCCGCCGCAATATGACTGCCGCTGGTGCGCATCATCGGCAGCGTCCCCATCGATCCGGGGGCGCTTGAGCCGTTGCGATCGAATTTCGGTTCGACCAGGTCGCGCGGCCTGAAATTCGGCGTGTCCGAGTTGGAGATGTTTTCGGCGAGCACACGCTGACGCTCCTGGTGCCACTGCATCTTGGTGCGCAGCGCCGACAGGACCGGAAGATCGTTGATGGCCATCGCACCGTTCCCTTAGCCTCCGGGCACGACGCCCCTGAGGTAGGCAGAATTTGCCGTGTGTATGGTTAACAGCGGGTTAAGATGCGCCGCGAATGGCGGAACACGCTGGCGCGAATTCGGCCGGTCCGATCAATCGAGCGCATTTTCGCCACGAAAGCTGCGTTAACCACCCACGCAATGGATGCGGAGACGCCCAGAAGTCGTTTTGGCCACAGCGATTCTTGGTTTATTAAGATGTGGGGCGCGGCAGATCTTGCCGTGGGACGTTAAGAAATAGGGCCAATCTCACGCTTTCGTCGTTTTCTGTCTCGTTCCGGATTCGCCTCCGACGAAACAGAACCTTAACAAAAGCGTTATTCGCCGGGAACAAAGCATGCAGGCACTCACATTCGTCTTCGCATTCGTCGCCGTTCTAGCGCTGATCGGCGTCGCCGCCTGGCTGGTTCGCCGATTCGCCGGCAACCGCCTGGGTGCCAACACCAATCGCGGACGGATGCCGCGGTTGGCCGTGATCGACGCCGCCGCCGTGGATGGCCGCAGGCGCCTGGTGCTGGTGCGGCGCGACAATATCGAACATCTGCTGATGATCGGCGGACCGACCGATATCGTCGTGGAATCCAATATCGTGCGCGCCATGACCGCACGGGATCCGATGCCGCAACGGTCTGCCGTCGGTGGCGGCGAGCCAGCGCCCCGGATTGTGCCGCTACCCGACGCCGTCAGCCGGGGCGACGGCGACGGGTCGCGGTCCGACGCCTTCGATCATACGGAGCCGCAAATGCCCGAGCCGCCGCCTCGGCCGGCCCGGCCTTCTTTTGCCGACGAGCTACGCCGCCCGGCGCCGGCATTGTCGGAACGGCGCAGCGACCCCCTGACCGGCTTCACACCGGAGCCGCTGGGCGGCCGATCCGACCTGCTCGGCGAGCCGCTGCCGCTGCGGTTGCCAACGCGCAACGAACCGATGATGCCGCGCGTGCTGCGCCCGAGCGAACCGCCAAAGACCCCCCTACCGCCAAAGGCGCCCCCGATTCCTCGCGCGCCCGAACGCGCCGCAACGCCCCCGCCGCCTCCGCCGACCCCGATTCAGCCGACGGCCGAACAAAATCTCGCCGAGATGGCACAGCGCCTCGAAGCCGCGTTACGCCGGCCGGCCGGCGACGCCAGCGAACCGCGCATCGGTGCGCCGCCAGTGGCGCCCGAACCGCCGCCGACCCGCCCCGCCCCGCCACCGCGCCCGGAGCAATCGGTGGCGCCGCCGGTTGCCACGCCGTCGCCGAAGAGCGGCTTTGAGAATCTCGAAGACGAGATGGCGTCATTGCTGGGCCGTCCAAAGAACAATTCGTGAGGCCGGCCGAAGTCCCGCGTAGAGTTTTATTTCTTGCCACGCTGATAGCCGCCGGATCGCTCGCCAATCCGGCGTTCGCGCAAGATATCAGCATCAATCTCGGCCAGGGCAATGGCGGCGTCACCGAGCGCGCGATCCAGATGATCGCGCTGCTGACGGTGCTGTCGATCGCGCCGTCGATCCTGATCATGATGACGTCGTTCACCCGGATCGTGGTCGTGCTGTCGCTGCTGCGAACTGCGCTCGGCACCGCGACCGCGCCGCCGAACTCCGTCATCATCGCGCTCGCGATGTTCCTGACCGCGTTCGTGATGGGCCCGGTGCTGCAGAAATCCTACGACGACGGCATCAAGCCGCTGGTCGCCAACCAGATCGGCGTCGAGGACGCGTTGCAGCGGGCTGCGGTGCCGCTGCGCGGCTTCATGCAGAAGAACGTGCGCGAAAAGGATCTGAAGTTGTTCATGGACCTTTCCGGCGAGGCACCGCCGGCGACGCCGGAAGAAATGTCGCTGCGGATTCTGGTGCCGGCGTTCATGATCTCCGAGCTGAAACGCGCCTTCGAGATCGGCTTCCTCCTGTTCCTGCCGTTTCTGATCATCGACCTCGTGGTCGCCTCGGTGCTGATGTCGATGGGCATGATGATGCTGCCGCCGGTGGTGGTGTCACTGCCATTCAAGCTGATTTTCTTCGTGCTGGTCGACGGCTGGTCGCTGGTGGCGGGCAGCCTGGTGCAGAGCTACGGGGGATAGCGGCCCGATGCGCGGCTCTCCAGGGCTAAAGACGATCAAGAACAAAGAGTTAAGAGACTAGCTGCGACCGCATCAGGGACGGAATTAATGGATTTTCAGGGAGAGGAATGCTATATTTCTCCCGAGGGAAACATCATGTCGGCACCGCTCCAACCCGTCACTTCCGACTCGACCGAAGCCTATATCCGCGAGCTTGCGTCGCGGCACCAAGTCGTTTTCATCCCGACAAGGCTTGACGCATTCGCAAAGGATGTCACCCGTCTTGCGGCGGATGATGTGCGCCTCGATGAGGTCGAACGCCTGCTTGTTGGCTTGCAGCGTGCGGGTCATCTCAGCCGTCCGGAGCTCATCCACCTCCAGGCGAAGTATCTGCGTGAAGCCAAACCGTGAGCTTCGATCCGTTCGGTGATTTCGCGACCGAGGGATACTTGCGCAATGTCGAGAAAGAGAAGGATCTCGACATCGTCAAGAGACTCGAGCACGCTTCATTCACGACGGGGTTAGACGAAGCCTTCACCGCGCTTGGAAAATCCCAACAGTTTTCCTATTCGGACGTGCTGCAAACGCACGGCATCCTTTTCAATGCCGTCTATCCGTGGGCGGGACAAGATCGCCTCTCGATTGCTCCGACGCTCTCCGTCCGCAAGGGACCCGTCATTTTTGCCAACCCCTCCGAAATCCAACCTGCCGTCGAGTTCGCGTTGAGGAAGGCGCAGGAAAAGGATTATCTTCGCGCGCATCCTGGCGAGATTATGGGTTACCTTGCCTTCGGCCATCCGTTTCTGGACGGCAACGGGCGCACGATCGTGACTCTGTTCTCCGCGCTGGCTCAGCGTGCCGGGTTCAGCGTCGATTGGTCAGCAACGGATAAGGATGCCTATTTGGATGCGCTCACCAACGAAATTGAAGCACCCTCAAGGAGCCACCTTGATAATTATCTAGGAAAATTCATTCGTGAGCCAATCGCCCATGAAGAACTCGCTGCACATGTTATAAAGGCGCCCGGTCTCGATGGGCGCACGCCCGCAGGCGATGAAAACGAAGTGATCGGAAACGTCGATGCGCCCGAGGTGAAAGCCCAATACGAGGCGATGTTGCTGAAGCGTGGGAAGAAAAATTAGCAAAATCAGGAAGCTGACCAGCCGTTGCAGCTTCCCACGCACAGATTGTCGTCACGGCAAATCTCGATCGAGTCAGCGGCGCTCGGCAAGGGCCAAACGGATGGCCAGGCCTGCGAAGACGCTTCCGAGCAGCAATTGCGGCACTCGGCTAAAGCGATTGCGCGCAGCAAAAGCTTGTCCGATCCGACTTGCGGTGAATATCACCAGACCATTGACCATCAGCCCGATAAGATTGAGCAGCGTGGCGAGTATCATGATCTGTCCGGCCACAGAGCCGGCTTCCGGGTGGACGAATTGTGGGAACAGCGCCAGCACGAAGAGGGCCACCTTGGGATTAAGAATGTTGGTGAGTAACCCCTGGCGAAACATCTGGCCGACCGGATATCGAGGAAGCCGCGGGTTCGGAGCCAATACAGTTCCGTTGGCCCGAAATGCTTTCCAGGCAAGATACAACAGATAAGCCGCACCAGCGTAGCGCACGATATCGTAGGCGAGCGGAACAGCCAGAAACAGCTGTGAAAGTCCAAACGCTGCCGCAAGCGCATGGCAATAGGTCCCAACTTGAATCCCGGCGAGTGACGC
>WNGL01026402.1_pt1 | contig 10513 bp, 9 predicted proteins | sample 5400591 | NCBI WGS metagenome assembly WNGL01 (sample SAMN13153377, study PRJNA577476) | soil metagenome | isolation source: 80 cm soil or saprolite under Garry oak tree replicate 1 | place: USA:California | collected 2016-06-15
TAAGTTCTGCTGGTCTTTTTGCCTCTATCCTCGGGGCTTTCCTCCTTTTCCTTTTCTCTTGCGTTCCCCTGCGGCGAAGGGATAAATAAAGGGGACGACGAGCAAAGGAGGGATCTCCATGATAACGACTGACGCTTTCGTGCAGGATCTACGCGTTTACATCAAGCGCGAGGACGAGAAGCCGCTCCTGGGACCGAGTTTCTACCGGGGCATCCTCAACGGCGAGCTGACACGCGAGCAGCTCAAGAAATGGGCACTCAACCTCTTCTATGTCACCGGTCAGCACATCCGTGCCTTTGGCGGCATCTTTCTCAACACTGGCCTGGGGCCGCTGGACCAGAAGATTCGCCGTCATATCGTGGAAAACCTCATCGACGAGGAGACCGTCATGGGACGTGGCGACGACGCCCATTGGATGCTTTCCATGCGTCTGGCCAAGGCCCTGGGGGCGACCGACGAGGAGATCATGCACCCGGTGGTGGCGAAGGAAGCGGTGGACTACGTTGCCTGGGTGATCGAACTGGGGCGTAAAGAATACGGCTTGGTGACGTTAGCTGCGATGTCGCTTGGTGGTGAAACCCGCAGTGACAGCTCGATGAAAGGCTTTGTCAAGGCGCTGCGGGACAAGTACGGTCTGAGTAAGGAAGACCTGGGGTTCTTCTACGCCCACATGGGCGAAGCCGAAGCCCACGGCGAGCCGGTATTCGACATGGTACGAGAGTACGCTACTGGCGAGGAACGGCAACAAAAGATCCGGGACAACATCAAAACCTGGTGCGAGAAGTTTACTGCCGCTCAAGAAGGTGGGTATCGTGTTGCCATGGGGCTGGACCAGGGCGTGCAAGTGCATTTATCGTAGGGACGGATTACTATTCTGGAGCCCACAACTACACGCAGGAGGGGTAACCAATGTATGATCTGATTATCGAAAACGCTCGCATCTGTGATGGAACAGGGAAGCCGAGCTTTTATGGCAACGTGGCCGTTAAAGACGGCCTGATCGCGGCTGTGCACAAGACTCCTACCACTGGCGAAGCCGCCACCAGGACCATCAACGCCGAGGGGCTCGTGCTGGCCCCAGGGTTCATTGACCCGCACACCCACTACGATGCCCAGGTCGCCTGGGACCCGCTGGTGACCTGCTCATCCTGGCATGGCATCACCACCGTGGTGATGGGTAACTGCGGCGTGGGGGTGGCACCAGTGCGGCCGCAGATGCGCGACATTACCATGTGGGATCTGGTGAATGTCGAGGCAATCCCGTTCGAAGTCATGCAGCGCGGTATCGACTGGCAGTGGGAGACCCACGCCCAGTATCTCGATGCCCTGCAGAAACGTGGTATGGGCATCAACGTCGCTTCCCTGGCAGCGCTGACCCCCCTGCGTCACTATGTGATGGGCGAGGAGTCCTTCGAGCGTGCCGCGACTGACGACGAGATCGTCGCCATGCAGCACCTGTTCCGCGACGCGCTGCGGGCCGGCGCGTTCGGTCTGACCTCAACGGTCCTCAATAACCACATCGGTTACCAGGGCCGACCCCTAGCTTGCCGCAATGCCAGCCGGGCCGAGCTCGCGGCGCTCTGCCAGGTCCTGCGCGACGTAGGGCGGGGCGCGATCGAGTTAGCGCTCACCGGCTCCGACCTTGGCGCTGTCTCAGACGATGAGTACGATCTGCTCGAATTCCTGGTGCGCGAGAGCCGGCGGCCAGTGACCTTTCTGGCGCTGTTCAATAAACCAGGCAAGCCTGACTCGTACCTGGGCGCGGTTGAGAAGGTAAAGCCGATCCTGGGCTGGGACAAGGCGGTGCCGCAGGTCTCATGCCGGCCGTTGCGCATCCAGTTCAACATGCGTAACCCCTTCATCTTCGCCATCTTCTCGGCCTGGCATCCCGTGTTTAACAAGAGCGTGGAAGAGCAGCTGCAGATGTATGGCGACCCTGGCTTCCGTCAAGCGTTCCGCGCGGAGATGGACCGGCGGCGCATCTTCGCCGGGCAATGGGGCCGCATGACCCTCATCGACGCCAAGAGTGAAGAGGTGCAAGCCCACGTAGCGAGCAAAAAGACCGTGGCCCAGATCGCCCGCGACCAGGGCAAGGATCCGATCGATGCCTTCCTTGACCTCGCCATTGCCGACAAGCTGGAACTGCTGTTCGACCTGCAGGCTATCAACTTTGAGCCCGAGGGCGTGAAGAACCTGGTGAGCGATCCGCGCTTTCTGATTGGCTTATCTGACGGCGGGGCGCACGTAGACATGCTGTGCGACGCCGGCTATGCCACCTACCTGCTGGGGCGCTGGGTCCGTGAGCGCCAAGTCCTCACGCTGGAAGAAGGGGTGCGCCGGCTCACCTCGGTCCCGGCTGACTTCTTCGGTATCCCAAAACGCGGCCGCATCGCGCCGGGACTGGTGGCTGACCTGACGCTGTTTGATCCAGACACAGTCGATGCCAAAGACCCGGAGTACGTGTGGGACCTGCCAGGCGGCGGTAATCGTTTCGTAGCCAAGGCCACTGGCATTCAGGCCACGGTGGTCTCCGGCCAGGTGCTCTACCAGGACGGCGAGTACCAGGGCGGCCTGCCCGGCCAGGTGCTACGGAGCTACGACGCGTAAAGAAGACAGAGACAGAGATTTGAGACAGAGACAGAGGGGGGTGGGGCGGTCTCTGTCTCTATCTCTGTCTCACCTCGTGGAGGTTACGCCTTGCCAGTTCCGGAAGCGAGCGCGGGTGTGATGAGCTGGCTGCCCGTGTACTGCTCTACTCGATTCCTGCCTTTGTGCTTGGCCATGTAGAGGGCCTTGTCCGCTTCTTCAAGGAGTGCAGTAAGACTCTGTGGCTCCTCGCTGCTCACACAGGCAACGCCAAAACTCATAGTGACCTGAAAGGGACCGGAGGGATGAGTGAAAGTCAGCGCCTTGACCGCAGCGCGCAGCCGCTCTGCCACTACGCAGGCATCCTCGAGTCGGGTTTCAAGCAGCAGGACTGTAAACTCCTCTCCCCCGTAACGGGCAATGAGATCATTGCTGCGACAGTGCTGGAGCAAGGTCTGGCTCACCTCTTTGAGCACCTTGTCGCCATACGCGTGGCCGTACCGATCGTTCACCTTTTTGAAGTGGTCAATGTCGCCAAACACCAGGGACAACGGGTGGTAATAGCGGTGAGCGCGGAGCCACTCTTCCTGCGCGCGCTCCTCGAAGTGCCGGCGGTTGTACAGGCCGGTCAGCTTGTCTTCCCGCGCCATATACTCCAACAATGCTTGCTGCTCCTTGAGCGCCTTGCGATAGCGGACAATGCGCTCGCCCACCCGTATCCGCGCTTTGAGCTCCGTCATGCTAAAGGGTTTGGTCAAGTAGTCTGTTGCGCCCAGCTCCAACCCCTTGACCTTGTCCTCAAGCGTGTCTCTGGCGGACGTTATGATAATGTGGAGGTCAGGCCACTTCTTCTCTGCCTGGACGATGCGGCAGAACTCAAAGCCGTCCATCTCTGGCATCATGATATCGAGGAGCACGATGTCCAGCGTGTGTTCCTGTAACCGCTGGAGCGCCTCTCGCCCCGTAGCTGCCAGGTAGACCGCGTGGCCCATCCCTCTGACCATGCGAGCGACCATCTCCCGGATGGTCTGGTCATCATCGACAATGAGCACGTCCAGGGGTGCCTTCTCAGCCGAGGGGGAAGGAACATCCTGCAGAGGTTGCGACGGCGGCTGAGGGAGAGGGGGAGGGGACACTGGCTGTTTGATTGCCATGGTTCCTACGGTAGAGCCGATTTGCTGCGCCTCATCCTTCACAGTAAGGGCAAACGAGTCAAGGGGGAAATGACAATGCCGTAACTCTACAGACTTACCCCACCGCCCCATCTCTCTAGCCTCCTCGCACCGCTCTGCGGGTAATACGGATGCCGTTACTCTATAGGCTCATCCCGCTCCCGCCCTGCGGCGTCGATGCAGTTTATGCCGTCCAGCGAGTGGAATCACTGACTGCTGACCCAACCGCTGGGGCGACTCCCGCAACCAGCGGGTGAGTTCTGCCGGGGGAATCGGACGGCTCAGGTAGTACCCTTGGGCAAAGTCGCAACCATGGGTGGCCAGCAGGTCCCAGGTCACCTGATTCTCCACGCCTTCGGCGACGACTGTAAGCCCGAGGTTGTGACCCAGGTCAATAGTCGAACGCACGATCGCTGCGTCGTTGTCCTCGGTCGTCATACCGATGACAAAGGATTTGTCGATTTTGATGTTGTCCACCGGTAGCTGCCTGAGATAGGCCAGAGACGAATAGCCAGTCCCAAAGTCGTCAATAGCGATCCCCACCCCCATTTTGCTCAGCCGGGTGAGGGTTTCCAGCGCGCGCTTCGGGTCTGCAGCCAGAGCGCTTTCGGTAATCTCCACTTCTAGCCAGGTCGGCGAGACATTCCAGGTGCCCAGCAGCCCGGCAATGGTGTCCGGCAGTTGCGTATCTTGCAGGTTCCGCATCGACAGGTTGACGGCGACACAAAGGTCTACTCCGTTCTGATGCCAGAGCCAGCATTGGTGGAGCGCGGCATTGATCGATGGCATGGCGCAACTCTCGGGTAAGCGTTAGGCGGTCCAAGCTGTAGTGGTCTTGATCGGCGGCGTAGAACGCGTATCCGCTTCTGATGCGTTTGGCCATATACATGGCGGTCCCCGCTCGGCGCATGAGGGTATCGGCGTCTCCGCCGTGCTCAGGGTGGAGGGCGATGCCGATACTGGCTTCGACATCCAGAGCGTGCTCTTCGATCACGAAAGGCTGTTCCAGCGCCTTTAATATCCGGCGTGCGACCCGCGTGGCGGCGGCGACGTCTCCTGTGGTGGGCAGGAGCACGGCAAACTCATCTCCCCCGAGGTGGGCGACCGTATCCGACTTGCGCAGCGCGCCCTGTAATCGCAGCCCGACCTGTTGCAAGAGCACGTCGCCCCACTGATGCCCGAACGTATTATTGACTTCGCGAAAGCGATCCAAATCTAGAAACAGCAGGGCCAGGGGTTTGTTTTTCCGGCACGCGTTCACAATGGCCTGTTGCAAGGAATCGTGGAACAGAGTGCGGTTGGGGAGATTTGTGACCACGCCGTGCAGGGCCTGATAGCGCAGCACCGCCGTTTGGGTCTCGCGTTCGCTGACCTTCCGAGCGTTCACCACGATTCCCGTCTCCCCCGCTTCATTCCCCTCGGGCAACTCCTGTTTTCTATGAGGAAATCTCACTATGCTCACGGCATCGCTTCCTTTTCGCGCTAAAGAAGAGCCAGCAGGAAGGGAGTGGGTGCTGCACGGGAGACACGGGACGGCCCGGTAGTAAGAGGCTGTGTGCCCCGGCTGTCGGCTCCTCTTCCGCTCTGACTCTCCATCGGTCTTCTGGTTATTTCCTTTAGTTATTCCTGCTGGGTGCGTTGCCTTGCTGGCCGATTTGGGTTAGGGATAACAGGCTTTCCCACCATGAAGGAGGAGTGGCATGGAAACCCGTCCGCCGTCACTGCTGCCTGAACAATTTGGCCCCTTACAGGGGGTGCGGATTCTTTCAACCGGGGCCCTCATTGCCCAGCCCTATGCCGCGGCCTTGGCTGCGGAGATGGGCGCCGAGGTGATCCAGGTCGAACGTCCCGGCGAAGGGGACGCGGCTTGGCGGCATCTCGGGATACAACTGCCGACCAGGGATGGCACGGGTAAGGTCGCTACGACGTGGATACAGGAGCGGCGCAACGAGTTTTACGTCACGCTCGATTTCAGCCAGCCCGAAGGCCGCGCGGTGTTTCTGCAATTGGTGCAGGTCTGTGACATCTGGATGGAGAGTTCCAAACCTGGGTCGTACGCCAAGTGGGGGTTGACTGACGACGTGGTGCTGCAGACGAACCCCAAGCTCGTCATCGCCCATGTCTCTGGTTATGGTCAGACCGGCCACCCGGGTTATCTGGGACGGGCGTCGTACGACATGATTGGCCAGGCCTTTGGCGGGCTTATGTACCAGACCGGCTTCCCTGACCCTGAGCCGCCGGTGCGCGCCAATCCCTGGACCGCTGATTACATTACCGCCCTGTTCTGCCTGTGGTCGTCGCTGGCCGGGTACATCTATGCCCAGCGCACCGGCAAGGGCCAGGTGATCGATATCTCGCAGTTTGAGTCGATCCACCACCTGCTCTCCGGGACCATGGTCGAGTATTTCTCCCAGGGCTTCATCCGTGGCCGGTCAGGCAACAAGGCCACCGCCTTCCAGCCGTACGACGCCTTTCGGGCGCAAGACGGCTGGGTAGTGGTGGGCGCGGTCGGCCTTTCGGTCTTCTCGCGGGTCTGTCGTGTGCTCGGTTTAGACCCGAACGACGAGAAGTGGAAAACCGCCTGTACCGAGGTCAACTCGATGGAAGGCATTGAGTTCGACGCGATCCTGCGGGGCTGGGTCGCCGAGCGCACGGTCGCGGAGGTGGTCGAGACTATGAACGCCGCGCAGGTCGCCTGCTGCCCCATCATGAACAGCAAGGACATGGCCGAAGACCCGCACTACAAAGCCCGTGGCGTCCACATCGAATGGGAAGACGGCCAGGCGGGCAAGGTGAAGGGGACCGGTGTGACCCCGCTCTTTTCGCTAACCCCGGGTAAGATCTGGCGAGGATCCGTACCGGTCGGGCAGGACAACGAAACGGTGTATACCCGCCTCGCCGGCCTGTCGCGGGAAGAGATCGGCCGGCTGAAAGAGAAGGGCGTGATTTAACCAGGCCAGTATCGGCGCGTAGCATGCTGCATCAATCCCAACTGCAGCTGTTCAGTCTGCACTTCGTGCACCGGTTCCCTCTCCCCTTGTGGGAGGAGAGGGCCAGGGTGAGGGGGCGTGCGGTAACCCCACGGCCGGAACAGGCCCTCACCCCGACCCTCTCCCGTGCTACGGGAGAGGGAGAAAAAGGCGCGGCAGAAGAGTGGCAAGCCCAGCTGCTCCCTTAGGTTGGGATCCATGCTCTTCTTGTGCTCCCACGTCCGTCCAGCCTTTTCACGGCTCTGTTAGGACAGGCATGGCATTGCTGGAAATCCGTGACCTGCGCAAGCGGTACGGCACCGTGGAGGCGCTGCGGGGTCTATCGCTCAGCGTGGAACGGGGAGAGTTCTTCGGGCTCCTCGGTCCCAACGGCGCAGGCAAATCCACCACGATCAACATCCTGCTCGGTCTGATCCTGGCTGATAGCGGCTCGATCCGGGTCTTTGACCAGGACTTTGCCACCCAGCAGGTGGCGATCCGGCGGCGCATGAATGTAGCCGCGGCGTTCACCAGCCTGAATGGAGTTCTCACCGTTCGCGAAAACCTCAAGGTCTACGGTCATATCTACGGCGTCAAGAACCTGAACGCCAGGATCGACGCCTTGCTGGAGCGCTTCGAGATTACCGAGCTCGCCCAACGCAAACTCCAGTACCTGAGTTCCGGCCAGCACACCCGAGTGACCTTGTGCAAGGGGTTGATCAATGAGCCTGAGCTGCTTCTCCTCGACGAGTGTACCCTGGGCCTGGACCCCGACATTGCCGAGAAGACCCGGCGCGCGCTCACCGAGTTTCAGCAGGAGAAACAGACCACGGTCCTCTTCACCTCCCACAACATGTACGAGGTCGAGGAGCTGTGCGGGCGGATCGCTTTTCTCAGCAAGGGCGCGATCCTGCGCATCGATACCGCCGCGCGCATCAAGAGCCTGATCCCCCAGCAGATCCTCGAAGTCCGGTTCCAGCCTGGGACTGACCTCTCAGCCGTGGGGCAATTGGACGGCGCGCCGCACGCGGAGCCCAGGGGGGACGCCACGCTGCGCTTCGTGCTCGACAATCCAGAAAGTCAGTTAGACCCTTTGCTGCGACGTCTAACGCAGGCCGGCGGCCGCATCGTCGATGTGCAGATCACCAGACCGACGTTGGAAGAGGTGTTCATCAAGGTGGCGCGGGGAGAAATCTAGGGGAATGCGGAATGCGGAGTGCGGATTGAAAAAAATCTAAGACATTGGAGAGTGCGGAATGTGGAATACGGATTGATAAAGAGGAAGGCATACCTGCTCAATCCGCAATCCCAAATCCGCAATCCGCAATTGCTATGCGTTACCGGCTGAGCCAAGACCTGACGTGTACCGCTCCGGCCGTCTGGGGGTTGGTGTACAAGTTTACCTGTATTTGCTACCGCAGCCTCGATCGCATTTTCGATATTGTCTATTGGCCGGTGATCTCACTCCTGCTGTGGGGCTTCACCAGCACCTTTGTCTCTAGCACCTCTTCCTTCTCCGGGGTCGTGGACTTCTTTCTCGGTGGCGCGGTGTTGTGGAGTCTGTTTTGGCGGGCCCAGACTGACGTGGGCACTTTTATCCTGGAAGATTTCTGGAGCCGCAATATCTACAACCTGTTCGCCTCCCCGGTGACGCCGCTGGAACTGTTCTGCGCCATCGGGCTGATTGGTCTGCTGCGTTGCCTGCTGAGTTTCATCGTCCTCAGCCTGCTCGCCTGGTTGCTATACGCCTTTAACATTCTGCGCCTTGGCGGGATGGCCATTGCGATCTTCACCGGGATCTTATTACTGTTCGGTTGGGTGATCGGCATCCTCATTTCGGCGCTGATCTTTCTCTATGGCCTGCGCATCCAGGTGCTGGCTTGGTCCGTAGGGTTCATCATCCAGCCGTTCAGTTGTGTGTTCTACCCTCTGGAGAGCATGCCCCGGTGGGTGCAGGTGATAGCCGTGACCCTGCCGACCACCCATGTATTTGAAGGCCTGCGCCATGCCATTGCCACAGGCGAGTTGGCGGTCTGGCCGCTCCTCGCCTCCCTGGGCCTCACGCTCGTGCTGCTAGGGGCCGCGCTCTTGTTTTTTCAGTACGCGTTGCGGCAAGCGAAAAAACGCGGCCTGCTCACCCGCTTTGAGATGGCGTAAAGAGAAAGAAAGGAGGGGGCATGGCAGGAAAACTTGAGGCGTTTCACCAGTTCCGCTCCAGGATGAATGCGAAGCTCTTGAGCAAGGGCAACCTGCAGCTCAAACGCTTCTTCAACCTTGACACCCAGGTGTACACCGACGGCGCGCTGCCAAGCCGAACCAAGGAACTCATGGGCTTGGTGGCCTCAGCGGTGCTGCGCTGCGATGACTGTATCACCTACCACCTGATCCGCTGCGCCGAGGAAGGGGTTACTGACGAGGAGTTCTTCGAGACGTTCAACGTGATCCTGGTAGTCGGCGGGTCGATCACCATCCCGCACCTGCGCCGCGCGGTCGAAACGCTCGAGGAGATCCGCGAAAAAGCCCCTAGCGACGGCGTCAAGGCACACCCGGAGAAACGGAGAAACGGGGAAACAGGGAAACGGGGGAAGGAAAAATAAAGTCCCCCAAGGGCGATCACAAGGATCGCCTCTACACAAGGGACACAGGCAATTGCAAACCGCTCTAAATCCCATACAGAGATGGGTAAAACGTAAAGCGTAAGACGTAAAACGGAAGACTGAGGCTACAGGATTGCGCATCACGTTTTACGTTTTATTCTTCATATTTCTGGCCGGAGCAGTCCTCTTCAGAAAGGAGGTGAGACAGGTCGATCAGGGCACGTATAGTCGATGGCTCTAAGGTGTTCGAGGGCAAGGAAGAAAAAACGGAAAGCGAGGTAGAAATGAAAGCACGGATAGTTGTGTGCACACTGCTTTTCGGAGGAGCGCTTCTCCCGATTGGGCTCATGGCTCAGGACCGGGGGGAAGGGAAGATAATCGGGGGACCCGCTGGCGTCAAAGCACCGTACAACCCTAAACCCTTCCAGAACTTCGTTGTCTCGCCGTCAGCACCGATCCGGTTCTTGCTGTCAGATACGGGGAAACAACTCTTACGGCGGTCCCCCAGTCCCAAGGCGAGAGAGCTGCTGAAAATGTTGGGGGAGGACGTGTCTGCAGCAACGGCTCCCTCCGCGCCTGCTGCGAGTCTCCTGTTACAGCCGCCCCCTCCTAGACCGGGACCGCGTCCGGCCGATCCCGGTACCGTCTCGGCCATCTGTCCCGCAACCTTTGGGTGTAACTTCAATCTGGAGCCGTCCACGAGCTTTTTGCCCCAGAACGAGGAGACCGTAGACTTGATCCTCAGCGGGGCCTCGGGCAACGATCTCGTGGTGGAGGGCGCGAACGATTACCGGGGCTTCTTCGGGGACCTGGGGGGTAGTGTGACCGGCTACTATGTTAACAGAGATGCGGACGGTCCCGCTGAGTTTGAAGGCGGCCTCCCCGCCGTGGCCGATCCCCTTAAGAGTGGCAACTTCCTCGAAGGGGGAGGGGACCCGGTTGTGGCGGCCGACCCAAACCGGAGCGCCTTCTTTATGGCCGACCTACGGTTCGACAGCTCGACCACCGGCATCGGCGTCTTCCGCACGACCAGCGCAAATTTGTTGAACACTACCACCTGCCCGGCTGGGACGCACACGGCGGCCCAAGCTGCGACCTGCTGGCCGACAGAGAGGGTGGTCAACCCCCTCCCTGGGACTTGTATATTTGAGACAGCGTACTGCAATGACAAACCGCACCTCGCGGTAGA
>WNGL01010784.1_pt1 | contig 10511 bp, 10 predicted proteins | sample 5400591 | NCBI WGS metagenome assembly WNGL01 (sample SAMN13153377, study PRJNA577476) | soil metagenome | isolation source: 80 cm soil or saprolite under Garry oak tree replicate 1 | place: USA:California | collected 2016-06-15
GGGCAGGCCGGTTCCGGGCTTCGGGGATCCACAGGCGCGTCTCCTGATCGTTGGGCTCGCGCCCGCCGCCCACGGCGCCAACCGCACCGGCCGCATCTTCACCGGCGATTCGAGCGGCAACTGGCTCTACGAGGCGCTGTACCGCTTCGCCTTCGCGAGCCAGCTGCAGGCGGTGTCGCGCGACGACGGCCTCGCTCTCAAAGACTGCTACATCCTCGATCAGCGATGCCGGACAGACTCGCGCCCGGTCTTGCCGCTACGCAATCGGATTCGTAGAATCGGGCCCAGTTTGGGCCGAATTGAGATCAGTCTTCGGGGGATGTCATGACGAACGCACTCCCGGCGTCGAATGTCCTGGTGCTCGCGCCGCACACCGACGACGCCGAATTTGGCTGTGGCGGGACGATCGCCAGATTCGTGGAAAGCGGTGTGAAACTGACCTGCGTCGCGTTTTCGGCGGCTGAGGAGTCAGTTCCTCCAGGCTTGCCCAGGGACACTCTGCGGACTGAGATGAAGCGGGCGAGCGGTCTGCTGGGGATCGGCGAGGACAGTCTCGAGATCCTGTCGTATCCGGTGAGGAAGTTTCCGCACCACCGGCAGGAGATACTTGAGGACCTGGTGAGGCTGGGCCGGGACGTGGCGCCCGACCTGGTGCTGTTGCCGTCCACGCACGACACGCATCAGGATCATCAGGTGATCGCCCAAGAAGGGTTTCGCGCCTTTAAGAAGACGTCGATTCTCGGGTATGAGGTACCTTGGAATAACCTGACGTTCGTGACCAACTGTTTCATCATACTCGAGCCACGACATGTGGAGCGGAAGCTGGAGGCGTTGAAATGTTACTACTCGCAGTTGGGGCGCGACTACATCGACGGAGACTTCATCCGCAGCCTGCTCCGGACGCGAGGAGGTCAGGTAGGGAGTACCTATGCCGAGGCTTTTGAAGTGATCCGGTGGCTGGTCCGGTGAGCAAGGAGACGAAAAGAGGGCGCGTCGTTGCGATCCACCAACCGAATTATCTGCCATGGACCGGGTACTTCCACAAGATGTTCTCGTGCGACCTCTTCATCTTCCTGGACGACGTCCAGTTCTCCCGGCAAAGCTATACCCAACGGGTCCAGATTCTGAGCCAGGGGAGGCCGCACTGGCTCACCGTACCGGTGCTGCGCAGCGGGCGCTCCGGCCAGCTGATCACTGAAACGCAATGCAACGCAGCAACCGCGTGGAAGCGAAAGCACGTTGCGACGCTCAGGGCAAGCTACGGGGGACACCCGTTCTTTGCCGACGTGCTCGCCGTCGTGGAAGCCGCGCTTTGCGGAACGTCGAACAACCTCGCCGAAATCAACATCGGGCTCATTCAAGCCTTGGCCGCGGCGCTCCAGGCTCCCTGTCGCTTCGCGAGGAGCAGTCACATGAACGTGGCGGCGACTGACGCAACGGGGCGGCTGGTGGCGCTGGTGTGCGCGGGCGGGGGAAGCAGTTATCTCCACGGTCGGGGTGGCCTGCAGTACCAGGACGAAGCCCTGTTCCGGGCCAGCTCGATCGAGCTGATCCCGCAAGCATTTACTCCGCGACCCTATGCGCAAAAGGGAAGCGATGGCTTTGTCGCAGGACTCTCCACGGTGGACGCGTTGTTCAATCTCGGCTTCAGTGGTACGAGGGATGCGCTGCTGAGCGCGTGAGTCGGAGTAGCCGGTGCGGCAAGACAAAGCCCCCGCGCTTGCGGGGGCTTTGCACGCCGGAGCCACCGCGCGTGCTAGAACGTAATCCCGAACGGTTGGTTCAACCCGGTGCTGCCACCCACGATCGTCGCCGTAGGGGCGGCGTTGTCACTGGCCCCCGCCGCGTACACCGTGATGCTGTTGCCATTGGCGTTGGCGACGTATAGCTGGCCGACGCCGTCCAGCGCGATGCCCCAGGGGAAGTCCAGCCCCGTGGCACCACCCGAAATGGAGGCTATCGGGGTGGCGTCGCCGCTCGCGTGCGGCTCGTAGATCGTGATGGTGTTGCCGGCGCCGTTGGAGACGTAGAGCCGGCCCGCTTGATCGCGGGCGATCCCGACCGGGAAATTCAGGCCCGTGTTGCCACCCACGATCGTCGCCGTGGGGGCCGCGTCACCGTGCGCTCCCGCAGCATACACCGTGACGCTGCCGCCACTGGCGTTGGCGACGTAGAGGTTGCCCGCAGCATCCACCGCGATGCCGACGGGGAAATCGAGGCCGGTGCTGCCGCCCACGATCGTCGCCGTGGGGGCCACATCACCGTTCGCTCCCGCCGCGTAGATCGTGATGCTGTTGCTGACGCCGTTGGCGACATAGATCCGGCCCGCGGCGTCCAGCGTGATGCCAGCGGGGAAACTCAGGCCCGTGTTGAGGCCGGTGATTGTCGCCGTCGGGGCGGCGTCGCCGTTCGACCCTGCCGCGTACACCGTGATGCTCGGGACCGATGGGTTGGCGACGTAAATGTTGCCTGCGGCGTCCAGCGCGACGGCCCACGGGCCGCTCAACCCCGTGGTGCCGTCTACAATCGTCGCCGTGGGGGTGGCGTCGTCCCTCGCACCCGGTGCGTACACGGTGATGCTACTGCCGAGCACGTTGGCGACGTAGAGCGGCTTGAGCGCGGCCCGCACGGCGATGCTCACGGCGGCCGTGAGGCCGGTGCTCGCGGCCGTCACCAGCGCCGTGCCGGGCGTCCCGCCTGCGGTGAGTGTCGTCGCCGCCGTGCCGTCCCCGCCCGTTTGCCCACTCGACGCATCGAGCCCGGCGACATCCGCGGCCGGCGTCGTCGTCAGGCTCCAGGCCACGGCGGCCCCGACGAGTGGGGTCCCGTGCAGGTCCTGCACCGTGGCGGTGATCAGATCGGTGCCGCCAGTCGTGATGCTCGAGGTCGCGGCGCTCACCGCGATGGCGCCCTGAATGCCCGTTTCGATCCGGAAGTGGATCGGCAGCGTGCGCCCGTCGTTGAGCGTGATGAGATCTTCCGTCGCGAGGTCTTTCGCCTGCCCGGGCGTGGTGGTGAGGAGGACATCGGCGAACCCCAGCTCGCGCCGCGCCTCCGTCGCGCCCGCCGTGACATGGACGCGATAGCTGTGGGCGGCCAGGAAGCCCGGGGCCTTCGTATCCCAGTTCACCTGGTACTTCACCCCATCGACATCGATCGCGGGGGTGCTCGCCGTGGTGTAGACGATGACCGCCGGAGTCGCGCCCGGACCGGATCCACCACAGTCGACGTCGGGGCGGTCCGTGATGTCACAGATGGCGACCTGCGGGTCGAGTGTCACGATATCGGCATCGAGCGTGCCGCTCACCGCCGGTGGGGCGGCCATCGGCGGCAGGAAGAAAAAGCCCGCCGTACCGCCCGCATGGGCGGCGTCCGAGATCGCAAACGCGGGGCCCATCCGGGGCGCGGTGGGCCTGTCGCTCGCGGAGCAACCAGCCATGACCGCGGCGAGAACACAGCCAACGGTCAGCCTGAGCCTGGTGAACGTGCTGTACATGGATCCCCCTTGCCTCGACACCACGGGTGGTGTCGCGAGAGCGGCTCGGCAAACCCCTGTCCGGGGCTCCGGCCGCGTGGGGCGCAATGTTTCATTAGGCAACCACCCGGCCGGGGGCCGTGACCGTTGTCACCCGCGTCAGCCATCCCCAAGGGGCACCTGCAGTTGGCCTGGGAGCGAAAAGACCAAGCCCCCGCATCTGCGGGGGCCTGGCACAGCTGAGCGACCGCGCGGGCTAGAAGGTGATCCCGAACGGTTGGTTCAACCCGGTGCTATTGCCCACGATCGTCGCCGTTGGGGCGACGTCGCCGCTCGCTCCCGCGGCGTAGATCGTGATGGTGTTGACGTTGGCGTTGGCCACGTGGAGCTGGCCGGTGCCGTCCACCGCGATGCCCCACGGGAAGTCCAACCCCGTGGTGGGGCCCGCGAGGGTGGCCGCCGGAGCGACGTTACCGCTCGCCCCCGCGGCGTACATGGTGACGCTGTTGGCGGTCCCGTTCGCGACGCAGAGCCGGCCCGCGGCATCGCGCGCGATGCCCACCGGGAAGCTCAGCCCGGTGTTGTCGCCCGCGATCGTAGTGATGGGAGCCACGTCGCCGTTCGCTCCCGCAGCGTACGCCGTGACGCTGTTGCCGCTGGAGTTGGCCACGTAGAGGTTGCCCGCGGCATCGAGCGTGATGGCGACGGGGAAACTCAAGCCCGTGGTGGCGCCGGCGATCGTGGCCACGGGGGTAGCGTCGCCGCTCGCCCCGGCCGCGTACACCGTGATGCTGTTGGCCACGCCGTTCGCGACGTAGAGCCGGCCCGACGCGTCCACGGCCACGGCCGTCGGGAAGCTCAGGCCCGTGGTCGGGCCCTCGATCGTGGCCACGGGGGCGGCGTCGCCGTTCGCTCCGGCAGCGTACACGGTGACGTTGTTGCCGTTGGCGTTGGCGACGTACACCTTGCCCGCCGCGTCCAGCGCGACGCCCCACGGAGCGTTCAGCCCCGTGTTGGTGCCGCCGATCGTCGCGGTCGGAGCGGCGTCGCCGCTCGCCCCCGGTGCGTAGACGGTGATGGTGTTGCCGACTTGATTGGCCACGTACAGCGGTCGGGCCGCAGCGCGCACCTCGATGCTCACGCTCACCGACAGGCCGGTGCTCGTCGCCGTCACCAGCGCCGTGCCGGGCGTGGCGCCTGCCGTGAGTGTCGTAACCGTCGTGCCATCCGTGCCCGTCTGCCCGCTCGTGACATCGAGCGCGGCGACGTCCGAAGTCGGTGTCGTCGTCAGGCTCCAGGCCACCGTGACCCCGGTGAGCGCGGTACCGTGCAGGTCCCGCACCGTGGCCGTGATCCGATCGGTCTGGCCGGTCAGGACGTCCGGCGTTGCGGCGCTCACCGCGAGGCCCGCGGGAATGGCGGTCTCGATCCGGAAGTGGATCGGTAGCGTCCGTCCGGCGTTGCGCACGATGAGGTCGCCCGTCACCTTGATCGTTCCGGACGCGCTCGTGAGGAAGACATCCGCGTACCCTAGCTCGCGCCGCGTCCCGGAGGCGCCCGCCGTAACGTGGACGCGATACACGTGGCCGGCGAGACAGCCGGGGCAATGCGTGTCCCAGCTCACCTGGTACTGCGGCGTCGCCAGGTCCAGCGTGATCGCCGGCGTCGTCGTCGTGGTAAAGACCGCCACGGCCGGCGTCGCGCCGGCGCTCGAGCCACCGCAATCGACGTCGTAGCTGGTCGTGACGTCGCAAATGGCGACCCGAGGATCGAGGGTCGCGATGTCGGCGTCGAACGTACCGCTGAACGCCGGTTGCAAGGTCATGGGCGGCAGGAAGTAGAAGCCCGGCGTACCGCCGTGGGCCGCGTCGGAAATGCCGTAAATCAACCCGCTCGGGGGTCCGATAATGCCATCTTTCGGTGCGCAGGCGGCCACAACCGCTGCGAGAACCCAGCCTGCGAAGAGACTGCGTCTCGTGAACGTGCCGTACATGGATCCCCCTGACTCGACACCACGGGTGGTGTTGCGAGAGCGGTCTCACACCGGAATCCGGGGCGAAGCCGCGTCGGGCGCAGGGTTTCATTAGGCAACAACGGTCCCCGGGGCGGTGACAATTGTCACCCCCCCCGCCCATCTCCCATCACGTCCCCAGCCATCTCCAAGGGGCGCCTACATTTCGCTCAATGGACTCCGCGATCGCGGATGTGAGCCGCATCATCATCGCGTGCACGCGCTGCCCGCGGCTGCGCGCTTACTGCCGCCGGGTGGCGCGAGACAAGAAGCGCGAGTTCCAGGACTGGACCTACTGGGGGAAGCCCGTACCCGGGTTCGGGGACGCGCGGGCGCGGCTGCTCATCGTCGGCCTCGCGCCGGCGGCGCATGGCGCGAACCGCACCGGCCGAATGTTCACCGGCGACTCGAGCGGTACCTGGCTGTACGCGGCGCTGCACCGCTACGGCTTCGCGAGCCAACCGCACGCCGTCTCGCGCGACGACGGGCTCGTGCTTACGGACTGCTACATCAGCGCGGCCGCGCGCTGCGCCCCGCCTGCCAACAAGCCGAGCCGCGGCGAACTGGAGCGCTGCCGGCCGTATCTCGCGGCCGAAGTGCGGCTCTTGGCCCGGGTGCGGGTGGTGGTGACGCTCGGCCGGATCGCGCACGAAGGCTGGCTCAAGGCCGCGGGGTGGTGGGAGCGGCTCGCCCCGCGGCAGCGGCCGCGCTTCGCGCACGGCGCCGCGGCCACGCTGCCGGACGACACCGTCGTCATCGCGTCCTATCATCCGAGTCGGCAGAACACCAACACGGGGAAGCTCACGCGCGCGATGTGGTATGCGGTGTTCCGGAAGGCGCGACAGATCCTGGGGGAGGGAGACAGCGCGACCGCTACATAGTCGCCGCGACACCGAGGCGGCCGGCGGACTCGCGGGGCGTGGGGCGAGCCGCCTCTCGTTGCGCGGGCTCCAACCGCGCCAGCTCCGACAGATTGCCGGCGATCCGCCTCGCCACCATGGCGAGCATGCCGAGGACGAGGAGCCCCAGCGCCCAATTAGCGATCGTGACGACACGCGGTCCCGGGCCGCTCAGCACGAGCAACGCGTTCGTCGCGACCAGGATGAGGCGGACTTCCGTCGGGCCGAGGCGGCCGTACCCGAGCCGGAACACGCCGAACACGTTCGACTCGAGATACACGTTGATCGACAGGACGAGGTACGCGAGCACGGCCGCGAGCGCGATGCCCAGGTCCACGTAGGGCGAGAGCCCGATGCCGGCGCCGATCGCGGCGGTCGCGAACGCGTCCACGACGTGGTCCAGGTAGTAACCGTAGCGCGGCCGCTCGACGCGGCGCACCCGCGCCAGGGTCCCGTCCAGGCTGTCGCCGAACCAGTTGACGACGAGCAGCACGCTCGCCGCCCACAGCCAGGCGGGGCTGAAGGTGGAGAGCGCATACGCCGCGCCCGCGCCCACCGCGGCCAGCACACCTATGAGCGTGAGCTGATCCGACGTGACGCACCGGGGCAATCGCGCGGCGATGGCCCGCAACAGCCGTCGCTCCGGCTCGGCGAGGAGGAACGTCAGCTCGCGGCGGGCGTCGGGGGGGGCGGGGGGGGCCATAGCATCCGGAGCGACGGGATCAGGAGCAGCGCGAACAGCGCCGCGAACAGCCACGCGGGGAGGCGCACCGCGGCGCCGAGCCAGGCGAGCAGCGCGTAGCGCGGCAGCGAGCGCGCCGCGACGGCGCCGGCGTACCGCGTGAGCGGGTAGCCCGTCGTGAACGCGAGCGCCTTGAACGGGAAGAAGGGGAGGGGCGTGAGCCCGGAGAGGGCTATCACTGCGAACGGCCAGCGCCGGAAGATTCGCGCCGGCCGATTCGCGCCCTGAGAGGGCGCGCTCGGCCCTGGGTCCGTCCTTAAGGACGGACTGGCGCCGAGCCCGGGCTTCAGCCCGGGAATTCTCGCGCGCCGTGCCGCCGCCCGCTCGATCAGCGGCACGAACACGCGATGATCGACGAGCGCCGCGAGCACAGTTCCGGCGGTCGCGACGAGGCTCGTGGGCCAGACGCCGAGACGCGCGCCGTACCAGATCACCACGGGCTCGTGCGGCAGGAACGCGAGGGCCACGTTCGAGAGAAACGCGTACCCGAAGAGGAGCGCGGCCGAGGTAGCGTCATGTGTCATGGCCCAACGCTCGCCCGCGGGTGTCAAGCAGGTTTCAAGGGCCCGGACCGAGGGATTGCCGACCGACGGAGCAGGTCGCATGTTCTCCCCCCGTTCCAGAGGAGGCTCTCATGCGCGCCCGTCCCCTATTCGCTCTACTCTCCCTCGCAGCGCTGAGCGCCGGTTGCGCCGACCAGCAGCGGCACGTCACCGCGCCTGCGTTCTCGGTGGGCGGGGCGGCGGCCTGTCCGATCCCTGCCAACGTCGTGGTCACGGACGAGGCGGGCTTGAACGCTGCACTCTCCGGCGCCCAGCCGGGCGAGGTGATCGGGCTCGGCGCGTTCTTCGGCGTCGACGCGGACGTTTTCGTCGACACGGCGCACGTCACGCTCACCTGCGCCACCGCGGGCGCAGGTCTGTTTGCGACCAATCCCGGCGTCATCGATATGCTGGAGATCCACGGCGCTGGCGTCACGGTGGACCGGCTCGTGCTCGACGCGAGCACATCATCGGACGGCCCTGCCGTAGCCATCAATGACGGGAGTACCGGCTTCGCGACGGCGCTGCACTTCACCCGTAACACCGTGACGTGCGGGCCCGGCATTTGCCTGTTCTTGGTCGGCTCCACGGGGGCGGTCGTTAGTGACAACCAGTTCACCGCCGGCGAGACGTTCACGGGCGTCCACATCCAAGGGTCGGACATCGCCGCGCCCGACTATACCGTGGTGGCGCGCAATACGATCGTGGCGACGGCGCCGTCGATAGCGAATGCGTTCGGGGCGATCCGATTCCATACGGGGTTCGGCGTGACCATTTCGGATAACGTGGTGAGCGGTCCCTGGAAGAACTCCACCGCGTTGACCAGCATCGCGGCAGGTGTGGTGGAAGGCAACCGCCTGGAAGGAGCTCAGTTCTTCGGGATCCGGCTTTCGAGCGGATCGTTTGTGCCGGCCTTCGTGACGCAGACGACCTTCCGGAACAACCGCGTGACCGACGCGGGGCAGGCGGGCATTCTCGCCTTCAAGGCTTGCGGCAACACGTTCAACGGGAACAACCTCAACGGGAACGCGGGCGACCTCGGGCTGATCTTTGCCGACCAGTCGGGTGCCAACGTCGTCTCCGGCAACCAGAACGTCGTGATCGACAACGGCGCCTGGGACTGCAACGGAGACGGCATGATCGATCCCAACGTGATCGGCGGCAAGGGGAAGGTGCTGCACGGGGTGGCGCTCACGCCGCTCCCCGAGGTGCAGCCGTACGGCATCCTGCGGTAGCCACGGCTGGGTACCGTGGAGGGCGGGTCAGCCGCGGTCGAACAAGACCCGGATGCGCTCGCCCTCCATGAGAAACTCATCGAGGCCTTCGGGCGGCGGCAACGGGCCGTTGCGCCACCACATCAGCTCTGACCCGGCTCCCGCGACGTGCTGGTCGCGATCCACCGCGAAGATGTGGCGCAGGTCCGGAGTGAATAGCGCGCGGACGCCGGCCTCGTCGCTCCCCCGAAGCCGGTAGGCCCGCGAGAACTCCGGTGAGTCCTCGAAGTCGATGTCCTGGCCGCCGAACAATGCCGCAATCTTGTCCCACATCCCCTCGGGCGTCAGCAGGAGTTGTGGCAGCGCTTTCTCTCCCGCGCGCGAGAGCGCCCACAGCAGCGCGGCGATGGTGTGGGTGCGCGCGCTCCTCCCGTGTCCGGTCGTCCACTGGTACTCGAAGGCGGTGAAGGAGACGCCGCTCCGCGTGCCGGTGATCGTGATTCCCCAATGCCGCGCGTGCCCCTGGGACAAGAGCGGACACGCCCGCGCGTGTCGCTCCTCCGCCCCGGGCTGCTCGTGCTCGAACCGAAACCCGCGCTCGAGGCAGAATTGCTGGTACGCCGCGCGCCGGCGGCGGTCGACGACCCGCCCGTACGCCACGACCGCCGCCAGGAGAGCCAGGAAGCTCCCGACGGCGACGGCGACGATCGTCTCCGGGTGAGTCTGTGACATGGGCGTAAGCTGCGACACATTGCCCGCCCTGTCACGCGCCGCCACGTGCCTGCTCAACGCTCGATGGAATAGTCGAACGGCAGGTTGACGATCACGCGCACCGCCTGTCCGTGCAGCCGGGCCGGGCGGAACAGGGCCTTGAGCACCCACTGCGTGGTGGGCTCGTCGAACCCGGGACTGGGACTCTTGATGATCCGTACGGAGGTCGGGTCGACTCGCCCCGTGGTATCGATGACCGCTCGAATGACGACGCGACCCTGGATGCCCACCCGCTTGAGCAGCGCGGGGTACACGGGGGGCGGGCCCGAGAGCAGGAAGGGCCGCTCCTCTACGACCGCCTCGGCGTACACTGGGTTTTCGCCGGGCACGCTGCCGTTCGCACTCCCGCCCTCGACTCCGGTCCCGGAGTAGTCCTTGGGATCGAAGTGTTCCTGGAGGTTCACGGGTGGAATGACGGCGGGAATCTCCGGCAGCACCGCGATAGTCTGGAAGCCCTTGAGCGGCTCGTCGAGCGGCGCGGGCTGCGCGGGCGGTTTGTGCTGCTGCTGTGCCTCGAGCAGCACGAGCGTCGTGTCGACGTGCACGGTGGTGTCGCTCCGAGCCGCGTGTACCGTAGCGTACGCGAGCCCGACGATCAGCGCGGCGTGGAGCACGAGCGACACGGAACCGACGCGGAACAGCTTCGTGCCATCGGTTTTCCGGGTGGATTCGATGAGTGTGAGACGCATGGTGTGCTACTCCATCGCGGTCGCGCGATGCGCGGGCTGACTCGTGCGGCTGCAGCGCGGGCTCGCGCCGAATGGCTCGGGCCCGGCGACCGTGGGGGTGGGTGTCGTGTCGCGGGAGACAGCGACGGTGATCGGCTGGATCGTCCCGCCGGACCAGATCGGGGCGCG
>WNGL01010785.1_pt1 | contig 10511 bp, 7 predicted proteins | sample 5400591 | NCBI WGS metagenome assembly WNGL01 (sample SAMN13153377, study PRJNA577476) | soil metagenome | isolation source: 80 cm soil or saprolite under Garry oak tree replicate 1 | place: USA:California | collected 2016-06-15
GTACTAAAGGGCGACGTGATAGAAGAGGTCTCCAAGCTGAAGCAGGAGATAGACGGGGAAATCGTCGTCGCCGCCAGCTTCCAGCTCTGGCACACGCTGATGGAGCACGACCTGGTCGATGAGCTGCGCCTGATGATCTACCCGGTCGTGCTCGGGGCCGGCGAGCGTCTCTTCGGCGAAACCAGCGACAAGAAACCGGTGCGCCTCGTCAGCATCAGGACGGTCGACGACCTGGCCCTCGTCACATACGAGACGGTCCGAGATGCCTAGGGCGTGTTGATGTAATTGATTGGCTCCGCTCATGCGTCCGCAAGGAGGCCTAACGCATTTGACACGCCGACCACGTGGCGAGACCAACCGCACGCCCGTGTGGCAATAGTCAATCCGCGGACAACGCGAGCCGACCTGGCTCGAATCCTGGGCTCGATGGCTTGATGGCACAGAGTTTGTGACCAGTCCATCCTGGCAATGCTCGTCACTGGTCCGATTCTCGGGAACTCACTGTGATCGACAGTTAGCCGCTGGCCTTTAGAGATGAGAAGTTTTCTGCGCCGCAGCTATCAGGTCGTCGCCTGGCTCGCCGTGGTTGCGATCATCACTCAATTCCTGCTCGCGGGACTCGGAGTGTTCGCGACGGCCCAGGTCGGTGGTTTCGGGCCGCATCGGTTATACGGTGCCACCGCAGTTCTGCTCAGCATCCTGCTATTGATCGCCTTCTCATTCGTCGCCCGGGTTCCTTGGCGCTACACGGGCCTGGCAGGACTGCTCCTTTTCCAGTTCTTTCTGCAGTATGTCTTCCTTCAGTTCTACTGGCACGCCGGCAGCACCATTCCGGGGACTTCGTGGTACATCTCACCGAACCTGCGGCCCGTCGCGGCACTCCATGTCTTGAACGGGTTGCTGGTCCTGTGGGTGGCGCTCCATATCGCCGGGCAGTCAACCGCGACGCAACCGACTCCTGGCCGTGTGACACAGGTATAAGCGCGCCGACCATTACGCTCCGCACGTGTCCGCTGTAGCCATCCGGCCCTGGATCCTATCCGTGGGTCTGGCCTTGGCTGCCGCGGCCTTGCCTTGCAGCGCGCATGGCGCCTCGTCGCCGACCGATGCCGCGGCCGCGCTGGCGGCCAAGTACCGTCCGGTGATGTTCCTGGCGCCGATCGAGCAGGCCTGCGACGTGGAAGAGGACTACGTTCCGGCGCCGGTCGACATCGTGCTCTCCAACCCTGCGGTCGAGCTGCGCCAGAAAGGCCACAGCAACCCTGTGCTTCGTGCACCCAAGGCCGCGGACCTGGTGGGGCTCGGCCCCGACTACTACCTGGACTACCCCGGCGATCCGACCGACGACGACTGCGCCTATGCGACCGACGGCGACCGGCTGATGCAGGGTCGCGAACCTGTCGTCTATGCGGATGTGAGCCGCGAGGAGGGCAGGCCCGGATTGGCCCTGCACTACTGGTTCTACTTCTACTTCGACATCTGGGTGAATGTGCACGAGGGTGACTGGGAGGGGATCCAGATCGACTTCGCGACAAGCTCGATCGACGAAGCGCTGCGCCAAGAGCCGGTCCAGGTGGCGTACGCCCAGCATGGGGGCGGCGAGCGTGCGGCCTGGACCAGCCGCAAGGTGCGCAAGGAGGGCAGCCGGCCCGTTGTCTACGTCGCGCCCGGATCCCATGCCAGCTATTTCACGCCCCGGGCCTACTTCGGGATCGGCGGCTGCGACGACACCAGCGACGCGGAGCGCCGAATAGACCCGAAGGTCGAGGTGCTGGCCGGCGAGGGCGATCCGGTGCCGGCGAACCAGGCCTGGGTCGACTTCGGTGGGCAGTGGGGCGACCCGCGCGGGGGCCCGATGGGGCCGCGGCAGGCAGCTCGATGGAAACACCCTTTCACATGGGAGCGCACTCTCTCCCGGGATGCGGTCCCGCTGCCCCAAACACCGATCGTCGGTTCGGGCATCACGGCCGTCTTCTGCCCGCTGGGCAGGGAGCTGGGCAGCGCCTACATCGGTCTACTCCGCTATCCGCCGGTGCTGCCGTGGTTAGTACTGGCTCTGGTGCTCAGCCCATTCGGCCTGACCCTGCGCCGCCTCTGGACCGTTCTGACCGCCGAGCCCTTGCGAGCACGCCACTCAATCCGGAAGATCCCGCTGCTCGCCATCAACCTGTACGCGCGCCACGTACGTTCATTCGTTCCTATCGGCCTCGTCCCGGTGCCTTTCGCCGGCGCGAGCGCCCTGCTTGCGCTTGTTCACCTTTCGCCGGACGACTGGCTGCCCCAGGAGTTCGCTCGGGTGCTCGGCATACCGGGCCTGATCATCGCCTTCGTGATCACCGCGATGGTACAGTCCTCGACGGCCGCCGCCCTGGGCGAGATTGCCGCCGGGCGAGCGCCGAGCGCGGCTGGCGCGCTTGTGATCGCGATGCGTCGACTGAAGGTCGTCGTCCTGGCGCTTATGGGCACCGGTCCGCGGGTGCTGCTCTACGGAATTACTTTGATTGGAGCTCCATGGGCGCTGAAGCGGTACATCGACTGGTGCTTCACAATCCAGGCCGCCACCCTGACCGACTCCGGTCCGCGCGCCGCGTGGAGGCGCAGCGCCCACGTTGTCAAACGTTCTTGGTGGCGCACCCTCTTGTTCACGACGGCCGTCTGGGCGGTCGTGCTCAACGTGCCGGTGGTCCTGGCGCTCCCGCTGCTGTCGCTCTCTGCCAGCCAGCCCGAGCTGGTCGAACTGTTCGGTGTCATCGCCTATGGCCTGCTGTTCCCGCTGGCGGTTATCGCCAACACGCTGCTCTACTTCGATCTCGAAGCCCGGCGGCAGGTCGAGACAGAGCCCCTCCGGAGCGACGTAGCGACGGTTCGAAGCTGATGACCTTTTCCATGAGACGCGGAACTCAGGATCACATGCCGCCAATGCGGCGGGGGCCCCTCGTAGCCACCCCGCCTGCCGATCGGCCTGACTAGGCCGTCGTTTCGAGGGAGACTTCTCTGATATCCGGCCGACCATCGACTGTCCGCTGCGGTTCCGAGCTATCGCGAGAAACCTCTCGGCGATGCGGAGCCCATCCCGAGCTCCTTTGGTTTCTGTGTAGTAGTTCGTGTAGCAATCCGCGCGAGACACGGTTGACATATCGTCAGCTTCGACAACTAAAAGGGAGGAGGATGTGCCCAGCAATGGATTCGCAACGCAATCGCCAGGCTCTTGACCGATGGTTTCGCGCGTTCAACGCGAAACAGTTCGATGAACTGGCCGCGTTGCTTGCCGATACAGCCCACGACGACGTGATCCAGGAATGGCCACAATCGGGCGAGAGAATAAGAGGCAAAGACAACATCATGGCTGTCCTGGAGAACTACCCCGGCCTCCCGCAAGCGACAGTCAGCGGCCTTCGAGGCAGTGAGGACAAATGGGTTCTAACGCCGTCGTGGACACCTTTGCGGATTGTCGGCACCGGCGACCACTACACCGTGGAGGGCCGGGTAGCCTACCCGAACGGCGAGGTTTGGAATGTCATCGACCTCTTCGATTTCCGCGACGGGAAAGTCATCAAGATCACCGAGTACTTTGCGGCCCCATTTCCCGCAGCCGAATGGCGAGCGAAATGGGTCGAAAGATTCGACCCGACAACGCACGGACGGAGTAAGGCCTGACGGCACGCGAAGTCGCTCATTGAGCATTGCCCCGCGAGCGAAACATGTGAGTGAGCCCCACCGCCGGTTGCCGCACTAAGGGGATCTGGAGTCGCCTTTGCACGTCGGAATCCGAGCCGCGTATGAAGCGCGGCCGTTTGACAGCCGCTCTCGGCAGCCGTAGGCTCGATCTGGCGACGCAAACTCGGCGTCGCAAGCCTGGCTGGGGGGAGATGAAAGTGCGCGGTTTGATGATGCGTTCCGCGTTCGCGCTCGTCGCGATCCTGTCGACCATCCTGCTTGCAGGTCAGCCGGCGCTCGCAGCCCGGCCGACCCCTGTGAAGCAGGCGACCGTCATCGGCACCGGCGGCGCCGCCGCGAGCGTCGATCCGATCGCGACCAGCGTGGCCATCGACATCCTTCGCCGAGGCGGCAACGCAGTCGACGCCGCCGTCGCCGCAGCGGCCGCGCTTGGAGTCGTCGAGCCTTTCTCCTGCGGTCTGGGCGGCGGTGGGTTCATGGTCATCGACAGCGCGCGCGACGGTCGAGTCTTCACGCTGGATGGACGCGAGACGGCGCCGTCGGCATTCCGCGCCGACAGCTTCATCGACCCCTCGACAGGATTACCGATCTCCTTCGCCGAGGGCGTGACCAGTGGCCTGGGCGTCGGAGTTCCCGGCACTCCGCGGTTGTGGGAGCAGGCGCTCGCCAGATACGGAACGATCCCTCTCGCTGCAGCCCTCGCTCCTTCCATCGGAATCGCGCGGAGCGGGTTCGAGGTCGACCAGACGTTCCACGACCAGGTCGCTTCGAACCAGGACCGCTTCAAGGACTTCAGCTCGACCAGGGATCTTTACCTGCCGGGCGGCGACGCACCTGCCGTGGGTTCGATCTTCCGCAACCCGGATCTCGCTGGGACCTACCAGACGCTGGCGGGGCACGGGATGGATGCGTTCTACGGCGGGGATGTCGCCAATGCAATCCTGACGACCGTCCAGCATCCGCCACTGCTGCCCGGCGCCACGCGCAACGTGCGGCCCGGGTTGATGACGGCCGGCGATCTTGCGAGCTACCAGGCGATCTCGCGGGCGCCGACAGACATCCACTACCGCGGCTACGAGGTCTTCAGCATGGGTCCGCCGTCGAGCGGCGGCTCGACGGTGGGCGAGGCGCTCAACATCCTCGAGGGTTTCGACCTCGGCTCGCTTCCTCGGGCGCAGGCGCTTTACCTGATGCTGGAGGCGTCGAAGCTCGCGTACGCCGACCGCAACAAGTACCTCGCCGACCCCGACTTCGTGAGCGTGCCCCTACAGGGCCTGCTCTCTGACGCCTACGCGGCGCAGCGCCGGGCTCTCATCGGCGCGACCGCGCTTCCGGTCCCCGTCGCGCCCGGCGATCCCTCGCCGTTCAATTCCTCTACCACGCACCTCACGGTCAGTGATCGTTTCGGCAACGTCGTCTCGTACACCTTCACGATCGAGCAGATCGGCGGCAGCGGCATCGTCGTGCCGGGTCATGGGTTCTTGCTCAACAACGAGCTCACCGATTTCAACTTCGTGACGGGCACAGCGAACTCACCGGCGGGAGGCAAGCGACCACGCTCGAGCATGTCGCCAACCATCGTGCTGAAGGACGGCAAGCCGATTCTTGCGCTCGGCTCGCCGGGCGGGGCCTCGATCATCACCACCGTCCTGCAGATGCTGCTGGAGCGGTTGGACCTGGGCCGGACGCTTCCCGGCGCCATCGCAACCGCGCGGATCTCCCAGCGGAATTCCTCCACCACCCAGGCCGAGCCCGCTTTCTTCGGCACGCCCGAACGGCTGGCGCTGGAAGCTCTTGGCGAGAAGTTCAGCTCCACGCCTGAGATCGGAGCCGCGACAGGGATCGAGTTCCTGTCCGACGGGATGGTCCTGGCTGCCGCCGAGCCGGTTCGGCGCGGCGGAGGCAGCGCAATGGTGGAAGTACCTCAGCCTTAGCCGGGGAGAGTCAAAACCGGCGCTCACCTATACAGTAGGCAGTGCGGCTCGGCATCGAGTCGATGCTGGGGAAGGAGGCTGCGGGACGTGGTACTGACGAGTCGCGTCAGCTTTGCCCACGCTGACACGCGTCCGCGCATGCGAATCCTGGTGCCGGTGTTGATGGGCCAGATGGCACGCCCGGTGATCAGCATTGGCGACGCGCTTGCGATTTCGCCGGGTGCGTCGGGCATCCTACTCGCCCTCGTAGAAATTCGAACGGGCCGCGACAACGAGGTTTTCGCACAGGAGCACCGGCGACGCGACATGCTGCGCTGGGTGGCGGGCCTCGAGTACGACAGTGATGTGCGCCGACGTTTGCACCTCAGCCTGCGCATGACCGCCAATGCCGCCAGCAGCGTTCGCGATGCTGCGGCAGAAAACGAAGTCACGAGCATGGTGCTCGAATGGCCGACGGTCGAAAGCGCACGACGTCACGGTCTCATCGACCTCACGCGCCAGCTCCTGACCGACCATGGATTCGACCTGATGTTTGTCCGCGCGAATCCGCGAACTCCGGACCTGGCGATCGCGCCCCGATCGATTCTGGCTTCGATTCGCGGCGGCCCCAGTGCTCGCGCCGTGGCCTCTACTGGAGCGAGGCTGGCCGATGCTTTCGGCAGCTCGTTGACCCTGCTCCACGTGCAAACGGACACCCAGCACCCCGACCGCTCGCGCCGGGAATGGGACAGCTTCGAGCAGATCGTCGAGGAGCTGCGGCGGCCCGTAACGCAGGTGCGCGTGGTCCGTCACGACAGTCCGGCGGCCGGCATCATGGAAGAGGCTCCCGGCCATGACCTGATCGTCATCGGATCGCGGCTCAACCAGTCCAATGCCGGCGCATTGCTTGGTAGGGAAATTGATCGGATGCTTCGACGCCTCGATACCTCCGTGGTGATGGTCCGTGCCAAGGCCGTGGCACCGTTCATATCGAACCGCCAGGCCAACGGCAGCGAAAGGTGAGCTCGACCGAACCAACTGCAGCTCATCTGGCGATCGGTCGCGATGCGGCGAGGCTGTTGGGCGAGTTCTCACCGATCATCCTCAGCAACCGCGCCCCCCTCGCACCAACAACCGAAGGACGGCTTGTGCCGGGCGCCGGAGGTCTGGTCAAGGCCCTGACATCGCTGGCGAGCGCCACCAGGGCCACCTGGGTCTCGGCCGCGCGGACGGACGCCGAACGAGAGGTCGCGAACGCCGGAGTGCCCATCAGCTCGGACGATGAGTCCGATCACGCTTTTCCGATCTTTTTCGCGCCCACCGACCCCGAGGCGTACCAGCTCCACTATTCGGTGATCAGCAATCCGCTGATCTGGTTCGCTCACCATTACCTCTGGAACATCTCGCTCGATCCGGTCGTCGACCGCGGCATTTACAAGGCATGGTTTGACGGTTACCGAGTAGTCAACGCGGCGATTGCTGAACGTGCGGTATCGCTCGCCCGAGAGCTACCCCGCCGGCCGCTGTTTCTGACTCAGGACTACCAGCTCTACCTGACTCCCGAGCTAGTACGTTCCGCGCTGCCGGATGCGGTGCTGCAACACTTCATCCACGTGCCGTGGCCCGAACCAAGGTACTTCAAAGTGCTCCCGACCTCGATGCGGGAGCCGATCCTCAAAGGTCTCCTCGCGAACGACATCATCGGGCTGCAGACCAGTCTTGACGTGCACAACTTCTTGCGCTGTTGCGACGAGCTGATGGGCCTGCGGGTTGCCGAAGCGGAGGGCGCCGTGCTGTACGGCGGCAGGCTCGTCTGGATTCGCGCATACCCGGTCTCGATCGATTTCGATGCGATGGTGCAGCTCGGTGAATCGCCTGCGGTCCGCGCGATCGAGGATGAGGTGGCGTCGTGGCGACCCGAAAAGCTCATCGTCCGTGTCGACCGCACAGATCCGGCGAAGAACCTGGTCCGCGGATTTCTCGCTTACGAGCGTTTGCTGGAGGACCATCCAGAACATCACGGTCGGGTCGCGTTGTGGGCCTTCCTGCAGCCGTCGCGACAGGATGTCGATGCGTATCGCGACTATCTCAAAGTGGTCATTGCGACGGTCGACCGCATCAACTCGCGCTTCGGCCGGCAGGACTGGACACCCACCAGGCTCGACCTCGGTGAAGATCTGCACCGGGCGGTCGCCGCCTATCGGAGCTACGACGCGCTGCTGGTAAATCCGATCCTCGACGGAATGAACCTCGTCGCGAAGGAAGGTCCTGTGGTCAACCAACGCTCGGGCGTACTGGTCCTTTCGGAATCGGCGGGCGCCCACGAGGAGCTGGGCGCGTACGCGATCAGCATCAACCCGTTCGACGTGGAGCTGACCGCGCGGGCCCTGCAGAGGGCTCTTGAGATGGGACTCCCGGAGCGCAATGACAGATCGCACGCGATCAAGCAGATAGTCGCCATCAACGACGTGGCCCGCTGGATCCGTCACCAGCTCGAAGACATCCGTTCCGTGGCGCCGCGACTGCACGAACGGCGCGTCACGACCGAGCCAAGGCGGGTTGGCTCGGACAGTGTCGTCTGATTAACGATTCCGGCGTCCGTGTGTAGCGTTATCGAGAGATGGCCCCTCGGCGTGTGAAGCTCGGGGTGCTTGCGTGGCCCCAGTACACAGACTGGGCCTCGTTGCGCGACGCAGGCGCCGCCGCTGATCGCGTCGGACTGGATTCGCTCTGGACCTGGGATCATCTGTACCCGATCGTCGGCTCACCAGAGGGCCCCGAGTTCGAGGGTTACATGACAATCGCCGGTTGGGCGAGTGTCACCGAGCACGTAACCCTAGGCCTCCTCGTCGGCGCCAACACGTTTCGCAACCCCGCCCTGGTCGTGAAGATGGTGACGGCCCTCGATCACATAAGTGGCGGCCGAGCAGTCCTCGGCCTAGGCGGGGCCTGGTTTCAGCTCGAGCACGACGCGTTTGGCTTCGACTTTGGATCCAGCACAGGTGAGCGACTCGATTGGCTCGACGAGGCAGCGATGATCGTCCGCGGCATGCTGGATGGACGGCGACCCAGCGGACGTCGCTTCTACGCCGCGCGTGAAGTCCGAAACGATCCGCCTCCTCTGCAGCGCCGACTGCCGTTTCTGATTGGTGGCGCTGGTGAGAAAAAGACTCTGGCCACTGTCGCCCGTTATGCGGACATCTGGAACGTAGGGGGCGACGTGGAAACGGTTCGCCACAAGGATGAGGTTCTTCGCCGTTGGTGCAAGGAAGTCGGCCGCGAAAGCGATGAGATCGAGCGCACGCTGCTACCCGGCGTGGTAGTGGTCCGGCGTACCGAACGCGAGGTCAACGATGTCGTCAAACAGATCCGGCGAATCAACCGCGGCTGGGAGGACGAACCCGAGCAGGCGGGCACGCCGGAACAGATTGTCGAGCGGCTGGCCCCATATCTCGCCCTCGGCTTTCACGCCATGCACTTCGACTTTCCCGCACCGTTTGATCAGGAGACGCTGGAGCTGCTCGTGACAGAAGTGCGCGCTGGTCTCGAAGCTGAGCTGAAGGCTCGCTGAGCCGGCGGTGACCCTGGATCAGTGACCGGGCGAGGCTTCACTCGGGTCTGGTCATTCCGCTGGCCTGAGGCGTAGGCGGTAAGCGGCCGGGGTGCGTTCGCTAGACCTGGCGCCTGGACGGTAGTAGGCTCAAGGCGCTTTCTTCGGACCTGAAGATGAGGTGAGGTCCAATGTCACGTAGTCCACGTGGTCCAATTCCCGAGCTCAGTCGTCGCGACGTGCTCAAGCTCGGTGTTCTGGCAGGAGTAGGAGCCTCGATGGCCGGGCTCGTCGGCGTCGAGAGCGTCGCCGTCGCAGCCGCAAGGTCCGATCTCAACGAGAAGCCTTTGGTCGAGCTCCAGAGCATGATGGCCAATGGCGACGTCAGTGCAGTGGAGCTGCTCGACTTCTACCTGCAGCGCATCCACCTGCTTGATCAGTCAGGCCCGAAGGTGAATTCGATCATCGAGATCAATCCCGATGCCAGGAGCATCGCGCAGGCCCTGGACCGCGAGCGGCATACGACCGGCGCCCGCGGACCCCTGCACGGAATCCCGGTCCTGCTCAAGGACAACGTGGACACACACGACAAGATGCAGACGGCAGCCGGGTCGCTGGCGCTCGTCGGGATCCCCGCGCCGTCGCACGATGCGACGGTTGCCGCCAAGCTCCGCCAGGCCGGCGCCATCATCCTCGGCAAGGCCGGCCTCAGTGAATGGGCCAACTTCCGCGGCGTGGCCTCGACGAGCGGCTGGTCTGGTCGAGGCGGTCTCTGCAACAACCCATACATCATCGATACGAATCCGTCCGGCTCCAGCTCTGGGTCAGCTGCCGCAGTGTCCGCCAACTTCACTGCGGTGGCCATTGGCACGGAGACTGATGGAAGCATCGTCGGGCCGGCGAACAATTGCGGCGTGGTCGGGATCAAGCCCACCGTCGGTCTCGTCAGCCGCGCGGGAGTGATCCCTATCTCGCACACCCAGGACACCGTTGGGCCGCATGGGCGAACGGTGGCCGACGCGGCCGCTGTGCTGACTGCGATCGCTTCACGCACGGCCGACGTTCGCGATCCCGCCACCGCGGGCGTTCCGCTCGGTTGGCGAGGCACCGGCCGAGTCAGGCCGCCCGTCCCGAGCGACTACACAGCCTTTCTCGACGCGAACGGGCTGCGCGATGCAAGGATCGGAGTCGCGCGCCAGTACACCGGACCCAACCTGAAGATGGGCGCACTGTTCGACAAGGCCCTGGACCTGATGACCGCTGCCGGCGCCCACCTCATCGATGTCGATTTCGCGCATTTCGATGAGATTTTCTCGTTCGCCGCCGAGATCAACGTCTTGTTCTTCGACTTCCACCAGGACCTGAACGCT
>WNGL01012771.1_pt1 | contig 10511 bp, 9 predicted proteins | sample 5400591 | NCBI WGS metagenome assembly WNGL01 (sample SAMN13153377, study PRJNA577476) | soil metagenome | isolation source: 80 cm soil or saprolite under Garry oak tree replicate 1 | place: USA:California | collected 2016-06-15
TCTCAGGCAGCCTCACTGATCCTGCTACTTGGCGCGACCCGCCGGTCCCGGCAGACTGGCACGCGCTCGTCCGGGCCAACATTCTGCCCTTTGACGCGGCGCGCACGCCGACGCGGTTGATGGGACAGATCGCCGAGCAATTCCGCAGCTGGCCCGGAGTGCAGCGCAGCAACCATCCGGTGACCTCGCTCGCTGCCTGGGGCAAGCACGCTCGGTATCTCGTCGAGCGCCATTCGCTTGCCTGGTCGCTCGGTGACGAAACGCCGATGGGTCGGCTCTACGAGCTCGACGGCTGGATCCTCCTGCTTGGCGTGGACCACAGTCGCAACTCCTCGCTCCATCTCGGCGAAACGCGTGCCGCGCATGGCCGTCGCAAGCAGCGCCGTATGCCGATCGAGCGCGGCGGACAGGTGGTGTGGGAGGATTTCCCCGAGGTCGATGACGATCGCGGCCGGCTCTTTCCGCTGATCGGCGCCGACTACGACGCTACCGGTGCGGTGCGGATCGGCAGCGTCGGCTCGGCCGAAAGTCGGCTGATGCGGCAGCGCGATCTGGTCGATTTCGCCACCACATGGCTCGATCGCAAGCTGGCGCCCTGACAACGCTACACGGCGCTGCGGCGCAGCGCGGCGGCGGCGTTCGATTGGGCATCGCCGCGCGATTCGGGCGGCACCTCGATGACGAGGTTGGTCGCCGGGTCGATCAGATGCATATGACGCAGATCCGCTGTAAAGCGCATCTTCTCGCCGGGTTGCTGGGCGTCGGCGGGGTTGACGCGGGCACAGATCTCGGTGCCGTTCACGGTGAAGAACACCATCGTCTCCATTCCCATCGGTTCTATGACCTCGACGGGGACGGTGAATTCGACGGTACCTGGCTCGCGATGCGCGCGAGCCTCGGTGATGTGCTCCGGGCGCAGGCCGAGGACAAGCTCCTTCTGCGCATGGGGTCGATAGCACGCGGTGCGCAACGCCGGCACCGGCAGGCTGAGGCTGTCGCTGAGCCGCACTGATAGCGCCCCGGCATTCTCCTCGACGCGGCAGGGCAGGAAGTTCATTGCAGGCGAGCCAATGAAGCCGGCGACGAAACGTGTCCGCGGACTGTGATAGAGATCGTTTGGCGTGCCGACCTGGTCGATCGTGCCGGCATTCATGACGACGACGCGGTCGGCCAGGGTCATCGCCTCGACCTGGTCGTGCGTGACGTAGACCGTCGTCGTCTTGACCTTCTGATGGACTTTCTTGATCTCGGTGCGCATCTGCACGCGCAGCTTCGCGTCGAGATTGGACAGCGGCTCATCGAAGAGAAACACCTTCGGGTTGCGCACAATGGCGCGGCCCATGGCGACTCGCTGACGCTGGCCGCCCGAGAGCTGACGCGGCTTGCGGTCGAGCAGCTCGGTGATATCGAGGATGCGTGCGGCGTGCTCGACGCGCTGCTTGATCTCGGGCTTAGGAAATTTCTTCAAGCGCAACCCGAAGGACATGTTCTCGAAGACGGTCATGTGCGGGTAGAGCGCATAGTTTTGGAAGACCATCGCGATGTCGCGATCCTTCGGCGGTAGGTCGTTGACGACGTCGCCGCCGATCATAATTTCGCCGTCGGTAATCTCCTCAAGGCCGGCGATCATGCGCAGCGTGGTGCTCTTGCCGCAGCCGGATGGGCCGACGAGGACGACGAATTCCTTGTCGAAGATGTCGAGATCGATGCCGCGGACAGCCAGCGTCTCGTCGTATTTCTTCGTCACCTTGTTAAGCGTCACCTGAGCCATGATCGATTCCGTTCATCCCTTGGTGGCGCCTGCCGTCAGGCCGGCAATGTAGTAGTCCATTAGAAAGGCATAAATGATCAGCGGCGGCGCGGCGCAAAGCAGCGAGCCGGTCATGATCTGCCCCCAATTGTAGACGTCGCCCTTGATCAGCGTCGTGATTATGCCGACCGGCAGGACGAGCTGATCGGTCGACGTGGTGAAGGCGAGCGGGTAGAGGAAATCCGCCCAGGACACCGTGAAGGCGAAGATCGTGGCGGCGATGATGCCGGGCAGGGCGACCGGGATGAAGATGCGCGTCAGCATCTGCAGGTAACCGGCACCATCGATCAGCGCCGCCTCGTCGAGCTCCTTCGGGATGCTCGCGAAGTAGCCGATCATGATCCAGGTGCAGAACGGCACGCTGAGCGTCGGATAGAGGATGATGAGCACCCACCAGTGATTGATGAGTTCGATTCCAGTGGTGTCGCGAATATAGGCGAAGATCTTGAACAACGGGATGAAGAGCAACGATTCCGGGATGAGGTAGGTGAGGAATACGCCGGTCGCCAGCATTCCCGATCCCCAGAATTTCATGCGCGCCAACGAGAAGGCCGCGGGCACGCTGATCAGCATGGTGATAGCCACGACGCTGAGCGACACGACGGCCGAATTGCGAAAGAAGACGAGGAATTGCTGCTGCGATAGCAGCGCGAAGTAGTTATCCAGTGTCGGGTGAAAGACGAACCAGGGATTGGAAACCGCCGCGATCTCCCCGCTCGACTTTAGCGAGGTGATGAACATGTAGACCGGCGGCATCAGGAAAAAGATGACGAAGATGAAGAGGAAGATATAAGACCAGATGAGCTCCTTGCGGCGCGTACGCGAGATGCTGCCGGGCCGGAGGACGGCGGGTCGAGCGCCGGATTCTGCCGTCGCCGCCATCTCAGGCCTCGTTGCCGCGTTTGCGCACGCCGCGCAGGATGAAGATCGCTGCGATGCCGAGGATCGGGAACATGAAGAGCGAAACCGAGGCACCCAGCGGAATGTCGTTGCCCTGAATCCCCAGGCTGAAGGCCCACGTCGCGAATACATGAGTCTGATCGACCGGACCGCCATTGGTCAGGATGCGGACGATGTCGAAATTGGCGAAGGTTACGATGAGCGAGAAGAGAACGGTGATCGATATGATGTTCCGCATCATCGGCAGCGTGACGTACCACAAACGTTGCCACCAATTGGCGCCGTCGATCGCCGCCGCCTCGTAAAGCTGCTCGGGCACCGACTTGAGCGCCGCCAGATACATGATCATGAAGAACGGCGCACCATACCAAACATTGACCAGGATGACGGAAAAGCGCGCCCAATTCGGATTGCTCAGCCACGCAATGCGGCCGAGCCCCAAGTATTCCAGGAGATAGTTGAGCGCGCTGTAGTCGGGATCGAATAGCCAGAACCAGGCGACCGTGCTCATCGCTGTCGGGATGACCCAGGGGACCATCAGCATGCCGCGCCACTTGCGCTGGCCTTTGGCCGGAAGATTGTGGACGAAATTGGAAACGAAAAAGCCGATCAAGGCTTTGAAGAAGACCGCGCTGACGGCGAAAATGCACGATTGCTTGACGACCATCAAGAAGGTGTTGCGCTTGAACAGAAAGAGGAAATTGTCGATGCCGACAAAGCGAACCATCGACTTGTTGAGCGTCGCGAGATGGACCGAATAGAACGCCGGATAGACCACCAGTGCCGCGATCAGCACGATCAGCGGGAGCGCCATGACGAAGGCGATCATCGATCGCCGGCGCGCAAACTTGCGCATCGTCATCCGTCTGCCCACGGCGCCGGCGCCAATGCCGCGGATTGCGGTATCAGCCATCATTCAATCTCCCTCGTTTTCCGCGCCGGCGATTGGTTATCGATACCGGCGAGGTCCGCTTCCTGTTCAGATCGGGCTTATCCGGCAGCGAAAGGTCCGCAACCATTTCGCCGCCGAGATTGCCCGATCGAGTTATGTCCGCATGAACCCTTCGAGTTCCTCCGAGGCCCAGTTGATGGCCTGGTCGATGGTTTGCCCTTGCTGCGTCACCTTGGCGATCATCTTGGTCATGGTCGCCTGGGTATAGATTTGGTTGGCGATCTTCGGCGGCGCGGGCGCCGCCGCGAGCGACACGATCTGCTCGCCGCGGGGTGGGTAGTGGTAGACCGTGCCCTTCGGTGGGCCAACCTCTTCCCAGGTCTTGAAGTCGAGCAGCTTTTCGAAGGCGGGCAGATCGTAACCTCTGCTCGCCGCAACCAGCTGCTCGACCGCAGAGCGCTGCGAGATATGGGTAATGAGGCTCTTGGCTGCCGATTTATTGGGCGAAAAATTCCAGATCCCCAAGAAGTAAGGCAGGCCAGGTGTATAACGGCCCTTCGGGCCCTTTGGCGAGGCGAAGGTCCAGCATTGCTCGCCGACCTTGGGATTGTCGCGGACGGCGACTGCCCACGCGGAAGGTGGGTTCATGATGAGCGCGCTCTTGCCGGCGATGAGGATCTTGTTGTTCGAGGCATCGTCATAGGCATAGGTATCGGCCGGCAGGAACGGAACGAGCTTCTTGAACCACTCCATCACCTGTTTCACGGCATCGGACTTGACCGTGATCTTACCTTCCTGGTCGACGAGCGTAGCACCATAGCTCGCAAATACGGCCCCCACCCAATCGACCGAATCGGTTGTCTGGCCGAGCCCCAGGCCGAAAGGATAGCCGCCCTTTTGACACTTCTCGGCGGCGGTTAGGAACGTATCCCACGTCCACTTCTCGGAAAGCTCCTTATCGGGCGGCGCGCCGGCCGGATACATCTTGGTGATGTCGAGCCCGACGAATTCCTTGAACAAATCGATGCGCGCGCAGGGTGGCTTGACCTGGCTACCAGTTGTCGCCGGTACAGCGACCCAGTGCCCATTCAACTTGCCGAGATATTCGACGGCACCGCTGACCTTGCCGTGGTCGGCGATCAGCTGTTTCATGATGTCGTCGACCGGTTCGAGACTTTCCGCCTTGTCGAGCGCCTGCCAGTTTGGAAACTGCAGGATGTCATGCCCCGATCGCGCCTGTTGCTCGGCGGCGATGGTCAGCAGGTTCTTGTCGCCCTGCGATGTGATGTAGTCGAGGGTGATCTCGACCTTTTCCTTGGCCGCCCACTCGTTGCAGAGCTTGGTCAGGGTGTCGTTGGCGCCGGGGACCCAATGGTCCCAGAAACCGATGCTCAATTTACCGGCCGCGTAGGCGCCGCGGACATAAGGCGCGGCAATTAGCGCCCCCGTGGCTAGGGCGGTCTGACCGAGAAATTTACGACGCGACAGGTTTCTGGTTCTCATCGAGGCGTCCTCCCTTGGCTGTTCCGGGGCACTCTTCCACCCTCCGTGCCGGGTCGCGCGATCGCTCGCGAGAACCCCAAAGAGGACGGGACATTTCTTATTATTGCGAAGGTATCTCCGCTTCCCTACTGGGGTCTAGCGGAATGTTCCACGATTACGACGATTTGACCCCCGCCAACCGCCGATTCCACCTTTCCCTTTCCTTCGACCGAGCTTTGGTGGTTCGATCGGGCCGTCACCAGATGCCTGGAGGGGGAAGATGCAAGCAAGAGACGTAAAAACAGCTGCCGATGCCAAGCGGATCGTCGAGGCGCGCGCCCTCAGCCATGTCAAGCTCGGCCTCGTCGACATGGACGGGGTAATGCGCGGCAAATATGTCTCGCGCGACAAGTTCTTCTCGGCCCTCGAAGGTGGTTTCGGCTTCTGCGACGTCGTGGTCGGCTGGGAATCGAACGATCAGCTGGTCGACAATCTCAGCTATACCGGCTGGCATACAGCCTATCCCGACGCACCGGCCCGCATCGTGCCGGAGAGCTGTCGCGAGATCCCCTTCGAGCCCACGACACTATTCTTCCTCGCCGAGTTCGCGCCGCCGGCCGAGGCCTTGTGTCCGCGTGGCCTGCTGCGCCGCGTCATCGAGCGCGCCCGTGGCTTGGGCTTCGAGCCCTACAGCGCCCTCGAATACGAGTTCTTCCTGTTCGAAGAAACACCGCATTCGGTGCGGGAGAAGAATTACCGCAACCTCAAGTCGATCTCGCCCGGGTTCTTCGGGTACTCGACACTGCGCAACTCGGTCTTCGCCGAGTTCTACAATGAGCTCCTGGCGATGTGCGAGACGATGGACATGCCGATCGAGGGTCTCCATACGGAGACCGGTGCCGGTGTCCTCGAGGCGGCGATCGCCGTCGATGCCTCGCTCGCTTCTGCCGACAAGGCGGCCCTTTTCAAGACGTTCACCAAAGTGCTGGCGCAGCGCCGCGGCTGGATGGCGACCTTCATGGCGAAATGGTCGAAGGACTGGCCGGGGCAAAGCGGCCATCTCCACCTTTCGCTCAAGGACAAGATGGGAAAAGGGGTGTTCCACGATCCCGAGGCGCCGCACCGCATGAGCGCTACTATGCGCCATTTCCTCGCCGGTCAGCAGGCGCTGATGCCGCAGATTTTGGCGATGATCTCGCCGACGGTCAATTCCTACACCCGCCTCATTCCAGGCTTCTGGGCACCGACCCATGCCACCTGGGGTGTCGAGAACCGCACCTGCGCCTTGCGGGTTATTCCCGGGTCGGCAAAATCGCAGCGCATCGAGTACCGTATCGGTGCCGCCGACGGGAACCCCTACCTCGTGGTCGCCGCGGCGCTCGGGGCCGGCCTCTGGGGGATCGAGAACAAGCTCGAGCCGACGGCACCGATCGAAGGCAATTCCTATGCCGTGGCGCACCCGGAAAAGCTCGCCCTGCCGGCGACGCTGTGGGACGCGGCACAACGCCTGAAGGAATCGAAGGCCGCCCGCGCCCTCTTCGGCGATGCCTTCGTCGAGCACTTCGCGGCGACCCGGGAATGGGAGGAGCGCGAGAACCGCAAGCATATCTCGGATTGGCAGCTGCAGCGGTATTTTGAGATCATTTAGAAATGGCCTCGCTGGGATCGGATCGGACAGCTGCTCCCCAATTGAGTCGGCGAGCAACGTATCTAACTCACGGGAAAGCCATTGTCGTAAGCGACAAATCGCCGTAAACAAGCTGTAAACAAGCTCTTGTCGCCCGGGCATCTGTCCCCGAGCGGCGAACGTTCTCGGGGCGGGGTGGAACTCCCCACCGGCGGTGATGGCGAGAGATCGCCTAAGCCCGCGAGCGCTCGTCGACAATACCGGCGGGGTCAGCAGATTCGGTGCGATGCCGAAGCCGACGGTTAGAGTCCGGATGGAAGAGGACGGGATATCGTCGTCCGGCGATGCGCATCGCCGCCGATAGCCCGCGCGCCCTGATTCTGGTCGGAATGCTTGAGAGGAAGCACCATGAATCAGCGCTATCAGGACAGCAGAAATGTTACGGCGATGGGGGTGACGGACGGCTATGCCGGCCGCATCGCCTTCGTGCAAGCCTGCTGGCACAAGGAGATCGTCGATCAATGCCGCAACGCCTTCGTCGAGGAAATCGCCAGGCTTGGCACCGCCAGCGATGCGATCGATTTCTTCGAGGTTCCCGGCAGCTTCGAGATTCCTCTACAGGCGCAGATCCTGGCGAAGAGCGGTCGCTACGCCGCCATTGTCGCGTCGGGATTCGTTATCGACGGCGGCATCTACCGCCACGAATTCGTCGCCGGTACGGTGATCGACGCGCTGATGCGGGTCCAACTCGAAACCGAAGTGCCGGTCATTTCGGCGGTGCTGACGCCACAGCGTTTTCACGACCATGGCGACCATCGCAAATTCTTTCACGAGCATTTCGTCATCAAGGGAGCCGAGGCAGCGCGCGCTTGCGTGAGCACGATTGCGAATATGAACCACTTGAAGAAACTCTGCGCTTAGGCGTAAGCACTCTGATGCCTCTAAGCGACGGCGTAACCTATCGAATATTCAGGACCCAGCGATGAGCAACACCTTGAGAACGATCTCACCGGCCGATGACCGCGTCTATGTCGAGCGGCCGCTGGCGAGCGGCGGCGAGATCGAACGCGCGCTTGCCGTCGCACGGCGCGCGCAGCCGGCGTGGCGACATGTCGCGGTCGCCGAGAGGGTCGCCGTGACCGAGCGCTTCGTTGCCGCATTCGATGGCAATGCCACGGCAATCGCCGAGGAAATCTCCTGGCAGATGGGGCGACCGGTCAAATACAGCCCGGGCGAGGTGAGGGGACTGGCCGAACGGGCGCGCTATATGGCCGGGATTGCCGTTGAAACGCTTGCCGATCGCGCCATCGAGCCGAAGGCCGGCTTCACCCGCTTCATCCGGCACGAGCCGCTTGGAGTGGTCTTCGTCGTGGCACCATGGAACTATCCCTATCTTACCGCCGTCAATGCCGTCGTGCCGGCGATCCTCGCCGGCAATGCGGTGATCCTCAAGCACTCGCACCAAACGCCGCTCTGTGCCGAGCGCTTTGCCGAGGCATTTGCTGCTGCCGGCCTGCCGGCGGGTGTCTTTCAGTTTCTCCACCTCTCGCACGAGTCTACCGAAGCCGTTATTGCCAGCGATGACGTCGATTTTGTCGCCTTTACGGGCTCGGTTGCCGGTGGTCACGCGGTGCAAAGCGCGGCCTCGAGGCGCTTCGTCGGCACCGGACTGGAACTCGGCGGCAAGGATCCGGCCTATGTCCGCGCCGATGCGGACGTGACTCATGCGATCGACAATTTAGTCGACGGCGCTTTCTTCAATTCCGGCCAATCCTGCTGCGGGATCGAGCGCATCTATGTTCATGGCGATCTCTATGACCGTTTCGTCGACGGCTTCGCCGCTTTGACACGAAAATACGTGCTTGGCGATCCGCTCGATCCGGCGACGACTCTCGGCCCGATGGTGCGCGCCAGCGCCGCCGATTTCGTGCGCGGCCAGGTCGCCGAGGCGGTTGGCAATGGCGCGCGTGCCCTCATCGCTTCCACCGGCTTCAAAGCCTCGCGCAGGGGCACGCCATATCTTGCGCCGCAGGTGCTGGTCGATGTCGACCATTCCATGCGCGTGATGAACGAGGAAAGCTTCGGTCCCGTCATCGGCATCATGAAGGTCGCATCAGACGACGAGGCAGTGCGGCTGATGAACGATAGCCCATACGGCCTCACCGCCGCGGTGTGGACCGCCGATGCCGACGCGGCCATCGCCATCGGCGACCGCATCGCCACTGGTACCTGGTTCATGAACCGTTGCGACTATCTTGACCCTGCCCTGGCCTGGACCGGGGTGAAAGATTCGGGCCGCGGTTGCACGCTCTCGCGGCTCGGCTTCGCCGCGCTGACGCGGCCGAAATCCTTTCATTTGCGGACATCGACGACATGACCAAAGAGAACGCGAAGCTCGCCCCCGAGACGTTGCGCGGCAACTGGAATTACCCGACGAGCGTGCGATTCGGCGTCGGTCGTATCGCCGAGCTGGCCGACGCTTGCAAGGCCGTCGGCATAAAGCGGCCGCTGCTCGTCACCGATCCCGGGCTCGCTGGCATGGCGATGGTGCGCAATGCGGTCGCAGCGAACGAAAAGGCCGGCGTGCCGACGGCGATCTTCGCTGATCTGCGCGGTAATCCCGTCGCCAGGAATGTCGAGGACGGCATCGCCGTGCTGCGCCGCGGCCATCATGACGGCGTCATCGCCTTCGGTGGCGGCAGCGCGCTCGATACCGGCAAGGTCATTGCCTTCATGGCGGGGCAGACGCGGCCGATGTGGGATTTCGAGGATATCAGCGATTGGTGGATGCGGGCCGACCCGGCCGGCATTGCGCCGATCATCGCCGTGCCGACCACCCGGCGTCATCACCGACGAGGCGACGCATACCAAGAAGATCATCTTTCACCCCAAGATGATGCCGGCGATCGTGATCACCGATCCGGCGCTGATGGTGGGGCTGCCGCCGCATTTGACGGCGGCGACCGGGATGGATGCCCTTGCCCACAATCTCGAGGCCTATTGCGCGCCCGCCTACCACCCGATGGCGGACGGCATCGCGCTCGAAGGCATGCGGCTGATCAAGGAATGGCTGCCGACAGCCGTCGCCGATGGCAAAAACCTCGTTGCGCGGGCGCAGATGGCGGTCGCCGCCAGCATGGGCGCCACCGCCTTCCAGAAGGGGCTCGGCGCCATTCATTCGCTAAGCCACCCGGTCGGCTCGATCTACGACGCCCATCATGGGCTGACCAACGCCGTTTTCATGCCCTACGTGCTCGCTTTCAACCGCAGCGCCATCACCGAGAAGGCGGAGCGCCTGGGGCGCTATCTCGACCTCAAGAAGCCCGGACTCGCCGGCCTCATCGACTGGGTGCTCGAGCTGCGTCAGACGATCGGCATCCCGCACACCCTCGCCGGGCTCAAGGTCGGGCCGGAGCGTTTCGACGAGCTCGCGGCCATGGCGGCCGTCGATCCGACAGCGAGCAGCAACCCGGTGAAGGTCGGCCCGACGGAGCTCAAGGGCTTGTACGAAAACGCGCTGACGGGACGGGTCGGCTAGCGCTTACAGGCTGAATCCGAACAATTCGGCAAAGCCACCGCGTCCTCGCGGCGTGATCACCACCGCTCGGCTGTCGCGTTGCCGCGAGATCCAACCGAGATCTAGGCAGCGCGTCGCGAGAGCTGCGCCGATCGCGCCGGCAAGGTGCGGACGCCGCTCGCTCCAATCGAGGCATGGCCGGCAGAAGGCACGTCGCTGCCGTTCCGCAGCGATGAAATCGATTCCGAAACCGCCGAGCAATCTCCTGCCTTCGTCTGTCACC
>WNGL01024174.1_pt1 | contig 10511 bp, 10 predicted proteins | sample 5400591 | NCBI WGS metagenome assembly WNGL01 (sample SAMN13153377, study PRJNA577476) | soil metagenome | isolation source: 80 cm soil or saprolite under Garry oak tree replicate 1 | place: USA:California | collected 2016-06-15
TAGAGAACAGCAAGCGTATCATAGCTGCTGGTACAGGGAGAAGCAAGCTAGAGTACACCCTTTAACCACTCATCGAGAGCAGCTTTGAGTCGCTTATCTCTCCACTGATACCATGCTTGCAGCCATTGCTCATCGATGCGATGTAACGTATCTTTAAAGCGGCGAAATGCACCTTTGCCGTTTAATGCCATGGATAATTGTTCGGCGGCATGTTCGTCGACTGGAGCGACCATTTCGTCCACGAAATCGACCATCCACTGGTAGGCTACATGGGAGGGGATGCGCTCAATGGCAACGTAGTCGTTGCTCCCATCGATTTCTTCCAACAAGCGTTCATCCTCGTCGGACGGGCCGAGATAGTCTGAAAAGAAGACCACTTCGCCTGAGACCAGATTCAAGAAATACCTGTTCGCCAGGTCAGAGTCTTCCATCGCGGTTTCAAGCATGTCCAGGTCAATGGAGTTTCCGTTGGGAAGTGTGATCATATGATACTTCTCCTGATGAGCAGGATTTCATCCGGCACAAGTTTCTTGATTGGACTCAGGCTCCGTACAAGCTGATCTCTTTCTGCCGGGCATAGCGCTGGATTTCATGCACGTCGGTTATGCCCTTGGTGATGGCTTCCTGAATCCATTCGTACATTTCATATTTATTTTGATAGAGCCGGTTACTGCAAAAGATGTTGCGGCGCGAAAACGCTGGTGGTGTAATGGTACGGAGGTATGTTTGTGCGTCCGCATCATGTGGTCGCGGCATATTCCACCAGGGCAGTTCCAGCATATAATAGGGATCATGCGCCCACTGCGGGCAGGGTTGCTGAAAGAGCTCACACAGATACTCGACAGAAGCAGCGCAGAAAGCGCCCCAGTGGCGGGTTCGTTCGGTTTCCCGCTCCGGCCTGGTCAGAGGATCTTTGATCAGGTCGGGACGGATGTGCTTGGCGTAGCCATACCAGGCGTTCGAAAAATCCCCCAGGGCGGTCCAGGGATCTTCTCCCTGGCAGATTCGTTGGTAGGCGTAGGCCATGGTATCGATGCTCGCAGGAAGCGATTGTGGTTCTTTGTGCCGGTCAGCATACTCTTGTGCCATCATGCGCAGTATCTCAAACGACATGCTTACCCTCGTTTTCCTTCAAAGAGCCAGCGAAGAGCATGCTCAATGCTCTCGGCGTACTTTTCTCGTCCGCCCGGCAACAGGTATCTCTCTACGACGTGTTGTGCTTGCTCGCGCGTCCGAATTCGTGTTTTCGAGAGCAGTATAGCACAATCAGCAAGGTCTTTGTCACGTCCCGCGGCGATCCAAAGCGCTTCCAGAGCTTGCCATCAGGCACGATCACTTCATCGTACATCAGCATCTGAGCCAGGTAGTTCAACCAGTCCGCATCGAGATCGTGTTTTTGCTTGATCACCTGGACGCTCTCACGCAGAGGAGCATAGGCTCGTTGCAGTCCATCTTCGTCGAGCCAGAAGATGTCGATGTCTTTAGTGGAACGGGCTGCATTGGCGAGGAGGAGCATGTATGCGCCCCCTATCAGGAGGACGCGAACCGGCTTCTTGAGTCCTCGGTTTTTTAGTTCTGTCCCTAACTCAGCAAGGTAACGCTCTATGTCTTCTGCTTCCATCTTTGCCTCCCGGGTGATCTGTTACAAAAAAAGATTGGCTTAACTATACCACGGTATGGCATTTCTTTCCCTCTTTTTGGCCGAGCAGCAAGATTTGATTCAATCTTTCTCATCCAGGATGCTGTAGCCTCTCCATCACCTGTATTGGCTGCCTGGCTGTACTGGCTACGTCGCATATCTGTTCCAAAAACAGGATGAGAGAACAGTTTCTGTCATACTACAACCACCTACAACTCACGGCAAGCTTATGCCTTCTTTTTGAACTTACGGCAATTATATGAGGGGAGACAGCAAAATCTTCCATTTTTCATTTCCGACTTCGTGCTCGAAATAAGATTTTTGCGGTAAGGTTATGGGTTTAGAGGCGGCACAGAAATGAGTATAGTCGCAACTCAACAATATGATGACCTACAGTGCTTCTCTGATAGTCCTGACAGCGCTTCTTTTCTCACTATGAACACAGAGCACGTTGTCCCCACTGTTTAGTGTTATTCAGAACTGTTCAGATTTATTCAACTGATAAACTGTCAATAAACTGTCAATGCTCTCTGCTTCACTGCCCTCGATTAGCGGAAATGACGATACAACAAACTGTACTTTTGCATTTTCGCGAGCTTGACCATTTTGACGAAACGTATTTGTACGCTGATCTCGGTTGAGAAATCATGCCTCCATCACTTCGAATGATGGCATCTACATCAGAAACTGACTTATGAAAGAGCAGAAGCTTGTTTTCACTGCACATATGCAATTGGATGAGGGAAGGTCGTGCTCCCGTATCGCGATTTTTGACCCTCTCCAGGTCTGTCTTGAGGAAGTCCAGGACATTTAAATAGCGGATGCACTGTTGGTCTGTGTTCTTCCCTGATCGTCTGAAATCATTTGCGTTTCTGCCAGAATTGCTGCCGCTATTTCACTAGGGGAAAGCTATAACAACTGCATTTGGGATGGGAACGAGTGTTTCCAATTCGGATGTTCAAGATTCTGACGGGAGCAGACTCCGAGAGCCTAGATCCTCATCCTCTCGTGTTAAGTTGTATTGCAGAGTTGTGCTGAGTATCACCAGTTGAGCTGTCAACTTTGCTGTTAGGATGTTGTCAGAGAAGTATGTTCGGTGCTACCCTGACCACGTCGAGTTGGCGGGGACATCGCCGGGGACATCGCCGGGGCGCGTGGTGTTGGGGCCGACCGGTGATACGGCTATTGTGATCGGTGATGGGGCCGTTTGCTTGGAGCCGAACGTATTGTGGTGCTGGGACATCAGCCATTACGCCTTGAACTGGCTCGGCTGTTTGGCGCGACTGATGTGGTGACAACGCGCGGGACAGAGGCCATCAGCGAGGTGCTCGAACTCACCAAAGGAGGAGGACATGCAGTCCTGGAATGTGTTGGAAGCGAAGAGGCACTCAATTGGAGTACCGCATGGAAGCGGACAGGTTCCCATGCAACGGATGTTTTCCAAAAATATTGGTCTGCGTGGTGGGCTGGCTCCAGCGCGCCTATCTGCCAGAACTGCTGCACGAGGTCCTTGCGGGTCGGCTCAATCCCTCGCCCATTTTGGATCTCTCGGTCAGCCTGGACGAGGTCGCCACCGGCTATGCAGCGATGGATCAGCGACAGGCAATGAAAGTGATGGTTCGACCTTGACGAGCCACAACGCGAGCAAATAGTGATGAGATGATCTGACATAGTCTTCTCATCCGTCAGATCATCTTACAGCTGATTCTTCTTGATTGTCCTTGACACATCCGTGGGAGCCCCCTCTAGCCTGTACAATCTGGATGCTGAGTTCGCGCTGATCAAACATGGCATCTCCAACAACCTGTTGCTCCATCGCCTGTACTCGTGTGCGAACATCGTCTGAGATACCGAGCATCTCGACTGCACTCTGCACGATACTCGAACTCCTCAACTCGGTGGTCGAGATCCATCCTTACCCGGCATATCGACATGCATCATGACGATGGAGAGGAGCCAGGAATTGTACCAGCACCCATCCTCCTCAGACAAGAGTATCGAAGGAGGCTCTGGAGAAGTCACTCTCTATCAAGTGGCTTGTCACTGCCACTTACTTTCCTTCGGGAGTCAGACAACAGGTGATCGTGGGCAAGAGACTAGTCATTGTTCAGAAAATCTGGTATTCTACAAGAAGAAGTCACAGGAAATAAAGTAGGCATATTTTTATCGCAACCTTGACGAGTCAGCACATCTAGTATCATACAAGAGTGAAGTCAAAGGGAGCGTCTGGAGTCTTTCGCCATTCCCAGATCCCCCCATCAACGTGGACCCGCCTCGAGCGCATCCAACACCTAGCAGTATACGGGGAGTGCCTGGGGAAGACAGCCTGCAGCAGTTGGCATGTTCCCTCCCATTACTTTGCATTGCTGGCGTGATGCCGCCGGGTCACGTGCAAGGAAAAGAGCACGCCGATGACGCGGCACTCCTACCGGGAGCGCGACTATGCCTTTGGGCAGGTCATGCTCAAACTGCGCACCAGCATTGGCCTGACGCAAGCACGTCTTCACAGCAGAGCGGGAGGAAGAGGAGATCCGCGCCTTGTGGAAAACGGCGCATCAACGAGAGCTCCTCGATGAGACCTGGCTCTCGGCCTTGCTCAGTACGCCCACTATGTCAGTGTTCACTTCCACCACCGAGGTCCGTGCTACCCCAGGCCAGGCTCCTGCGATGCAATCAGCAGCTTTCCCACGCGTTGATTGGGTCGGAGCGCTGGATGTGAGCCGCTTCACGGGTCGTGAGGTGGAGCTGGCTGAACTTTCGCAATGGATTGTGCAAGAGCAGTGTCGGCTCGTGGCCATCCTGGGGATGGGCGGCATCGGCAAGAGCGCGCTGGTCTCGCTCCTTGGCAAGCAACTTGCCCCCCAGTTCGACGCCGTGCTGTGGCGCTCCGTCAGGGATGCCCCCTCCTGTGAGGACCTGGTCGCCGACTGCCTCACCTTCTTCTCGGAAACCCCACCCGCCGAGTTCCCCCCCTCGCTGGAACAACGCATCAACCAGTTGATCGGACGCCTGCAAGAGCGGCGCTGCCTGCTCGTCCTGGACAATCTGGAGACGCTCCTCGAGGTGGAAGACCCCGAGGGCAACTACCGTCCCGGCTACCAGGGCTACGGACGACTGATCGAGCGGCTTGGTGAATCCACCCACCAGAGCTGTGTGGTGCTGACCAGCCGCGAGAAACCCCGCGAGATCGAGGCCCTGGAAGGGCCGCACGGGCCAGTCCGTTCTCTGCGCCTGGTGGGCCTCTCTGAAAAGGCAGCACGCTCCCTGCTCCAGGATAAGGACCTGCGCGGGGAATCCGCCGCCTGGCTGCAGCTGATCACCACCTACACAGGCAACCCGCTCGCGCTCAAAATCGTGGGACAGGCCATCGTCGATCTCTTTTCCGGCGAAATCATCCCGTTCCTGCACTCGGGGGAACTGATCTTTAATGGCATCCGCGTGGTCCTGCGCCAGCAAGTGGCACGCCTGACGCCGCTGGAGCAGACACTGCTCACCTGGCTGGCGGTGGTCCGCGAGTGGACGTCGCTCGATTCTTTGCTCTCCCTGCTGGTCAAGAGGCCGACGCGCGGACGGGTGCTGGAGGCGTTGGAAGCCCTCTCGCGACGGTCCCTGATCGAGCGGGGAGAGGGAGTCAGTTTTACGCTGCAATCGGTGGTGATGGAGTACCTCACCGATGCCCTGCTTGAGCACCTGAGCGAGGAGATCAGAACAATGGCGATGGACCACCTGCACCGGTATGCAGTAGAGCAGGCGCAAGCGAAAGACTACGTGCGCCAGACCCAGGTGCGTTTGCTGGTGCGTCCCCTCGTGGAGCGGCTGCGAGCCGAGCTTGGATCGGACGCGCGCGTCGAAGAGCAGTGCCTCTCGCTGCTCACGCGCTTGCGCACGGAAGACGGCAACAGCCAGGGCTATGGTCCGGCCAACGTGATCGCTCTGCTCAAAGCGTTGCGGAGCGACCTGCGCGGTCTGGACCTCTCACGGCTCGCCATTCGTGGGGCATATTTGCAAGGAGTCGAGATGCAAGACGCGAATCTGTCCGGGGCCGTGATGCGTGAGTGCGTCTTTACTGAGGCCTTCGATGCCATCATCGCAATGACCATCAGCCGCAGCGGGCAGTACTGGGCGGCAATCAGCAGGCGGGGAGAAGTGCGGGTGTGGCGCGAGGAAGGCAAGCTCCTACACCTGGCCTGGCAGGCCCATACCGACACGACATATGCCCTTGCCTTGAGCCCGGATGAACACACGCTCGCCAGTGGGAGCGATGATGGCAGCGTCAAGTTGTGGGAAGTAAAGAGTGGTGCCTTGCTCTGGTCGGGCTGGCGTACGCAGAGCATCATGGGCTTGGCTTTTTCCCCCGATGGAAGACTGCTCGCCAGTGGGGGAGTTGATACGACCGTCCGGATCTGGAATGCGAAGCTGGGCACCCTCCTGGAGGAATTGCCGCATCCCAGTTCAGTCGTCTCGCTGGCTTGGAGCCCTGATGGGCGCCTGCTCGCAAGTGGCGACTTCGCGGGCACGATCCGGCTGTGGGCGATCCCACCCAGTGGGCCAGCAACCTGCGTGCAGACGCTCTCCGGGCATCGCATCTGGGTGCCGCGACTGGCCTTTGCCCCCGATGGCAGTCGGCTCGCCAGTGCGAGTTGGGATACCACCGTCAAGCTGTGGGAACTCGCCAGCGGACGCTGTCTGCAGACGCTGGTGGGGCATACGGAGCGGGTGCAAGCCCTGGCCTGGAGTCCGGATGGAGGCATGCTCGCCAGCGGCGGCTTAGACCACACGATCCGGCTGTGGGATGGAAAGCTCGGCCGCTCACGGGCGGTGCTGCAAGGACATAGCGGCGATGTGCACAGCCTGGCCTTCACCCCCGATAGCCGTCACCTGCTCAGTGGCAGTGACGATGGCACCCTGCGGCTGTGGAAGGTCGTAAGTTCGCAGTGCGAGCGTGTGATGCAGGGCTCCTTGGCCTCCCTCTACGACCTCGACTGGAGTCCAGACGGCACACAGTTGGCGAGTTCCGGTACGGATACGCTGGTCACCATCTGGGATGTGGCCGGAGGACGAGGGGGGACGCCACCCAGGGTGTTGCGCGGCCATCGCCAGGATGTATACGGCGTGGGATGGAGTCCTGATGGGAGCCTGCTCGCCAGTTGCGGGTGGGATCATACCATCCGGCTGTGGGACCCAGCCAATGGGAGCTGTCTCCAGATCCTGGGGGACCCCGACAACCCCGACACCGTCTTCTACGGCCTGGCCTTCAGTCGCGATGGAAAGCTTCTAGCCAACGGCACCTTTCTGCAAGGCGTTCTGGTGTGGGACATGTCAACCCGTTCCCTGCGGTGGGCAAATCGTGCGCACGCGACCTGGCTCCGGCGCGTAGCCTGGAGCCCGGATGGCACGCGGGTGGCCGGCGGGGGTGATGATGGCTCCGTCTCTCTGTGGGATGCGACCGATGGCACGCAGCAGCAGCAGCTGGCGGGACATCAGGGAGCCGTGATGAGTGTGGCCTGGAGCCCCGATGGGCGGCGGCTGGCCTCTGGTGGCAGCGGGAGAGAGGGCGGAGAACTCTTCGTGTGGGATGCGGACAGTGGGCAGCGTGTGCATGCCTTTGAAGGGCATCCGGGGGTGGTCTCTGCGCTGAGCTGGGTTCCCGGTGGGGATCTGCTGATCAGTGGAGGCAGTGACGGCAGGCTGCGCTGGTGGGAGGTGCAGAGTGGAGAGTGTGTGAGGGTGCGAGAGGCGCATCAGGGAACGGTGCAAGCGCTCAAGTTGAGTCCCGATGGCAGCAGGCTGGCCAGTTGCGGGGATGACGGGGCCATTCGGCTCTGGGATCTCGAGAGTGGCGAGCCGCTGCAAACGTTGCGGCGGGATCGACTCTATGAGCGACTCACTATCACGGGCATCCGGGGTCTCACCGAGGCACAAAAGGCGGCGCTGCGCGCCTTAGGGGCGTTCGAAGAAACGAGCGCTGGCAGGTAAGGAAAGGACAAAACAATGGAACAACAGCACGACTCAGACCTGGTCAAGCGCCTGGAACAATTTGGAATCGAAGTAGAGGTATCGGCCACAAGAACCACCCTCACGTACGAGCAGATCTACACCAGTGGTCCCACTCTTGAGGAGGCTTTACTCACGTTTTTGGGCGAGGCTTTGAGCAGGTACGAGGCATTGCGCAAATGGAAAGCTACTATGAATGATTGCTAGTTTCCTGCCATGTGCGTCTTATGGGATAATTGCTCGCTACCTGCACCGCCCCGAGTGTTCTGTCCCCCATTCAGGATGGCAAGCACCTGTTCGCGCTCGAGTACCTCTTCTTGCAGCAGCGCCTGCGCCAGGCGGTCCAGGGCATCACGGTGCTCGGTCAAGACACTTCGCGCCTGCTGATGGGCTTGCGTTACCAGCCGCTCGACCTCGGCATCCAGACGCTGGGCCGTCACCTCCGAGTACACACGCTCGTGACCTTCTAGCGGTTGCTGGCTGAGGGAAGGACTCCCGTCCGATAGGTCATAGATCACCGGGCCCGTTTGCTCGCCCATGCCCCACTCGCTCACCATGCGCCGCGCCAACTGCGAGGCTTCCTTGAGGTCGTTCTCCGCGCCTGTGGTAATGTCTCCCAGCGCGAGTTCCTCTGCACTGCGACCCCCCAGGGCCACGGCCAGCCGCTCGATCAGATAGGTGCGCGGGAGGTTGCGCCGGTCATCGTCTGGCCGGAACTGCGTGACCCCCAGCGACCGCCCGCGTGGCATGATGGTCACTTTGTACAGCGGATCGACATCGGGCAACACTGCCGCCACCAGCGCGTGTCCCCCTTCATGGTAGGCCACGATCTTGCGCTCCCGTTCATCCATCAGCGCTTCCCGTTTGCCGCCCAGCAACAGTTTGTCGAGCGCATTGTCGAAGTCCTGGCGACTCACCTGCGTCTTGCCTCGTCGTGCCGCCGCCAGCGCTGCCTCGTTCACCAGGTTCTCCAGGTCTGCTCCCGCGAAGCCGGGGGTCCCACGTGCCAGGTCCGCCAGGTTCACATCAGCAGCCAGGGGGACAGTGCGCGTATGAATGCGCAGGATGGCTTCACGCCCACGTCGTTCAGGCAGATCGATCGTGATCTGCCGGTCGAAGCGCCCCGGTCGCAACAGGGCCGGATCGAGCACGTCAGCCCGGTTCGTGGCCGCCAGCACGACGACAGCTTGATGGGGCTCGAAGCCATCCATCTCCACCAGCAATTGCTCCAGCGTCTGTTCTCGCTCATCGTTGCTCGCAAACGACGCGGCGCCACTGCGCGTGCGTCCAATCGCGTCGATTTCATCGATGAAGATGATGCACGGCGCGTTCTTCCTGGCCTGCTCAAAGAGATCGCGTACGCGGCTGGCGCCGAGTCCGACGAAGAGTTCTACGAAGTCACTGCCACTGGCGCTATAGAAAGGGACGCCTGCCTCGCCTGCAACGGCACGAGCGAGCAAGGTTTTGCCGGTCCCCGGTGGGCCGACCAGCAGCACGCCTTTAGGAATATGGGCTCCAATGGCGAGGTAGCGCTGTGGCTCGCGCAGGAAGTCGATTTCCTCGCGCAAGTCGGCCTTGGCTTCGTCGGCTCCTGCCACGTCGGCGAAGGTGGTGGAGGGACGCTCCTCGTTGTAGAGTTTCGCACGGCTGCGCCCGATGCCAAAGAGGCCTCCTGCTTGCTGCGACTGGCGGAGACTCCGCATGGCCATGTAGCCAAAGTAGACCAGCAGCAGGAGGGGTAACGCATTGAGCAGGATGGTCAGGGCCGTCTGCCACCAGGGAATTTGCACCGGCTGAGCGGTGACCTGGACGCTATTTTTCTCGAGCGAGGGAAGCAAGGTGGGATCGCCCGTCTCCGGCACATAGCTGGTGAATTGGGAATACGCAGCCGTGGTGTTCCCGGTGCCGCTTTGCTGCTGGTGAAAGGGTGTTTTGAAATCCCCGGAGATGGCATGGCCGGTGAGCGTCACATCCTTCACATTGCCCTGCTGCACCTGCTGCAGGAAGCTGGTGTAAGACAAGGTGATCGTCGGCTGCTGCCCACTCAATGAACCAAAGAGGAGCGGAGCGTAAAAGAGCAGGTTGATAACGATGATGAAGATGAGCCAGCGCAGCCAGGAGATCCGCCTGTTGGGGGACGTTCCTTGCGGTGCAGACCCTCCGGGGCTTCGGTTTGATCCATTCGAGCTGTTTTGGGTCAAGCGAGATGCTTGACCCGTTTCGCGTTGGTCAGCGCTTCCCGTGGTTCTCGTGTTTTGCAGCATACAGCCTCCTGCGTTAAGTGATAATGTGAATGGACCAGCCTCGTAGTAGGCGACCTCCACTACCCTTCTTTAATTTGAAGGACACGCACGCCACGCATATCCAGCAAGTAGTGTCCCCTGACCTGCGCCACGCGGATGAGCGCCGTATCGCAGGAGGGGCAGCGGATCACCGTCCCCATACCATGCATATAGGCGGCAGTCGCACCAATCACATTGGTGGTACCGCAGCCCGTACAGGTCGCCCCCACCATCGTCATTTCAAAAGGGAAGATTGCTTGCAGAGTGCCTGCGGCCGCGTTGCCATCGAGCTTGTTTTCCATCATGTTTCTCCTGTCGGTCCAAAGCGTTCGGTCTTGATGCGTGCTGGCCCATGTCCCAGGTCCACCAGACTGGCTGCGGCTGTTTCGACGAACGGGGTGGGGCCACAGATGAAGGCGAGGGGGCGCTACTCGACTGACCAGGCCACCTCACGAACCATCTGGGTGTCGATGCGGCGGTCATAGCCCGTCCATCCGGTCGGCTGCGTACGGGTCAGCGTCTGCACCACCTCGAGCATCGTACCGTTCTTCACCAGGTGATCCAGTTCGTCACGGTAGATCACGTCCTCAAGGGAG
>WNGL01010787.1_pt1 | contig 10510 bp, 16 predicted proteins | sample 5400591 | NCBI WGS metagenome assembly WNGL01 (sample SAMN13153377, study PRJNA577476) | soil metagenome | isolation source: 80 cm soil or saprolite under Garry oak tree replicate 1 | place: USA:California | collected 2016-06-15
CGCGCCACCGGCCACCAGCACGGGCCAGATACCCGGCGCGCGCCAGCCGCTTGGCCACATCGTCGGCTGCGGTGCGCCCGACGAACAGCAGCCAGTCACGAACGGGATGATGCTCGTGCTCGCTAGCCAGTACGCCGAGCAGGTGACGTGCGAGTCTCTCGGCGGGGACGGCGCGGCCGAGGGTTACGACCTGCTCGTGCCGTATGGTGATGTGCCCGGTCAGCATCAACTCCGACAGCAGCCCACCGGCCAGTCCCAGGCCCAGTGCACGCGGCTGCACATACGGCCGACCGGTAAGGTCGTTGTGGGCTAGCAGGTAGAGATCATCGGCGACGAGCCCGGTACCGCTCAGGCCCGTCACGGGGCGCTCCGGCAAAGACGCGGTTGGCCAGTGGTTAGCTCTTGAACGGTCATGGACGGCAGGCGCCACTCCGCCCAGACAGCATTCGTGCTGGCGGTCATCCTTGCTTTCCTACGTGTGAATTCTTTGTATCGCTGCACAAGGCCCAGACGACTTTTCCGCCCGTATCGGCGGTGAAGTACCACGCCCACCGTTCGCTGAGGGCATCAACTAGCATCAGCCCCCGCCCACTCTCCTGTAGTTCCCCTAGAACCGGCTGGGCCGGATTGGGCGGTCGCTGGCTGGCGTCCCATACCAGAACGAGCACCTTTTCGTTGTCGGAAAGCAGCCACAGGCGTACCGCCGTGTTTTCCCCGAGTGAACGCGACGCCCGAACCGCGTTGGTGACGAGTTCGTCGACCACGAGTGCAATGCACTCACCCAGTCCCGGTAGCCCCCACTCCCAAGCCAGTTGCTGGGCATGCAATCGCGCGCACGGAACAGCGCCCGGATACGCGCCCAACTCCAGAAAACTCCTTAACGGCCACGCGCGTCCCATGCTTGTGTCCTGACCATCCAAAGGCGGCACCGGCATCCGGCAGCCCGCAACGCTCGGGAAGGCAGAGTCGGCACCGGAACACGATTCAGGACGAAAATGCGGGAAACGACCACGCGCAATTCCAAGGACGATGTCGGCCCCGCCTCCAGCAGCACGAGAAACACCGGGGGACCGTGTGCGAACATTCATGCTGCCGTCCATCAAGCCGAACTCTTCTCTGCTGCCAGCAGGGGCGGTTTGCTAACCCCAAAGGCGCTGCTGTCCTAGCTGCTTGTCCAGGTCATCAGAGGTGTCCGCGTCAACGGTCATCGACCACCCGAAATCCCGAATGCGGCTAGGAGGAATCTGGCCCTTCCTTGTCGCCCACCACCGCCGGGCCACGGACATGCATATATGCCAACCCGGATACTTATCCCTCAAGCTGTTAAGTTCGTCAGAGACTTCCCGGTCGGGGGCCATTGAAAACACCCTCTCTCTCACCGACCCACCATGGCAGGCACGAGGCACCGCTCACAAGCGTTTCGAGGGACACCCGCCAATGAGTGTCCCTCGCATAAACAGCAGTACCCCTAGCCCGATCGGCAGTGTCCCTGAAAAGATCTCTGCCCGTAACTCCCTTGGCACGCGAAAACCCCCGGTACGGAAGGTTGTGCACCTTTCCCGTACCGGGGGTCTCGTTCGCTTGAAAGACGCTAGCCCTTGAGACGCTGTATAAACGCGCGCCACGCGGCACGATCGAAGTGCAGGACCGGCCCGCGCTCCCTGTCCTTGGTATCCCGCACGGCAATCGTGGTCGCGGAGGTGCCCACTTCCACACAATTGCCCTGACCGCCCGTGTAGCTGGATACACGCCAGCCAAAGACCATCTCGTCACTCATAGCTCGCTCCTGATCTTCGTCATAAGCTGTGCCGAATCGACCGGGGACAGCGCACATCCCTTAATCATGCTAAGCGCCGTGGCAATCGCCGCGACTTCCTTCGCGCCTTTCAGAACTCTCCCCGACCCCCACCCCTCAAGATAGGCAACCGTCGGAGAATCATCGAACTCAAACATCGCCGCAGGCCCGTCCACGCCCGGCGCGTCCGTTACCGCGAACGGGAGGACTTGCAGCACAACTCCCTGCCCTTGCGAGAGGCCGAGCAGATGGTCGAGTTGCTCACGCATCACCCGGACACCACCAACCGCCTGCCTGAGCACACCTTCACTCAGAACCACCCAAAGCTTCGGCGGATCATCCCGCGCAAGAACGCTCTGCCGCTCCATGCGCGCTGCCGCGTCCCGTTCTAGCTCCTCGTCGGCGTCGTAGGGCCGGCACGCGCGGATAACCGCGCTGGCATAAGAGCGTGTTTGCAGCAATCCGGGCACGCCACGCATCTCCCACTCATGAATGTGTACCGCCTTGCCCTCGAACAGCACCCTGAGACCGAACCACGACGGGTACGACTCAGCGACCATCCCGTCATACAGCCGCTCGAACGTACCCGGGCACCCGTAGAACTCATCGCACCAGACAGCGAACTCCCGGTGCGGCTTCTTCCGCCCTGCCTCGTACTGCTTCACCGACGACAGCGACAGATGCGCCTTCTCTGCGAACTCACGCTGCAGCAGGCCTACCTGCTCCCTGCGGGAACGCAGCTCCTCGATGAACATGGCACGAAACGTGACCGACCCGGTTCCCGGCTCTGCCGCGCTCATGACCCTGAGAAAGCCCTTCCTGCCGTGCGCCCCCCTCTGAAACCGGCTCCACATGCTCGGGGGATTCGCCCCCTCGGTGGGAGGCGTCGGCGGGGGGCTTGGAACTGGATGCGGAAGCATGCCAATCCCCGCCGCGCACTGAAAGCTTAGGGCTAGACCTCTGTAGGTGTCTAGTGAGCCGCGCTAGACGTAGTCGGGTATTTAGGCAGGTCAACGGTCATCTACGATGATCGGCATGTCACTGGATGACCGATCTGACCGGATACGTCACGATTCATCCGTGCCTGTGGCTACCCAGGTTGCTCGGGACATCGAGGCGGACATCAGGGCCGGCCAACTCGCGCCGGATACGCGACTGCCAAGCGAGGCAGAGCTGGCCCAGCAGTACGGCGTAGCCAGGATGACCGTGCGTCGCGCCGTGGCTCTGCTGCGAGATAAAGGGTTGGCCGTCACTGTTCACGGTCGCGGCTCTTTCGTAGCGCCTCGCGATGATCAGACGCAGCGATAGCAAGGGGTATCGCGGCGGGTGAGCAGCTACAAGGTCAGTGTGGGCGACGAAACCGTGCGGGTGAAGACGATCCAAGAAGTCGAGTACGTCATCATGGATGCCCTGACAAACCTCCTTGCGCAAGACCCCGAGGCAGCCGCAGAGGGCGCCAGGATGGCCAACCGCGCGTTCTCCGTGGGCACGGTCCAGCACACGCTCGACACCCACGGTAGCTGGCGCACGATCGTGACTGTCCACGGTGAACCGGTCCCGGTAGTCGTCGTCAAAAGACGCCTGTGGTGAAGGGGCTTCAGCGAGCGATATGAGAGTTCGCCTCCGGCCCGCTGGTGATGTTACTTCTCGGCCTTCCGGTCTGGGTCCTTGGCCGGCTTGTGTGCTGATGCCTGTTGCTGGGCTGTGGTGAGTAGCTGGCGAGCCAGTTTGGTGTAGCGGTGGTCTGGACCGTACAGCCGTTCGCGGTCGGCGAGGACTTGCTGGTGGAGGGGGATGGCCTGGCCGTAGTTGTTTGCCAGTTGGTAGGCGTACGCGAGGTTGCTGCGGGCGGTGATGGTCTCGGAATGGTCGGTGCCGAAGACGCGGGCGTATTCGGTGGCGGACTGCTGGTGCAGTGCGATGGCGCGAGGAAGGTCGCCGAGGGCACGGTAGCAACTGGCTAGGTTGGCTCGGGCGTTGAGGGTGTGGGGGTGGTCCGGGCCGTGGACCCGCTCGTAGTCGGTGAGGTTGCGCTGGTGCAGTTCGAGGGCGCGCCCTGGCTGGTCTAGCAGCGCATAGAGGTAGGCGAGGTTGGCCCTCGCGACCAGGGTCTCAGGATGGTCTGCCCCCAGAACGCGCTCGCAGTCGGCCAGGTTCTGCTGGTGCAGGTGGGTCGCCGTGGCGAGGTCGCCGGCTGCCCGGTATGCGCTGGCCAGGAAGCTGCGGGCGGTCAGGGTGCCCGGGGCGTCGTGGCCTTGCATCTGCCGGTAGGCGTCAACCACCCGGTGCGTGGACGTTATGGCCTGGTCAAAGTGACCGTCACCTTGCAAGAACCCCGAGGTAGCCAGCAGGATGGCCGCGGTGTCGGGGGTGTCCTGGCCGGGGTCAATGTGGTCGGTAAGGGCCAGGACATGCGGGAGGAGTTCCCGCCAGCGGGGCCAGCCCGGAACATTGAACAGGGGGTTTTCGGGGAGGGATTCCAGCAGAAGCCGGGCGGCGCGGTCGCGGGCCTGGCTGATCGCGTCCCGCGTGCGGTGCGGATCAGCCGGATCGGGGATGCGGGCAACGGCCTGGACCAGGCGGTGAATGGTTACCGAGTGCGGGGTCAGGGTGATCATGCTGTAGGCGTGCAGCAAGGCGAGGGCGTCATCGACCGTGAGGGGATCTTCGTGCAACTGGTAGGCCAAATCGCGGGGGATTGGGTCGGGACCAAACCAGGCGAGGATACGCAGGATCTCGCCGGACAGAGGTGCCTCGCCTGAGATGGCTTGAAGTGTCAGTTGCCAGATCCGGGCGATAGTGCGCTGTCTTTCAGACTCCCCGGCTACATCCGAGGGAGCCGAGGTGGCGAACATGCGGGCGGGGTAGCGCCGCAGACGGTCCAGGTAGGCGGCCGGGGTGATCGCCGTGTACTGGATGTAGGCGGCTGCCTGTTCCAGTGCGAGCGGCAGGTAGCCAAGTTCGGCGGCGAGGCTTTCGAGGACTGTCTGGTCGGACTCGTCGCCGGGGTTGATGATCTGCATGATCATGTCGGTCGCGGCGTCGGGGGGAAGCGTGGCCAACGGCAAGAGCCTGGCCACGCGGTGCCATCCCGTGGCGCGGCGGCTGGTGATCAGATGTCGGCCGGCGGTGAGCGTCCCGAGCACGGACTCGATGCTGCGTGGCGAGTCCACGTCGTCGAACACGAGCAGCCACCCTCTATGGGCTTGCAGCCAGCTGATAGCCCAGGCGGCCCCTTCTGCGCTGGTCTTCGCGGTGAGGTTCTCGTAGGGGTTCAGCCGGGCGGCAAGCTCTGCAAGCCCCGTGGTGACGCTGGTGGGGGAATCGGCGGGAATCCACCAGATGGGGTTGTAGCGATCGCGGTTGCGGTGAGCGAAGTGAAGGGCCAGCGTGCTCTTGCCGGTACCGCCCAGGCCGTGAACGACGGGAGGGGAGCCGGGCGGCTCCTGGCTCATAGTCATGTCCAGTTGTGCCAGGTCCTCCTCCCGGTCTACGAAGACCGGGTTGCGGGGAGCGGGCAGGTTGTGCAGTCGTTGCGCTGCCGCGACCTGGGCGGGCGTGCCGACGGCCTCGGCCGGCAGGTGGATGGTGCGGGCGTCGATCGTGGCACCGCCGCCGGAGCTGACAATGCTTTGCCCAATGCCGACCGCGACCGGGCGAGAGATGAGCCCATGTTCGGCGTCCGCCGCTGCCCTGTCTTCGCTGGCGCTGGTGCTCTCCGCCCGCGCGGATTCGCCGGTAAGGACAGCGAATAGTTCCCTTGCGTCTTCCGGTGCCCCGGCTAAGGCGGTGTCGAGGACCTGCTGCATGCTCGGCTGTGGTCGCATGGCGGGTTTCTGGTGCCAGGCCGCGACCGTTCGCACCCCGATTCCCAGGTGAGCCGCGAACGCCTCGTTACTCATTCGCAGCGCGGCCTGGAGCGCGCACGCGGTACTTCCGGTCCAGTCGGTCACCATGCCCACTGCCTGGACGCCCCCTCGCCATACTCGCCCGCCAGGCCGAAGGTGCGCTTCCGGAGCCACGTGCGGGTCGCGGGAGATTGCCACTGTAACTGCACTCTACCAGCGCTGCGCTTTCATGACCCCCGAGATGAATGCACTGAATATGCACTGAACCCGCATTACGGATGCACTGAAGCTGCATTACGGGTGCATGGTAAATGTGCGGAAGTTCCGATGGGATTAGGGCAATGGAAAACGCCCCGTCCATCGAAGGGACTGATGCCGTATGACTCACGCCTTTTACGTCATCCTCGCCGCCTCCACCGCCCCTTTTCTAGCCGCAGTCGCCTTCCTCATTTTCGTCGTGGCCGGCATCCGGAGGGGAGACCGCAGAGACCTGACGTTGCCCCCCAACGGCCGCATCGATGCCATCACGCGCCGCGTGCTCGGACTCGGCGCCCGCAACGACGCCGACAACGGGGAAAGGTGAAAAGCTAATGTGGGAATCCCCCGCGAAATTACCAGAGACCGCTGCGCGTGTGGCGTGCATTCACCGCAACAAATCTAACAAGCGGTGCCGCAAATGCTCAGCCCGCGGTCGCTGGTACCAGCGCAAGACGTGGCGCAGCAGCAAAACACCAGTCCGCTATATCAACGGAAAGAAGTGATGCTCTATGACTGTGCCCGTTCCTCTATCAGCGATCTTCCGAAGGCTGCGAGCGCTCGAGGCGCTCGAGCCGCTCGCCGAACCGATCCAGTTCCTTGCGCAGAGCTTGGACTTTGGCCTCAAGCGCCCGGAGCGCGTCGCTCCCCGGGCTGACCGGCGGGTCACCCGGTTCGGGCAGCGGATCGTGGACGAAGGCGCCCTTCCCCTGGTGGGTATCGACGAGGCCTTCGGTTTTCAGTTCCCGAACTGCGCTGCGGACGACTGTGATCGACACGTCGTACTGCCGCATCAGCGCCTCATAGGACGGGAGCTGGCTGCCAGGCTGGAAGTCACCGCGCCGGATCAACGCGCGGAGTTCGTCGGCCACCTGCACGTACGCCGGCCGACCGGACCACTCCGCCATGCTCACACTCCGGGTCTGTCCCTGACTGGACTGTCTTCCAGTTCACCACAACTCGTTCCGCGCGGCACGCGGTCCAGACTAGAAGTACCTAGTACACTCTGAGGCAGAGTATTCAGCGGGATTCGAGAGGGGGAGACCGGACCGTGCGGTTCTGTCGTAGCCGCATCACACCACAAGCAAAGGCTTAACCCCAAAGAACAGGAGGGGGCCCCAGTGGGATGCCGCCCGCTGAGGCCCGGAGCATCGCTCGCTTCGAGGAGTTCACGATGCGAAATCAAAGTACCGCGCACGTAGGTGCCGTCACAGGTGGGCCTCGTGCGGAGGGCCCTGCCGGGCGAGTCCTGGACGTGGGACCGGAAATCGGTGATCTGCGCCAGCACCCGATCACGACGCTCTCGGCGGCCGTGCTGAAGGCGGCTCGTCAGGGCGACCGGGAGAGATGGGCCGGCTTCGCTGCGCGAGCGGGTGTCGCGCCAGAGGTCGTGCACGACGCGGAGAACGGCACCCGGCCGGCGTGGGCGCTACCGTACTTCGAGTTCACGGCGCTGACGGACGCGGTGTCGGCGCTGAACCCGGCACTGCGGGACGTGTTCGAAGTCGCCGCCGCGTGCGACTTGATCCTGAGCTGCGTCCTGGCCGGCGACCAGACGTTCGCGACCGACATCCTGATGCAGCCAGGCTCGCAGGATCTGGTGCGAGCACTCCTGCGGCTCGCAGTTACCGGTGAGTCGGTAGTCGGCCTAGCCGGACCAGGGTTTGCGAAGTTGTTCGGTGGCTGCGGGCCTTTCGCCCCGAGTCAGGTCGCGCGGCTGCGCCAGCAGGCGGCGGCCCTCGCGTCCTCGGGCTCACCGGATGCGTGGGTTGGTGTGGAGATCGCAGCCATCTGCAGCGGTGATCAGCGGTGACCGGCCAGCCGGAGCGGGCCGTTCTGTCGGCCCGGGGCGCCAGGCGAGGCTCGGCGATGGCATACACGAACGCGGTAGCCGTGGCGTTGGCTGACGCGTTCCCCGATGACGCTGTGGAGTTGTGCGTCCACAACCGCGCCCACCTGGTCGCTGCCGCGGCCTACCAGCGGTTGGCCCGCTCGCTCGCGACGTTCCCGGGCTGTCAAGGAATCGGAACCACGGATTGCCCATCGGCGGGTGCGTCATGAGGGGCCGAACGATGAATCCGCCAACTCAGTGGATGCGCGACGGCCTCTGCACGGGATCACCCACTCCAGACCTGTGGTTCCCCGAGCCAGGCCAGTGGGATGTCGCCGAGCAGGCGAAAGCCATCTGCACGGCCTGCCCGGTGCAGGCCGAGTGCCTCGCATACGCGTCGGCGCTGGGCATCCGCCACGGCATCTGGGGAGGAACCGCCCACAAGGATCGCAACGGGCGGAAAGCACCCCGCCGCCAGGAACAGCCTCAGATGGACCGGGCCACCCGCAGCCGCAAGAACGAGACCGAGCGGAAGCGCCGCCGCAGGTTGCGCGAGGCCGCTGCGGCTGGTGACCCGACGGCGGCGGAACACCTGGAGCGTGAGCGGACGCGGAAGCGGTCCCCGGAGGATCCTGCCGCCGCGCAGCGGCAGGCCCGGAAAGCGAGGGCCTCATGAGCGCCGAACTGGATGCCAGGCGCACCGCGGCCACCGCCGTGCTGACCGACTTCATCAGAGAGTTGCACTCGGCGCCGCTGTCCAAGCCGCCCGGCCGCGAATGGATATTCCGGCTCGCCGACGCGCTCAGAATATTGCTCGACGCGCTCGGCACCGCCGCCGAGTCCCCGCGCGAACTCGACGTCGCCGCCGTGCTCACTCAGGCCGACGACACGTCGCCCACTGTGCTCACCCCGCTGGAGGCCAAGCACACCGTCACGTTCGACCTGATGGCCGGCGACGACACCTACTTCGTACTCACCGAGGCGCTGAGCGACTTCGCCTCCCGCCAGCGCTGGGAAGCCGAAGACGACCCCACCGGCAACACGGAAAGCCGGGTGCGGTGGGCGGAGTGCGCCGATGCGGCGCTTGATCACATCGAGAAGTCATTGTGCGGCCCAGCCGAGGACACCGATGCGACCGGGGGTCGGCTATGACCAGTACCGAGCCTCCCGCGCCGGAGCGGCGCCCGCCCGCGTCCATGGACGCCGACTCGGCGCGCCAGCTTGGCCGCCACGCGAAGGCCGCGCTGCTGCACCTGTCTCGGGCGGAGAATCTCGCCGAGGCCGGCGGGGTCGACCTGGAGTACGTATACGCGAATGAACCCGGCGCCGGGCCGCTGTTCCGCGCCGCTCGCGAGGCCATCGAGGACCTCGACGGGTGGGCGATCAACAACGCCGCCGCCAACTGGGCCGGGCGTGAGACCTACGACCACAACGAGCGGTGGTGCCACCGTCCCGGCGGCGTCCTCCCGGCCGCAGGCGGCCACGCCGTTACACCGGCCCGGATGCGGGCCCTGGCCGGGCAGGCGGAGGCACTGGCCACGGCGATCGACGCCGCCAAGGAGGACTTCCGCGGGCACAGCGCCGACTACGAGGACCCGGTGCGCCGGGCGGGGTTCCGCCTTGATGACGCTGCCGGGCAGGCCCGCGCGATCGCCACGGAGATGCATGACACCGCTGCGGATCTCGCCCGCATCGCCGCCCGGCCGACTGGGTCGTGCACGATCCCATGGGGCGTCTGCCCCGAGCATGGCAACACCCTGACCAGCACTGGCGGCAAAACCCGGTGCGCCGTCGCCGGGTGCGGGTGCACCTGGGGCTATGACAGGCTCGCCATGCCCTGCGCTGAGCCGGCCCGGTGGAAGCTGACCGACCAGCACGGCGCCAAGGCCCTGCTGTGCGATGGCCACGCCTGTGACGCCCGTGCTCGGCTGGAAGGTGCCACGGTCGTCCCGCTCGGCAGCTCGCCTGAGCGGGGGGTGCCCGATGGCTGACGCCCGCCCCAGGACCGATCTCCCGGCGCTGCACGACGCGCTGGATGGCGCAACGACCGCCGCCTTCGCCGCCGAGAGCGGTGACCGGGAACAGGTTGACCAGGCGCTGATGGAGGCATCAGCCGCCGCGACATCGGCGTTCCCGCAGGGCAGCCGCGAGGCGGACGCGCTTGGCGTCATATTCACCGCGATCGGCTACGCGGCCTCCGATCCCGAGGCGGCCGGGGGCTGGCGCATGCCAGAGCCCGAGTTGGGCGACTGAGAGGACGTCCGGCCCATGACGGCGTATGTGGATGACTGGTGCCAGTCGGCCCCGGAGGGATCTACGGAGATGGTCACAGCTGTTCGCGGGGCCGGATGACGGTCTGGAGGAACTGCACAGATTCGCGTCCGGGATCGGACTGCGCCGTGAATGGTTTCCGGGGCCGGTTGCCGGCTGAGGTGGAGGCGCTGCTGGCGGAGGTGATCGGTTCGCGGTATCTGAGCCGTCAGCGCCGGTCGGTGGCGGCGGTGTACCGGGAGGTCGTACGGCGGTGCCGGATGCGCGGTTTGCCGGTGCCGGCACGGAACACGCTGGTGCAGCGAATCGCGCAATTGGACCCGGTCACGGTGATCGCGGCCAGGAAGGGCAGGGATGCGGCGCGGCCGCTGAGCTCTGCGGGTGGGGGCCTCCGGAGATCGAGGGCTTGCTGGAGCAGGTGCAGATCGACCACACGCCGGTGGATCTGATCGTGGTGGACGAGCAGTACCGGCTGCCGATCGGCCGCCCGTACGTCACGGCGGGGATCGA
>WNGL01023110.1_pt1 | contig 10507 bp, 13 predicted proteins | sample 5400591 | NCBI WGS metagenome assembly WNGL01 (sample SAMN13153377, study PRJNA577476) | soil metagenome | isolation source: 80 cm soil or saprolite under Garry oak tree replicate 1 | place: USA:California | collected 2016-06-15
GCTTGTAATCGACGACGAGGGCGTAATGAATGAGGCCCCATGAGCACCAACTGAAAGACCAAAGAGCTTGGAGCGTCGAGGCCAGGGCACTTGCTTCTCCAAAAAGCTCGATGTCTCTACGAGACAGAGAAGGCAATGAAAATCGCCTATTTCGTGCAGGAGCGGGAGTAGTAGGCGATTTTCAGAGGAAACCTCATGCTCCTGTGGGGCACCACCAAGCATGAAAATAGATCAGAGAGCCGCCCCGGTGGGGTAGCACTCAGGCGCAAAAGGCGGTAGAATCGGGGAGGGAACCGGGCCAGGTCACCCAGGTCGAACATCTAGCTAGCGCTCCAAGCCTGAAGAGGAAACTGACTGGGGAGACCTGGAGCCACCACCAAGTGTCGCGCTCGAGGGAGCAGCACGCAGAAGAAGTTCTTTGTTGATGGTCTCCCCCCTGGCCCGGTTGCCGCAGAAACGTGATTCGTGATGGCTCTTTCATGGAGGGAACGATGCAGGTACTCTACCAACGCTGTTGCGGGCTGGATATTCACAAAAAGTTGATGGTCGCCTGTCTACTGATCTGGACGTCACAAGGGGTGCGGAAAGAGATCCGCACCTTTAGCACGATGTTGGACGATCTCTTCCGCCTGCGCGACTGGCTCAAAGCCAATGACTGTCAGGTGGTGGCGATGGAGTCGACGGGAGTGTATTGGAAACCGATTTGGAATGTCTTGGAAGCGGAACTGGAACTGCTGCTGGTCAATGCGCAGCACCTCAAAGCGGTACCAGGACGCAAAACGGACGTAAAGGATGCGGAATGGATCGCCGACCTGTTGCAGCATGGTTTGCTGCGAGCCAGTTTTGTGCCCCCGCGTCCACAGCGGGAACTGCGCGAGTTGACGCGCTACCGCACGAAGCTGGTGGAGGAACGGGCGCGGCTGGTCAATCGCATCCAGAAGGTGCTGGAGGACAGCAATGTGAAGCTGGCCTCGGTGGCCACCGATATCACCGGGGTGTCTGGTCGGGCTATTTTGAACGCCCTCCTCGACGGCCAGGATGATCCGGAAGCACTGGCCGAGCTAGCGCGAGGACGGATGCGCAGCAAGCGCGAGGAGTTGGCCCAGGCGGTGCAAGGCACGCTGCGGGAGCATCATCGCTTCTTGTTGAAGAGCCAGCTGCGCCAGTTGGACTTTTTCGATGCCCAGATCAGCGAGCTGGATCAGGAGATCGCCCGTCGTCTGGGCGTGGAGAGTGGCCCAGACGAGCTGGGTCCGCTGGGCAGTGGGTCGGCGGCTGTCAATAGATTTGAAGAAGAGAAAGGAACGATCCCAGACGAGCCGGGTCCGCTGGGCGGTGGGTCGGCGAGCGAGAGGGCTGTTCCCTCGCTGGGTCACGCATCGGAAGGAGCCGAGAGGCCGGAACAGCCAGGAGCGAAGCACGAGCCTGCCAGGCAGATGAGCCAGGCCGAGGCGAGGCGCATTCTCGACGAGGTGACCGGGAGCAACCGGCGCATCGCCGAGATCGTCCTGGCCGAACTGGGCACCCGGCTCGACCAGTTCCCCAGCGAGGCGCACCTGGCCTCCTGGGCTGGACTGTGCCCGGCAGCCAGGATCAGTGCGGGCAAACGACTGAGCACCAAGACGGGCAAAGGGAACCGCTGGCTGCGGCAGGCGCTCATCGAGGCGGCGCACGGAGCGGCACGCAGTAAAAACACCTTCCTAGGAGCGTATTACCAGCGACTCAAGAAACGCATGGGCAGCAAGAAAGCGATTGTGGCCCTGGCGCACCGCATCCTGATCATCCTCTATCACCTGCTCAAGGAACAGCAATCCGATCGCGAACCAGGACCGGGCCATGCCGACGAACAAGCCGCCGATTCTTCTAAGCGCTGGGCGATCCGGCGGCTCGAGCAACTGGGCTTCGCTGTCACGCTGACCCCCAAAGACCACCAGGAGGGGGTGGCGTAACCGGTAACTGATGGGCTTCTGGCTTATTTTCAGAAGAACCTACCCGTGTAAGGCCTGGGGAATCCTGTCTGGGGGACAGCACCCTGCCTGGGGGCAGGTAATATAGCCCCTACCCAGATAAGACGGGATCCCCAAACAGCTGTGTTCCTAGCTTTTGTAGACTGCTGATGCCTTGAATTTCGGTGGGCTGCAAGGCCACCTCTGTGATAATATGCGTGCTGAATTTCGCCTTCATTTCATCTATGTATCTTTCTTGCGTTTTTCTTCTCATCCTGGCAAAATCAGACCCTTCTTGTGGGAAGATATTGTTGATAATAATATGTCTGGAGGGGATATGCATTTGCTTAAGACTTCTTATTAGATCCTCTGTTTCGGAAACTCCCATGTTCTCGGCAATAGTTACCACCACGAACTCTGTTTTCTCGGAGTTTTGTAAGAGTGCTCTCACTTTCTTTACTGTCTTTTTCATTTCCAAAAGAAACTCATCAGCTTTCTCGATCCGCTTTTCTCGAGCAAATTGTCTTACCATCGCGTGATGCTTCCAGCGAAGATTGGCTAAGAACTTTATCCAGTTATCTAAAAGTTCCGGCAACATTAGTAATCTCAGTGTATGGCCGGTCGGGGCCGTATCAACAATGTACAGGTGATAATCTGAACGATCTATAAAGTCGGTTATCTTCTTTAAACCCATTACTTCGTCGAGTCCTGGAATCTCGAGGTGAAACATTTCTTCTGTTTCTTCATTTGCCAGATAGGTACCCTGTTGCAATATGTCTAAGATTTCTCTGCCGTATTCCTCTTTAAATTCTTTCAAGATTTTTCTGGCATCCATCTCCATGGCAAAGAGGTTATTTGTGCCGACAACCGCGGTGGGTTCACTGCCAATTGCTTGACCGAGACTATCTGCGAGCGATGGGGCGGGATCAGTAGTAAAAATCAAAACCTTCTCCTCTTTGGCCAGTTCTAAAGCTGTTGCCACGGCCATAGTTGTTTTACCAACGCCGCCTTTGCCGCCAAACATAATCAATTGTAAAGAAGTATTTGCTAATTTGGTTAGTGTCATAATGCTTCCTACCAGTTGACAACCACTTCTACAAAATTGTACGGCGCTACCGGGCCGATGTATTTTAATTTTTTTCTTTCGCCATAAACCATTTCCAGTTCCTGCATCTTGTGATCAAACTCTCTCTCCTGCTCTCTGCTTACCAAAAAAGCTGCATTCACAAGGTTCATATCGCCATAAACCGGATTCTCTTTACAACCAAGGCTTAAAGGTCTCAAAGCCTCAAGCAGCTCCGCGGCTTCTCTTTTTTTCTTTTCTTCCAAAGCTTTTTGCACCAGCTGACCAATTTTGATCCTGCCCGCGTATTTCTTCTGCTCATTCCTCTCACTGAGCAATGCTTCTTTTATCGCTTTGATGTTTTTGTTTTCTTCGACCACTTCGGCAAAAATAGCATCTAAGTCTGCCCAACGCGCTCTCACCCCAAGTTCGATTTTCCCTTCCATTTCTCTTAGTAAATTCATAAATTCTTGATGGCGAGTTTTCATAACTTTTTCGATGATCGTTTCCTCCCCGTCAGCAATCGTACAGAAACGTACCGGTAAAACAGTGTATTCTCCCATAACCTTTTCCAAAACTCGGGCATGCGCAAGCGAGTTCTCCCTGGTCACTGGATATTTGACTATGGGAGAACTGGAAACAATGGCTGCCACGTCCTGGTGGGGGAGGGTATAGACTACATCCCCTCTTTCGCCAATACCAATGGGGCCAAATTCTCGCCTCTGGTCAGCGGCAATTATGCCATAGATGTATCGACCTTCTCCGTTAATCATATTTACTTCTCCCTCTCGAGACAGACCCTTCGCTTCGCTCAGGGTGACAACTGTCAGGTGATCGGTGCTGTCAGGTAAGAACCTGGCCTATCCACTTCTCCCTTCGCTCAGGGTGACAACTGTCAGGTGATCGGCGCTGCCAGGTAAGAACCTAGCCTATCCACTTCTCCCTCCGACTGGTTGCTCGTCAATTTTTGGTAATAGGCTCTCACTTTTTCAGGATCTTTCAGTGTAATTACTTCAATGTCTTTTGGTAGGTGGGGTAATACCTGGTGATATGCTCCGAGGAAACAGATACCTGTTTCTCCTTCCTCTAAACTCTCATTGATGCTTTTGATAATATACATATCTCGGGCTTTTAAAAGCTTGTCTTTTCGCCATCTATAACGAAAGAGGGCCCCAAGGCTATCCAGGAGCGATTTTCTTTGTATAAGCTCTCGCGTTAAAAAGTACTCCTCTTTTAGAGGGTCCGGGTCCTCAGTTTGAATAAGTTCTGCCCCTTTATCCAGTAACTGTTCAATAATCTTATGGTTGATGCTTCCTTCATTTGCCAGGCTCTGAACAATATTTTTCCCTACCACCCCACTTACCGGCATACCATCCTGGAAAATTTTGAATCCTGATACATTTTTCCCCCGCCAATAGTCGGCAATCTCTTGCCAGTAGAGGCGGACTACTTCTTTATGTTTCTCCCAGTTGCTGCCGCCAACTACTGCTCTTGCCCGCTCCTCAATTCCTTCGACAAGGCTGCCTAAATCTGGATCAGTATGGATAATAGGCACGTATATCAGTCTTCTCATGTAAAGTCTTTCTCCCATTGGTAAACCTCAACGTGCATCAATCCATGTTCGACAAAACTTTTCAGTGTTCTGTAAGCAGAATTAATCCGATGAAAATCCGTAGAGGCCGATTTATCGCCGCCCACCGCCGATTTATCGGCTAGTGGATGTCCGCTTCTTTCCTCAGCATCCATCATTGACCCGTTGTCCCCTCTGCGACTTTTATCCGGGTGACTCTTTTGGGCTAGCTGGCGATAAGCATCACGAACCGTTTTATCCGTTATCTCTCCATTTAAGCCGAATACTGTTTTTGCCTCTTCGAACTTACCCGGATCAATTCTTTCAAGAAGAATTGTAGAAAAACTATACATGGGAAGGGGGCCGACCACGCGAAAATTTACTGTATTCTCCAGCTTTTGATCCAGGTCAGTAACTGCCTTATTAAAAAGCTCCTCATTCTTCTTCTCGAGTAAAAAGGCGGCGTTAAAGATCATCTCGTCACTTGCCAGATCGTGCAAACATGCTTCTACGGTTCCCTCTTCGAGCGTTTGCAAGATCAACTGATGATATGCGGCTTTTTGGGCTTTCAGAAGCTCCGCAATTAATTTACCCAGAGTTATTTTGTCCTCAACGCTAACTTTCGCGCCCTTCGCCGCAATTTCCTGTTGTTTGGCTTGAATCTGTGGGTTGTGACGGTAAATCGCAGGCATGATTTTTTGCAAATCCCAACTGGCCACGACATCCAGCTCTATTTTCCCCTCCATCTTGCGCAGTTCATTGCTCAGAAGAGCATAGCCTTTTTCCAGGAATTTGATTGCTTCGTCTTCGGTTTCTACCATAGTACCGAATTTAACAGGTATGATGGTAAAAAGTTCCATCACTTTTTCAATTACAAACTGGTGGGTAACTAAGTCTTTGACTGTTTGTTCTTTGGCAAGGGAATCATAGACCGTAAATGGGCGTTTGGAAACAACAGCTGCTACATCTTTAAACTCTATTGTGTAGAGGGCCTCAGCGGAGCGCGTTTCAATTCTCTCGTGCCCCCTGGAAGCCTGGTCACCAATGCCAATTTCCCAGGGCGCAAAGGAATTGATACGCCCTTCATCATCCCCCGGATGCGCGGCTCCGTAAGCCGCGCATCCGGGGGATGATGAAGCGCCGCTGAGGGCCCCTACAGGGCCCCCGGTTTTAATAATTCCATAGATATAAATGCCGTCTTTCATTTTCCATTTCCTCCCGGGCTTTTCTGAGCTCCTGCCTTACTTCCTGCAATTCCTGGCGCGTGTCGGGGACCACTCCTAAACCAGTACAAGTGTAACAAGTCAAGGTTGTCCCTCTTTTTTGGCCTGACCCACGGCAATCACCGCAGGTCATATACTTACCTGTAATTTGATTTCTCCCTTCGCCTTTGCAAACCGAACAGGTACTCCTAAAATGAGGGTTCTCACCTGTCCCCTTGCAAAAGGCGCATTTAATGATATGTTGTTGCATCGTTCATTGCCGCCATAAAGTATTTCTTTTCAATCGCTAACTTCTCTAAATCTTCCTCTTTGCGTTCTAAAAACTCCCTGATTGCCAAAAGGCTGGCCTTCTGGCAAATAGAGGCAATATCTGCTCCCACCAGACCTTCAGTCTCTTTGGCTAGGCTCTCCAGAGAAATATTTTTCCCTAAAGGCTTACCTCTGGTATGCACCTTAAAGATTTCCTCCCGCGCTCTCAAATCGGGTTTCGGGATCTCAAGCACAAAATCAAAACGACCTGGCCTCAACATAGCTGGATCAATCAAATCAGGTCTGTTGGTGCTTGCCAGCACCATTACGCCCTTCAGTTCTTCAATCCCATCCATCTCGGTTAAGAACTGGGTGACGACTCGCTCGGTTACCTGGTCGCCCACCGTCTTTCCCCTCTGAGGAACCAGGGATTCGATTTCGTCAAAAAATAAAATACAGGGAGCGGCCTGTCTGGCCTTTTTGAAAACCTCGCGAACTCCTCGTTCGCTTTCGCCAATATATTTGGAAAGAAGTTCTGGACCTGAAATGGCAATGAAATTCACTTCTGCTTCTTTGGCAATCGCTTTGGCAATCAGAGTCTTTCCAGTTCCAGGCTCACCGGTTAATAAAATTCCCTTGGCTGGCTTGGTATTTGCCTTCGCATAAACCTCTGGATGATATAAAGGGTCGCGTACCGTCTCAGTGAGTATCTGCTTGATATCATCGAGTCCACCGATTTCAGAAAAACCTATTTCTCGTCGGAAAAAGGCATGCCTCTGGTGTGAATAGTGAGAATCTCTCGCCGACCATTTTTATCCGGAATCGGAATAACTATCTCTCTATCAAAGCGACCGGGACGGCGAAGGGCCGGGTCAAGGGCATTGGGCAAATTGGTAGCGCCAATAATGATTACCTGGCCCCGTTCCTTCAAGCCATCCATTAAGGCCAGTAGTTGGGCCACCACCCTCCGTTCAACCTGTTTTTCCCCGCCTAATTCTTCTCTTTTAGGAGCGATGGCATCAAGCTCATCAAAAAATAAAATTGAAGGAGCATTTTTCTTTGCCTCCTCAAAGACACTGCGTAGATGGGCCTCCGACTCACCGTAGAGCTTGTGCATAATCTCCGGCCCGGAGAGCTGTAAGAAGGAGGCATCTGTTTCATTGGCTATCACTTTGGCAATCAGGGTCTTTCCGCCGCCCGGCGGTCCGTGCAGAAGGACACCCTTTGGGGGATCAATTCCCAAGCGGGCAAACACTTGAGGAAATCGCAGCGGAAGTTCAATCATCTCCCGAATGCGCTTCACCTGATCTCCAAGTCCTCCTATATCTTCATAGGTCAACTTTGCTTCTGTTGCCTTACCTTCTCCAGTGATTGAAATGATGGTTCGCGGTGTTAAAAGTACTGCTCCTGGTGGCTGGGTATCTACCACTCTAAAGTCTTGTTTCCTTGCTCCCAAAAAGGTGGTTTGAACCCTATCTCCGTGAGTAACAGGGATTGCAGAAAGTTGTCTGGAAAGGTAGGCGCTATCAGTAGTCGTTCTACCGGTTAAGGTTAAAGGGGAAAGGGTTACTTTTCTTGCTTCCTCAACCTTAATTCTGGCAAGTTTGACTTGCTCGTCAATGCCTACTTGCGCGTTTTCCCGGGTTATTCCGTCAATCTGGACAATGCCGCGACCTCGAAACTCTGGAAAGGTAGGCATTATCTTGACCACTGTTTCTCGCTTGCCTTTGAGCTTGACGACCTCACCAGAGTCGTCAATACCCAGTTTCTCCATCACTTCAGGATCAACCCGAGCGATACCACGACCCACATCCCGCGGATTAGCTTCCGCTACTTTGAGTTGAACGGTAATTGCTGTCATGCTACTGCTTGCTGATTCTTATCTCTAAGACGCCGTTTTTATATTTACTTTTTAAGGTGCCGGTATCAACACCCTCTGGCAAGACCACTTCTGTATAATATTTGCGATCACCATTAGCAGCAGAGAGCGTTAAAATATCACCCTTTACTTTGGTGCTAATATGCTCTTCTTCTACTCCGGGAAGTTCAATAATTACCAAGACGTGGTCTTTTTCATCAAAGACATCAACTAAGGGCTGTCTCTCCTCCTCAACTACTGGTCCTTTGGAAGACTTTCTCACATTGCCAAACGGCTCAACTGTCGGTTTCCCACCAGGGCCCGTTTTTACAGAGAGGCCATAGACTGCTTTGACTCGACCTGAAGGACTGGTAAATTCTCCTTCGCGTTTTACCTCACCCTTCCCTTCTTCCTCTATCCTGGAAACTAAATCAATCAGATTTCCGATTCCTTGAAAAAGGCCGCCGAAGGAAATGTTACCTATGCCAAAATCGACCTCCACCTTTTCCTCGTCTTTTTTCTTTTGCTCGCCATCTTTTGCAGACATAATTTTCCCCACTTTTTTATTCCCATGTAGCATAAGTCTTCCCAAATCTTCGAAACAAAAGTTCCATAGATCTCAGGCCGCCTGAGAAGGGGGATTGCAAAGGGCCGCAGCCCTTCGTCGGGGTTCAAGGGGTGTCCCCTTGATTTCTCTCTCCCCGGCAGAGGGCGGCTGCCCTCTGCACTCCCGCTTTTGCAACCTTTGCTCTCAAAGTTCGGGATGATTCATGCTACATGGATGGGCGCAATTCATTGCACCCCTGAAAGGATCAAGAGATACTTCCCAGACCTTGTGTCTGAGGGTAGGGGCTGATTGATCGCGCCCACTTTCAGTATAAAGGAACCCGCAAATCAGTTCATCCATAACTTTTGTTATAGTGGTCCCAATCGGCTTTTGGGAACCATTATAATGAAACAAGAGGAGGTAAAAAGAAACCTATGTTTTTACTTGACGATTTATTGATCGGCTTACCGGCAAAAGGCTTAGTGGGTATATTTAAAGAAATCTACGACATGGCGCAAGCTGAATTTACCGATGAGTCAAAAATAAAAGAGGAGTTACTGCGATTACAAACCCTGTATGAAATCGATCAAATTACTGAGGAGGAGTATCAAAAAAAAGAGGCTGCGCTTTTGGAAAGACTCATGATTGCCAGAGAAGCTAAAAGTGACTCACTGTAGGGGCCCGATTTATCGCGCCCTGAGGCATGCTGAGGACTACCTGCGGGAGACGCAATCTTCACAATTTTGAGAGGAGGTGAAGATGCATGATTGCGAAAGTCAGAGATAAAGTGAAGAAATTCCTGAAAGAGACCATTGAGGCTGAAGGAATAAGAATAATTACGATTGATAAAGTTGATGATGGCTGGGTTGCCGAGGCCGAAGTGGCAGAAAAGAACCAGTATTTAGCCTCTATTAAGCCGGAATATCGCGTGTTTGAAAAAGAGCATTACATCGTCAAACTGAGTACTGATCTTGAAATCTCCTCCTATAAACGACTGAGAGACGGCGAGGAAGAATAGGAGGGCTAAAACACTTTGGGATCTGAACAAGGGCTTTATGCCTATGGGCTGGTAGGCAAGAGTCCTCAACAACTTGATATTTTGGGAATTGATAAGAAGAATAAAGTCTTTCCTGTGGAAGGGAAAGATATTTGCGTTATGGTCAGCAAAATCGATGTTGATGCATTTCAGAACCAGGTAAAGAAACTGTTTTCTGAACTGACAAGAACTCCAGAGGCTGCTCAAAGCGGAACCGAAGAAATACTGCAAGCCCACGAGGACGTGGTTGATGCCCTTATGAAGGGTACTACGGTTGTTCCCTTTAAGTTCGGCACGATTTTAAAGGATGAAAAAGCTGCCTCAAAGATGCTGGAGGATGAGGCGGAGGAGTTTAAAAAGCTGCTTTCTAAATTTACTGGAAAAGCAGAATGGGGACTGAGGGTTTACGCTGATACTCAAGAATTTATCAAACATATTATGCAGACTGAACCCAAATTCAAAAACCTGGAAGAGAAACGGGAAAAATTATCAAGAGGGGCCGCGTATTTATTTGGAAGAAAAATGGAAGATGAATTAAGGAACTATGCTGCTGCTCGGCTGGCCGAAGTCACCGAGGTTATTTTTCAAGAGCTGGGAAAAGATGCTTATGAGGCTAAACTGAATAAGACCTTGCCGCAAAAATTGACCGGTAAAAGAAAAGAGATGATCCTCAATGCTGTTTATTTAGTCGAAAGAGAAGAAGCAGCGAGTTTTTGCATACGAGGAAAAAGATTACAAGAGCAATATGAATCCATGGGGTTAGACCTTGAAGTTTCTGGCCCGTGGCCCCCATACAGTTTTACTTAGGCATGGTTCAGATCAGAGCAACAGTACTTGACAATGTTTGCCCATTGCGAGCAGAAAAGTGTCAAGTTCATTTGAACCATGCCTTAACTTCGATATGCGCGTGTTTGCGGTTTCGCAACCAGCTGTGTCAAGTGGGGTGGAGGAGTTTCAGGGCGATGTAAAAGTCGCCCCCAAGCAGGAGTGCAGAGGGCGGCAGCCCTTTGCCGGA
>WNGL01016607.1_pt1 | contig 10506 bp, 6 predicted proteins | sample 5400591 | NCBI WGS metagenome assembly WNGL01 (sample SAMN13153377, study PRJNA577476) | soil metagenome | isolation source: 80 cm soil or saprolite under Garry oak tree replicate 1 | place: USA:California | collected 2016-06-15
TGCTCGACGACATTCAGGTAGGCGTTGACCCATTTATCCTCTACCAACCGCTCGCTCAATTGGCTAAAGGGCGGCGATTTCTCTTCAAGCTCTTTGAGCTTAGCAAGGTGTGCGTTATAGATTCGCTGGTTGACTTTGATAACCTCTGGTAACATGCGATGCTCTTCCTCTAAGAGCCACTGCCTCAGAAAATAGCGCACCTCCTGGTGTAGTGTTGGTCGCTCTTTTTTAGCGAAGATAAAGCTATAGCGCCGTTGCATCCAGCTCAGTGTGGAGCTAACCCCGTCTATGTCTGGCAGATCAAGGGCCGCGGCTTTCGCTTCGGCAGAGCTATCTGGCCGCAGAAGCGCCAATCCGTAGATGCGCGCGCTCTCTTTAAGATCTCCACGTGTATGGAGTAAATAGCGGCGCACTACCTGAGCGATGATCTCTCGCCGGGCATCCGTCTCTTCGGTGCTGGTAATGCTCTCCATATTGGCAGTTTTAAAGTAGAGACCGGCCGTAATCTGTACCGCCAGTGGAATACCCTGCGTGATTTCCAGTATACGCTCAGCTTCGCTCTCTTCTACTGGTGGCAGCATTGGTTGGCGTGGTTTCTGACAGAGCTGGTGAAAATACTCCAGAATATCACCTATCGTGAAATCGCCCACACCCTCGCTCTCAAAGTCTATGGCCAGTTGACGATCGGGCCATACCAGATCCTTATATCCGTATTCAATCGTAGGCACTGGCCAGCGGGTTTGCTGACTAGACCCGGCCCAGAGATTGTCTCGCCCGGCAATTACCCATCCAACTCTTGTTCCCGCTGCTCCCATTACCAGTTTGAGATATTCATCTGCCTCGTCGATCTCTTCATATGTGTCGAAGAAGATCAATAGTGGCTGCTTTTTCGCGAAGCCCGCCATGTCACTGCCCAGGGCCAACCCCAGCCGCGCCACGCATTCCCGGTAATCTGTCAGGTGAGGACGTAATTTGTTGAGCAACGTTTCTCGCGCTTTTTGTAATTGCTCTATACCTATCTGCGCGCCCGCCCCCGTTCCTTTTTTAATTGCATCCTCAATTGCCTCGTTGCTGAGTGCTGAATCGATTGACCGCCCAATAAGTGGAATAGTATTGCTGATGAAGTGGATGAGATGCATTGTTCCCTCGCCAGCCAGTGTACCCACCCATGACATATCCTCGTTTTTAGCTATAGTATTAACTACTTCGTTTACACGATTTTGAACTTCATTTACTGCTCTGACTGCTTTTATATATTCCTTAAAATCACTTTCCCTCTTCCCCAGCGCTTCCGCCAGGCGTTTACGTAGTAGCTTGAAGTACTCTATTGCGTGAACTTTCTCTCCGGGAGGACATTTGAAGATATGGCGCTCGTCCTGGGCGGCAAACTCCCAATCGATGATTTTGCTTTTCTGCACCCAGACTGCTTGCTTCGATGCTAATTGATGATAGCGGTCAAGCAAGGTTGTTTTCCCGAAACCGCCTCGTCCATAAATCAGCACGACCAGTCCTCGGATTTTGTTACGCAGGGAAGGGGGGTCATTTGGTGTTTGAGGGGTTTCGCTTACGATGATCTCTTTCCAGGCTTGTAATATCGTGCGAAATTGGGCAAGCTGCTGCTCTCGGCTGATAAAAATATCGCTGAGATCAATATTATCATACTGTCGATATGCCATTTCGTCCTGCCTCCCTGCCTGTATGTGTCTAAAATATCTAGTTGATAATAAATCTTTATCATTTCTCTCTTCTCTATGAGAGATATATTAGCATATGAAGAGACGAGCCGCTAATCAAATGCAATTGGCAGTGCATTGACGCCACGAAACACCATGCCAGAAAACCACTCGACGTCCCCGTCTTCCAGGCGTGGATGCGGCAGGCGGCGCAGAAGTGTGCTAAAGGCAATTTCGGCTTCGAGACGGGCAAGTGGCGCGCCCAGGCAGTAATGGATACCGTGACCAAAAGCGAGATGACGATTTTCTGCGCGACGAATGTTGAGCGTATCCGGCTCGGCGAATTGGGCGGGATCGCGGCTGGCAGCTCCCAGCGAGAAGATTACCCCCTGTCCCGCTTTTATCTGCTTCTCGCGAATGCTCAGATCTTCCCTGGCGCGGCGCGTCGTTGCCTGGACAGGACCATCGTAGCGCAACAGCTCCATGATGGCGAGCGAGATCAAACCGGGATCATGCTCGAGCAACGCGTACTGATCGCGATTTTGGAGCAAAGCCACCATCCCATTGCCGATCAGATGGGTGGTCGTGCCATGACCTGCCGCCAGCAACAACACACAATTCCCCAGCAACTCTTCCTCGCTGAGCACATCGCCGCCTTCTTCCGCGTTAATCATGGCCTGGAGCAGGTCATCTTTGGGGGCCGTACGTCGTTGCGCCACGATCTGGCGGAAATAGTCCATAAATGCGCTGACACCCATGAACGCCTCGACTGCCTCTTCCATTGTCAGGCTGGCTCCTTCGAGCAGCGTGCCGAAATGGGAGGTCCAGACGGTGAACTGGTCGCGATCCTCTGCTGGCACGCCCAGCATCTCCGCGATGACGATAGCTGGGAGTGGATAGGCGAATTCCCCTACCAATTCGATGCGCTTGTTGGGTTGAGCGGCGTCGAGCAGTTGAGCGACGATCTGTTGAATGCGCGCGCGCATGGCCTCGACGACGCGTGGCGTAAATGCCCTGGCAATCAGGCTGCGCAGGCGGGTATGATCGGGAGGATCGAGAAACAGCAACTGCCTGGTCAGCGCGCGCATCGGTGGTCCCAGCAGCTCGACCAGGTCCTGCGGCGCCCAGTTGGTGTCTGCCACAAAGCGGACGGCGCTGAGTCGAGCATCGCGCAGCATGGCAACGACATCGGCATAGCTGGTTAACACCCACGAGTGCGCGGCTTCATCCCAGAACACCGGGTCTGTTTCGCGCAAGCGGTGATACAGTGGGTAGGGATTGGCAGTATATGCAGGGAGAAAGACATTGTTCAGGCTGAGCGTGGTATTGCTCTGCTGTTGCATGAAGCATCGCCTCCAATGGTGAATAGAGATCGTCTTGCTTTCTCTCGTTATAGCACAATTGAATTGAAATTGCCTATTGTCCAAAGAATGCCTTCACCAGTAACATTCCCTTTTATCCTCAGCAGTCATAAGCGTGTTGTTGAGAAAGAGTAAATGGTTGAGATTTACCTCTACTTGACCAGATAATACCCTATTCCAGGTTCGGTGAGAATGTGGAGTGGTTTTGATGAATCGATCTCTATTTTGCGTCGCAGTCGCCCAACATAGACGCGCAAATATTCAGCATCTCGACTGTGTTCTGTGCCCCACACGCGCCGCAGCAGTGTCTCGTGTGTAAATATCTTGCCCGGGTGCAAAGCCAACTCTTGCAGCAGGCTGAACTCTGTCGGGGTGAACTTGATGCACTCACCGTCGCGCCAGACCTGTCGCTGCTCAAAATCAATCTCGATATTCCCAAAACGCTGGGTTCCAACCGAGCGAGGAGTATCGGCCCAACTGGCACGCCGCAGTACAGCCTGTACCCGCGCCAACAGTTCCCCTACGCCGAAGGGCTTGGTCAAGTAATCATCCGCTCCCTGGTTCAAAGCGGTTATTATGTCGGCCTCTTCTCCCAGTGCCGTCAGCATAATGATGGGTACTATACTCTTTTGCCTGATGCGACGGCATACCTCCAGTCCATTCATTTGCGGCATCATAATGTCCAGTATCAGCAGGATAAAGGTCGTTTGCTCGAACTCGGCCAGCGCTTCCCATCCATTGGCGGCAAGTTTCACTTTGAACGCGTGCTTTTCCAGGGAGCGCCTCACGAATTCCTGGATATTTGGCTCATCATCGACCACTAAAATATTCTTCACTTGAGGCATCTTTGACCCTCCCTTACAGATACTGCTGTTGTCGCTCCTGGGCGCGTAGCACCGTGGGAGGAAACCACAGGTGAAATACCGCGCCACTCTTGCCATCGCTTCTATGCTCGACCCAGATGCGCCCGCCATGAGCTTCAACAAACCCCCGGCAGATCGCCAGGCCCAAACCTACTCCGCTGCTGCTGCGTTCGTGTCCGCTCTCTAATTGATAAAAGCTGTCAAAGACACGCGCGGCGAGGTGGGGAGGAATGCCTGGCCCGTTATCGGTGATATGCAAGGTAAGTCCTGTTCGTTTTTTCGCCTGCTCACGCTCATCATGCTCATAGGTGGCTGAAATCTCTACGAGGACATCTGGACCACCATACCGTTGCGCGTTCTCTAAGATATTGCGCAGGACGATCTGAATACGTCGCCCATCCACGTAGAGCAGTGGCGTCTCTTCAGGTAAATGGACCTGAACGCGGTAACGTTCATCGGGCGCGCAAGCAAGGACATCCTCGAGCAGCGAACTCAGGTTGTAAGCCCCTGGATTGAGCTTGAGTGTGCCTGCCTCCACCTGCGCCATCTCCAGCAGGTTCGTGACGAGGTCTGCCATACGGTTACTCTCCGCCACGATCTGGCTCAGACCGTACTCCTGCCAGTTCGTATCCACTTCGCCACCGGCTTCTTCTAGAAGACTCGTGGCAAAGCCCTTAATGGCTGTCAACGGGGTACGTAGTTCATGAGAAACAATGGCTAACAAGTTTCTCTTGATGCGCTCTACCTCGTTTTGTTTGGTAATATCTTGCAATATCCTTCCACGCCCGATAAGTATCCCTTTTGCGTCGCGAACATGGAAAAGACGCATGCGTATATCGCGCAGCGCTGCGACGAATTGTCCACGCGTCTTATATGAACCACGTATCTGAAATTCTACGATGTGTGGCCCGCGCCCTTTCGCCACCGGCTCAACTACCTCGTGGTAGCTTTCAGCACAGTCCAACATCGTAAACAGCCTCTCCCGCAGGCTGCGGTCCCGAATGCTACTGCCTGCCAACTCTTGTTGGGGAATGCCAACCTCCCGGCTGAAGATGTGATTGGCGTAGACGATCTGTCCATCTGGTCCTTCCAGTAGCACTCCCTCGTCCATGCTGCGCATGATCGCATCCAGGGTGTAGAACTGCGTTTGAATCGCTTCATCGCTTCTTTGAAAATGGGATTGTATCTGTCTCTCCAAGATAGAGAAAGCTGCAACCAGATTTCCTATCTCGTCCCGCCGACCCCGATCCCTTGCCAGCAAGTCAGTAGGCATCGCCTGTGCAGGCCGGTCTGCTATCAGCGAAACGGCTTTCGCGAGCCTGCCGAGAGGGGAGATGATACGCCGGTGCATCATAAACCAGAAAAAACTTGCTCCCAGGATCAGCAATCCAAGCGCAGCTATCAACCCATGTTGAAAATCCGTGAGCGTGGCAAAGGTGACATCGGTCGGACGCTGCACTACTATGGCCCAACCTTCCTCCGGTATAGGGACGTAGCTGTAGAGCCAATCACGGGTTTGACCGTGTGTGATGAGATTGCCAGCCTTTCCTTGCAGCGCATCATGCGCAGCAAGTATGAGACCAGCATAGTCTTCAGGAAGGTCGAGAAATGCAAAAATCCCTTTGGTCGTCGCTATTGTCTGTCCTTTGTGATCGATAACCCAGAGACCCACCTCACTGCTCGGTGATAATCGCCGGTGTACTGTATTCAGACGAGAGGTAAGTTTATCGAGTGACAGGTCAATGACCATCACGCCGACGATCCGCCCCCTGTCATTCTTAATACGGGCAGCAACAGAGACGACAAAGCTATCTGTAATAGCACTGATGCTGCCTGATGAGATAAAAGGCGCGTCGCTTTTGAGAGCTTCTTGAAAATAATCGCGAGAACGTAAATTTTGACCGATCGTACTTGGACTGAAGGGATAGTTGATGATCATCTTACCAGACGGATCGCAGACAAAATACAGGCTGATATCGGGGTGAGCGTGGGAGGCATTGGCGAAGACAGGCGCGAGTTGCTTCAAGTCCAAATCTCTCGCTGCCTGAGTTGTCGATAACTCGCTAACTATCTCTGTCGCGGCCTGCAAGTTGGCTCCGACTTCCAGCGCGACAGCTTGCGAAAGAGCCAGGTCGGCTTGAAAAGCGTTTTGTGTCAAAGCGCGCTGTTGAAACACGTAGAGTCCTACGCCACCCAGCAGGACAGGAATGACAAAGAGGAGATAGAGGCTGAGCAACTGTAGACTGATCTTCTGCCGTATTAGGTTGTGCATACTACACCTCCTGAGAAGAAAACAACTCCCTTGCTGTGATTAGTATGCATGAAACCTCCCTCCTTGGCAATCCTTTTCTTTTTCCTCTGAACAGATTTACTCAAAAATTGTTATGCATTTAGTTATATTTCGATGGCTATGTTTACGGGTTTTTTACAGCAAGTCACGTATACTTGTGACATATCTTTCTCTTTTTTTTCTTTTTGGAGGGAATAGACATGTCCAAAAACACAACATTTGCTCAAGGAAAAAGGAGCGGTCGGCAAGGGTTCCTGCGGATCGCGACCGGCTACCTGGCGCTCGTGCTCGTACTGACGGCATGCGGCACGACTTCTACTTCCACTCCGAGTGGGGGTCCGGTGACCATGGGTGTCCTATCTTGCTTCACAGGTACCCTGGCCAGCCTGGGACAGGCCATGTTGCAGGGATCGCAGGTGGCGCAGAAAGTGATCAATAACGCGGGGGGCATCCTCGGAAGGCAGCTGAATCTGGCTCACGCCGACACCCAGTGCGACGAAGCTGACTCTGTCCCCGCGCTTCGCCAGCTTCTGGCCACCCAGAACTTAGTTGGTATTATCGGCCCGGAGACCCAGGAGATCAACGCCGACGCTCCCATTATCACGTCGGCCAAAATCCCGGACGCGTTCCAGGGCGGCAGCACCCTCTTCGACCACAACACCAATACCTGGTTGTGGCGAGACAGTCCCTCTGACTCCCAGCTTGGAGTCGCTATGGCGCTCTACGCCGACAAGAAGGGGTACAAAAATGCCGCACTGCTGTTCTACTCGGACATAGCGGCGCAGACTTTCGCTAAGCCGATTACGGCAACATGGCAGAAGATGGGCCACCAGATCGTGTCCAACGTGACTGTAGCCCCGGACCAGACCTCCTACCGCACCGCGGTGCAGCAGATCATCAACACGCACCCGGACGTGATCTTCACGCAGACGGACGCGGCCACGGCTGCCGTCCTTTTCCAGAACTTCAAAGAGTTGAACAACCTTGCCATCCCGTTCGTGGGTACCGACGTCACCGGCGTTGACCAGTATCTGAAGGCCATCACCTACCCCGTCGCCAACGCCCACCTCACCTCGGTCTACGGGACCTCGGTCTCCGGGCAGGCTGCCAACGCGTTCAACCAGGCCTTCGCAGCCCGGTTCGGGAGCAATGCCCAGCCCCTCGCCAACGCCAACTACGCTTACGACGCGGTCATCAGCCTGGCCCTCGCTGTCGACAAAGCTAACTCCACGGCGGGGCCTGCCATCAACACGGCCCTAAGCTCTGTATCCAACACCCCGGGCACCCAGTGCTACACGTATTCAGACTGCCTGAAGCTGCTAAATGCAGGAACAAAGATCAATTACGAGGGCGCCAGTGGCGACCTCAACTACAACCAGTACCACAACGTGTTCGGGCCTTACGGCGCTTTCCAGGCCAACACCAGCGGCCAGGAGCAGCAGGTCATGCTGCTCTCAGCGTCTAACCTGGCAGCCGTCACACCGTGACACCAGACTGGAAGCTACCAGGCCGATCCGACCATCGTCGCAAAGTGCGCGACGATGGCCGGATCGGACTCCGTCCGCCGCCTGAAACTGCGGATGACACATGTCATTCTGAACGTAGTGAAGAATCTAATCAGTCCTGGCATCTCATTGACCGCGCCAACGCGGTTTGCGCTTCTCCAAATAGGCCTGAACTCCTTCAGCGAAATCGGAACTACTGTAGACCCGAGCCACTACATCGTCGAAATCGATAGCCTCTTCTGCAACATTCAAACGCCGCTGTGCCTCCTTCACCGACCAGATAGTGAGAGGAGCAAGCGAACTCATCTGCTGAGCGACCTCTGTTACGTGCGTCATGAGTCGCTCTTCTTCAGTAATCGCCGTCAAAAAACCACAATGCAAAGCGTCGGTCGCTCTGAGTAACCGTCCGGTAAAGAGCATTTCCTTCGTTCTCATTGCGCCCAACGAGTCCACCAGGTGCCGGTAATTTTTGAGAGTGATGCAATTGCCAAGCGTGCGAGCTATCGGCACGCCAAAGCGGGAAGCAGGCGTGGCGTAGCGAAGATCGCAGACAGCGGTAATGATGAGCCGCTCGACAATCGCTTCCATGGTGTGTTCGTAATTGACGCCATCGGCACCCGTAAAGCCTTGAAATTGCTGAATATCCGTCCCAGCCGCAAACGCTTTGCCCTCTCCGTGAATAATAATGGCGTGAATGGCATCATCGGCTGCAACATGCTCAAGGTGCGCTTCCATCTGTTGGTACATAGTCCATGTTAGCGCATTGAGAGCGGCAGGACGAGATAACGTTAATAGCGCAACAGGCCCCCTTTTTTCGAGTAGCACCGCGCCTTCATCTTGCTGGTGAGCCGCGTTTCCGATTGACATTGAAGCGTACCTCCTATTATAGTGGTATTTGATCTGAATATATCTCTTTCAGAGTATACGACAGAGCATGAGGAGCGGTCAGCATGGGTTCCTGCGGATCGCGTCCATAGTAGGGGCGATGCCTTGTGCTCGCCCAGCATGCTGCGGATCGCGTCCGTCCATAGTAGGGGCGATGCCTTGTGCTCGCCCTCGTACCTTGTGCTGCATGCAACTAACGTCAGCCGTCAGTATTTTCCACGTTTCGCAGAAGTAAGGAGAGTAAGTCCATGCCAGCCGCGCTCGAAGGAATCCGTGTTTTAGATTTGACTCAAATCATGGCGGGACCATTTTGCGCCATGTTACTGGCCGATCTGGGAGCCGAGGTCATCAAAATCGAAAATCCGCGCGGTGGAGATGATTCGCGGCGCATGGCTCCGCCTTACTATAACGGAGAATCGGCGGCATTCATGGCCATGAATCGCAATAAGTATGGCATCGCGGTTGATATTCGCGCGCCAGCTGGTAAACAGGCGCTGTGGCGTTTCATTGAATCTGCCGATGTCCTGGTGGAGAATTTCCGCCCCGGAACAATGGCGCGGCTCGGCTTTGGATTCGAGGAGGTGCATGCCAGATATCCCGCGCTGGTGTATTGCTCTATCTCTGGTTTTGGGCAGACGGGACCATATCGAGAGCGCGGAGGGTTCGACCTGGTGGCGCAGGCTATGAGTGGAATGCTATCGATCACCGGCTCGCCGCAAGAACCTGCCAAAGTGGGCGTGCCGGTCAGTGACCTCAACGCGGGACTGTATGCCAGCCATGCAATCCTGGCTGCATTACTCGCGCGCGTGCGTACAGGAGAAGGACAACTCGTCGATACCTCACTCTTCGAAGCGGCGCTGGCATATACCATCTGGGAATCGAACGAGTACTGGGCCACTGGCATGCCTCCGCGGCGTCTGGGGACCGCGCACCGCTTAGCGGCTCCGTACCAGGTATTCGCGACAGCGAATGGCTGGATGGCTATCGGAGCGGCGAACCAGCGCAACTGGGAACTTCTAGCCAGGGCGATGGGTCGTTCTGACTTGCTGCAACATGCGGCTTTTGCCACCAACGCTGACCGTATGGCAAATCTGGCGCAGCTCGTGGAGACGCTTACAGCGACCCTGCAGACGCGCGCCACGGAGGAGTGGTTGCAGGTGTTTGATGAGGCCGGCGTGCCATGCGGGCCAGTATTAACGCTGGACGAGGTCTATCAACATCCACAGGTAAAAGCCCGCGCTATGGATATCGAGGCGCAGCATCCCATTGCTGGTCATACTCATGCCATTGGTTTTCCTGTGAAGTATTCCGGTACACCCGGGCAAATGTATCGTCCAGCTCCAGTATTGGGCCAACATACATTTGCGCTGCTGGAGTCGCTTGGTTATACCCCTGAGCAGTGCCGTCAACTCGAAACAGATGGGATCGTACTTGACGCGCATTTGCAGATAGATTGATGTTGAATTCATACTGTCTCAGGAAAGGCGTCCGACGTAGAGGTCTATCACCTCGTCATCCTCCAGTAGATCGCGTCCCGTTCCTTCCAGCCGGTTCCGGCCCAGGACCAGGACATAGGCCCATTGGGCATGGCGTAGGGTCACGCGTGTGTTCTGCTCGACGACGAGAACTGCCACGTTGGTCGAACGGATCTGCTCGATCCGCTCCCAGATCAGCCCCTGGAAGCGGGGCGACAGACCGGCGCTTGGCTCATCCAGGATCAGAACCGCCGGATCGACCATCAGGCCCCGCGCCAGTGCTAGCATCGTTCGCTGGCCGCCGCTTAGCGTACTGGCCCGCCGGTGCGCCGCCACTCTGAGGTCGGGAAAGAGCGCGAACAATTGCTCGATCCTCTCCCGGACGCCGGACCTGCGGACATAGCCACCCATGTCGAGATTCTCCCGGATGGTCAGGTCAGGAAATACGTTTTCC
>WNGL01026234.1_pt1 | contig 10506 bp, 9 predicted proteins | sample 5400591 | NCBI WGS metagenome assembly WNGL01 (sample SAMN13153377, study PRJNA577476) | soil metagenome | isolation source: 80 cm soil or saprolite under Garry oak tree replicate 1 | place: USA:California | collected 2016-06-15
ATCTGCTCTTCCAGGGTTGGCATCGTCTCCGCGCTGAACGGTATGTGGACATGTGCCCCGTCACCAGCGCGAGGCTGAATGTCAATTCCGCCTGCTTTCAGAAGCTCGTCGGCAAGCTGCTTCAGGGGGTCGTAGATTTCAAGCCCTTTCCATTGGCCGTAGGTGCCATGCATGGCGTGAAGTTCATCGCACAGTTTTGAGAAAAAAGGTTTGAAATATGGCTGTCGTTCCAACGCATCCATTGCCTTCGGGGCGAGCGCCGCGACTTCTCCCTCGATACCGTCACTGTGCCCAAGCATGTAGGCAGCGTAGACCATCACCCGCCTATATATCTCAGACACTTCCTTCGTAACGCCGCTCACATCGGTATGCATACGGTACTGCCGGATCGCCGCATTGGCGCGATCCCTCGCCCGTTCAAGCGCGGCGCAAAACGTGTCCTCAAGCGGACGAAGCGCGGACTCCCTCGCGATAAACGCGCTCAAACGGCACGCCATATACTCGTCCCAACATCCCGATGCAATGCCGAAAAGAATTCCCTCACGAAACGACAGCCGCTGCTTCAGGATGATATCGGGCATTGATGTGGCGCGTACGTCGAGGTCATGGACGTGCCCGCATTCATGCGCCAGCGTATAGATCATCTGCTCGCGTAACGCGGCATTTTGGGGAGTTTCCGCCGCAACGAGGATCTCCAGGTAAGCTGCATTGAGCACCATCACCGACATCGCCTCACCGTCGCGCAGGACGGTCGGCGTCATCGCTATTCCCACCGCGATCTCGTCGTTCGTCGGTTTCAACGGCCCGCTGACAGGCGCGCCCTGATCGACAGCCGCAAGGGCCTCGTTGTAGTTATAGGAGACGACCACCTGTTTCAGCCTTTTCAGGTTGAGGATTTTCCGAAGAGCCATCCGTTAATCGCTTCGCCCACCGATGTTGCGAATTCCTCCGTGGCATACCCGCTCAGGTCGACTCCGATCGGCGGCATCGTAGAAGACCGACGCGCGAATTCGTCCATCGCTTTCGAGTCCACGCCGTTTGAGGGGTCCGGTTGCACTTTTTCGCTATCCGCCATGTCGTTACACTACACCGGCCCGGTCCGCGTGCGCCGCTCACGTCGGTATGGTGGCCTTTTTCTTCGTCGCCCTACGTTTGGGGGGGACAGTTTAATCGCCGCTGGTAGCGGAGCGGCACGATTGTCTGCTGACTGTCGGTTTGCAGCTAGTCCGATCTTGCGGTGGATTTTGTCAGCGGTGTGTCGTAAGTGTGCCAGCCGATGGCCCTGCGTGCCCACTCAAGGTCCTCAACAGATGAAAGGGTACGGCTCATGGCGACCAGTTTTGCGATCTCGATCCTCTGTCACTGATACCAGTGATACCATTTTACGCGGAAATCCAGCTAATAAGGGAAACTGTAGAAACTGTACCCGAAGAACGGATTCGCTTGAAACCCGCTCAAACACAGCGTACTATGACGGAAGTGTAGATTTCACAGTGGCTTGCAGGTAACGGCGATAATAGAATCCCTCCCTCTCCGCCATATCGTCTTACCGCAACCCAGCTAGTTGTATGTTCGTACCCTCTCTGTCTCCAATGTTGTTTTGGGCCAAAATAGAAATACCAAAACGACTCTATTGAACTCATCTCACCAGAAGGACGGATCCCCGAAATGAAAGACACCCTGCAAGGCTATTGTTCGGTTTGCGTTATTGCTGTGCCTCGCGGTTGCGGCATGGGGACAGACTGGAAATGTCATCGTTGTGGACCCGTCGGCTCCGGCGCATGCATTTCCTCATTTTTGGGAGCAAATGTTTGGCTCGGGACGCGCCATTCTGACGCTGCGCGAGAGCTATCGCAATGACTTGAAAGAAGTGAAGCGAATCACTGATGTGCGGTATGTGCGCTTTCATGCCATCTTCCACGACGAAGTTGGCGTGTACGACGAGAACGAGCAAGGACAGCCGACTTACAACTTCTCTTACGTCGATCAAATTTATGACGGCCTTCTGGCCAACGGCGTGAGGCCGTTCATCGAACTCAGTTTCATGCCGAAGAAGTTGGCATCAAAGGAGATTCTGCAAGCCTTCTGGTACAAGCCCAACGTAGCGCCTCCGAGAGACTGGGCAAAATGGGACGATCTGATCGCGCAATTCACCCAGCATCTCGTCGCACGTTACGGGATCGATGAGGTCCGTCAGTGGTATTTCGAAGTCTGGAATGAGCCCAACCTGGATTTCTGGGGCGGTGAGCCGCGGCAACCGACATATTGGGAGCTTTATGACCACACCGTCCAAGCAATTAAGGCGGTGAACCCGCAGCTGCGCGTCGGCGGTCCCGCAACGGCTCAGGCGGCGTGGGCCGACGCCTTCATTCAACACTGCTCTGACAACCACGTTCCCGTCGATTTTGTCTCCACACATGTTTATGGCAATGACAAGGCCCAGGACGTCTTCGGGAACGACGAGAATATCCCGCGCGACAAAATGGTGTGCAGGGCGGTGAAGAAAGTTCACGACCAGATCAAGGCCTCCTCAATGCCCGCTCTGCCTTTGATCTGGAGCGAGTTCAACGCCAGTTATTTCAATGAACCGGCGGTTACCGACTCGGCCTACATGGGCCCTTGGATGGCCGAGACCGTCCGCCAATGCGATGGTCTTGTGGACATGATGTCGTACTGGACTTTTTCCGACGTTTTCGAAGAGCAAGGAGTAGTGAAAACGCCCTTTTACGGAGGCTTTGGATTGATTGCTGCGGAGGGAATACCGAAGCCGGCATTCAATGCCTTCAAACTGCTGCACGAGCTGGGCGAGGAACGCATCGAACTCGATTCCGATTCCGCTTTGCTGACCCGAAGAAAGGACCGGGCGTTGGTACTTGCCGTATGGAACTACGCGCCGACTGAGCAAGCAGGCCCAGCCAGGACTGTGACTTTGCGGTTCAAAGGAACTCGGTTGAAGCACTCTCGTGTTTCATTACTCGATCCTGCTCATGGTGACGTCCATGCCGCTTACGAGAAGATGGGCTCACCGCGATATCCTACGCCGTCACAGGTCCGGCAACTGAGAGCAGCCGCCGAACTGCCTGTGCCCGAAATCCACAACTTGAAAAACGGCGAGTTGACATTAACCCTTCCTGCTTACGGGCTGGCGCTGATCCAGCTGAAATAAAAGCAGATCCAAACTACTTCTATCCCAAAATGCAGCTTTCGCTGTATGTCTATCCCAGAGACGTCGTTGGCATCCTAATAACGTCGTTAGATCTAAAAGCGGCAGCGTCCTCGGGGGGAGCAATGTCTACAAATGGTGTTATGCAATCCACCGCGTCTATGCCTGTGCCGGCGCACGAGCATGCCACATGCCTGCACGATGTGCAGTTGTACTCTGACGACGCGTACCTTCTGGATTCGCTCACCACTTTCGTCGGGCGCGAAATCACCAAGGGAACTCGGCGATCGTAATTGCGACGAAGGAACATCGCGACGGCCTGGCTGAGCGTCTGGCGCGGCAGCATCCCGATCTGTGTCTCGCAGTGGAACAAGGCCGCTACATCGCTTTAGATGCCGCTGACACCCTCTCAAAATTCATGGTGAATGGCACGCCCGACCCGATTCTGTTTTCTGAACTTATCGGGGCCACTGTTTCCCGAGCCGCTGCCGCCGTACGCGGCGAGCATTCCCGAGTGGCTGCCTATGGGGAAATGGTCTCGTTACTGTGGGCCGAAGGCGAGTACGAAGCGGTGGTTCGCCTGGAACAACTTTGAAATGATTTAGGCAAGACTCATTCGTTTGCTCTTCGTTGCGGCTATCCCTTGAAAGGGTTCGATCGGAAAGATCATAGCGATCTGTTCCTGAAAATCTGCACCGAACATTCAGCCGTGATTCCTGATGAAAGCTTTACAAAATTGGCTGATGAGAAGGAGCGCCTTCGGACTGTGGCGAGCTTGCAGCAAAGGGAGCAGGCGCTCGCAACGGAGGTCGCAGAGTTCCGGACGACGTCCGCTCAGACAGTTGAAGTTCAGAACAGGAATGTAGAACTCATCGAGGAGGTCAAGAAGCGGGAAACTGCCGAAGACGAGCTGAGAAGGTTTACCCGGCGACTGCTCGCTTCCCGGGATACGGAACAGCGACGCGTAGCCCGCGAACTACACGAAAATGCAGCTCAGTTGCTGGCGGCGCTCGCAATGAGCCTGAGTGTTTTGCACGAAGAAAAGGACGCACTCAGCCCCCGAGGCGCAGATGCCGTTCTGCGCAGTACCTCGTTAACCCAAAATGTGCGGCGGGAAGTACGCAAACTTTCGCATGTGCTGCATCCACCGACGCTCGATGAAATGGGGCTCGCAGCGGCTCTCCGCTGGTACGTGGAACAGTTCGCCGAATCCAGCGGAATAAAAGCCGCGCTAGACGTACCCAAGACCGTAGGCCGCCTTCCGCGGAATCTCGAGATCGCCGCTTTTAGAATTGTTGAAGAATCTCTGAAAAACGCCTGCGCCATTCGGGAAGTTCAAGCGTCGCGGTTCGCATGACCCGATCCAGAGGCGAGCTGCTGCTTGAAGTCCAGGACGAGGGAATCGGAATGCCTTCCCAACGAGACACCTCCGGGCTTGGTATCGTCGGAATGCGGGAACGGCCACGGAACTAGGGGGGAGCCTCACCATCAACTCTAGTGGCCGCGGTACATTGATATACGCGCGGTTTCCCCTAACGCAAACGAACCGTTAGAACGGCGGGTCCGCGTTACGCCCCTGGCTTCTGATTCACGATTTCGTGACCAGCTAAGCTAAGCTAGATCAGATTTCGGTCCGCGGTTCTTTATGGCGGACCAGATACCAGCAGGGAGTGTGGCCGCCGTGCGGGAACACGGAGTGCACACAAATCTGTGCAGTGGGCGGATCGAACAGAAACTCCGTCTTGCCGTCCTTGTGTTGCACCGCGTAGTAGTGCCGAACCGCTACGGACCCATACGGAATCCTGTTACTGGCGCTGCGATAGCGGAACAAAGCATAGTCGCCGGCATACACGAGAACTAGCGCCGTCGCGCCCGATGCGACGGTTATCTTCAGAAATCGCTTCAAAGCACGCTGTAGATTCAATCTCGACCTTTCCCGACCGGGCGGAGCTTGGTTCCCTAAGCGTCGTAAGCAGATTAGCCCATCTCGTTGACAATTCCCCCTTCCGACAGGCAAACTACCGCATTCGCTGGGAAAGGGATCCTGGCGAAGCCCTGTTGCCATCCCGGTAACCGACGGCATGCACGGGTCCAACAATTCTTCCCTCGCTCTCATACGCCATGGCCGAGCAACGGGTCTCTTACACGCTCGATTCCACCTTGGAGACGGTGGACAGTGCGGAGGAGAAGGCCACCAACATCGCCACCGAGCTCGGCTTCGGCGAAGACGAAGTAATGCAGATCTCCATGGCGGTACGCGAAGGAACGGTCAACGCCGTTCTGCATGGTAACGCTTACGATCCGCACAAGAAGGTCACGCTGGCGTTTGAGCGAAAGTCTGAGGAGCTGGTCATCACAATTCGCGACCAGGGAAAGGGGCTGGATCTGAGCAAGATTCCAAACCCGTTGGCTCCAGAAAACCTGCTCAAGACTTCCGGACGCGGAATTTTTCTTATGCGCTCGTTCATGGACGTGGTGGAAATTCGCCCGTCCAAAACCGGCACCGAACTTAAACTGATCAAGCACGTCCACGGACCATCCGCGGGCGGCAAGGAGGCTTCCCAGTGAGCATGAAGATTAGTAGTCGTCAGGTCGATGGAGTCACGATTATGGACTGTAGCGGCCGTATCACTCTCGGAGAGGGCAGCGTGATGTTGCGCGACGGCGTCCGCGAGCTGCTCGCCAAAGGACAGAAGAAGATTGTACTGAACCTCGCTGACGTCAACTACATTGACAGCTCCGGCATCGGAGAACTAGTTAGCGCCTTTACCACGGCGAAGAACCAAGGCGGCGAACTGAAGCTGCTCAACTTGACCAAGAAAGTTCACGATCTGCTGCAGATCACCAAGCTTTACACCGTCTTCGATGTGAAAGAGGACGAGGCAGCGGCCGTAAAAGCGTTCAAGTAAGAACATCGAATCATTGATTGTCCAGCGGCAAATTGCGCGGCTATCCGTCGTCACTATCCTGAATGCGCGGGCCAGCTCGCGTCTGGCCCGTTTTGGTCTACGCTTTCATCTCCGCTCAGCGTCTTCCGAGGTTTCAATGTGGGAGTTCCGCGACAAACATCCGCAATATCACAGACCGTTGTTCTTAGCATTCGTAGAATTGTTTCATCCCGAACCTGCGGGTGTTCCCGATGCCAAACTGGGTTTTTCAACTGCGCCACCCTAGAGATGCCGCGCGAGGTCGCATTTTGTCGTCACGCTCGGCCTGGCATCTCGACTCGCCATCTACATTTTTTGCTTCTGCCACTCTTACACCTTTCCCTTCCTCAATTCCTCCAGTGGATACTTCGTCCCTCGCCACACGATGCCGTCGTTCCACAGCGTCAAAAACATAGACCGCAGCAGCGTATAGACAAACAGTACGGTGCTGATCGGGTGCAAAAAAAAATAATACGAGGGTACCGCGGAACGCCACGACATTCCCAGATAAATCAGGAAAATTGAGAGTAGCGCTACGGCATACGGCAGTCGTGCCCAGCCGTGCGTCAGCCACACTCCGAAGAAGGGCATGAGATTGAGGAAGGCCAGGCCAAACGCCGAGATTAAAGTCCGCCACCACTGAAACGAAAGCACGGCAAAAAAGTTCTTCGTGAGATTGTTGACCACTCCCATCGCCCCTCGTGCCCACCGAATCGAAATCAAATCCTCACCAAAAACGTTTCGCTGAGCGAAGCCGGCATTCTTCACCACCTTGCCCAACTTCATATCGTCGAGCACTTCCATACGCAGAGCTTCATAAGTGCCCACGGCTTCATACACCTCTCGCCGAATCAGATTGAACGCTCCTACGCCCATGTGGTCTCGAGTCTTCGGGTCCGCAACCTTCCAAGGCCGATGACCGAACACAAACATGGTCTGAAAGAAGGCAATGGTCATGTACTCTCCAGCACGCTTCATGATCATGCGCGGAAATAAGACAACGTGATCGGCACGCTCCGCCTCGGCGTAAGCCAACGCGCGCCGCAACGTGTCGGGCTTGAAGTAAACATCGGCGTCCGTGAAGAGCAGCCAGTCGCCGGTCGCAATTTCACCGGCACCCCACATGGCATGCGTCTTGCCCATCCAACCGGCTGGCAATTCTGTGACGTGGATGACTCTCAGCTTGTTCCGCGCTTCCGAACGAGCCGCGGTCCTGTCCATGATCGCCCCGGTGCCATCCGTGGAGCGGTCGTTGACCGCGATGACTTCGTAGTTGGAATACTCGAGCGCCAAAAGCTCAGTCAGCGTCTCGCCAATATGCTCTTCTTCGTTGCGGGCGGGGACAATGATGCTGACCCGGGGCTCACCACTGGGAGTTACAGGTTTGCGATCCCATTCCGGCCGTGCAATGTCCGCAACTTGCGGCATTCCGAACGCGGCATCGACGATCCTGGAGAACCAGACCACCGCCAAAATCGTGCCTGAAATCCAGAGAAAATAAGCCATCCGGCCTAGGTGGTCCTCACTTAAGGAGAGGACGCGCCAATACTTACGGGCGGCGCGTACTTCATCCCATAGAACAGTATGGCAGAGGAAAGTGTGATGGCGGCGACGGGGGCAATAAATGCGGTCTGCATTGAATACTTGTCTGACATGTAGCCAATAAGGGGGGCGGAGGGCACGTCGCCCAGCAGGTGAAAAATGAAGATGTTTGCCGCCAGCGCGGCAGCGCGGACGTGAGGTCCAACCGAATTGATAATAGCGGCATTGTGCGAAACACATGGCAGGAATTCCTAACGCCAAACTGACCGCCGACAGTAAGTAGTGTGCCGATCGAGTACGCCTCAGCAGCCGATCGGAGATCCAGCCACCCAGCAGTGACGCAACCAGTCCGTTAATGAGCGTGCTCATTCCGAAGACAAGGCCCGCCTTGCCCAGGCTGTAACCGTGGACCCTGTGCAGGAACGTGGGCATCCAGACCTGCAGACCACCTAATGCAAATGTCATCATTGCCATGCCGAAGGTCGCGGTCAGGAAAGCGGGATTGTGGACCAAGCCTTTTAGGGTATCTCGCTCGGGCACCCTGTGTTCGGCGCCATCGAACTGGCCGAGCGGGGGTTCAGGCACAAACCATAACAAGAATGCCAGTAACACTCCCGGAATGGCGCTAACATAGAAGGGCGCTCGCCATCCGTAAAGCGGACCCATATACCCACCCAAGAGGTATCCCAAGGCGGTGCCTACCGGAATTGCCAGATAGAACACGCCCATCACCCGGCCACGCTTGTCCTCTGGAAACATGTCCGCGACAAATGTCGGCGACAGAATGACGAAGCTCGCTTCGCCGATACCGACCAGAGTGTGCCGAATTAGCAGCTCATCAAAATTCTTGGTGATGGCAGTCATTAACGTTGCGACACTCCAAACCAACGCGCCTGCAATGATCACAGTCTTGCGGGAGAAGCGGACTGAAAGGGGACCCATGAAGGGCGCCGCGCACATGTAAAAAATAAAGAATACAGCGGTTAGAAGGCCGAAGGCCGCGTCGCTGCGGGGGAACTCCGCCTTGACAAGATCCTGCACTCCAAAGAGCACAGAGCGATCAATGTAGTTAAGCAGATTCAGCGCTGTCAGTAGGGCGAGCGCCGTGCGGGGATAGAGCTTGGTCTCGGTCACAGGTCGAGCGAATATAACACGGCGGGCAAGTTCGACTGCAGAAGTAAGAAGTCAGATTGCAGAAGTGAAATCGAGAGTCAGAAACAGTATGAGAGAGTTTTACTTCTGCAATCTGACTTCTTACTTCTGACTTCTCTTCGGCCGCGGCCATCGCGCAATCACCACGGTAGAGATTCCTCCACGCGGACGAAAGTCGCCCTTCACTTCCGCCCACGCTGGCTTGCTCCAGCGAACTACATCCTCAAGCACGCGGTTGACGATATTCTCCTGAAAAATCCCCAGGTTGCGGTAGCAATACAAGTACTCCTTTAGCGATTTGAGTTCCAGGCAGAGCTTGTCCGGCATATAGCGGAGGGTAATGACACCGAAATCTGGCAGCCCAGTCTTAGGGCACACGGACGTGAATTCAGGATTATCAATCACAATCTCGTAACCCGGAAACTGGTTGGGCCAAGTCTCGATCTCCGGGAACTTCGCATCGAGCCCGGCTTCAGCATGCTCAGACGTGTAGCGAGGCTGCTTGTCCATGGGGTTATTGTAGCGGGTGAACATAAACAGCGGGGCGCAGAGACTCCAGAGAGCGGCTGAAGTTCCTTCGACTCCCATACCCATGCGTCCTGGGACTAGATCCAGCATCTAACATGGCATAGGGATCGGCGTTTGTATTCATATGAGACCAGCCGCAATGGTAAATTGATGCTTACAGTTATTCCTGCCGCATCCTGAAAAGAAACCAGGTTGGCTACTACCACGAATAATTCGAAAGCGGCTTCACGCGCGCGTTGGGTCTGGCTGCTGCTGGGCGTAGCAGTAATCGCGTTGATCGTTTTCGTTTCTCGCCGCGGACCGGTGCCCGTGCGCGCGACCACGGTTGAACGAGGACCCATCCGCAGCCTCGTTTCTACCAATGGCAAAATCGAGCCGGTGCAGAATTTCGAAGCCCACGCCCCGATTGCCACCACCGTCAAGCGCCTGCTTGTAAAGGAGGGTGACCACGTCCGCAAAGGGCAACTGCTGTTGCAACTCGATGACGCCGACATTCGTAGTCAGGCAGCGAAGGCCCAGTCGCTGATACGAGCCGCGCAGGCTGACCAAAGTGCTCTTAACACCGGAGGTACGCATGAAGAAGTACTCACGATTGAGGTACAGCTCGTAAAAGCCCGCGCGGCCCGCGACACTGCCCAGCGCAATCTGGAATCGTTCCGCCGCTTGCAGCAACAGGGCGCGGCCTCCTCTGGCGAGGTCAAACAGTCCGAAGACAGCCTGCAGCGAGCTCAAGCGGACGTCACCTTGCTGGAGCAGAAGCAGAAAGACCGTTACTCGCAGCCCGAAGTCGCCAAAGTGCAGGCACAGGGCGCCGAAGCGGAGGCCAGCTACCAAGCCGCCGAAGACGCACTCGCCAAATCCAATCTGCGCGCGCCCTTTGATGGCATCGTCTATTCCCTTCCCCTAAAGCAGGGCGCGTTTGTGCAGGCAGGAGATTTACTTCTGCAGGAAGCTGATCTTTTGCATGTGCTGGTGCGCGCCTTCGTCGACGAGCCCGACATAGGCCGCCTCGCATCCGGACAGAGAGTCGAAGTCACCTGGGACGCAGTCCCCGGACGCATCTGGAATGGCGCAGTGAGCGCGGTCCCTTCCACCGTAAAACTCCATGGCACGCGCAACGTGGGTGAAGCTACGTGCGTCGTGGATAATCGCGACTTCAAGCTTCTGCCCAACATAAACGTAAATGTGACAACC
>WNGL01012876.1_pt1 | contig 10505 bp, 9 predicted proteins | sample 5400591 | NCBI WGS metagenome assembly WNGL01 (sample SAMN13153377, study PRJNA577476) | soil metagenome | isolation source: 80 cm soil or saprolite under Garry oak tree replicate 1 | place: USA:California | collected 2016-06-15
ACGAAGACCGTTATCGGCTGCGCGTCGGGGACTACCGAGTCATCTACGAGGTCATCGACGGGCAGCTCATCATCCTGGTCGTGGGGGTAGGGCATCGCCGGGAGATCTACCGGGCGATGCCCTGACAAGGCGTCCGATCAAGTCGGAGCGTCTCACCGGCTGCGCTCCGGCCGCCTGGTCGGCCTTCTCCGCCCCGCTGACAGTCGCCTCCCAGCCCTTCAACCCGCGCTCGAAGAAGCCGCTCTCGCCAAGCACACCACCCAAGCACTATGATCTCGGTCGCCTGAAATGAATGTCACGATCCAGTAACGGGCTTGCCCGCCCCGTTCGGGCCCAGGAACCCGAACACCTCACCGGGGGCGACGCTGAACGACACATCCTCCACAGCGGCCCGTCCGCCGAAAACCTTGCCCAGGTGGCTGCTTTGCGCTCCCGCCCCTGCAGCACCGTCAACGTGCTCGTGCCAGCACTGGTCGCTGAGACAGGCATGTTCCCTGGCGGCCCGGATCAGTTGCCCGAGCGGGGTGCCTGCCGGCCGGGCTGGGCCGCCCGGCCGAGGTCGCGACCCGCAATTGCCGGCCCTTTGTGCCGGACGCGACGCGCTACGCAGGATGTCTCGAAGCCTTTATCTGACGACGCCCATGTGGTGGAGTACGTTGCGGGTGAGCGCCTGGATCCCGGGGTCCACCGCGAGCGCCCCCGCGTAGTTGGTCGAACCCGCGTTGAAGACCCGCCCGCCAGACGGCCGCTCCCAGTAGATCAGGTCAGCGCCATACCCGGGGTCAGCCCCCCAGTGCGCCACGAACCGCGGCCCGTGATCGGCGTGGGCGAGCACCGTTAGGCCCTCGGGATTCAGAGCGGGCATGCCCTGTGCTTCCGGCAGTCCGTCCATCTCGTAGCCGCTGACGGCCGGGCCGTCGTGGGACCGCGTCCCGATGAGGTTGCCGCTCTCGAGCGGGACAAGCTCTGGATCCCGCATCAGGAAGTGGCCGGGCGCGCACACGGTGAACGGAGCGAACGCCGTCTCGTCCCCGCTATCGATCCAGCCCAGCGTCTCCAGGCCCAGGAGTTCGCTCGGCGCCTGACCGAGGTAGGACCACTTGCCCCCGGGAAGACCGTCCGTGTGCCACCGTTCACCCCATTCGTCAGGCGGCAGCCACGCGACGCCGGTGCCTTCGCCGGGGTGAGTCGTCTTGCGCGTTTCGATCAGCTTGATCTCCGGGTCGTAGCTGACCCGCCAGAACGCGGTGTTGCCGCTCAAGCACAGGACGCTGCCGCCACCGCGAAGATACGCGTCGACCCCGTCACGCATCCGCTGGGTCCAGTATTCGTTGTGCCCCACGATCATCAGCGCCGAGAAGCGCTCCAGCAGCTCAGGATCGGCGTCCAGGTCGGCGTCCGTGATGCATTCGTAGACATAGCCCTCGTGTGCCAGCCAGGCTTCCGCCTGCCGTTCCGGCCGGACCAGGTGCTGGTGCATCGTCGCATCGCGCAGGTGGGTGCGGTGGAGGTACGGCATGGCTCGCGGCAACGGCATCCGCATGCCCAGGTTGAAGTACGGCTTGCCGCCCGCGTTGCGGGTATACGCCGACGACATCAGGCCGGGAATGCTGACGCCGTCGGTCGAGCGGCGCGCATACGCCGTCCAGGTGAACGTCGCGTACAGCAACGCGACCGAACTCCTGCGGCGGGGCACGGGGCGCACCACGACGAACGGAATCTCCAGTGGGTCGGCCTCCGCGCCAGCGAGCGTGACGCTAACGTAGTAAGTTCCGCTCGCAGCGTTTCCGGGCACCCTGAGCTCGGCCGCCGGCGGCCAGCCGCAGTCGATCAGGTCGTCAGAGGCGAACCGGATCGAGCCTCCGCGCGTCGGATCCGAGTCCGGATCGTACCCAGGCCGGCCGATCGCCTGCGAAGCCGAAGGGCCGGGGATACTGAGCGCGGGAGTGTTCACGAGCGCACAGTCGCGACTGTGCCCGCTGACGTCGACCGCCCGTGAACCCGACCTCTCACGCAATGGCCAGTGGGCAAGGAGCGACGCGCGGGCCACTGGCATGGCGGGGGACATCGCGCGGTCTTCCGTCAGCGCCACGACCTCGTGACGGCTCAGCCGGCGGGAGAACAGCGCCACGTCGCTGACGTCACCGTCGAGGAAGTGGTCCGCCAGGCCGCTCTCGGTGGCCGCGCCGATACGAACCCGGCCCGGCGCAGGTCGCGGCGCCCCGGTACCGGCGTCTGCCGCGACGCCTTCGGCGGCCTTGTCGCCGTCGACCCACAACTGGACCTGGGTGCCGTCCAAGGTGAACACAATGTGGACCCACTCCCCGAGCCGGTTGAGCAGCGACGAGTTGGCGAAGCACCACCAGATGCGGTCATGGTGCCCGCCGTCGCCCGCGTAGCAGCCTGGGTGCCCGTCCGCGTCGATGCCGAGGGCCCAGTTGCAGCGGCCCGGGTAGTCCATGTCGCTGACGATGGACGTCCAGCTCGAGGTCTCGACCGTCGCCGGGAGACGCCAGACGCGAACCCATGCGGAGACCGTGTTCGGGCGGCCGATGCTGGCGTCGTCTACCCAGGCGTACGAGCCTGGGTAGACGTCCTGCCGGCTGGCAGTCGGAGATTCCAGCCGGGCCAGCCACTCGGCCTCCGCGCGGTCCGCCTGGTCGTCGGGTTCCGGTCGCAGCAGCGCGGAACGGCCCAGTCGCGCGACGGCTATCTCGTGTGCCGCCGGCGCGGTGAGATGCACCCTGAGCGTCTCGCCGGGCTTGACGCCGACCGGATCGACGTAACCCATCAGGCCGCCGACCCGGACGGGCCGGTGCGCGGGTTTGCGGCTACCCGGTGCCGCCGGCGGCCGCAACTCCCAGGCCTCGGCTGGAACCGGCCGGCTTGGTACGTCTGTCGGCATTGCTCTCAGCTTTCCGAACGACCATTCGAGTGGACCCGACAGGCAGGGCGAGGACTCCGGTGAGTATAGCGGCGGAGATCGGGCTTGTTCCGAAGTGAGGGGGTTCGCGCGGCGTCCTCAGCGCACCAGGGACCTGGACGTCACGCTGGCCGGGACGCAGCGTGTACTGCCTCAGCTCGACGATCGGGCACCGTAGACCGTTCATTGGTCCGCCTCCGCTTTGTCAGGACAACTCTTGTTACAGCAATCGCCGCGCTGGCAGGTCGGCATGGTCGTCGCCTACCGCGCCTGCATGCTCTGGCGCAATACGTCGGCGACCGAAGTCGCCCTCAGCTCGAGCCGTATGACATGTTCGATCTCGCCGTAGACGTGACCCAGCGCGGGCTGGATGCCCCTGCCGACCGGGCACTCCAGATTTGGCTCTGTGTGATGCATGCCGAATAGCGGCTGCTGCCCGACGGCGTCGCTCCTCCAGATGTAACAGAATCTGTTGCTACTAGCGACAGGGCCCTTTGTCAACGGCCGCTCAGTGCGCCCGGCATCGTCCCGGTTGACCAGGTGCTGCTGAGTTGGCTGAGACGCCCAACTGCCGCGCTTCGGCTGGTTTGATAGGCGCCATGGCAATGCCACAGATTGGCCTGACCGTGCCGCCCCAGCTGCCACCAGCGGACATCCCGGCGTACGCGCACCGGGCCGAAACGGCCGGTTTCGACGAGCTCTGGCTGGCCGAGGACTGTTTCTTTGCAGGCGGCATCGCCGCCGTGTCGGCCGCGCTTTCCGGTACCGAGCGGTTGGTCGTCGGCCTCGGCATCATGCCGGCGGTGGCCCGCAATGCCGCCTTCATCGCGATGGAAGTCGCCGCGCTGGCCGAGCTCTATGCGGGCCGGGTGACGATCGGTCTCGGGCACGGCATGGCCGACTGGATGCGCCAGATCGGCGCCTACCCGCGGTCGCCGCTGACCGCGCTGAGCGAGCATATCCAGGCGGTACGGGCATTGCTGGCCGGTCAGACGGTGTCGATGGCCGGCGAGTACGTCCGGCTCGACGGCGTCCGGCTCGACCATCCGCCTGCCGTTGTTCCCCCGGTGCTGGCGGGCGTGCGGGGACCGCGCTCGCTGGAGTTGTCCGGGCGGGTCGCCGACGGCACGATCCTCGCCTGGCCGCTCACCGGCGCGTACGTCGCCCAGGCCCGGGCCGCGATCGAGAAAGGTCGGCTCGCCGCCGGCCGCACCGAACGACATCTGCTGGTCGGCGGGACGCCGATCAGCGTCGATCCCGACCCGGACAGAGCACGCGACGCCATGCGCACCGCCGTCGCCGCCGAACTCGCCGGGCCCACCGGGCACATCCACGTCGAACCGCTGGGCATTGTTGACGAGGTGGCCCGGTTGCGCGCCGACGCCGGCTCGTTGGAACGGTTCGCCGCGGAGCTACCCGACCGGTGGATCGACCAGCTCGTCGTCGCCGGCCCGGTCGCGCAGTGCGTCGACCGGATCGCCGCGCTCGCCGACGACGGCATCGACCACCTCCTGCTCAGCTTTCCCTCGGCGCTGACCGCCGACCAGCAGGACGCGATCGGTCGCGAGCTCATCGCGACGCTGGGCCGTTAGGACTTCAGCCGCTCATCGCCGCCGCCAGCGCCACCCGCCGGTACCCGATCACCCTGTCGCTGACCTCTACCAGGTGCAGGTCAAGCGCCGGTCCGGTCGCCGGGTCCATGTGCAAGTGGCGGGCCGCTGGCCATGGTTCAAAATCCGTCAGCTGACCGATGTCTCTCACTGCAACTTGCAGCACTATTTCTCGTGCAACCGGCACTGAGCAGTTCAGGATGCTGCTCGTACCTTTCCCGGAAGCAGCCGCGCAGAGTGACCAGCGCTCTCCCGGACCAGCACGAACCGGCCGCTATGGAATTCGGCGAACGCGACGGTGCCGAACCGCCCGGCCGAGTTGCACCTGTGCCGCGTCCGGCTGACCGCGGGACCGGCCGCGGCGGCCGAAGCCAGCCGCCAGGTCCGGGCGGTCACCTGCGCCTGAGATGTCCCTGTCGACCCTGAGGAAGGGAAGAACGGCGATGGTACGTAGGTTCACGCGGGCAGTCCGGGCCGCGGAGATACTCGGCGCCGTTGCGGCCGTGGCAGTCTTGACGATCTTGTTCCTGCCAAGGCTGGCCGGCAGCGGGGACGCTGCCTCGCACGCCGTCGAGCAGCCGGACCTGAATGTCGCGGTGGTGCCCGCCGCCGATTCCGCCGGTTTCTTCGTTGCTCTCCACGAGGGCCTGTTCGCGGCGCGCGGCCTGCGCGTCAAGTTCATCCCGGCTGTCAGTTCCCAGACGGTCATCAACGCCCAGGCGCTTGACGAGCCGCGCGACCGGATCGACATCTCCTGCGGCAACTACGTCAGCTACATCCAGGCGCAGCAATTCTACGACCAGGGTAAGCGGCCTTCCTCGGCTAGCGGTGCCATGGTCGCCGCCAACCTGGACATCTTTGCCGAAGGCTCGGTGATGGAACCGGGAGCCCAGGGCCTGTACGTGATGCCAAGCTCGCGCGTCCGGACGCTGGCCGACCTGGAAGGCAAGATCATCGGCGTCAACGCGCCGGGGAACATCCTCTACCTGCTGGCCGCCTCCGCGCTGGCCGATCACGGGCTGAAGGTGTCCGGAGCGCGTTTCGCGTACTATCCGCTGCCCAAGATGGCCGCGATGCTCAAGGCCGGGAAGATCGCGGCGGCGGTGCTGCCTGAGCCGTTCGCCAGCCAGGCTGAGCTGTCGATGGGCGTCACGCTGCTCGCCGACCTGGATCAGGGCGCGACCGCCGCGTTCCCGGTACAGGGCTGTGCTGTCACCAGGCAGTGGGCTGCGCTGCACCCGGGTGCGCTCGCGGCGTTCCGTGCCGCGTTCGAGCAGGGCCAGCAGATCGCGGACACGAACCGGTCCGCCGTGGAACAGGCCATGGAGGCGCTCCCATCGCCGCTCGGCCTGACCAAGGTGCAGGCCGCGGTCATGGCGCTCGATTCCTATCCGCTCGGAGAGGTCGACGTGACCCGGCTGCAGCGCGTGGCTAACGTCATGCGCCAGTTCTTGAGCTTCCCGCCGTTCAGCGTCCGCCAGATGGCCGGCGGCTGACCGTCCAAGCGGCGGCCGCTTATGCGAGCACCCTGGCCCTGTGATGACGCTGAAGACGTGATTCCGCTGGATCGGTGGTCCGGGCGGTCGTGCTGCCCGTGGCGAGGACCAGACGGTCGAAGCGAACCTGCGCCCCGTCGCGCAGCCTCACCACCCTGGCTTCGAAGTCCACCCCGGTCACCACTCCCTGCCGGAACCGGATGTTGCGGGAGCGCCGGCACACCTTGCGCAGCGGGTAGGCAATGTCGGCGGGGTTCAGCAGCGCGCTGGCCACCTGATGCAGCAGTGAAGTGAACAGGTGGTAGTTGTCCCGGTCGATCAGCAAGACCTCGACCGGCGCACCGTCGAGCGCGCGAGCGCACGCCAGCCCTCCGAACCCGCCGCCGACGATCACCACCCGCAGCCGCGATGCCGTTTCTGGATCCGGGTCGCGTTTCATCGCCGCCTTTCCTTTCTCCTGGCAGTTCCGGCTCGCCGGAGGTGCATGTCCGGCGCCGGATCGGGCAGATCCTGGTCACCTCCATCAGGTGCTCGCCCTGCATCGTCGCGCTTGGCGACGTTCTCAGCATGCGGGCCTAACGGCACCGGATACATCCGCCATCTGGCCGGCTCCTCGCCGACCCGGCTTTTACGACCAGGCCGGGTCCGGGACGGCCATCACAACGTTTCGCCTCCGTCGAGCGCAATGACCTGGCCGGTCAGGAACGGCAGCTGGTCTCCGGCGAGCATCACGACCAGCCGGCCGAGCTCCTCGGGATCGCCGGTACGGCGCATCGGAATACGCTTGGCCAGCCAGGCGGTGCCGGCCTCGGTGTCGTGCAGCTGCGCGGACATGCGCGTCGCGAACTGGCCCGCGGCGATGGCGTTTACGCTCACACCGTAGCGGGCCCACTCGAAGGCAAGGGATCGCGTCAGCTGCGCGAGGGCCGCCTTCGCCGTGTCGTAGGCGCTGGTGAACGGAACGGCGCGCCCGATCGAGGTCGACACGATGTTGACCACGCGACCGTACCGGCGGGCCAGCATGTCCGGCGCGAAAGCCTGCAGGACATGGAAGGCTCCATCGAGGTGCACCGCGTGGGACGATCGCCAGTCGTCGTAGGTCAACGGCGGCGGCAGGGAGCGCGGCCCGTCGCCCGCGGGGAGCGCGACGAAGGGCTTGGCGACGAGGTTCCCGGCGTTGTTGACGACGATGTCGATCTGGCCAGTCAGCTCGAGCGCGGTGCGGTGGAGACGGTCGACCTGGCCGCGATCGGAGATGTCGGCCTCGACGGTCGCCGCTCGCCCTCCGGACGCACGTACGAGGGCGGCGGTACCGGCGAGTTCCGCGCCGGTACGGGACGTGAGCACGACGCAGGCTCCGGCGTCGGCCAGGGCGCAGGCGATGGCCCGGCCGAGCCCGCGTCCGGCCCCGGTGACCAGGGCGGTGCGTCCGCTCAAGCCGGCGCCGGTGGCATGAGCGCGCTCCTGTGGAGTAATCATTTTAAAAGAAACTATATCGAGTGCTCTTCCCGATCAGCTCACCCGTTGGAGGCGCCGCATGACGAAGCCGCTTGCCGTCGAAGAGCACACCGCCGGTGTCGTACTTGTCCGGCTCGACCGGCCCGAACGGCTCAACGCCTTGTCGGCCGCCCTGATGGACGAGCTCACCGCGACCTGGGCGGACCTGGCGCAACGCGAGGACCTGCGTTGCGTCGTCCTGACCGGCAACGGCCGGGCGTTCTGTGCCGGGGCGGATACCGGCCTGCTCGCCTCGGACCGCGCCCCCCGCGGAGCCGGCCTGGACGGTGAGCTCAGCTTCGTGCCGGGTCGTGTCCTCGAGGTGCCGGTGGTGGTCGCGGTCAACGGCGTCTGCGCGGGCGGTGGCCTGCATTTCGTCGCCGACGCGGACATAGTGATCGCCGCGACGTCGGCGAGCTTCGTCGACCCCCACGTGTCGGTCGGGCAGGTGAGCGGCATCGAGCCGGCCTCCCTGGCGTTGCGCCTTCCGCTCGGCGTCGTCCTGCGGATGGCGTTGCTGGGCTCCCGCGAGCGGCTGTCCGCGCAGCGAGCCTTCGACCTGGGGCTCGTCACCGAACTGACCAGCGAAGACGAACTCGTTGACCGGGCGCTCGCGATCGCGGCCGACATCGCGTCAGCGTCCCCGGCCGCGGTGCGCGCCACCCGCCGGTCGGTGCGCCGGCTGGCCGAACAGGTCGCGGAACCGGCCATGCGCGATGGATGGGACGCCGTCCAGCGGCACTGGGCGCATCCAGACTCCGCGGAAGGCCCGCGCGCGTTCGCCGAGAAACGCGCCCCGGCATGGCGGCCGGCCGGCCGCGGCCGCTGACGCTCTCCCGCCGGCCCGCTCCCAGCCAGCACCGTGCGGAGAGCTGACTGAATGCTTGACCAGGCGAAGGGGCATCTGTAGCCTGTCGATACAGCAAATGTATAAATGTTTTGCTAACTAGTCTGATCGAGGGGGTGCGGGTGACGACGACCTCCTGGCGCGCGCGATGACGAGGGAGGACACCTCCGTGGATATGGAACAGGGTGCCGAGCTCACGGAGTTCAGGGAAGAGGCCCGGACGTGGCTCCAGGAGAGCGTGCCGAGGCAGGCTCGTCCCCGCACGTCAGGTCCCGAGCTGCGCGCGTTCGACGAGCACTGGCAGCGGCTGCAGTACGACGGCGGCTGGGCCGGCATCGCCTGGGACCGGGCCTACGGCGGCCGCGGGCTGTCGCTGCTGCAGCAGATCATCTGGTACGAGGAGCTAGTGCGGGCCGGCGCTCCCGGTGCGGGCGTGTTCGGCGTCGCCTTCGCGCACGCCGGGCCGACGCTCATCGCCCGCGGCAGCGAGCGGCAGCAGCAGTACTACCTGCCGCGGATACTGCGCGGTGAGACACCGTGGAGCCAGGGTTTCTCCGAGCCGGAGGCCGGCTCGGACCTGGCCGCGCTGCGCTGCCGGGGCGTCGTCGACGGCGACGACCTGGTCGTCACCGGCGCCAAGATCTGGACCACCTACGCCGAGCACTCTGACTACGGTGAGCTGCTCGTGCGCACCGACCCGGCCGCGGGCCGGCACGGCGGCATGACCTGGGTGATCATGGACATGCACCTGCCGGGCATCGATATACGGCCGATCATGAGTATGGACGGGTGGCCGCATAACTGCGAGGTCTTCTACGACGACGTTCGGGTGCCGCTGGCCAACGTCGTCGGCGGCGTGGGCGACGGCTGGGCCGTCGCGATGTCCACCCTGGCCGCCGAGCGAGGTCCGGGTTTCCTCGACGTGCGCCTGGCGCGGGTGGTGTTCGTCGACGAGCTCGTCCAGCACGCGCGGGACACCGGGAAACTGGCCGACGAGGCGGTCTACGCGGAGCTCGCCGAGCTGCGGGCCGCGGCGGCGGCCCTCCGGTCGATGGCCTACTACCAGGTCTCGGCCACGGTTCCCGGGCAGGTGCCCGGCCCGGAGACGACGGCGGTGCGTACGTTCTTCAGCCGATCGCGGGCGGGACGATCGACATCCAGCGCAATATCATCGGCGAGCGCGTGCTCGGGCTGCCGCGATGAACCTGCTGCCGTCCCCGGACCAGGAGGCGATGGCCGCCGCGGTGCGTACGTTCCTGGCCGCGGAGCTGCCGCTGGCCCGGGTGCGGGCGCTGGCCGGCCCCGACGCGATTGGCGAGGACACCTGGCGCCGGTGCGCCGGGCTCGGCTGGCTCGCGCTGGGGCTGAGCGAGCGGTGCGGCGGGCTCGGCGCCGGCCTGGCCGAGGAGGTCATGGTCTTCCGTGAGCTCGGCCGCTTCCTGACCCCCGGGCCGTTTCTGTCCTCGTCGATCGGAGCGCGGGTCGCCGCCCAGGCCGGGCATCCCGGCCTGGCGGCCGATATCGCCGGCGGCGCGCGCCGGGTCGGCATGGCCGTCGGTGACCGGGTGCTCGACGCCCGGGCCGGGGAACTCCTGCTCCGTCTCGACGCAGAGGCGGCCGTGCTCGCCGAGATCGGGGACGCGGAACCGCTCGCCGCGCTCGATCCGGCGACCCGGCTGGTGCGGGTGCACCGGTCGACGGTGATCGGGCGGGCCGAGGACCCGCTGCTGCTGGCGCGGGGCAGGGTCCTGGCGGCCGCCATGCTGCTCGGCATCACCGAGGCCGTGCGCGACATGTCGGCGGCATACGCCCGGACCCGGGTCCAGTTCGGCCGTCCGATAGGCGCCTTCCAGGCCGTCAAGCACCGGTGCGCGGACATGGCTGTCGCCGCGTACGCGACCGTGGGCCAGCTGCACCAGGCCGCGCTCTACGTCGAGGGCGCGCACCCCGACGCCGCGTTCCACGCGGCCGCCGCGTACGTGCTCGCGGCCAGGGGCGCGTCGCGCAGCGCCGCCGACAACATCCAGAACCACGGCGGAATCGGCTTCACCTGGGAGCATGACGCCCACCTGTACGTCAGGCGGGTGGTCGTCCTGAAGAACCTCTTCGGTCCGCTCCGGGCTTCGTACCCG
>WNGL01015365.1_pt1 | contig 10505 bp, 8 predicted proteins | sample 5400591 | NCBI WGS metagenome assembly WNGL01 (sample SAMN13153377, study PRJNA577476) | soil metagenome | isolation source: 80 cm soil or saprolite under Garry oak tree replicate 1 | place: USA:California | collected 2016-06-15
GATCGGGATTCTGGAGGCTTTTCACCACCTTGTTGGCTTTGATCTCTTTGGTCTGCGAGAAATGCAATTCGGCAGACTTGGGGCGAAGAATGAGCCTGGGACTCTGCTGCTCCCACGCTCGATCCTGTCTTCTGTGCTCAAAGTAGTGACTGTATTTGACAGGGTAATTGGCCCAGATCCATTGCTCTCCAGTGTAGACCTTCAAGCGCACAAAACTCTGCTGCAAGTCCGTTCCCGACAATTCCAGCGAGAAGGTTCCTTCGTACAACGTCGGATGATTATGTGAGCCAGGCACTCCTGGCTTGCCCTTCTTCTTGCCGCTCTGTTGCCAATTGGACCGATTCGAGAGATAGGACTTGACCTTGCCAATGGCATCCTTGATGACTGATCTGCGGTACACAAACGGGAAATCGGGGAACGCCTGGCTGAAGTTCCACTCCGGCAAAGGATGAGGATGCTGGGAGGTGACCACGGTTTGGAACTCAGCCCAGGTGAGCAACTTGTCGGCTGAGATCTGCCTCTGCCGCATCTGTTGATGCGGTTCGGAGAAGTAGGGAACCTGCTCCGTCACTTTTTCGGCATGCGCCAGAAAGAAGGCCACGTAGAAGGCGCGAGCGGCATCGAGCACCCAGACGGTGGCTTCCAGGTACGCTCGTTTTCCCGTATTGGCTCCCCCTTGCGTGCGGTTGCTCAAATCAAGCGGGAGTTTGGTGGTGCGGGTGGCCTGACCCATGCTCCTCTCACCTTCCTGGAAAGGAACCTGAGAACGCTTGTTCAATTTCTTGCGACAAGAATAGCACAGTTGTCCCGGTTTGTCAAACCTTTTGGAAGGTCGTCCGAAAAGAGCGATCAATCTCTGTTCATGAGCACTTGACTCCCTTTATCAGTCTCTCTGTATAGCTCGGTCGAGCGTATAGGGTGTAGCCTCCAGGAAATGATCCCACGCGCTCGTCTGCCAATCGTCAACAGCGCCGGGGGGTCTGATCCACTGCGGTAGTGGCAGGAGTAAGCGTTTGGAGAGGCCATCGACGAAGGGTTCATACATTGCACGTAGCTCGGCGAGTCGCTTTTCAGCAGCGATGCCATCGCTCAACATGATGCCTGACTCGCTCAGTATGTTTTGGAGCTGCGTAAAGTCCGTGGATGAGAGTCGATCCCCGTCTCTCGGAGTGGGAGTGGCACCAAACACTTGAGCCAGGTCTACAGCCGCATGACGTGCGAGCGCGAACGTAAATTTGGCGGGCTTTTTCGGGAAACCCTCTATACCAACCAGGATGAGGGCGCACACATCGAGGATAGTAGTGAGCGCGGCAAGCCAGGACTGGCGCTCATGCTGGGAACGGTAGAAGGCCAGAACAGGATAGGAGAGGTGACTCTCCAGCAGATCCGCGCACCATCGCTCCCAATCACGCAGCAATTCCATCAATTCATCGGGATTCTTGTTGAGATAGTGACGCTGCAGCATTGCTGTGGCGGTTGGTGGAGAGCCAGCTCGTGCGTCAAGCCGGGCAATGTTGCCCTCGCGTCTCGAAAATGCCTGGTAGATAATCGGGACGTAGCCGATAATCAGCGCCAGGAAGGCAAACCCCACCCCTGACTCAACAACGGTGAGCAGCCGACCAGGGCCTGAGAGGGGAGTGACATCACCGATGCCAAGGGTAATAAAGGTGGTACCACTAAAATAGAGGTAGGTGCCAAGCCCTCCATCGTTGCCCGGTGCAATCACCTTTAAACTCAGCCCCCATAGCAGCAGCCCGAAGCCGATTATGAAACCTAGTGCCCAGATGGCGAGCAGCAGGAGGACCGAGAGCGGTCCGTAAAAGCCGAGATAGGACTCGCGCCGGTTGCCAGGGCGCATCCTGCGTGCCGGGAACGACCATAGCACCCAGCTGAAGGTATAGAAGAGCGGTGCCAGGCGAAATTTGCGTGATACTCTACGCGGTAGTACGATCGTTTCGAAGCCATCAAAGGCCATGATAAAGATCAGAATAATGCCGAGAATGGCGACAATAATTCTCATGAATGCTCCTTTTTCGTGAGTGTGTTTTTCAATTCCTTGCAGTGCATTATATCGTACAATATTCTCTGTTACTGATATAGGCAAGACCGTATTCATTCATCAGTGAGGCTTAGATGCAGCAAGATCGTGATGTGATTGATAGCCTGCGTGCGGACCTGGCAGAGTTGACAGCATTACATGCTCCTTCTGGTGCCGAACAGCCAGTGATCGCACGGCTCCGTGATCTCTTCGCTCCACTGGTTGACAGAGTAGCGGTGGATCACATGGGCAACCTCACGGCTATGCGTGAGGGCCCGCAAGACACGCCACACATTGTGGTCTCGGCACATGCAGACGAGATCGGGGCTATGGTGGCAAGTATAGAGCCGGATGGATTCTTGCGGCTGTTGCCACTTGGTGGAGTTCAGCCTCGCCTGTTGGAGGGAAGAGCAGTATGGGTTGGTGGACGACCCGGCGTGATCGGGGCACGCTCCGGTCACCTTACTCCTAAATCGGAGCACGGCCAGGGCATATCCATGACCGATCTGTACGTTGACCTGGGGGTTGATGATGCGGCGGCAGTGGAGGCACTGGGCGTACGTATCGGTGATCCGGTAGTGGTCATCTCCGAATTACGCGACCTGGCAGGTACGCGAGTGGCTGGCAAAGGTATCGACAACCGCGCCAGTTGTGTTGTGTTACTGCATCTTCTACGCCGCCTGCACCGGCAGGCCCTCCCTTCTCGCCTTACAGCCCTGGTGACGGTGCAGGAAGAAGTTGGCCTGCGTGGAGCAACGGCAGCCTTCACACGTCTTCAGCCGGACCTGGCGATCGTGGTTGACACGTTCCCGGCGGCAGGGACGCCAGATACACGTGGCATGGCCTACGCAGCTCGCATCGGGGGTGGTGTGCTCATCACTCCAGCCTCCAGTTCAGCAGCATTCGGGTTCCTTTTACCACGTGCTGTCCAGAGAGTGATGATTGAAGCTGCCCAGCGCGCCGGTGTGCCGTACCAACTTGCAGTCACGAGTGGTGGTGTCACTGATGCGACAGCAGCACACCTGGCTGCTGGCGGCATCGCCACCCTCGAAGTGAAGATTCCACGTCGCTACTCGCACTCGCCTGTGGAGGTGCTTGACCTGCGCGACCTGGCTGCGGCTCTATCTTTAGTGGAGGAACTTGTGCTGCACCCGCCGACCGCGGAGGAACTCTCTTTCCTGGGCGATTTATGAAGGAGTCTATATGGTGGAGCGACGTTACTGGGATGAAGACATTGAAACGATGCCGCCAGCAGCACTACGCCAGCTGGAGAACGAATACCTGCGAACTCAGCTTGACTATGTGTGGGCACATTCTGCTTTCTACCAGGCCAGGTTCGCTGAGGCTGGCGTGAAGCGCGAAGCCATTCGCGGTTTAAATGATCTGCCACTTCTGCCCTTTACTGAGAAGCACGAGTGCCTGCGCAGCCAGCAGGAGCATCCTCCATTTGGCAACTATCTGGCGACCAGCCAGGAGCAGGTGATGCGGGTGCACAAAACCTCCGGCACAACGGGCCGTGCGCTCTATGTTGCCCTCACCCGGCGTGACCGCACCCTGATGAATGAATGTGCTGCTCGCTCCTTCTGGGCTGCTGGACTGCGCCCCGACGATACGGTGGTTCATTGCCTCAATTATTGCCTCTGGATGGGTGGTTACTCAGACCATGAGAACCTGGAGACCACAGTGGTGCCCTTCGGAGTAGGACAAACGGCCCTCTTGATCCAGACTATCCGCGAACTTCAGGTCAACGCCATTAGTGCCACTCCTTCGTATATGCTCCCCCTGGCCGAAGCTGCCATGGCCCAGGGACTGAACCCTCGCGATCTGGGTCTGCGTAAGGGCTTCTTTGGGGGCGAGCCGGGGATGAGCGAACAGGGCGTGCGGGCACGCATTGAAGAGACCTGGGGAATGCGTGCAATGGATGCGAATTTCGGCATGGCTGATATCCTGAGCATTATGGGGTCGGAATGCGAGCAACGCCAGGGGCTGCACTTCAAGGCACAAGGGGCTGTGGCTGTCGAGTTGATCGAACCAGGAAGTGGTACTCCCCTCCCACTCACCGATGGTGCCGAAGGCGAGTTAGTGTACACCCATCTCCTCAAGGAGGCGCAACCCCTGGTACGCTATCGTGCCCGCGATGTACTGCGTATCCTGGGAACTGGACCGTGCGCCTGTGGGCGGACGAGCTTTCGTTTCCGTGTCCTGGGTCGCAGCGATGATATGCTTCATGTACGCGGCGTCAATGTCTTTCCTACTGCGGTGGGCAATATTCTGGCACGTCTCTCGGACCAGCTTTCTGGCGAGTTCCAGCTTATCGTCGATCATCCTCCACCGCACCAATACCTGCGAGTGCGTGTGGAACTGGCGCAGCATCTAACACTCGACCAGGTAGGAGATTTACCACAGCAGATCATACGGGCACTCCGCGAGCAACTCAACTTCCGTGCCGAGCCAGAGCTGGTTCCCTACGGCACACTCCCGCGCACAGAGCAAAAAGCCCGTCGTGTCATAAAGATCTATGAGCAGGCTGGAAGTAGGGGCCCGATTTATCGCGCCCTTACTGGCCCCTCTCAGCAAGCAGAGAAGGAACCGTTATGAGCAGCGAACCTCTTGTCCTCTATACCGTTGCCAATAAGATTGCCCGTGTGGTGATGAATCGGCCAGGCGCAATGAATGCTATGAGCCGGGGAATGATTAGGGCGCTTCGTCAGAATCTGGAGCGTGCTCAGGGCGACCCAAATGTGTCGATCATTGTCCTTTCAGGTGCAGGGGGCAACTTCTGTGCAGGAGATGACCTGAAGGAAGCTGAACAACAAACGACTGAAGACTTCCTGGCCCTGATCCTGGACCTGCAACGGCTCACTCGCTTGCTGTTAGGTGAGAAGCCGATCATCGCAGCAATTGATGGCTATGCTGTAGGTGGAGGCTTCGAGTTGGCTCTGGCCTGCGATTTTCGTGTCGCCAGCACAAGGGTACGTATGGGCTGTGTAGAAGCGCGTGTAGGCATGGTCATCACAGGCGGCACGTCTGTGCTGCTTCCACACCTGGTCGGGCAAGGGGTAGCGCGGGAGATCATCCTGATGGCTGACATTTTTGATGCGGCTACTGCCCAGCGTCTTGGATTGCTCCACCGATTAGTCGAGCCGGACCTGCTGGATGCCGAGGTACAGGCGCTGGCCGACAAGCTGCTGAGCCGTGCGCCACTCTCACTGCGTGAGAGCAAGCAGCTACTTAATCGTCCGCTAGAGGCCGAATTGGAGCGTGCCTTCCAGAACGAGATCGAAGCGATTATGCGCTGTTTTGGGACTGCTGATGCTCATGAGGCTGCTGTTGCTTTCCGCGAAAAGCGACCACCCGTCTTTCAGGGGAAGTGATTTCTTATCAAGGAGCTAACAGAACCATGCACCACAAAGGTGAGGGACATACATGAGTGAGCACATTGATTATGAGAACATCTTTACCCCCCAGGGCATGCTGGGTCACGTCTCGAAACATCCCAACCTGGATTTCCTCATGAATATTTTCAATATCCCCAGAGTGTATAGCGTTTCGGGGTTTGGGACGTGGAACGTCGGGCAGCATACGGTGGCCGTTGCTTTCTTAGTCCTCTATTGGTCTGCATTTAATTCCTACCCGCAAGAAAAGCGAGACCGGCTCGTCACCCTGGCGTTGGTGCATGATGTGCATGAGGCGGTGATTGGAGATATTCTACCATTTTTCAAAACTGTTGCCGTGCGCGAGGCCATTGATGCCATCCAGAGCGACATCCTGAGCGCTTTTTCGATTGAAGAAGATCAGGCGCTTCGTGATGAGTTGAAGTTGCTGGATATGATGAGTTTTCTCTACGAAATCAGCCAATCTTCACCGAAGGGGATAGATCCTTCGAAAAGGAAATTGATCAAGCAGATGTATGCCCGGCAGAAAGCGGAAATTCTAGGGTACGCAGAGAAGGCGAAACTCGATCAGAAAAAGGTGGGAGACTTTCTCAAGTCTATGAAGCTCTAAACGGGAATGGATAGGTTCCTACGGAAATCGAGGATCAGGGCCCTGGCAGCTTGACGTTCATCCTTGAAGTATGCCTCACTATAAGCTAAAAGGATGGATACCTGCTCGTTGCCTATTGTATCAGGCAAATACAATTTTCAAGGAGAAGGAAAGGGTAATATATGGAGTATCATGCATTGGGCCGAACTGGCTGGAACATCTCAGTCATCGGTTTTGGAGCCTGGGGCATTGGGGGAGATGCCTGGAGAACCACCGATGATAACACATCGATAGCAACCCTTCACCGGGCCATCGACCTGGGTGTCAACTTCATCGACACGGCTGATGTCTATGGTGATGGTCACTCTGAACAACTGATCGCCCAGGTGCGCAAGGCTCGGAGCGAGCAACTCATCATTGCGACCAAGGCGGGGCGGCGGCTCAACCCTCACCTTGCAAGTGGCTACAACCGCCAGAACCTGAACAGCTTTGTCGAGCGGAGCCTGCGGAATCTGCAGGCCGAGACGCTCGACCTCCTCCAGCTCCACTGTCCACCATCTGAGGTTTATGATATGCCAGAGGTCTTTGGTGTCCTCGATGACCTGGTGCAGCAGGGCAAGGTTCACTTCTATGGTGTGAGTGTAGAGCGGGTGGACGAAGCCCTCAAAGCGATTACCTATCCCAACGTCCAGAGTGTCCAGATCATCTTCAACATGTTCCGCTTCAAACCAGCAGAACAGTTCTTTGCTGCTGCCCATGAGCGGCAAGTCGGTATCCTGGCCCGTGTTCCGCTGGCGAGTGGATTGCTGACCGGCAAATTTCGCCCTGAAACGCAGTTTGCCTCTAACGATCACCGTAACTTCAACCGCCACGGCGAAGCTTTTGACCAGGGGGAAACTTTCTCAGGAGTCGATTACGAGACGGGTTTGCGAGCCGTTGAGGAACTGCGTCCACTTGTCCCGCAGGGCGTGACCATGGCACAGTTTGCGCTGCGCTGGATATTGATGTTTCCTCAGGTGACCAGCACCATCCCTGGAGCCAGGAACCCGCAGCAGGCAGAGGACAACGTGCACGCAGCACTGCTTCCCCCGCTCAGCGATGAAATAATGCGGCGTGTGCAGGAAGTCTACGACGCATACATCCGTCCTCAGGTTCATCATCGCTGGTAACAATGCTGCGGCAGAACAGCTGTATCGCTAGAATGGAGAGGTAATCCGATATGCAGATAGGAGTCACATTCCCCCAGACCGAAATTGGCGCAGACCCCGTAATTATCCGTGATTACGCACAAACGGTAGAAGGTTTGGGCTATAGCCACATCCTCGCGTTTGACCATGTCCTGGGAGTGGATCCTACACACCGACCGGGCTGGCAAGGATATACCTACCGAGACATGTTCCATGAACCGTTCGTTCTCTTCGGTTACCTTGCGGCGTTGACGCACCTGGAGCTGGTCACGGGTGTCATTATTCTCCCTCAACGGCAGACTGCACTCGTTGCCAAGCAGGCGGCGGAGGTAGATGTACTCACTGGTGGGAAGCTGCGCCTGGGTGTAGGAGTGGGCTGGAATCCGGTGGAGTACGAGGCCCTGGGCATGGATTTCCATACACGAGGGCGCATGATCGAGGAGCAGATAGAGGTGATGCGTCTGCTGTGGAGTCAGGAGATCGTCAGCTACAAAGGTCAGTTCCATACCATCACTGAGGCGGGACTCAATCCTCTCCCTGTGCGCCGCTCTATCCCTGTATGGTTGGGTGGAAGAGCGGATGTGCTATTGCGACGTGTTGCACGCATCGGAGATGGCTGGTTGCCGCAGGGGCGACCTGGTGAGCAGATGCGCGAAGCCGTCGAGCGCTTGCGTGGCTACATCAAGGAAGCGGGTCGGGATCCCCAGACGGTAGGTATCGAGGCGCGTATGAACGCAAGAGACGGTGACCTCGATGAGTGGGTTCGCCAGACCGAGGGATGGCGAGAACTGGGCGCGACGCATATCTCCATTAACACCATGGGTGCGGGGTTCACGTCACCTGACCGTCACCTCGAGGCTATCCGCCGCTACAAGGAAGCCGTTACTGGCTAACCTTTGCTGCTGACGTTGACTTCAAAGATACATCAATTCCTGGACAGTGGAGTTGGATAGCGACACACTCACCCATATGGAGGTAGCTACACATGGATCTCATCATTCGACATGCACGTCTTAAAGGCCGGGAGGGAACCTGGGATGTTGGCATCACAGGCGACCGAATTGTGGCTCTGGCTGAACAACTTGCCGAAGCGGCCACAACCGAAGTGGATGCTGGCGGAAACGCTGTGATGCCGACCTACGTCAACGGACACATCCACCTCGACAAGTGTTACCTTCAGGAAAAAATGCGTCCCAACAAGGACTACACCTTCGGTGAGTGCCTCGAACTGACCTGGGAGCACAAGGCTCGTTACACTGTGGAAGACATCCTGGAAAGAGCAGGTCGGGCTATTGAGGAAGGTATCCTGAATGGAACAACCGTCTTTCGCGCATTTGCAGATGTGGACAGCGTCGGCAAACTGCGGGGACTCGAGGGCCTGCTGGCTCTACGCGAACGGTGGCGCAGCGTGGTCTACTGCTTTGAACTGGCGAAGCGCTACGACAAGGATATTCACATGCTGGTCGATGACACCGATAATCCTCTGAGCCGCTCCCTGGAGTACCTGGCTGTCAAGACCATGCGGGAGGGATACCAGGGCCGCGTTTCGGCCAGCCATTGTGGTGCTCTAGCTGCCTATAACGAAATCCACGCTCACAAAGTGATGGACTTGCTCAAACAGGCTAACGTCAGCATCAGCAGCAACCCTCACATCAGCCTGGTCGTCCAGGGGCGCTACGACCAGGAACCAATTCGTCGAGGGATCACACGTGTCAAGCAACTCTGGCAGCACGGCGTCAATGTCTTTTCCTCTCAAGATGACGTTGCCGATCCATTCTACCCCTTCGGACGCAATGATCAGCAGGAAGTCGTCTCCTACATCTGCCACACTGCACATATGGCTGCCCCCAGCGAGGTCGAGGCTGCCTTCGATTTCGTCACGTACAATGCTGCTCGTGCCTTGCGCCTGCAAAACTATGGCTTGGAGCCTGGCTGTAAGGCGGATTTGAACGTACTTGCGGCTGCCACGCCTCGGGAAGTGTTACGCCTCCAGCGGCCACCCAGGTTGGTGGTGAGGGATGGCAAGCTACTGGCGCGCAATCAAGTGCAGAGGGAGTTTATGGGGCGTTGAGTGGATTTTTGCTACTTCGACCGGAGATGCCTCCTCGTTGAGGAGGCATGCCTCAAGCATACAGGATGCGTCAAGGGGAAGCAGTGATGCAGTGATACATCTCGGATAGCTCCTTGCAAAGGGGGAGGGTTTGTGCTACTTTTTAAGTATACTGACACCTGAATAGCACTTCAATTTGAAGGCATTCCATCCTCGTAGCTGTAGCGTACACTAATTGGCATGGAGGAACAGCCATGAAAGTCTATTCTGACGCGTTTTTATCATCTCTACTCTCCGTACCTTCGAGACATAGGTTCTCTCGAAGCGTTTTGTCTGTGTTGACCCTGTTCGTGCTGATGCTGCCTTTCGTGCTGACAGCCTGTGGCGGTGGTGGCGGCGGTGGTGGTGGTGGCAATCCCAGTGGCTCGACACTACTGTTTGGCGCCCCGATCTCATTGACGGGAGCGACCTCAACAGAAGGCCATCTGACGCTTGAGGGTTATCAGCTTTGGGTCAAAGAGGTAAATGCTCATGGAGGCATTAAGGTCGGAGGTACTACGTACCAGGTGAAGCTCAAGTACTATGATGATGGCAGCTCTCCTACAAAGAGCGCTCAGCTCACCCAGCAGTTAGTCACGTCTGACAAGGTGAACTTCCTGCTTGGCCCATACGGTACTGCTGCCACACTGCAAGACGAAGCCATCGCTGAGCAGTACAAGATCCCAATGGTGGAAGCGAATGGTGCAGCCAAAGCCATCTTCTCGAAAGGGTTTCACTACATCTTTGGTGTGCTCAGTCCGGCTTCCGAGTATGCTAAAGTGATGCTAGAGGCGGCGCTTGCACTACACAATCCCCCAAAGACCGTTGCGATCATCTCTGCCTCCGATGCGTTCTCGAAAGAGGTTGCTGTTGCTGCTAAAGCATACGCCACGAGCCACAATCTCACCGTCGTCTATTATCAACAGTATCCTGCCAACTCGACAGACCTGACAAGTGTGTTGACCGCCCTCAAAGGTTCCGGGCCAGGTGGGTTAATCCCCGATATGCTGCTTGGCTCCGGCCACGAGAATGAAGCAGTCACCACGATGAAAGAGTGCAAGCAACTGCATATCAATCTGAAACTCTACGCCTTTACTGTTGGTCCTGCTATCCCAGACTTCATTTCCGCGCTCGGTCCCACTGCCAACTATGTGCTGGGGAGTTCGCAGTGGACACCGCAGGAGAAGTACAATGGCATTGATGTCTT
>WNGL01010795.1_pt1 | contig 10503 bp, 12 predicted proteins | sample 5400591 | NCBI WGS metagenome assembly WNGL01 (sample SAMN13153377, study PRJNA577476) | soil metagenome | isolation source: 80 cm soil or saprolite under Garry oak tree replicate 1 | place: USA:California | collected 2016-06-15
CCGGACCAAGCCCGACCAGGCCGACGCCAACGCCGAACTCGTCCGCGCCGTCTACGCCGAACTGCACCGCACCCGGCCCGACGGCTTCCGGTACACCACCCTCAGGCTGGACGACCAGGTGACCTTCGTCCACATCACCAAGTCCGAACACGACCCCAGCCCGATCCTCGAGGTCAAGGCGTTCGGCGAGTTCCAGGCCGGCATCAGGGACCGCTGCGACGAGCCCCCGGTCGCGCAGGCCTTCACCGAGGTGGGTTCCTACCGCTTCCTCACCGGGTAGCGGGACGGACCGTCTCGGCGACGATCTCCTCCCACGGCGCGGGCGTCAGGCCGAAGGCGGCCTGAGCGGCCGAGGAGTCCATGACGAAGTCGTCGCGGAACTGGTACTCGGTCTCGCGCAGCTCCCGAAGCAGCGGCGAGAAGAGTCCCATTCCGCGCAGGACGACCGGGGGGATCTCGCCGACACGGACCTGACCGACCCCGGCGGCCCGGGCGAAGTCGTCGATGACCTGACGCTGGCTGAGCGGCTCGTTCGACGGCACGTGCCAGGCACGTCCCCAGGCCCTGGGGTCGGTCCCCGCCGTGACCAGCATCCGGGCCACGTCGTCAGTGAACGACCAGGTGTGCGGCCGGTCCGCGCGGCCGAGCACCGAGACGTTCTTTTCCTGCCTAACGTGCCGGACGATCCGCTCGCCCATCGCACTCTGCGCACCGGGCCCGACGAAGTCGGCGGCGCGGACCTCGGCCACCCGGACCCGCCCGGCCTGGTGCGCGGCCAGCGCATCCTGCCAGACGCGGGCGCGGACCCGGCCCTTGCGACCCGTCGCGGCCAGCGGCGTCGCCTCGGTGATCGGGTGTGCCTCGTCGTAGCCGCCGGGGACACGAGGACCGTAGCCGTACAGGTTGGACAGCGTGACCAGTACCGCGCCGCTGCGTTCTGCGGCGGCGAGCACGCTGGCGGCGATCGGCGGCCAGTCGGCGGGCCAGCGGTGATAGGGCGGGTTGACGCAGTTGTAGATGACTGCGGCGCCCTCGGCCAGCCGGGCCATCGCCCCGGCGTCGGCCGCATCTGCCGCCACACCCGCGGGTCCGGAACCCCGGCGGCTGATCACGGCGACCCGGTCCCCGCGCTCGGCGAGCATCCCGGCCACCCGGCTGCCGATCACGCCCGCCCCGACGACCAGCGACGACTCACCCATCGGAACCTCCTCGCAACTACTGCTCTCATTGGTGAGCAGTGCTCTCGGTTTCATGGTACGCGCCCAGCGGCACAATGCAAGAGCGACGCTCGCGTTTGTTGTCACCGATCTCGTTTCTGTGCGATCATCGGCGGATGACCGATTCGGCACCGCGCACCGCCCGGGAGCGGGCCCGGGCGGAGATCACGGCGGAGATCCTGGACGCAGCCCGCGGCTACCTGGCCACCGACGGCGCCCCGGCGCTGAGCCTGCGCGCCATCGCCCGGGACCTCGGCATGGCCTCGTCGGCCCTGTACCGCTACTTTCCCAGCCGCGACCAGCTGCTGACCAGGCTGATCATCGATGCCTACGACTCGCTCGGGGCGGCCGCCGAGGCCCGCGAGGCAGCCGTCGACCGGAACGATCTGGCCGGCCGCTTCGCCGCGACCTGCACCGCGGTCCGGGATTGGTCGCTGGCCCACCCGAACGAGTACGCGCTGATCTACGGCTCGCCGGTGCCCGGCTACGTCGCCCCCGCCGACACCGTGCGGCCCGCCAGCCGGGTCACCACGCTGCTGCTCCGGATCATCGTCGAGGCGGCCGCCGCGGGCCGGATCCCGGACGCGGACATCAGGGACGCGGAGGCCCAGCCGGTGGCGGCCGCCGTCGCCCCGATCCGCTCCTACCTGCCCCCCGGTATCCCCGCCCCGCTGGTCCAGCGCGCACTCATGGTGTGGACGAACCTGTTCGGCGTCATCTCGTTCGAGCTCTTCGGCCAGCTGCACAACGTGGTCGCCGAACCCCCCGCCGACCGCGACGCCTTCTTCGCCGAATCCATCCGCCGCTGGCTCGCCTTCACCGCCATCACCTAACGCCCCACCCGCCCCGCCCCCGGCCATCCATACTGCATGATGGCCGCAGATCGCCATGCAGAGATCGCCGCCTCGGTGGCCGCCCTGCAGGACCTTGGCCCCGGCTATGACCAGGCACTGGCCGAGGGTCTCGTGGAACGCATCGGCGCGGAGATCGACAAGCGGATCGCGGCTGAGATTGACAACCGGGTCACGGCAGAGGTGGACAGCCGCATCCTGACCCAGCTGGACCGGTACGCGGGGTGCAGGCACCAGCGCCGCCGGGCCAGACGTATCAGCCGGACCGAACGGCGCATGATCCGGGCCGAGCGGGCCGACCGCTCCGGCCTGCAGTCCATCATGCTCATGGCCCTGGTCTGGATCATCGTCGGGATCATCAATGTGGCCTACGCCACCCGCAAGCACCCGCAGCAGTAGCAGGCCGTCCGTTATCATCGCCTCTCGTGGAACATGGCTCCCCGAGGCCCGCGCTGGTCGCACTGATCGACCGTTTCCAGCCGGAGGGTACCGCCGAGGAGGCCGATATCCAGCGGGTACGGGCTCTCCTGGAGGTCGCCGCGGACCCGTACCGGCGTGATCTTCCGCTACACGTCACCGCGTCGGCGCTGATCGTGCACCCGCCCACCGGCCGGGTCCTGCTCCGCTGGCACCAGCGTCAGCAGGCCTGGCTGCAGGTGGGCGGCCACGGCGACCCGGGGGAGACCGACCCGCTCGCCATCGTCGCCCGGGAGGCCGAGGAGGAGACCGGCCTGGCCGACCTGGTGCCGTGGCCGGACGCCGAGATCAAGCAGGTGGTCATCGTCGATGTCCCGCCAGGCAAGGGAGAACCCGCCCACCAGCACGCCGACGTCCGGTTCTTCATGGCCACCGGCACCCCCGACGCGATCCGCGCCGAAAACGCCCAGGCCCAGCTGCGCTGGCTGACCCTGCCCGCCGCCCGCGACACCACCTCCGAGCCCAACCTCAGGCAGGCCATGGACCGCATCGAGCCGTTCCTGAAGCCACGGGCCACTTAGGCACCAGGCACTCCGGCTCTTACTGCCGAACAGTCACAGATTTATCATCGGGGCCATGACAGGTATCCGGCTCGCAGACCGCATGGCCAGGCTCGGCACCGAATCCGCCTTCGAGGTGCTCGCCCGCGCCCGCGCCATCGAGGACGCCGGCGGGAAGATCATCCACCTGGAGATCGGCGAACCGGACTTCCCGACCGCCCCGCACATCGTCGAGGCCGCGGTCGAGGCGCTGCACGCGGGCGCGACCCACTACGTGCCCGCGCCCGGCATCCCGCCGCTGCGCCAGGCCGTGGCCGCATTCCTGGAGCGCACCGGCCGGATGCGGGTGACGCCGGACCGCGTCGTCGTCACGCCGGGCGCCAAGCCGATCATGTTCTTCAGCATCCTCGCCCTGGCCAACGAGGGCGACGAGGTGCTCTATCCCGATCCCGGGTTCCCGATGTACGAGTCGATCACCTCGTTCATCGGGGCGGTGCCGGTGCCGGTTCCGCTGCGCGAGCGCAACGGCTTCCGCATCGACACCGGAGAGCTCGAGCGGCTGATCACCGACCGGAGCAGGCTGCTCATCATCAACTCGCCGCACAACCCGTGCGGCAGCGCGCTGACCCGCGAGGACTGCGAGGCGATCGCCGCAATCGCGCTGCGCCACGACCTGACCGTGCTGTCCGACGAGGTGTACTGGGCCATTCGTTACGGGCACCGCAGTGCCAGCCCGGGGGGACGCTCTGCTCCCCCGGGGACACCCCGGACCCCATGGCCCGGAACCCCCCGCCATGCCAGCGTGCTCGACGTCGACGGGATGGCCGACCGGACGATCCTGCTCGACGGGTGGTCGAAGACGTTCGCGATGACGGGCTGGCGGCTGGGGTTCGGCGTGTTCCCGCCCGCCCTGGTCGAGCCGGTCACCCGGCTGGCCATCAACTCGGTGTCGTGCACGTCCGCGTTCAGCCAGTACGCCGCGATCGCCGCGCTGGAGGGCCCGTGGGATCCGGTCGATCAGATGGTGGCCGAGTTCAGCCGCCGCCGGGACATCATCGTGGCCGGCCTCAACGACATCCCCGGCATCACCTGCCTCGAGCCGCAGGGCGCGTTCTACGCGTTCCCGAACATCACCGGGACCGGTCTGACATCGGCGGATCTGCAGGCCAGGCTGCTGGCGGACGCCGGGGTGGCAGCCTTGTCCGGCACCGCGTTCGGCCCTTACGGCGAGGGTTTCCTTCGCTTCTCCTACGCCAACTCGGTCGAGAACATCCGGCTCGCGCTCGAGGCCATCAGGGCGCAGCTGACCTGAGCAGTCGCACCCAAGGACAGTGGCACCTCGCGAAGCCCGGCTAGACCGGCTCGTCCTCATCCTCCTCGTCGGGCAACTTGAGGAACTCCTCCGCGGTCGCGAGCATGGAAATATCGCCGGGCTGGAGCCCTTCGGCGGAGCCGGGCGGGCTCCCCGGGTTGATCTTGATGAAGGGCGGCAACTGCGGCTCGGACCATACGACCTTCTTGCGCTTGCCCATGACCCAGCGCCTAATCCTGACCATGCTCTGTACCTACCCACGGCTCCGTTACTAACCGCGGCGCGCCGCTTTGCCTGAAGCCATCTCCGGATCCACCCGGGCGCTGGCGGGACGAACCGGAGGCTGGATGTCGCGGCGGGTGATGGCCAGGTAACCGACGAGGATCGCGACGGTGATCGCCACGATCACCGCGACCCGTCCGGAGCCGAAGCCGGCCCCGCTCAGCGACTGGGCCCGGCCGAAGTAGTCGGCGAACGAGGCGCCCAGCGGACGGGTGACCACGTAGGCGAACCAGAAGGCGGCGATCGCGTTGAGCCCGAACCGCCACCAGAACACCGCGGGAATCAGGATTATGAAGACGAACATGATCGCCGACGCGAGGTAACCCAGACCGAGGACGCTGGCGGTGAAGTCGCCGAGGGCGGTGCCGAGCGCGAAGGTGGCGAACACCACGGCCCAGTAGAAGGCCTCACGCCGGCGGGTGACGATGCTGTGGATCGACAGCGTGCCCTCGCTGCGGTACCAGGCCCAGAAGATCAGCGCGAGCACGACCGCCCACAGCAGCGTGGTGCCCCCGTACGGGATGCCGATGAACAGGTGCAGGGCATCAGACACCCCGGTGCCGAAGATCGCGATCGCGTAGGCCAGGGACCAGTAGGCGGCGGCGACGTAGCGGCGCGTCCTGAACTGCCAGACCAGGGCGACGGCCAGCAGGCCCGCCTCCACCACCGCGCCGACCTGCCTGTTGCCCAGCGCTAGGTAGTCCGATACCGCCTCGCCGCCGCAGGTGGTGAGGAGCTTCACCACCCAGAACAGGACAGTGATCTCCGGCACCTTCGCGGCGAGCGGCTCCGGAAAGAGCTGCGCGCGGCGGGCTTCTGAGTTCACCCGCCGCGCCCAGCTTCGAGAACCGCGACCGCACGCCCCGGCTGGCCCAGGTCCGCATCCGACCAGGGCGGCGATTCAGCGGGCAAGTCCCCTCCATCACCAGACGGCGTGTGGCCACGGTATGCCGCGGCCCTCCGCCGGCGGGACCTCCCGGAGGACGAATTCCGGCTCGCCCATCTCATCCTCAGGTCGCAGACGCGGCCGGGTACTCTGCCGGTAGGCCACCACGAAGGACGCACATTGGGCACGATGACCAGGCTTCCCGCCCCGCCCCTGGCTCCTGTGCCGGCGTGCCCGCCAGAGCAGCCACCCGACGAGATCACCCGCGGGCTGTTCGGCCTGGGGCGCCGGCCGACCCGGACCCACCCGCTCGTCGGCGACACGCTGCTGGCCGCCATCCTGCTGGGCCTGTGCTCGGCGTGGCTTTCCTGGTCCACCTGGGCCGGCTACCGCGCGGCCATCGTGCAGACCGCGCTGATCGTGGTGCTCATCTTCCGCCGTCTCCATCCGTCTGCGGTCTTCCTGGCCGCCAGTGCCATCGCGTTCGCCCAGTGGCTGCTCGGCTTCCCGCTGCTGGGGGACGTCGCGCTGCTGGTTGCTCTGTACACGGTCGCGGCCCACGAGTCACGGATTCGTGCCCTGCTCGCCACCGGGCTGCTCGCAGCGGGCTCAGTCATGGCGGCGGCCAAGTGGCAGCTGGCCGGCACGGTGCCGCGCTCGCTGCTGTTCCTGTCCGCGATGGTGGTAGCCGCGCTGTTCGCCGGGCTGACCGCGGCCTCGGGCAGCAGGTACCTGGCCTGGATGGACGAGCGCGCCCGCAGGCTCGAGACCGAGCGCGACCAGCAAGCGGTGATCGCGGCGGCTGCCGAGCGCACCCGTATCGCCAGGGAGCTGCATGACATCGTCTCGCACAGCCTGTCGGTGGTGATCACGCTGGCCGACGCGGCGTCCGTCGTCGGCAGGTCCGATCCCGCCCGTGGCGTCGAGGCGATGACCGAAGCCTCCGAGGTCGCCCGCTGTGCGCTGACCGACATGCGGGCGATGCTGGGCGTGCTGCGGACCGAGGAGCCGTCCGCCGGGCTGGCGCCGCAGCCCGGCATCGACGACCTCGGCGCGCTCGTCGAGCGGATCCGGGCGACCGGGCTGCCGGTCGACCTGTCCGTCGAGGGCGCCCCGTTCGCGCTCGGTGCCGCCGCCGAGCTGACGGCGTACCGCATCGCCCAGGAGGCGCTGACCAATACCCTGCGTCACGCCAAGGCCCGCCACGCGACGGTCACCATCGCCTACGACCAGCCCCAGCTCCGGGTGCGGATCGCCGACGACGGTGCCGCGAGGACGCCGGACGCGCGCCGCGGTCACGGTATCGAGGGCATGCGCGAACGGGCCGCGCTGCACGGCGGCACGCTGCGCGCCGGGCCGGACCCGGATGCCCCCGCGGGCTGGCTGGTCGAGGCCACCCTGGTCGAGGCCGCGCTGGGCAGGCCCTGATGGGCGTCTCTATCGTGCTGGCGGACGACCAGCCGCTGTTGCGCCGCGGCTTCCGGATGATCCTCGAAGCCGAGCCCGACCTGACGGTGGTGGGCGAGGCGGGCAACGGCGAGGAAGCCGTCGATCTCGCCCGGCGGCACCGGCCGGACGTGGCGCTGATGGACATCCGGATGCCGGGCACGGACGGCATCGAGGCGACCCAGCGGATCACGGCCGCCGGGCCGCTGCCCAAGGTACTGGTGCTGACCACCTTCGACCTGGACGAGTATGCCTTCGGCGCGCTGCGGGCCGGTGCCAGCGGCTTCCTGCTCAAGGACGTGCGCCCCGGCGAGCTCGTCACGGCCATCAGGACGGTCGCGGCCGGGGACGCGGTCGTCTCGCCGCGGGTGACGCGCCGCCTGCTCGAGGAATACGCCCAGGTGCTGCCGCTGGCCCCGGGTCAGCGGCAGCAGAAGTACCCGCAGCTCGCCGCGCTGACCGAACGCGAGCGCGAGGTGCTCATCGCAGTGGCCAGGGGCATGTCCAACACCGAGATCGCGGCCTGCTTGTTCGTCTCCGAGGCCACCGTGAAGTCCCACGTCGGACGGATCTTGTCCAAGCTCGCCCTGCGCGACCGGGTCCAGGTCGTGGTGCTGGCCTATGAAGCCGGCCTCATCCAGCCCGGCGTCCGCTGAAGGCGGGCATCAACCGGCCGAACGGGTGTCTAGTTCCGCCCACACGGCCTTGCCCGCTTCGGTCTCCCGCACCCCCCAGTTGCTGGCCAGCGCATCCACCAGCATGAACCCGAAACCCGACTCGTCATGCCTGCCTGGGATGCGTGGTTGCGGCCAGTGCCGGTCGGTGTCCTGGACCTCGATCCGCAGCCAGGTTCGCCCGGCGTGCAGGTTCACCGTGACGACATCTATGCCCCGGGCGTGCCGGACCGCGTTGGTGACCAGCTCAGATACGAGCAGGCTGGCGGCTTCGTCCAGGTGGGCCAGCTGCCATGCGGTCAGCACGGCGCGGGTCGCGTACCGGGACAGCCGCACCGAGTGGCTGACCGCCGGCAGCGTCATGTACAGCTGCCGGGAGCTGTCCGCCCCGCTCGGACATGGGTGAGCGCCATAGATTGCTCCGTTTTCAATCGTCATCACTTTCAACCCTCAACCCTCTTGTACGCCGGGGGTGCCCGGCACTGCTCACGGCGGATGCGACAGCCGGCTCGTGGCCAGGCGGCAGCTGGTACGGTCACGGGCGCCGCCCACGACGTGCCTGGTTACCGTGTGCTCTGTGTCGTCTCAGAATCGGGCCTCGAGCTACACCGAAACTGAGGAGGGCCTCATCGTTTACACCAGATCTACTGACTAGTAGCTAAGTATTAGCTGGCCATGAGCTGATGATCCTAGGTACGCTTCGGGCACAAGCCAACGTCAGTCACTCCGGCACCGCCGGTACCGGACTCATAAGGCGTCCATCTGCTCCAAGGGCGCATAGGAAATAACCGCTTCGTTCCGGGCACGGGGATGCGCGAGCCTGGTACGGCCGGTGCTGTCAACTGGCGTAGACCTGGAATTCCCACAGGGAGTAGCCGTACTGGGTGGCCAGGCCGCTGGCCGGGTTGGGCTGCTTGATCGACGCGGTCATCTCCAGCTTTCGCGCCTTCGAGGCGCCGACTGGATCAGGCATCCACTTCCACGACCTGCTCACCGTCTCCCTGGGCGGGGTCGGCGTGATCGAGCACATCATCAACACCACCGGAGGCGCGACGCCATCCAACACCACACCCGTCGACGTCACCACTTATCCCTGACCGGTAAAACTCTGACCCGTAAAACCGGGCGGCACGGCCTCATCGGGCCGTGCCGCCCGGTGCCGGGAATCGTGGAGGCGGAGACGGGAATCGAACCCGTGTACAGGGCTTTGCAGGCCCTTGCCTAAGCCACTCGGCCACTCCGCCGCAAGGAGCATGCCGCAAGGGCATACGGACCCCGAGAGCGGACGACGGGATTCGAACCCGCGACCCTCACCTTGGCAAGGTGATGCTCTACCAACTGAGCCACGTCCGCATCGCACCCTTGGGGTGCGATCAGAACTGTAGCCGATCCTGCCGCTCGCGCAAACTCGGATTGCCTCCCGGCGTCACCTCAAGTTTCCGGCATACTCCGCGTAGCCGTACGCTCCGGACACGTGCTCCGGGATCTCGGGCCGTGTCCGGGCCGGGTCGCGCGGCCCATCTCATGCGGCCGGACCAGCCATTTCGTTGCTCGACAGGTATCAGTCATCTTTCGATGCCAGTCGAAAAATACTTGAGCTAGCGTCGGAGTATGACCGTACCGGCCGAAACCCTTCAACCTGTTCCGTGGGACGCCGACATCGCGTCGGCCGCGGCGCTGATCGCCGATTCGACCCGGGCCGCGATCTTGCGCGCGCTGCTGCCGGACCGCCCGCTGGCCGCCGGGGAACTGGCCCGGCTGGCCGGCGTGAGCGCGGCGACCGCCAGCTTCCACCTGGCCAAGCTGCTCGAAGGCGGCCTGATCACCGTCATCAGGCAGGGCCGGCACCGCTACTACCGGCTGGCCGGGCACGAGGTCGCGGCGGCGCTGGAGGCCCTCGGCCTGATCAGCCCCGGCCTGCCGGTGCGCAGCCTGCGCCAGTCGCGCGAGGCGGCCGCGCTGGCCGAGGCCAGGACGTGCTACGACCACCTAGCCGGGCGGGCGGGGGTGGAGGTGCTGGACGGCCTGCTCCGCCAGGGCCTGCTCGAAGAGAAATCAGGCCGAACGGGCCGGGATGACACGTCTTCCCATCGCTTCGAAGTCACCGGGGCCGGAGCGAAGGAACTCGGCTCGTTCGGCCTGAATCTGAAGCAGATCCGCCGCTCACGCCGGCAGTTCGCGGGGACCTGCATCGACTGGACGCAGCGCCGCAGGCACCTGAACGGTGCCCTGGCCGCGGCGATCACCAGCCGGATGTTCGAGCTCGGCTGGATCGAGCGCGGGTCTCCGGGTCAGCGGCGCCGCAGCGTGCGCGTCACCTCGGTCGGTATTGAGGGCCTGGCCAGCACCTTCGGGGTGGATCTTCCCTAAGCTACCGATCATGCGAGATGTGGTAGTAGACGGAAGCGCGCTGACCATAGACGACGTCGTCGCGGTGGCGCACGGGCGGGCCCGGGTCAGCCTGGGCGACGACGTGCCGAAGCGGATGGAAGTGAGCCGCTCGGTGGTGGTGGAGGCGCTGCGCGGTAATGCGCCGGTGTACGGGGTGAACACCGGGTTCGGCGCGCTGGCCGACACGCCGGTGGGGGAGGCCGACCTCACCACGCTGCAGGGCGCGATCGTGCGCTCGCACGCGGCGGCCATCGGCGCGCCACTGGACGACGAGACCGTGCGGGCGATCCTTCTGCTGCGGGCCAGGACGCTGGCGGCCGGGTACTCCGGCGTGCGCGCCGACCTGCCCGCCCGGCTGCTCGAGCTGCTCTCCCTCGACCTGCTGCCGGTCATCCCGGGCAAGGGCTCGGTGGGCGCCTCGGGCGACCTGGCCCAGCTCGCGCACCTGGCCCAGCCGCTGATCGGGG
>WNGL01010796.1_pt1 | contig 10503 bp, 14 predicted proteins | sample 5400591 | NCBI WGS metagenome assembly WNGL01 (sample SAMN13153377, study PRJNA577476) | soil metagenome | isolation source: 80 cm soil or saprolite under Garry oak tree replicate 1 | place: USA:California | collected 2016-06-15
CTTGAGTCTCCACATGTGCTTGCAGCCCCAGTACCGCGCCCGCAGTAAATGCGAAAATGAGCAGCGCCGGCGTTTTCATGGAAGCAATTCTGTGCTGTCATAGTTTTTTGTCCAGCCCAATGAGATGCCGGCTTATCCAAGTTGTTAGGAGGTCAAGCGGATATCATTACACTGCTTTTCTTTTGACCGCGGCTTCATTATGCATGCAAACATGAGGAAGCGTTTGCTTCTGCTATCGATAACCGTTTGCTTCGTCTTTGCCCCGATTGCGGCATCTGCCCAACAGACTCCCGCAACCGTCGCCTCGCCTGGAATCGAACAAAATGTGCAGCTGCTTGATCCCGCTGCAGCGACGCAAGCTTGGTTAGCCAGTGTACCGAGAGATCAGCGCGAAAAATCCGACGCATATTTCGAGGGCGGTTACTGGCTGATTCTGTGGAATTTTCTCCTCGCCGTCGCCATCTCGATTTTTCTGCTGGCTTCCCGAATCTCGGCGCGGCTACGCGATTTTTCGCAGCGACTAACCAAATTCAAGACGCTGCAAGTAGCCTGCTACGCGCTGCCGTATCTGGCGATCGTTTACATATTAAGTTTCCCTCTGAATCTGTATGAACACTTTTTTCGCGAGCATCAATACGGCTTCGCAACCCAGACTTTCCTTGCGTGGTCCCGCGAACAGTTAATCGGTCTGGGCGTCACAATAGTTGCCGCGACGATCCTGTTGATTGTGCTTTACGCTGTTTTCCGGCGAGCACCGCGGACATGGTGGATCTGGGGAACAGTCGTGGCGATTATTTTCTCGTTCGTCCTGGTCTTTATCGCACCGGTGTTCATAGAGCCGCTCTTTAACACCTACAAACCGCTGACGAAGCCCGAGATTAGAGATCCGATTCTCGCGATGGCGCGAGCGAATCAAATCCCGGTAAAACAAGTTTTCGAGGTGGACGCTTCGCGCCAGACCACGCGCGTGACCGCTAATGTCGCAGGAGTTCTCGGCACGACGCGCATCGCGCTCAATGACAATCTGCTCAAGCAATGCACGCTCCCGGAAATACGCGAGGTCATGGCGCACGAGATGGGCCATTACGTCCTCAATCACGGCGCAAAATTGCTGACTTACCTTGGGATTTTTATTCTCGTGGGATTCGCGTTTACCCATGTTTTCTTCGACGCAGCCGTCACGCGCTGGGGCAGCAAATGGAGTGTGCGCGGCATTGCCGATCCAGCCGGGCTTCCGTTACTCGTTTTGATATTCAGCACGCTGGTTTTCATCGCGACTCCATTGCTTAATACAGTGGTACGCGTGACGGAGCGCGAAGCAGACGCTTTTGGGATCAACGCTTCGCGCGAGCCCGACGGCATGGCCAAAGTGGCGCTGAAGCTTGGCGCTTATCGCAAACTCGATCCGACGCCGCTGGAAGAATTCATCTTTTTCGATCATCCCAGCGGCCGTGCCCGGATTCGTATGGCCATGGATTGGAAAGCAGCAAATTTGCCTGCCGCAGAATCAGCCGCCCCGAAAGCACGCCGGCAACTCGGTGAGATACGCGAATGATCTGCAACATCGACAGTGCTTGAATGAAGGTATGAATTCCTTACGATTGGCGCATGCCTGAGGCTCGTCGTGCGCTGCAACAGAGCTCTATTGATTGGCTTACCACGGAACTGAATGGGTTTGTCGAACTTGGTTCGACGAAGGAAGTCAAAAGGCTGATTCGGCAAATTCTTCGGCACCCTCGGTCGACGGCTGAGGCGCTTTGGAAGGCGGTGCGAGCAATAGGTACCTTGGATGCACCGCGTCGCTGGCGACGCGATGTGGAGGCCGCTTTTGCGCGATTAAGCAGAAAGGAACAGCGGCGCGCACGCGAAGTGATGTTGAACTACTACTCTGCAATTTGGGATTTTGAAGCGGCATTGCCATTCTGCGTTCCGCGAGATTTGCGAAGTCCAAGTGAGTTGATGTTCGCGATGGATATCTACCTGCAACTTAACAAGCTTTCGGAGGCAAAGAAGCTGGAGCGGAAATGCCTAAATGCTATTGAACGAGCTGAAAATGAATTCGATGTCAGTTGCATTACAGAGGCCTTGGGGAGCTTCTATGCACGCACCCGAAATTGGCAGCGCGCACTAGATGTTTGGGCGATTGCACCCCGCGACCAGCCGCTGGCGCGAAGCGCAGCAGTAGGTAGAGCTGAAGTTTTCATCGCTGCGGCGATCGATGCGCTCAATCAAGAATTAGACACGGTGATAGCTCTCAAGGAGAAATTGCCATCAGGGATCGAGATCAGTCTGCCTGGAATAGAAGCCAGTTTGCTGCGACGTACTGAAAAGGACTTGCTGCGACTCAAGCGTGGACTTGAACGGCTCCTTCCAGAAAAAAGGCGCAAGGCGTTTGGGCTAAACGATCGACTCTGATCTGTTGCTTTAACAATGCAAAAGCAAAATCCCTTCCTTAGGCTCAAACGCTATCGGGGCGATCTAATCGAAAACCACGCGACGGAAATTCTTGGGACCTGTTTATTGCTGAGTAGCAACATCAAACGAGAATTCGTCAGGTTCCTGTTTGATGGTGATGACAAAGTCGATCTCGCTGACGTAGAAACTCTCGACGTTTCAACGCAGCAGCAATTGGGAGGCTACGGTATCGTTGATCTGCTTCTCGAAGCACCGGGAACCCGCAATATTGTCGTTGAGGTCAAAGTTGAAGCTGAGGAAACTGGCCCCCAGATACAAAAATATCGAGACTGGCTCGAGCAGACCAAAAAGGGAGAAAAGTATGTTTTTAGTCTCGTCAAGAGACCCAGCGATTTCAAAATCAAGGATTTTGGTGGCGATGCTCGTCATACATGGCGCAAGCTATATCACGAACTGTATAATAAGTACGTGGCTGTCAGCGGAAAACAGAGTTTACTGGAACCGACTGAGAAGACGATCCTCGAATACCTATTGGATTACATGGAAGCAGAACGAATTGTAAGCAATTGGACGCCGCAACAGATTTTGGATTACGCGCGGGGAGTGACAGCGAGAAAAGCGCTCGGTACTCTCTTTGAGCAGGTGAAGGAGAAACTCATGGCGCGGCAACCGTGTCCCTTCTTAGAGCCCGAGATCGTCTTGCACGACAAGGACTGGCCTTGCCTCAAAATAGGAATGAAGTCTTGGAAAGGGATTTTCGGAAACCAAGGCTATTTGAACAAGCTCTACATGTACTACCAGACCACGGCTGCATGGGACGGCGCCGCTGAGGGATTCCTCTTTGAAATCGTGTTATGGCACAAACCTCACCGTAATAATTGGGCTCTAACCAAGCCCAAGCTTGCGCAGTGGATTGCGGTGTTGCGGAAAAATAATTTTAGGCACACGACATACCTGAAAGGCTCGCGCGAGCTCGAAGGGGATGCAGACAAATACAACTTTTCAGAAGCTCCCGGAACTATTTCTGCCTGGTCGAAGGATCGCAATGTCAGTGATATTTCCGAATCTGATCTACGTAAGATGATTGACTCTCGTCTTGTGGACCTTTGCGTTGACCGGGTTGACCAGCATTGCTCCGTAATATCCGCCTTTAAGTAATTCGGCAGGTTCCGTGGCTTAACATCGACCTGGACCAACTCGAAGTCTGATGCCCCAACTCGGATTTGGAAAAGGAACGGGGGTCAGGGAAAGGGGTCAGAGCTTATTACTGACAGTGTTTCTCCCGCCTAAGGCAGATCAATTCTCAATCCCCACAGGCATCTCTTTACTGGTGTCGAGTACTCATTGATTAAGTACTGAACTGCGTTTGATGTGATGCTTCGCTATCCGGCTTCGCGCGGTTTTTGGGAGGGTGCGGCAGCGGTGAAAGCGAATTTGCGTTTCCGGATAAGCATTAAATTGCGAATGTAAATCATTGAGTTCGGCAGATATGCCAGGATGCCGACCGGGTCGCGCCGGAAAACGAAGTAGAGGCACATCAGAGCGCTTCCGGCAATGCTCCAATACCAGAACGATACCGGAATTACGCTTTCACCTTGCCGTTCTGAGGCCAGCCATTGCACAAGGAACCGCATCGAGAAAAGAGCGTTCCCGATAAAGCCGATAACCATCAGATAACTCCAGTCCAGACCAAGGAATCGGTATTCTTTTCCGATCCAGGTGATAGCGATAATGGTGAGCATATTCATAGGCTGTTGATTTGTTTAGCGTTTCGCCTCTCCCTTCACAAGGGAGAGGGCAGGATGAGGGTTTAATGCTTCAATGTAATGATTGTGAATTCCCTCACCTCAATTCTTTCAAATCTCTGTTTAGCGCTGTCTGGTGTCCACGCATGCTGAGGTAACCCGACAGCACTCGGCGTTGTAGCCACGGCGCTGTGTCGCCGTGCCGCTGTGCCACTAGCAACGCACTGAGCGCCTCGACACAGCGAGGCGGCTACAGCACGCTCAACCAACTTAGCGCGATGTGTCGTCAAATATTCAATCATTCGATTCGGCGATTTCGTATCGGATTTGTCGCGATTTCATCCAACGAACCGCGAGCAGGTCGCGGAACGATTTAAATAAACGATTCCAGACACCGTAGTGACTGGTCCCCGAGAATCGCGGATTTGTCGAGACTGGGACTTCGACGACGCGGAATCCTTCCATCTTAATCAATGTGGGAAGAAAACGGTGAGCGCCAGTAAAGAATTTCACGTGCGCGATGCAGTCGCGTTTGAACACGCGATACGTGCAGCCGGCATCGCTGATTTTTTCGCCGGAGAGTTTGTTGCGCACCCAATTGGCGATGCGCGAAGAGGCAATTCGAATCCACTTGTCGCCTTTTCCTCGCGTTGTAGCGCGCGTCCCGCAAACGCAGTCCGCATTTTTAAGCGCTTCGAGCATCGCCGGCAAATCTTTGGGATCGTTTTGAAGATCGGCATCCAGCGTGGCGATGTATCGACCACGCGCAACCTGCATGCCCGCCCAGCTCGCAGCTGATTCGCCACAATTGAATTTGAAACGTTGGATACAGAGTCGCGGATCATTCGCGGCAAGCTGTTTCAAGACGCTCCACGAATTATCGGTGCTGCAGTCATCCGTAATCACAATTTCATAGTCCAACGCGAGCGGGTCGAGCGCCGCATGAATTGCTGATAGTAATGGCTGTAAATTTTTCTCTTCGTTGTGAGACGGAATAACGAGGCTCAACTCTACTGCATTCATTACCGACTTCCTTAGCGCGAACTGACCCGCCTCTCCTCTTCGCAAGGGGAGGGGATTGAGGTGAGGGGATCCACAACACGTGCGAGCAACGACGGAGCAACCCTCACCCTACCCTCTCCCTTGAAAAGGTAGAGGCGATTAATCGCGCTACGCGGATGCTTCATTGCGTGCTGAGGTTTGGGACTGCGCCAAAACATCATTGTTTACCGAAAAATTCCAGGATGGCGTCACAAACATAATCGACATCCTCCAGTGGCAATTCTCCATAGATCGGCAGTGAGAGAATTTCTTTCACCACGGCTTCGGTTCGCGGGAGCTTTGGCAAGTGCGGATAAAGTTTCGTAACCGCCGGCTGCTGATGATTCGCCACTGGATAATGAATGCCGGTGCCGATTCCTTTGCTTTGCAAGTGCTTCGCCAACTCATCGCGTCGTTCGGTTCGGATGACGTACATGTGGTAAACAGCGTGCGCCCATTCTTTCTCAGGAGGCGTCTTCACGACGCTGTCGATACGCTCGGTGTAGCGAGCAGCAACACGTCGCCGATGTTCATTTAACTTGTCGATGTCGCGCAGTTCCACACGGCCAATCGCGGCTTGGATTTCGTTGAACCGGTAATTGTACCCGACGACGTCGTGGATGTATTTCGATTTGCGTCCGTGGTTGCGCAACATGCGCAGATCGTCTGCGAGCACGCTGTCGTTGGTCGTGATGCAGCCGCCGTCGCCCATGACCGTGAGATTTTTCGAAGGATAAAACGAGAACGCGCCAGCAACGCCCATTGAGCCGACACACTTGCCTTTGAATCGCGCTCCATGTGCTTGAGCGCAGTCTTCAATCACCCAGAGGTCATGCTTCCGGGCGATTTCGAAAACTCGATCGAGATTGGCGGGATGCCCGTAAAGATGCACCGGGAGAATACCCACGGTTCGAGGCGTAATTGACCCCTCCAGCAGATCGACATCGAGACAGTAGGTTTCATCGATGTCGATGAAAACCGGCTTCGCGCCGAAATGGATCATTGGCTCGATCGAAGGAAATGCCGTATGCGACGGCACGAGAATCTCGTCGCCTTCTTTCAAGCCCATGGCACGATGAAGCAGAAACCCGCCCGCAGTCCACGACGAACAAAGCACCGCGTGTTTCGTACCGATGTAATGGGCTAACTCCGCCTCGAATGCTTCGCATTCTTTCGCCAGGATGTACGATCCGGAGTTGAGCGCGCGCAGCGCAGCTTTACGCACTTCTTCGGTTAGGAAAACACGCGAAAGCGGGATTTTTTTCATACCGATCAATGACACGACTTATTTAGAAATGTCGCTCCATGCTCCGGTTCGCGCGGACTCCAGTGCGGCTTCCACTACGGAGACAGCATGGAATCCCGCCCATCCATCGACTCGAGATGGCGTCCGCTTCTCGATCGAATCAATGAAAGCCGCCAGTTCGGCGCGCAGCGGTTCTTCCGGCGGAAATTCCATTTGGTGCACCGCGCCTTCCTCCGCTTTTATCGCGTCACTATCAGCGAGATGCCGATTTTCGAACGTTTTGATCTTGTACTGTGCCACGTTGTAATCGCACACCGCGGAGCAATCTGTTCCGCCAATGATTACTTCGCGAAATTTGCCTGGTGCATGGTATCCTGCTTCTACCGTCGCGAGTATCGGAGAACCGTTGCCTTGATCGTATTCCAAGACAATCAGCGATTCGTCGTCCATTCCGCGGCCCAAAAAATCACGCAGAACCGCATGAACGCGCCGTGGCGGCGCTTCGAGGAGAAAATTGAAAAGATCGATAAAATGAATGCTGTCGGCAAAAGTGACGCCGGTGTCGTGCCGGGGACGTTTAAAGCCGCTGAATCTGGCGCGCACTATCTTGAGCTGGCCAAATCGCCCCTCGGCAATCGCATCGCGCATCCAGAGCGACGCCGGGTCGAACCGGAAAATATGCCCAACCTGTAGAATCAATCCGGACTTCTCCGCGAGCTCCGTCAGCTTCTTTGCCTCGCTCGAAACCAAAGTGATTGGTTTTTCCACGAACACATCTTTTCCCATCTCGAGCAATTCGCGACAGGTGTCGAAGTGCTCCGGCGCTGGCGTCACGACTACCGCAGCGTCAATCCTCGGAAAAAGTGAGCGTGCATCCGTGCTGCGATGACTTTCCGGAATGTCTGCCATACGCAGCCGTTGCTCGTGATGATCAGCGACAAAAAGTTCGATTGGCATCGACTTGAGCACGCGCAAGTGGTTTCCACCCCAGCGCCCGATACCGATGAGAAGAATCCGTTTCATCTGTCCTTCACACAACCTGTGAAACACTAAAGCCCCAGCGAACTATGATCGCGCTTCCAATTGTGCGATCAACGTATTGGCAATAGTCGCGGGCGTCTCAGCGATTGCAATTCCCGCGCCCCTTAGCGCTTCAATTTTTCCCGCCGCAGTCCCTTTTCCACCAGAGACGATTGCGCCTGCGTGCCCCATCCGGCGGCCGGGCGGGGCTGTCATCCCCGCAACGAAAGCTGCCACCGGTTTTTTGTAATTCGCTTTGATCCATGCGGCGGCTTCTTCTTCGGCCGAACCACCGATTTCGCCGATCAAGACCATCGCGTTTGTCGCGGGATCTTCGTTGAAAAGTTTCACTACGTCCAGATGCGACAAGCCGTGGATGGGATCGCCACCGATGCCGATGCACGTCGATTGCCCGTAGCCGCGCGACGTCAATTGCCAGACTGCCTCGTAGGTGAGCGTCCCGGAGCGCGAGATCACACCAATACCTCCCGGCTTATGAATGTAGCCCGGCATGATGCCAATCTTGCATGCGCCGGGAGTAATAATTCCCGGGCAATTCGGACCAATCAGCCGCGATTTTTTCCCACGCATCAGCGCTTTTACGCGCATCATATCCATCGCCGGAATCCCTTCCGTGATGCACACCACAAGATCAACTCCGGCATCTACTGCTTCCAGAATCGAATCCGCAGCCGCAGGAGCAGGCACGAAAACCATCGAAGCGTTGCAGCTGGTCTTTTGTCGCGCTTCCCAGACCGTGTCGAAGACCGGCACCTTGCCATCAAACATTTGGCCGCCTTTCCCTGGCGTAACACCAGCGACAACGTTCGTCCCGTATTCCATGCATTGCCTGGTGTGGAAGGCGCCCGCGCTGCCGGTTATGCCCTGCACGACAAGTCGCGTGTTTTTATCGACCAGAATCGACATGGGAAAAATGACGAAGCTTCGTCATTTCTTTCGCTTGTGTACGACGAGTTTGTTCCCATCAGGGTCGCGGAATTGTGCCATCCAACAAACTGGCGTCTCAGTTTTCTCGATGTCGAACGAGACGCCGCGCTGTTTGAGCTTGGCGATGGCCGCATCGATGTCATCGACTTCGAAAGCAACGGTTGTCCCGTCACGCGACGGTTTCCACGCTGGATGACAACCAACTCCGATCGTTGTCGGACCGATATCGTACTCGACCCACGCTCCGCCCATCGCGATATGACTCGGCTTCAACTCGAGCGTCTCCTGATAAAATTTCCGTGCGCGCTCGGCATCGGAAACCGCGATGGCAATAAACGCCACCTCGTTTGTAATCATTTGCAGACTCCTTTCTGGTCTTCCGGTTTGAGTTTGTGAATTATCAGCTTGTTACCGTCGGGATCTTGCACGACTGCCATCTCACAACACGGTGTCTCGAACGGCTCGACGGCGAAACGCACTTGTTGATCTTTCAAGTGCTTGATTGCTTCGCGGAAGTTTTCCACTTCAAATGCAGCGCCAGTTCCCTGATCGGAAGGCGTCCACAGCTCGTCAATACTTGCGATGGCGAGCGTGTCGTCGCCCACCGCGTACTCAATCCATTTGCCGCCCATCATTTGATCTGACACGCTCAATCCGAGCACTTCTTCGTAAAATCTTCGCGCTCGCGGAATGTCCCTCACCGGGATAGCAACGAATCCGATTTCCCTGATGTTCATTTTGCGGGTTCCCTTTGCTGCTCTTCCAGCCAATCGGTCACAATTCGGAGCATCTTCGGATCAAATGGCGCGGACTTTCCAGCAAACGCGTCAGCCAAACTCAAATAATGTTGGAATGTATGTCCCATCTCCGGCACTTCCATAAAGCGAGCGGCGCCGGGCCGGTTTGCATCTACGTATTGCGCCATCAATTCGGGATCTTCCCGGCTCATGATCCAGTCGTACTGCCCGTGTAAAATGATCGACGGCACTTTCACACGCGACCACGCCGCCGCGAGATTCAGTTTGTGCAATTGTTCGTAAAATTTCAGCGGTCGCCCGTAAAGATGCGTGGCATCTTTTCCATCGGGCCAAAGTCCTGCAAGTTCTGGTCTTTCTTTTACGATCTCGGGAATGCTGCGGCCCTTGACCAGCCACTCGTAGTAAAGCGTGGTCGCGCGTTTCATTCGCTCAGTCACCTCACCGGGTGATTTGCCCATCAGCGCGAAGCGGCGCCGTTCGATTTCGAGCATGTGCTCAAACCAGGTCTTCACCCAACCGCCGACTGAGACGTATCCAACCACTTGCGCCTGCTCCGATTCTGATTCGGGAATAAGCGGCGCGAATCCCCCGCCGTTACTGATGCCGAGCATGTAAACGCGATTTGCATCGATGAAGTCATACTTCCTCAATGTGCGAAACGCTGCGCGATAGCCGGCGAGCTCCGACTCAAAATCGTTGGCCGCACAATCGCCTTCGCTGTCACCAACGCCTTGTTTATCGACTCGAAACAAGCAGAAACCCGGTAGTTGAGCCAAACCTTGAAAAACAATTCCGCTGGCGTCTTTCGTTCCTTTGGGTGCTTCGACCGAATCGCAGCTCAACCAGCCGGCCACAAAGACTACAGGCAGTTTCCCTTTTCCATCATGTGATTTGGTAATAATTGTCCGCAATCGATGCCCATCTGAGGCAGTCACTGAATCATAAATCACATCGACGTTCGGAAAATTTTCACGAGGCGTTTTCGCGCGACGTGGTAAATCATCGCCAGCGGCGAGCGAACTAATCGTTAAGACGAAGACGATTGTCAATTTCACTTGTCGTCGCGCGAGAGATCCCAAATCCCAATTCCCAAATCCCAGGGAAATTCAAATCGCCAAATTCCAAATACGACACCGTGATCATTCGCTCTTCGAAATAATCGATGAGAAAATCAAGGTTAACTCGCGTGCCTCGGTCGCGAGCGTATCACGAGCAACCGTACTGCTTTTGGTCAACCCCGCGTCCACCAGTCGTAGAAACAGCCGGCTTTCTTTCGCTTCTTTGCGGCAGATTTTCACACGCATTAGAAAGTCTTTTTTGCTCAGCGCTT
>WNGL01026128.1_pt1 | contig 10503 bp, 9 predicted proteins | sample 5400591 | NCBI WGS metagenome assembly WNGL01 (sample SAMN13153377, study PRJNA577476) | soil metagenome | isolation source: 80 cm soil or saprolite under Garry oak tree replicate 1 | place: USA:California | collected 2016-06-15
CGACGCGACGCGGATTTTCTGCTCGTGGCACGCACCGACGCGCGCTCTGTGGAAGGTTTGGATGCCGCGGTGCGACGCGCGCAAAAATATTTACAGGCCGGTGCGGACGCGGTCTTTCCTGAAGCGCTTGAATCGGCGCAGGAGTTCCGCGAATTTGCCCGCCGGGTGCGCGCTCCATTGCTGGCAAACATGACCGAGTTCGGCCGCAGCCCGCTGTTGAGCGCGCGACAATTGGGCGCCATGGGCTATCGCATGGTGATTTTTCCGCTCACCGCGTTCCGTGTCTCGATGAAAGCGGCCGAACGTTGCCTGCGTGATCTGAAGCGGCGCGGCACACAACGGACCTGGCTCGACCAAATGCAGGCACGGCAGGAATCGTATGAATTGCTGGGCTATGACCCGCGCGCCGATTCCTGGACCCGGTGAGCAGAGGGAAGAGTAACCGCAGTAGAAAAACATCCAACATCGACCATCCAACATCGAACATGGAGTGCCTTGCACCATTGAACCCTCTGTGCGGGCAGTTGCGTTGGCCGCTGGTCAAAGATACCGTTGGTAGTGACTCTAAAGTTTTATCGAGGATACTGATTTAACCGCTGGAAAGACGCCATGAACACTGAACCAAAACCAAGCTACAGTCCGGGGTTGGAAGGAGTGATCGCAGGTGAAACCTCCATTTGCTGGGTGGATCCCGATGCCGGACTGCTCTATCGCGGCTACGACATCCACGAACTGGCGTCACACGTGCGGTATGAAGAGGTCGCCTGGCTCCTGCTGCACGGCGAACTGCCGACGAAGGAACAGTCCGCGAGCTTCTCCCGCCAACTGGAAGAACAGCGCCCGTTGCCGCGCCAGGTGATCGAAGCCCTCCGGCAGTTCCCGAGCGGAACTCACCCAATGGACTTGTTGCGCACCGGCGTGTCGATGCTCGCGGCATTTGACCGTGACTTGAACGACCACTCGCACACCGCCAACCTTAGAAAAGCGACACGCCTGATCGCACAGGTCTCGACGCTCATCACCTCGGGCTGGCGCATCGCTCACGGCGGCGAGCCTCCGCCGGCTCAACCAGACCTGACTCACGCGGCGAACTTTCTTTACAGTCTCTCGGGCGAGCGGCCCGAGGCCTGGCAGACTGACCTCCTGGACACAATTCTCGTGCTCTACGCCGACCACGAGTTCAACGCGTCCACATTCGCGGCGCGCGTGACGGCGTCAACCATGGCCGACATGTACGCCGCAGTCACGACAGGGCTGGGCACGCTGAAGGGACCGCTCCACGGCGGCGCCAATGAGGAAACAATGAAGATGTTGCGTGAGATCGGCTCGCCCGATCGCGCGGAGTCGTGGGTGAAGGAACGACTGGCGCGCAAAGAAAAAATCGTGGGGTTCGGCCACCGTGTTTACAAAAAGGGTGATTCGCGAGTGCCGGCGATGCGCGAACTGGCGCGCCAGCTCGGCCAGCGGTTTGGCCAGGAGCAGTGGGCGCCGCTTTGCGAGGGACTGGAAGCGGTCATGGAGCGCGAGAAAAAACTTTGCGCTAATGTGGACCTTTACGCCGCCCCGGTGTTTTATCTGCTCGGTTTCCCGTCTGAGTTAAACACGCCTCTTTTTGCCTGCTCCCGAATCAGCGGTTGGTGCGCGCACATCATCGAACAACACGATCACAACCGGTTGATCCGCCCGCGCAGTCTCTACACAGGTCCAGCCAGGCGCGCCTGCCCGCCTGACAACTCGAAAAAAGCGACACCGAATTAGCGCACGCCGCTGAGAATAAGAACCCATTTGTTTGGACGGAAGCTCAGTGCCAGTTCGCTCGTGCCTCGGCCGGATGTCTGCTGAGCTGCAAGGATCCAGCACCTGAATGCGAGCTGCCGTGATTCCGCAGTATGGACGCGGCCAACGCGCGGTGCGAATCCCATCAGAATGCATAGAAGCCGAACTCGCCGTCAAAGCCCTGCAACCGGTGCCGTCCCGCCTCTCTGGCTTCCACCAGCGCCGCCAGACGCGCCCACGCGGTTTCGCTGAGCAACCGTGTTTCTCCAAGCTTGGAAGCCAGTTTTTCCGCGCGGAAAGCAAAGTGGACCTCGTGGCCGGAAATCCGCTCTTCCTCACCGACCGACACGCCTCCGATCACGACCTGGCCCAAATGCGTGGCGAGGCGAAACGGGGGACGGGCCTTGTCCTGCAAACGTCGAAGCGCCTGCAGCGCGGCGCCCACAGCCATTTCCACTCTCTCGCGGTCATGCCAGTAGGCAAAAAAGCCGTCGCCCAGGAACTGGTTGATGCGGCCGCCATGCGTTTCAATTGTCTGCTTGCACTCCGCCACCCACAGACCAGTCAATAAAGGCAGTTCATCAGGAGGCAGCTCCTTGATCAATTGCGTGGAACCGATAATGTCGGCCACGAGCAACCAGCACTTGGCCGACCGGATGTCGTTCACCGTCCTGTCGGCCAATACGGTCTTGGAGGAGTCCTGTCGCACGGACCGGGGTTGGTGGAATGCAAATTGGGCGTGGCCGACCTTGATGCGATCCCCGTCCCGCAAGCGAGTCGGCCGAACGATGCGCTGATCATTCAGATAAGTGCCGTTGCGGCTGCCAAAATCCACCAGCCAGAATTCATTCTCTCCCTGGACCTGGATGAGGGCATGGCGGCGGGAGACTCGGTCATCAGCGATGGCCACCTGATTGGCATCGGAACGGCCGAGTGAACAGGATCCTTTGATCGGCACCCGGCCGCCGCCTCCATCCTCCAACCAGGCCGGCCAATCGCTTGGGCCTCTTGTCATGGCATCAGTGTGGCGCGCTCCGTCCGCGTTGAAAAGCCAAGACTGGTGTTACACGTTTCGGAGCGGCATAGCGGCATGATCGAATGGAGCGGAGCCGTCGGCAATTCTGTGACCGGCTGCGGTTTCTCCCGCACGGGCGCATAGGGATGAGAAGGCGACATGCCGTGGCTCACAGAGCCGCAACTCCGACACGCGTGGATCGGTTTCTGATGGAGTTTCGGCTTGCCAGGGAATGGGCCTTATTCATTGTGCAATCGGACCATGCCCTTGTCTTGCGTCCGAACGCATGGCCACAACGGGCCTGTTCAATCGGATAACAATATGAAGCGGTGTCCTCTGCGAGCTCCCTCGCCGCCCGAAGGCCTGGCTGCGGGATTGGCGATGTGCTATTTCTTTTTCAACGTGGCAGCGGATCCACTGGACCAATGGGATCGGCGCAACCCTCTGCCAACCGCAGGGCGTCTTTACGGCGTCGCCCAGGGAGACAACAATTTCGTGGCAGTTGGACTCGGCGGCGCTGTTGCGGTTTCCACCAACGGCACGAACTGGGTGAGTCAAAGCTCGGGAACTTCGGAAAACCTCCGCGGTGTTGCCTACGGCAATGGCATTTTCGTCGCGGTCGGCGATCATGGCCTGATCCTTTCTTCCGCCGGGTTGAGCTGGTCCACCTCGAATTCGGGCACGGACGTGTCGTTGAGCGGCGCCACCTTCGGCGCCGGGACCTTCGTGGTGGTCGGCGGCAGTGACCTCCTTGGGAACGCGACCATTCTGACTTCGAACGACGGCGCCACTTGGACTCCCGCAAATTCGGGCACGCCAGGAATCTTGACGGCGGTCGCGTACACGAACGAGACTTTTGTCGCCGTCGGCGAGAGCGGATTGATTGTGACATCGAGCGATGCTGTCACCTGGAACGCCGCGAACCCGGGCAGCCCAATCGAATTCAGTGGTATCACTCACGGGAACGGCAAATTCGTCGCCGTTGGCGGAAGCGAAATCTTGACGTCACCTGATGGTGTTACGTGGTCGATGCAGAGCTCGGATACGACCAATGTACTGTACGCCGTCGCATTCGGTGGCGGTCAATTCGTGGCGGTAGGTGCCGGAGTGCTTTTGGCTTCGACCAACGCGACCAACTGGATAACACGCGATTTGGGTACGAACGCGGTCACACTCAGGGCAGCGGCTTTCGGCAACGGAACGTTCGCGGTGGTCGGCAATTTGCAACCAGGGCCATCGTTCTCAACCAGCGCCATTTTCACATCCACGGATGCGACGGGTTGGACGAGCCGGACGTCGGGCCTTTTGGACCAGGTTTACCACGGCGTGGCTTTTGGCGATGGCACGTTTGTGGCAGTTGGAGTGCAGGACGTCGTTTCCGGTGGCGGAGCCATCGCGAGTTCCTCCGATGGCGTGAAGTGGACCAGACCGGATTCATTGCCTGCGGTAAACTTGTCGGGAGTTACGCACGGGCCCGGCCTGTTTGTGGCGGTCGGATCGTACACGAACGCGACCACGGCGCCAAAGGCCGGGAGAATTATGACCTCTACCGACGGCGCCGTCTGGTTCGATCGCAGTCCGAGCACGGTTCCCCCTCTGTCCGGAGTCGCCTTCGGCAATGGAATGTTTGTGGCGGTCGGCGGCACCAACGTGTTGACGTCAACCAACGGCAACCTGTGGATTTCGTCGGCCACGGTCACAGCCACCAATCTGTCGATCGTTACTTATGGACAAGGGTTGTTCGTCGGAGCTGGATTGCGCGGTAGCCTCCAGACCTCAAGCGATGGTGTCGAATGGACCACGCGACAAACCGGCACGACCCGGGCGCTGCTCGGCATCACTTGCGGGAACGGCCGCTTCGTCACGGTCGGCAACGCCGGGATCATACTGGTTTCGGACGACGGGATGACTTGGACGAACGTCAATTCGGGGTTTACCGACATTCTTCGCAGCGTGACCTTTGGTGGCGGCACCTTCGTCGCGGCAGGCGATGCTTCCCCGGCAACGGGATTTTCAACGATCCTAACGTCCCCCGATGGCGTTGTCTGGGCGCACCGAACCCCTGCGTCGGTCCAGAACCTTTGGGGCGCAGCATACGGTCACGGCACGTTTGCGCTCGTTGGCGAACAGGGCACGATTCTACAATCCGCGCGTCCGCCAGACGTGAGTTTGACGGCAAATGGTTTCGGCCCTGGCGGGTTTGAGCTGGCCGCCTTTGGAGTTATTGGCAATGTTTATAAACTTCAAACCTCCACCAACCTGAACGAAGTCGGGTGGATCGAACTCGTCACCTTCACCAACACCCAGCCGTCAATGTCGCTGAGCGACACGACCGCGATGTCGTTTCCTCAGCGGTACTATCGGCTTGTGTCGCCCTGATAGAACGGACTGCGTCCGTCCTCCCCCGGATCACAGCGTCGGATCGCTGGCAACACCGCTGCGTCAGCTATCCCTTTTCAATCGGCGCGGCGACGACATTGCCGTATTCGGTCCAACTGCCGTCGTAGTTCTTCACGTTGTCCAGCCCGACCAGATATTTCAGCACAAACCAGGTGTGGCTGGAACGTTCGCCAATTCGGCAATAAGCGACGGTCGGCTTCTTAGGATCAACGCCCTTCTGCTGAATGTAAATCCCCTGCAACTCATCGGCGGATTTGAACGTGCCGTCCTGTTGCACGGCCGTGCTCCATGGAACACTCTTGGCGCCGGGGATGTGGCCGCCGCGTTGGGCGGTTTCGCTCATGCCCGGCGGCGCGATGACCTTTCCAGTGAATTCGTCGGGGCTGCGCACATCCACCAGATTCGACTTGCCGGTCCGGGAGATGTCCATCACTTCGGGGAGCATGGCGCGGAGTTCAAGATGCGTTTCAGCGATCTTGTAATCAATCGGCGACGCTTTCGGCAGTTCGGTGGTCAAGGGTTTGTCTTTTTCATTAAGCCATTTCACGCGGCCGCCGTTCATCAGGCGGACGTCTTTGTGGCCGTAAATCCTGAACAGCCAAAAGCCATAGGCCGCGAACCAATTGTTGTTGTCGCCGTACAGAACGACAGTGTCCTTCGGCGAAATGCCGGCGCCGCCCGCCAGTTTTTCAAACGCCTCCTTGCCGATGATGTCGCGACGGACCTGGTCCTGGAGCTGGGTCTGCCAGTTAAAGCCGACCGCGCCTGGGACGTGCCCGGCGTCGTAGGCCTTCGTGTCCACGTCGATCTCGACCAGTTTGATGCCGGATTTTTCGAGGTTGTCTTTGACCCAATCGGTTGTGACCAGCACTTCGGGATGCGCGTAGTTCGCCATAGTTAACCTTTCTAAGCTTCATTTCCGGTCGCCAGACTCGGAATGTGTTTCATCATGTTTGAGGTGTATTTGAATATGTTATCGGGGAAAATCATCACACCAAAGCCCTGCTTGTCACGCTGAATAATCTCGCGCGCGCCTTCGTAAATCAGGCCCGAACTGGGGCCGGCCAGCAATCCTTCAATCTGGCAAAGCTCCATGGCGCGTGTGTACGCCAGTCTGAATTCGACTTCCAAAATGTCATCCACCAGCGAACACGTGCGTGACCTTTCCCTCAGTCTGCCGCCAGATTTCCGGGCCGGTGGTGCGCTCGTGAGCCAGAACGTTCTGCTCGTTTTCGTATTGGTTGGGCATCGCGTATTTTTTCGCCTGCGCCTTGGCGTGCGATTTGGCCAGGTTGATCGAGCCGTCCCCCAGGCCGGGCGCCGGGCAGAGCGCGTCGTTGACGACTTCGAGGTCCGCGCCCGCGATTTTCAGCAAAACCTTTTTCTCCAGCGGGATTTTGTTCGGCACCACCGCCCGCAAGTGATAGCCGCGGGCATGCGCCATCGCGGCCAGACTGATACCGGTGTTGCCCGATGTGGGTTCGACCAGTCCGCGGCCATTGCCGACTTCGCCCTTTTCTTCCAATTCGCGCAACATCGCCCACGCGGCGCGATCCTTGACCGAACCGAACGGGTTGTGCCATTCGAGCTTGGCGTAGAGCTGGAACTCCGGCACCGGATTCATCTTATTAATCCGCACCAACGGCGACGGATTTTCCTCGGAGGGCATGCGGGTTGGCGCGGCATGGTGATCTGGTTGCCGGCCACGGCCGGTACGGGTCCCCAGTTATTGCTCAAACCGACCGTGATCGGGTTGGTTTGGCCGCGCAGCGCAAAACTGGTGTAGGCCGTGGGCCAGGACAGGGTGATACTCGTTGGCGAGTAGCTTACAGCGATTGTTGGTGGCGTGGTCGGTTCCCCGCTGGCGATTGCTTCGATGCTGCCATCGATAAGGATCCTGTTTGTCCAGCTCAGACCCGAGCCGGGCGGCGGCAGCTTCACGGTGGTGAACGAGTTTGCCAACGTTGGTGCATTGAAGAGAGTGAATTTATCACCTGCCGCCAAGTTGGTGTTTCCGGAGAACGTCACTGTTAACGCGCCGCCCAGATCGAGCATTCCGCTCACAGCCAACTGGTCGGCACTCAGCGTGTCGTTGGTCTTGCTGATGTCCATGACCGTTTCGCCTCGCAGCGCGACATCGCCGGCGACACTCAGTGTGCCGATGACTCCCACGCCAGCGGGAGCGATCGCCTGGCCGGGATAAACGGTAAATGTCTGGAGCGACCCGAGAAGATTGATGTTCGTCACGGAGAGGGTGGCGAAGTTGGTGAGGCTGCCATCCGTGATGTTTAGAACATCCACCGACACGTTGCCCGGCGTGGCATCTCCCGCGGGCTTCAGGTCCAACTTGCCACCGCTGCTGATGTTGATTGTTGAAAGCCCCGCCCCGTCAAGGATGTCGCCGGCGACCGCAAGGGTGCCGCCGTTAATGTTGATCTCCGCCGTGCTGCCAGTGGCGTCGGTATTACCGGGTTGTTGCAGCGCCATGACCAGGTTGCTTCGCACTATGAGCAACGCCGGACCGACGCCGGGATCGTTGTTTACACTCAGGATGCCATGACCCACACTGCCGCCAATGAATGGACCGGGTACTTGGATGCCCATCTCCATATAGTTCGCATCAATAGAGCCGCCCCCAAAGATAAGCGTTCCGTTTCCATCGCCGTTTCTCACAGTCGAATCGCGCTGGATCTGGCCGCGCCCGAGGGTGATTCGGTCCACCAGCGCGTCCACCGTCGCGCCCGTCAGATCCATAGTCCCGCGCGCCTGGTTGCTGGTAAAAAATCCAAACAGTAAGTTTGTGTTCGACTCGAACTCGTCGCCCAGTTCCCACGAGATTTGCCGGCCGGTTCCGGCCGCGTTGCGGAAAGTCGCCGACGGATTAACCAGCCCGGGCGTAATGTCAATGATGCCGACGCACTTATGCATGCCAATTCTGATCTTGTCGGCATTCAAGATGTTGGCTGAGCCGAGGTGAATATAGCAGTTTCCTCCGGCGTTCTGGTAAGCGTCGGACACCGAGATAAAACCCGTCGTTATCGAATTGGTCTTTGCCAGAAAGAGCTCCCCGGTTGGCCGCCACGCGAAGTCGGGTTGGGTGAAGTTATGACCCACGAGCACATTGGAGACCACGCAGGTCAAGGAGTTCAGCCCCGTCAGATCCAGAGTTGCCCTGTGGAGGCCGGCGGTCTGGCTGATTTGCGAGACGCTGAGGTTGGCGTTTCCGTTGCTCACCGTCAGTGAGTTTCCGATGATCGTCGCGTAAACGCGATCGTCTTTGCCGTCCAGCTCCCCGCTCCCGACGAAAAAAACTGAGGGTTCGCCGTCATCCGCGATGTTCGCCACATCGCTCGCCGACGTGCCTCTTACGATAAGAGGGTTGATCAGGCTGGTGTTGTGAAAACCGTTCGTATTCATGTAACCCAGCGAATTGAGGCTGTTCACAAAGGCGGCATCCACGACGTTATTAACCGGGCCGCCGAGCACGATGGGATTGTCCGATACACCGTCATTAGTAAACGTCACATTATCACTCGCAGCAGGGGCGCCGGCCGGCGACCAATTCCCCCCAGACGACCAGAGGGTGGCACCTGCCGTGCCGTTCCAGGTTTTTAGCGCCGCCGAGGCTGGGATTGCGGTCGTGAGCACGGCTCCGAGCACGATGAAGGTTGGGAGGATGCATTTGGGATTTTTCATATTGGGCTGGTAGTCGGCTTGGATCGTGAAACAGTACATCAAAACTGGCAAGCAAGGGAAATCAGTGCGCGCCGGGGGCGCAGCTTCGCCCTCGAACCCGGCGGCCCTGTCAGGCAGGCAATCATCTTGACAGATTCACATGAAGCATCATGAGGGCGCGCCCTATCTGGTCAGTGAACTGCTCGATGCCAAGACGCTGCTCGAGGTGCTTGGCAGCACGGCCACCACGGCGGTTCCGGTGCGCAATCTGCCATCCCTTTGATCAAAGCGTGCGCCACATGACGCTCACGCACAGGCTCTCGACTGCGGGGGCGGGCGCAACGACCAATGGACCCGGAACCGGGTTGGACTGCCTTTGGACGCAGGTGGGGAGCGAGATGAACCGCCTCGGGATGCTGGCGGATCCAAACTTTCTGTGAACCAATTTCGCATTTCAGACGTTTAACCCATTGAAACGGACGCAAGGGCGTGCGGTCAAAAATTGAATGGCATGACTATCGGAAATGCAGTCAACCGCCTCCCTGACGGGCCCGGACTGGGATAGTAGTATGCGGACCGCTCCCTTTGCGTCGCTCCGCGCGCTCTTTGCCATTTCCGATGAGCAGGCGATGTGGCGCGTCCAGACGCAGGATGACGAACGCGCGTTCACCCAACTGGTTCGCCGCTGGGAAGGCCCGATTCAACGGCTCGGCGCGCGGATGACCGGCGACGTGCACCGCGGCGAGGACCTGGCACAGGAAACCTTCGCACGCGTATTCGCCAAGCGGAAGGATTACCTGCCAAGCGGGAAGTTTTCAACCTGGCTGTGGCGGATTGCCTTGAACCTTTGTTACGACGAGTTAAGGCGCAGGCAACGCCGGGAGGAATCGTCGCTGGACGGGATGTGCGGGGAGGCCGCCGCGGCGCTGGAAGCGTTCGTCGCGCCGGAACCGCCGCCGGACAAGTCGCTGGTGGATCAGGAACGGAGCGAACTGGTGCGAAACGCTTTGATGCAGTTGTCAGAAGCATATCGGACTGTGCTCGTGCTGCGGCATTATGAAAACCTCAAGTTCCGTGAAATCGCCGGCGTGCTCGACGTGCCGGAAGGCACCGTGAAGTCGCGCATGGCCGAGGCCCTGACGCAAATGGGCCGGTTGTTGAAGCCAATGCTGGCAGTCGGGGCCAAAAGAAATTTGAACCGGCATAGTCAGCCTAAAGAAAGTTTGATGATATGAATCACCCGACTCGTGAAGAATGGATGTCGTATCTCTACGACGAGTTAACCGCGGAAGAACACTCCGGCCTGGAGGCGCACCTGGCCGTCTGTCCCGATTGCAAGACTCGGGTCAGTGACTGGCGGGCGGCGCGGAAGAATCTGGACGCGTGGCAACTGCCGGCCCGGCCAGGCCGAGTGCGGCTGCAACGCCCGCTGGTGCGCTGGGCGGCGGCGGCGGCTTTGATGATTGGCATCGGATTTGAAGTGGGCCGATTCGCGACACCCGCGACGGCCAATGCCGGCAAGATTCGCGCCGCGTTCGAGCCGGAGATTCGCCAGCAGTTGCGTCAGGAATTTACCCAGTTGCTCCGGGAAGAGCTGGACAAGACCTCGTCCGCAACGTTGGCCGCTTCCGGCGAAC
>WNGL01013736.1_pt1 | contig 10502 bp, 10 predicted proteins | sample 5400591 | NCBI WGS metagenome assembly WNGL01 (sample SAMN13153377, study PRJNA577476) | soil metagenome | isolation source: 80 cm soil or saprolite under Garry oak tree replicate 1 | place: USA:California | collected 2016-06-15
CAGTATAGTACCAGGAATTAGGGTCAGGCTGGGAAGCGGTATTGCCATTGGTAAAACCCTGTTCATCGTTATCTATGTCAATGTAGGACAGCAGCGTGTTTGAATCGGTGGGGAAGGAAAAATCAAAGGAAAAGTTCTCAGACATCGGGTTATTGGGGTAGTGGCTGTGTATGTATGACTGCATGTTTTTTGTCCAGGTAATGACGGCTTGCCTGTAGGCAGGATCATTACCTGTTCCATTAAACTGTTGCACCCAATTGCCAGCAGGGTCATAATGGCCACACCGCTGCCCTGTCCAGTTCCCTGCGTTTTGGAAATTCGGATTATCAAAGGCAATGCCTTCAAACTTTACCCCCGGATAGTGAAGCAATGTTCCTTGCACGGCCGCGTCCACATAGGTGTGCTGCATGTAGGCCACCTCATCGGGGTTGGTGATATCCAGCGGGACGTTGGCTTCGCCAAACTCATAGGCCACGGTGGTCTTATCGCATTTATACTCGACCCAGTCAGGATGGTTGGCTTTCCACCAGGTGAGATCATGCGCTTCTTTGTACCACCTCGTATCATCATCACGGTCATAGGGAAGGTAGAAGGTATGGAAAACACCGGTTGGTGGCTGCTGGGGATACTGAGAGCCCCAAATGTAGTCCACCTTGCCAGTATAGGCAGCAGGGGTCGTGTTGCCGTCAAAAGGCAAACCGATATGGATGTTGCTGGTCGTATCAGGAAGGAGCGGACTCAGTCTGGCACTGCTCGCGTGAAACTGGATATAATTGGCAGTGGTGCTGGTGCCTGAAGCATTTGCATCATATCCTGTTGTGACTGGCCCGGAAAGGCTTGCGCTCTCTGCCTCAGCTCGTGCAGAATCAGTACTTGATGCATGCCCGGTAAAAATCTGCTGATGATTAACGAGAAATATAGTAACAGGAAGGGTGAGGAGGATGAGAAGTAAGGAGAGGAAAGAAACCAGTTTTCTTGTTTGTAAAGAAGAAAGATGATTCGTTTTTTCTTTCCTTGTTTGCTTTCTTGGGTATGGCATATCCATATGCATCCTCCTCTATAGGTTCTACAAGTGGCAGGCTCTGCCGTCTCTTCAAGAAAATGCTGAGCGCCAAAATTACTCTTTCCCGACAAGGCACTGTGAACTCACCTGAAGATTCGTGGTACATCAACACTGCTTTCAGGTTAACATAGTTGCTCTCACTGTTTTCGTGTGCATGCACAGTTTTCTAGTCAGAAGGTACTACGTTGAGGTAAAGGTTTTTTCACGACACACCATTTTCAATAAGCAAACCGAAATGGATCGCTACAGCATTTTTCATGCGTGTGGTAAGATGTTGAGCGATAGCCTGTACATTTCTCTTGTGCTGTTTGCTTACTTGCACATATGATAGAGGAGGAAAAGATGCCGCGCCGTCTCCTTCAATGTATCCTCATCTTGGCTGTGACGGGAATCCTGGTTGTTGGGGGAGGATGTGGGAATCCAACTGTCACGAACACGAGCCCGGTCAACCACACTGCAACCACTACCCTTCAGACGAAGAACACTGTGACGGCTGCCATCCAGACCGTCTTCCTGATAGTAATGGAGAATCACAACTGGTCGAACATCAAGAATAGTCCTTCCGCCCCGTACATCAACCATACGCTCCTGCCGATGGCGTCATACGCTGAACAGTACTACAACCCGCCAGGGAACCACCCAAGCGAACCGAACTATGTGTGGCTGGAGGCCGGGACCAATTTTGGCATCAGCAATGACGCTAACCCGGACGCCAATCATCAGAGCACGACGCAACATCTTGTCACCCTGCTGAACAACGCTCACATCTCGTGGAAATCGTATCAAGAAAGCATGAGCGGCACGGTTTGCCCGCTCACTGCGAATGGTTTATACGCTCCCAAGCACAATCCGATGGTCTTCTATGACGATGTCACCAACACCACCGATCCGCATTCGTCCTACTGCATTGCACATGTCCGACCCTACACAGAGTTGGTCACCGACTTGCAGCAGCATACCCAGGCACGCTACAACTTCATCACGCCGAACCTGTGCGATGACATGCACGACAGTTGTGGGCCTGTCAATGATCCTGTGAAGCAAGGTGACGGCTGGCTTGCACAGAATCTACCCACGATCCTCACCTCACAGCCATACAAGAACGGAGGTGTGGTCTTCATCACCTGGGACGAGGGCGAAGGTAGGGACGGTCCAATCGGGATGATTGTGCTTTCTCCTGACGCTAAGGGTAGCGGCTATTCGAACACGATTCACTATACACATAGCTCGACCCTACGCACACTAGAGGAGATATTCGGGGTGGCCCCGCTTTTAGGAGATGCAGTTCATGCCACCGATTTGAGCGACCTGTTTAAGGTATTCCCCTAGAATTCTGCGCATTGACAATTGTTGCGGTTAAACATATAATGGCAACATGCTTAAAGTGCTATAGTACCGTACCTATCCGACGAAGAAGCAAGAGCGGGGCTCAACGACTCACTGCATGAGTGTCACTGGCTCTATAACCATTTGCTTGAAAGGCGTAATGCTGACTATGCAAATTGGATTATCCATAGAAGCCTCTGGCTTCAGTAATGAGGGAGTAGTCACTTATACCATTTAGCGTTGGCTGAATATGGTCGGAGTACATCGATCTCTGGTCAGAAAAGCCCTTCACTCAGGAACAATGATATGACCAACTCAAAGGGAGTGCTGATAGACGTCATAAATCAGAGCAAGCCAGAGGTGTTGCCAGGCTTGAGCCAAAAAGCGAGTGGCCTGGGGCAGGTCCTCCCTTCATGCTACAAACGGGCCTTGAGATTTGATGTGGCGGTAGTATTAGGAGGCAATATCAGGCTAGTCAATGGTGACTATGTTTCTACACCTTATGAGGAAGGGACAGAAAAAAGCTTTGGCGGGTGCGGAAGAGTAGTAACAGCAGCTATGTTTTATCATTGGGGCAGAGTTACCCACTTCATTGTTTCTACAGGCAAAACACATCCTCATCCTTATGCTCCTACTGAAGCCGCTGTTATGAAAGCGGAAATGATCGGCTATGGTGTTCCAGCAGATTATATCACTGAAGAGGATAAGTCTTTAAATACCTTAGAAAATGCTATTGAAGTCGCTCAGCTACTTCGCTCAGAAAAATTTAAACAGTGTACAGAAATTGGTCTGCTATCAAACTCCTGGCACCTACGAAGAGCGCTTGCTTTTTTTGAGGCTCAGGGCTTAGCAGCAGAAGGAAGACATATAACACTTATTTCATCTGATAAATTCATGGGTGAAATAATCCCTGAATTCAAACCAATTATCAAAGAGCTTTATCATACTTCTAGCATGGTGGCGAGATTAAAAAGAGAAAAACAGGGCGTTATAGACTTTCATGCAAATCGCTATAAATCAGGACCACCCCGCTAGAATGAATATCTACCCTTCAAGCCTCTCTAGCACAAAATCGGCGAACGCGCGGATATGTCGCTCAGATGGTGCATAGACCCCGCCCGACTTATACACCTTCGAGGTCAACCCAGTTGGGCCAGCTCGCATACCTCCAGTCCTGGCTGTTCACGATATCGAAGATCTCAACTGCATCCATCGGGTCGAAATCGGGCCGGGTCATTACTTCTGGATCAAAGAGCCAGTCGCAGGTGACCCGCGTACGTGTTGGCCCTTCAGGCCACAGCATGTGGATGACGACGTGGTCGTCTAGCAGGTTGAGCAGCATGTTGGGTGTCAAAACAATCCCATAGTAGCGGCGTAAGTCTGCGAGGAGTAGTCCAGGCAACGGAGGGCGCGAAGCCTTTCCTGTAATGGTAAATGCCTCAGCAGTATCAGCCAATGGCGCTGCCTCCCCATCTATGCAATCGGATTTGCCGGTGCGGAAGGCGGGCAGCAACCGGCACAGTTCCGGGGTAACTACTCAGGTAGGGGATTGCAGAGGCTGTTAAAATAGGGGCATGATAGCAGAAGACCACATCACCCAACTGGAAATAGAGCTATTCAAAATGACCTTGGAAGAAATGTTCTACTCCTAATTACGGAATGGAATGCCGATTCTGGCGCAAATCCATTACAAGAAAATGCAAGCTTTATGACACAATTTACCCAGCAATCAATGAAAGCCATGATAAGTTCTGGTCTTGACGGTGCCTGCCAGTTTGACGCCCAGGACTATGGAGGCTATGGGCATCTTGACATGTTTGACATTACCAAAAATGATCGACCCAAAGCACAGTACCATGCAATTAAAAATCTGATTAGTCAATACATGCCATGAGAGGCCGATACTTTATTGACCGGAGTCAATAAGTACCGTAACAGCTGATAAGATCAGCATTGGGAGAAACGCTCGAAATAGCGGAACTTAGCATATCGCTGCTTGAGCAACCTTCCCCCTTCTCGGTTGCCTCCGCAGGCGGCATAAGCTCGGTACCTGAATAGTTACGAAAAATATCTTCTGCTGTCACCTTTATGACACAGGAGAAAGACTCCAGAGACCATATTCACCAAAACATTGACCATGCTGGTCAAGGTGGCAGTAGCTGCCACCGAAAGTGCCGCCCGCTTGCATTGACCCATCGAAAGAAAACATTGCCGACCCTGAGGGGCTGATAACTTTGAACCGGATATGTCTAGAAGCATCAAGGCTTCCATGGAAGGGAGCGTTCATGCTCAGCCCACTGAAATAGCCACTCATGGCGTTCTGCTGTTGCTGGATTCTTCTGAGGTATATATTGCTGCGCACATTCGCTGCCAGGTTGAAAATAGTTCCTTCATACGAGTGGGCAAGGTGAAAAGCGGGGCTTGGGGTTGGTCTGCTCGAACCAGATGTGGAGGGAGGAAATGAAGGAGTGGCCTTCTGTACCAGGGATGGCGTTGGGGAGACAGGACCAGCAGCAAGGGGACGCAAAGCAGAGACCAAAAGGACTGTTCCAAGGCTTATACTCGCCACGAGTAGTAGGAAGACGGGGACGAGTCTACCCCGGTGCAGGAAACTTATGGGATGCAGTGGTCTTGATCGCAGTGGGGTGACGGATCTCGGATCTTCTTGCAGCGCCTGTGGCTCGGATGCCAGCAAAACCTCTTCTTGCACCGCTTGTGGCTCAGCTCCAGGCTCTTGTCTGTTGGCGGCCGGATTCTCGACTGGTTCAACTGTGCTGGATTCAGGGATATGTCTGCTTGCTTCTTCTCTCACTACTGGCTCAGCCGCAGGCATGCGTTCTCCTTCTACCTGGTCCGCTCCAGGCACGATGCTACTGGCTGCTGGATTCGCTCCTGGTTGAAGTTCAACAGGCTCAAGTGCGGGTTTGATTCCTTCCGATTTCGTTACTGACACTGGCAGAGGCCTTACCTCGTCCTGCTTTACTATAGATGCGAATGCAAGTTTGATTTCTTCTGATTCCGCTCGTGGCTCAGTCGGAGGTCTTCCTTCTTCTTGCTCCGGAAGCATGGACAAAGAAGGCGCAAGGATCGGCTCTGGGACGTGGTGTCCCCCGGAAACAACCTTTAGGGCCAAATCAAACTCTCGTTTTTCCACAGGGAGCAGTTTCCATGTAGGATCGACTCGGAGAGCCTCTGCAAACTGCTCAACACTCGCAAAGCGATTCTCACTGTTCAGAGACAGCGCGCGGTGAATAGACTCAGCAATATAGGAGGAGACAGTCGATCTCACTCGGTTTACTGGCTCCAAAGGGTCGTTGCCTTTGCTTTCCATCTGGATGGTTCGATAGGAGGCATTCAAAGGACCTACGCCGGTTAAGAGCGTGTAGAAGGTGGCTCCCAGTGCATAGATATCGCTCCGATTGATGGCTGCCTGGCTGTCTTGTTCAGGCGCTTCATACCCCGTCATCAACTGTCCTGGAGTCGTCTTGGTGGTGGCCATCAGGTTGTATCTCTTGTCGATGCCAAAATTGACGAGCACGGCTTTGTCACTAGTGGTGGGCACGAGGATGTTCCCCGGTTTGATGTTCTGATGGATAATGGGAGGCTGTTGACGATGCAAATAGGCCACCGCTTCCATGATCGGAGCCATCAGGGTCATGGCCTGAGGAAAGGAAAAACGCTGCTCCGGCTGCTGTACGCGCAGGCGTTCCAGACCTGGTCCCTCAATGTGATCCATAAGGAGATAGACCCGGTCGTGGTTACCTCCGCTGATTACCTGATAGACATGAGGGAGAGCCTGATGATGAAGCAGCCGGAGCGTCATAGCTTCGAGAACGATCTGGTTGAGCTTATGTTTACTTGGATTAACCACCTCCTTCAGGACAAGAAGGTTAACAAGCTCAGGCTTGACATACTGATCTTTCACTAGATAAACAGCACCAGAAGGGCTGCTGCCAAGCAGGCCTTGCACAAGATAGCGTCCTTGTAAGATGGTCCCAACAGGGAGAGTGGTTTGCACGTTTTGCATGCTATGCCTCAGTCTATCCTTCAAGCCTCTCCAGCACAAAATCAGCAAACGCACGGATATGCCGTTCAGATGGTATATAGATCCCGCCCGACTTATACGCCTTCGAAGTCATCCCCAACTGGGCCAGTTCGCATACCTCCCAGTCCTGGCGGTTCACAATGTCGAAGATCTCGACGGCATCCATCGGGTCGAAATCCTGCCGGGTCATCATTCCTGGATCGAAGAGCCAGTCGCAGGTCACTCGCGTACGCATTGGCCCTTCTGGCCACAGCGTGTGGATGACGACGTGGTCGTCTAATAGGTTGAGTAGCACATTGGGCGTCAAAACTATCCCATAGTAGCGGCGTAAATCTGCGGGGAGCAATCCTGGTAATGGTGGGCGTGAAGCCTTGCCTGTGATCGTAAATGCCTCGGCAGTATCAGCTAACGTTGCAGCATCGCCAGCGAGGTAATCGGATTTGCCGGAGCGGAACGCGGGCAGCAACTGGCAAAGTTCGGGATGCATTGGTCCGCAGTGATAGCACTCCATGAAGTTTTCAAGCAAGAGCTTCCAATTGGCCTGCACCTCGTACGTAATCGTATTGCCCGCATTAAGCTTCCCTACCCCATAGCGGGCAAACGGAGCATAGCTCCCGAAACGTTCTATAATTGGCATATTGAGTTGATCTTCAATGGGTGCCGGTTCATCGGCGAGGTTGAGCCAGATAAGCCCCTCCCAGATCTCCAAAGCTACTGGCATCAAGCCAAATGCTGTGCGGTCAAAGTGCTCATCGTGAAGTACGTTCGGTGCCCCAATCAGCCGTCCATCCAGCCCATATGTCCAGGCATGATAGCGACACTGGATCGACCCTTTGAGCTGTCCTGCTGCCACGGTGCATAAGCGAGAACCGCGATGCCGGCATACATTAAGGAAAGCGTTGAGCTTATCGTCCCGGTTGCGAACTATGATGACGCTTTCTCGTCCAATGCTGACAATCTGATACAAGCCCACGGTGAGGATGGCATCGGCGCGGCCAACGCAAACCCACATCTGGGAGAAGATGCGCTCTTGCTCCCGATCATAAATTGCCGGGTCATAGTAGTAGCGACCAGGAAGAGTGGAGGTGAAGGAGGTTTCGGAACGTGCGGTAGTAGTCATGCGCTAGTCCTTGGTCTGGGTAAATAAATCACGTACTTCTGCAGTGAGAGCTTGGAAAAAGCCCCGTTTTAGCAAGCTGCTTATGTAACCATTATAACCTCAAACTGAGGTGTACACAAGGGACATCTTGATAGTGGGTGTGTAAACAATTTTTGCGTGGGCCACGGGGCAAGGAAGCAGCAATATGATCAGTACTCAGGTACCTGTTTTTCTGTATTTCACCTTCCAATGCTATAATGACTTTGTTATATTCAAGCCAAATGGGCCTGGCTTCTAACAAACAAGTGGTGGAAGTGAGGAACTGTGATGAAACTCCTGGTGGTGGATAGTGATCGTGATTTGGTAGAGATGCTCACAGGGTGGTTGAAAACTCTTGGGCACGAAGTCCATCGTGCTTATACAGCGGAGCGAGGCCGGCTGCTGTGGCGAGAGCAGCGACCTGAGCTTGTTATCCTGGATACGGCAATGAAGGGTGGAGATACACTGGCAATGTGCAGGGAAATGCAAAGTAAGCATGATGCACTGCTGCTTATCCTCTCTGATACGAGAGACGTGCATGATGAAATTCGTTGCCTGGAATCGGGCGCCGACGACTACTTGTATAAACCCTTCTTTCCTTCACAACTGCTGGCCCGTATCCATGCAGTAAGCCGGAGGTCTCGTTTCACCCTGGAGCGCAGGCCTTCTGCCATTATTCACGTAGGCCCAATTTGTGTTGACTCACTGCACAACGAAGTCAGCATCCATGGAAAAACTGCTCATTTAACACCCACTGAAAGTAAACTACTGCATTTGCTGGCGATCAACGCCAGCGACGTATGTAGCGCGGATCAAATCGTGACCCATGTGTGGGGCTACGATGGGGATGGAGACGCCTGCTTGATAAAAGCCCACATTCGCCATTTGCGCCAGAAGATTGAGCCGGACGCGAGCAAGCCGCAGTATATCCTGACGGTGCCAGGGGTAGGTTACACGTTGGTACGCCATGCTACTGAAGAGCATGAGGTAGAGGAAATAACCCGCCCCTTACGAGTCATCTCTATGTAAAGCTGCACATTTTAGCGCGAACTGTCCCTCGCTCTGTTCTGAGCGAAGATACCACAGGCGGTGCCGCCGATAAGGCACACCGCACCCACGCCAAGCAGGGGATAGGCTCCCTGGTATTGCAGCACGACCAGGTAGATTGTGGCGACGATCAGCGCCCCGATGCCTATTGACGCGACCACACCCAGCATGATCACGCTCGAAAAAGCGGCGATGCCACCTTTAGGCTGGACGGTCAGCGCCCCGACGATCCCTGCCAGGATGGTAACAATGCTCAAAGCAATGACGATGCCTCCTCGTGTTTGGTTCTGGTACGAGCCATAGATATTTATCAGGTAGTTGAGGCCAACGATGATACCCACCATACCCAGAGCGACCACGCCATAGCTCAGCGCAGTCTTAACCTTCGACCCTGCCCCGACAAGCCCAGCGATTCCGCCGATGAAGCCTGCTGCGCCCAGGCCCAGAAAGACATAAGCGCGTTCGTGATAATGCGCGAAGATGATCAGAGCAAGTCCCAGCAGTAAGGCAGCGACGCCAAAAACGGTAACAGCTGCGAATGGGAGAGACTGTATAGATTGAGTATGCTTTCGTTCCTAAATACATACGATTTGGGAATGGAGGGGGTTGCAGGGAAAGGTATTTTGCATGTAACTACTCAGGTCCCCAGGCAATGGGAAGAGGGTGACCAGCAAAGACAGCGGTCAGGACAGCAGTAAGGCATGCCTCTACTCACTGCTTTGGAGCTGGCTTTGGTCGGTCATCACGTTTTCCCTTATGCCCCGCCGCGCCCTGTGATCATCACGGGAACCGTCAGAGCAATGAGTTTGAGATCTTCTCGCAAAGATTGACGCGTGAGATAGTCGATATCCATTTTGACCATGCTTTGGAAAGGTACCTGGCTGCGTCCATAAACTTGCCAGGGACCTGTCAAACCCGGTTTGCTGGAGAGACGCAGCCAGTCATGTGAGCTATATTGCTCGACTTCGTAGGCCACCGGTGGACGTGGCCCGACAAGTGTCATCTCTCCGCGTAGCACATTGAAGAATTGAGGCAGCTCATCGATACTGGCCTTACGAATGAAGCGGCCAACTCTGGTAACGCGCGGATCGTCGACTCGCTTATAACTTGTCGTTGCATCCTCAGCTAATTTCTGTCCTTCCATGTACTGTTGAATGGCTAAGCGATGAAGCGTGTCATCGCAGTTTTCGTACATTGAGCGAAATTTCAGCATCTCGAATTCGACACCGTTTTGCCCGATACGCTTCTGCCGAAATCGGCGGCATGGGTGCCCTCGGCTTTAGCCGTAGGGGTGAATTGCCGCAAACTTCCACTAACATTCATTTGACACCTCATCTCTTATGTGATATAAACTGGCTCTGTAGGCTTGTCAGCTTGACAATATATTAAATGCTGTGTTACAATACACATATGAGAAAGCTTACAGATATGCAGATAGTAGAGGTGTGCCGTCGCTATCAAGCAGGTGCAACAACTACGGCACTTGCTAAAGAGTTTGACGTCTCCTGTGTTGCCATTTGCGGCTTGTTGGAGCGACGTCAAATCGCACGCCGGGAACAGGCTATCTGCCAGAGGCGACACACATGTAACCATGCATTCTTTTCCTCAATTGACACTGAGGAGAAAGCCTACTGGCTTGGATTTATCGCTGCTGATGGCTATATCAGTTCGGCTAAAGATGGTAACAGTGCTTTGACAGTAACACTTGCTCCACAAGACAAGGAACATCTGTATCGGTTGCAACACTCGTTGCAATCTACTCATCCTGTCAAAGAATACAACTATCCATACAAACAACTTGTCAAGTTGTTCATCCGTTCTAAGCAACTCACTGATGATCTTGCCTCTTATGGAGTCGTCCCTGCTAAAACTTTCACTCATTC
>WNGL01010805.1_pt1 | contig 10501 bp, 9 predicted proteins | sample 5400591 | NCBI WGS metagenome assembly WNGL01 (sample SAMN13153377, study PRJNA577476) | soil metagenome | isolation source: 80 cm soil or saprolite under Garry oak tree replicate 1 | place: USA:California | collected 2016-06-15
TGGCTTTGGAGCCGAGGAATTTGACGCCGAAATCCTTGTCGAAACTGGTTCCCCAAATCACTTTGCCGTCCGCGAGACTGAGGCAGCGAAACTCGCCGTTGCAGGACTGCACATAGACCCGGTCTCCGTCGATTAACGCCGTGCTCCTCGGTCCGGCGCCCCATTCGTCTTCATAACGCTCGGCGAAAGGCAGGTTCCAAATTCCTTTACCTGTCTTCGCCTCGACCAGGTGCGCTACCTCCTCTTTGCCGTTCTCATCCAGATAAACCAGCTTGCCACCGGCGACGACGGGTGAGGAAAATCCGCCACCGATGGGGATTTTCCAGACCGCGCGGAGGTCCGATGGCAACGACGCCGGCGTTGGGTCGCCTTCGGCCACGCGGCAATCTCGCGTCGGTCCGTGCCATTGCGGCCAGTCGCCTGCGACCAGCCGCGTCGCGATCATCAGCGCGACAGAAAACAAAACTCGATGTACAAACCACGCCTGCATATTACCATGTCCCTTCCACCAGCAGTGTTGTTGCCTTCCTCGCGAAGTCATCCGCCAACAACGGCAGCGCCTGCCGGTCCGCGCTGGGCAAATCCGAGCCGACGCGCACGGTCGTGCGGCCGGTCACTTCGCGATCGACCATCACTTTGCCGCTGGCACGTTCGGTCGCAGTCACCTTCACGATGAGGATCACCTGGTAATCGCGCACCGTGAGGATGTCGTTCGGCTGAAACGACACGCCCTGTCGTTCGTATCTCAACACGGCGCCGTTGACGATGACATCGCCGTCGCCGCGCGTGTTCAATTTGTAGGAGCCATCCTGCTGCAGGTTTTTTCGCAGCGCGTGATTGACCGCTTCAACCAGGCGCGGTTCCAAAGTTCTGTTCTCAAAGAAATTCACTTGAATCGTTTTGCCGCCCGTCAACTCCGGATGCAGGGGACCGAGCCGGTAGCCGGCGCAACCGCACAGTCCGAGGGCCAAAGCGGCAAACCAGAGCCAGAGCGATTTCAGGCTATTTCTGGGCGCTCCGCTGTTCGGTCCGTTTCTTGATGGCATCAATGCGTTGTCGGGCTTGTTCGCCGTATTGCGAATTGGGATCTCTGAGGTAAGCCTCATTGTAATAAATGAGTGCGCCCTGCCAGCGTTTTTTCTTTTCGTAAAAGCGCGCGACTTCGAAACTGCCGCGCGATTGTTCGATCTTGAGCGCGCCCTTCAAATTCTGCGCTTCCCGGGCGCGCGGATCGTCCGGGTAACGCGTCATAAAATCATCGAACGCCGAGATGGCCTGGCCAGCGACGCTCTGGTCGTATTCGGCCTTTTTAGCCTGCTTGTAATACGCGAACCCGGCTTTGAAGAGCGCTTCGGAGGCAATCTCCGGTTTGTCGTGGTAACGGTCGGCTGCCCTTTCGTAGGCCTTGACGGCCTCGCGGAACGGGTCCACCCGATTGAAAAAGCTCACCTGCTGTTCGCGCGCGGCCCCGATGTTCATTTGCGCCCGCGGCGCCACGTCGCTGTAAGGGCCGTTCTTGATCAGCTTTTCATACATGGCCGCCGTCCGGTCCATCGAAGGAAAAAAAGGGATGTAACCCCACAGCTTGAACCACTGGCCGGCGAGGAAGCGGTTGGCGATTTCAAACTGGTGATGGAGGACTTCCTGGTAATTTTCGGCTTTGGGGTACTTCTCGAGCAGTTTCTGGTATTCTTTGAAGGCCCGTTCGTCCTGGTGGGCCGCCTCGTAGCAGCGGCCCAAGAGATATTGGGCCTTCGGAGCGTAGTCGGAAAGCGGCCAGACTTTGGCCGTGCGGCGAGCGGCTTTGAAGGCCGTAGAGTAATCTTTGTTGTCGAAAGCGCCTTGCGCGACATCGAGTTGGTCTTTGGCGCGCAGGCGAACCCATTTGGACCCGCCGACTGATTCGTAAACCCAGCCCTCGCCCGGACGATAAACCAGCGGCGCCGGACTCGTGAACGGAAAAGCCAGAACACAAACAATAATCAGCCCGAAGCGAACAAACCACCGATTCATGGGTGCCCACCGTAACGAAGCGCCAAAACCAAGTCAAGGAACAGGGGCAACAAACTCCAAATTCCAAAATCCAAGCTCCAAACAAGAACCAAGCTCCAAGCTCAAAAACCGACCTGCGCGCGATTTGCCCCGGCATCTATTTTGGAGTTTGGTGTTTGAGATTTGGAACTTCTCTGGAGCTTGGGGCTTGGGGCTTGGTGTTTCGCTCAGCGGCGGCTCAAAACTGAGAGGCGCCCCCATGGTTCCATAGCTCCGCGTCATGAAACCTGCGCCCCCGAGAGGTCGTTTGGATTGATGGGTTTTGCGCCGAGAACGAGAAGGTTTTCATTCGCCTCGCCGGCAAACGTGTAAAGGGGCTTTCCCCAGTCGATGATCTCACGACACAAGCACTCCGTGTCGCTGTTCGGCGCGGCGTAGGCGGCAAAGATTTCGCCGGCGAGCGCGGCGACGAAGTAGTTGCGCTGCCGGGCGGTCTGCTCATCCGCGCGGTTGACGTCCTCGGCAAACGGCGATAGCAAAAGCAACCGGCCATCCTCCAATGGCTGGCGAAACTCACAGGGTACTCGCTTCGGCAGGCTGCGCGCGGGGCAGACAACGACCGGGTGCGGGCTGCGCAGCAGGATGGCCAGGCACTGCCGCTCCATAGGAGAATGAAATCCGCCAATGACCGTCACCCCCTCACGGCGAAGTTTGTGCGCCAGGTCGTAGGTCTGAACGATCAGATTGCCCGGACATCGGACCGAGCAGAACAGCGCCAGTGTCTTTCGTTGGAGGATTTCGAGATTGCCCAGGACCGAAACAAGTTCCGGGGCGCGGTCGCTGAGATGAGTTGTGAGCGCGCCGGGATAGCGCAGGTCGGATCGGCGGAGGTGGAAAGACGCATCCACAAGCAGCATTATTCGGGCGCTTCGGGTTTCTCCGACGCTCTCTTTTTCCCCGCACTGGAGGCAAAAAGTGGCGCCAGGGAAAACGTGACCGAGACCGTCACCAAGGTTCCGATGCTCGTGTACCACGGCCAGAACACTTTTCCCTTGAGAAACCAGTTGATGACGATCATGACGCTCACCGAAGCGGCCATGGCCATGATGACCGGCTGCGCGCGCGCCTTTTTCCAAAACACAGCCAGCATCAGACCGCCCAAAAGGGCGCCGCTGGTCAGACCGCGCAAGTCAAACGCCGCGTTGAGCACGGACTCGACGTGTTGGGTCAACACCGCGACCAGAATCAGAAGCCCCGCCCACCCGACCGTCGAAAGCCTGCTGAACTTCAGGTAAAACTCTTCCGACCGCCCCTTCGTCACCATCGCCCGGACGAAATCCATCGTGGCGACCGACGCCAGCGACGTGAGCGCCGAACTGACCGACGACATCGCGGCCGACAAAATGGCCACGATCAAAAATCCTTTGAGCACATTGGGCACCGCCGTGAGCATGAAGATCGGATAAACGTAGTCGGTCGCCTGAATTCCCGGTCGCGTTTCGGGAAGCGGGATGGCCATGGGGAATTTCTGGTAATAGACCCACAACATCGCGCCCACGAGGAGAAAAATGAGGAACAACGGAAAGATCAACACCGCGCTCAGGACAAGCGCCTTGCGCCCGTCGGCGACCGACCGGCACACCAGGACGCGTTGCACAATCAACTGCTCGGCGCCATGCGAGGACATCACCATCACCGTGCCCCCGATGACGCCCATCCAAAGGTTGAACGGTTTGGCGAGCGAGAAATGCGTGTTGAGCCAGTCCAGCTTCCCCTGCCGGGCGGCGACGGAAAACACTTCTTTGAACCCGCCGTCGAACAGTTGCGGTATGTAAAGCAGAGTGAAGAGGCCGCCGGCCAGGAACAACCCGAACTGCACGGCGTCAGTCCAGATGACCGCTTTGACGCCGCCAAAGTAGGTGTAGAGAAGCGACAACGCCACGAACAGCACGATCGCCGGAAGAATCTGGATGCCGAGCAACAGTTGGATCGGTATGCAGGCGACATAAACGCGCACGCCCGCCGCCAGCGTTTCGCTGAGCAGAAACAAACCGCCTGCCATCCGCCGGCCGGATTGGCCGAGCGTGTTCGCAAAGAGTTGATACGGCGAATAAATTTCGCCGCTGAGATAATGGGGCACCATCACGACAGCCAGGATGATTCGCGCGATGACATAGCCGGCGATCATCTGGATGAAGCCGATGTTGCTGGCGTACGCCGTGCCTGGTACGCCGATGATGGTCAGCGCGCTGGTCTCCGCCGCGACGATGGACAACCCGATGCCCCACCAGGGAATATTTTTGCTCCCGAGAAAATAATCGCGCGTGTTTTTCTGGTCTTTGCCAAACCAGAGACCGAACAGGATGATGCCGATGAGGTAAAATGCGATGATCAGCCAATCGGCGGATTCGAAATACTGATTGGGAGAAATCATCGGCGACGCCTGGTTCGCCGCCTATTACTGAAGCGTCCGGGTGACGAAGGCCAGAGAAAAGTTGGCTGACGAGGAATTTTTCAGTCAACCGACTCTTGGTCTTGGACCGACGGCCGGCAGCAGCAACCGGTTCACGGCTTCGGGAAATCCGGAACCCACTTCCCTGATCAAATCCTCGCAGTCGGCGCCGGTGAGCCGCAATGGGCCGGCGGCGGAACGGATGAACCCGAGTGTGGTCTGCTGCGCATAACTCAACAGGCACGGTCGCAGCGGCAGCGAGTATAGCGAGAGTATCACGCCATAGACCACCGTGTGCCAGGCGTGCGCTTCACCCGTTTGTACGGCGTGCAGATAGCGCTGCACCAGCCTCTGGTCGCGCAGAGGACGCAGTCGCTTAAGCTGGGTTTTCCCGACGCGCTTGCTTGCGGTGGCGAAACCCTGGAGCAGCGGCTCATGGTCGAGTTGCCTGTCCAGTTCGATCAACTCCCGGATTTCATAGCGACTCGCATGGCCGTACGCCCGGCAAATCGCGGGCAATTCCACCGGGAACAGAATGTTCGATTGGTAATCACGCAGGAAACAGCGCAGCGACCGCGGGTCCGTGACGCGATGAAACTGTTTGGAGACGGCGCCACTGAGCGCCACCAGTCCCTCCGCGGAACCGAGTTGTTCAGCCAGCGGAGCGACATCGCCGAGGAACTCCTCGACGACCTGCTGGGTGACTATGGGCTGCGTCGTCATTACTCTTCCGTTCGATCAGGCTGGCGGACTGGTGAACGTCCCAGGCCAATCTTGTGCGACGCTACTCCCTCCCGTGCATGAATGCCAGTGGGAATAGTCCTGGAGCGAAAAATTTTTCCAAAAAATATCTGCAAATTTCCTTGACCGCGTGTGTTCCGGTTCCGTGAACCAGCCCCTACTTCACCAGTTCTTCCGCGATCTGCACGGCGTTCAGCGCGGCGCCTTTGAGAAGTTGGTCGCCCGAGACCCAGAAACAGAGTCCGTTATCCAGCGCGCAGTCCTTCCGAATGCGGCCGACCTGGCAATTATATTTTTCGGCTGTGTAAAGTGGCATCGGATACTCCTTCTTCTCCGGGTCATCCACCAGGTCGAGGCCGGGTGCCTTGCTGAGCACGGCGCGCGCGGATTCCACCGTGACGGGCTTCGCGAACTCGGCGCTGACGGCGAGCGAGTGGGCGCGATAGACCGGCACGCGCACGCAAGTCACACTGGCGCGGAAGGCGGGATGGTGCATGATCTTCCGCCCTTCATTTTCCATTTTCATTTCTTCCTTGGTATAACCCGAAGGCAGGAAGGAATCGACGTGCGGCAGTACGTTGAAGGCGATCTGGTGCGGATAAACCTCTTTCGTAACCGGCGTGCCGGTCATGATCTGGCCAACTTGCCGTTCCAATTCCTCAATCGCCTTGGCGCCGGTGCCGGAGACGGCTTGGTAGCTCGACGCGAAAATCCGCTTCACGTGGAACGCCTGGTGCAGCGGGTAAAGCGCCATGAGGGTGATGGCGGTTGTGCAATTTGGGTTAGCGATGATTCCGGCGTGCAATCTTATGTCGGTGGCGTTGATTTCGGGTATCACCAGCGGCACCAAGTCGTCCATGCGGAACGCACTGGAATTGTCTATGACCACGCAACCCGCCTGGGCCGCGATGGGCCCGAATTCCTTCGAGATGTTGGCGCCAGCGCTGAACAACGCGATGTCGACGCCCTGGAACGAATCCCTTCCCAGTTCCTTGATCGCAATTTCGTCGCCACGAAACTTCAACTTCTTGCCAACGGAGCGGGCCGAAGCCAGAAGCGTCAACTTGGCCGTCCGAAAGCTGCGTCTTTCCAGCGTCTTGATCATCTCGACGCCGACGGCACCCGTCGCGCCAACCACTGCGATATGCGGTTTATTGTTCACAAGAAAAAGGACGCAAATATATCCGCCAAGCGACTCGTGTCAACCACCCGAAGCAATGCCTGACGGGGCGGCGGAAAAGCTTCCAGACTCCGCATGCCGCAATGTTGGACGGACGACCGAGTGCGGGTCGGCCCTACCTGTAATGAAAATGGTGCGGCATTCGATCTGGCGAAAGATGAGTCGTTGTACACCAGACCCAAAATTAGGAGGCCCGTGTTGGCGGTGCCGTGTACCATGCGGCGCATTTGTGGAGACACCACGCCACAGTCCTGTGAGAAAGAAGTGTGTGACGGCGAAGGAGGCGCAAAGGAGTCGGAAATTCTTACATTTCGTCGCAACCAAACGCTCGATGCTCGCTATCAAGTCCTTACCAATTGAATCCCGAATAGCCGGCGGCAATCTTGACGGAGTTACTTACAACCGATCGATCAATCCTGCGCCTGCTTGACGGCCGAAGAGATTTAGTTATACATCGTTAATTGGTTAGAAATGAACACGTTAATATGCTGTTGGCTTCCCATCTATCGGGTCTTGGCATAGGCGTTGCTGGATCCAATCTTGTGCTTTGGGATTCTTCGCTCGCCGACAGCTAAGTCACGAGCAACGCCTGAGCCAACTCAAATACTAGAGAATCCCAAAAGGTATCCTCTTTAACGAGGATACCTTTTTTTGCTCGCAGCCCTCCAGTCGCTTGAATCCGGCTTCTTCGCTCTGCTTCGTTCTCGGACAACTATTGCATTGCGATGCATGGCCGTATAGGTTTCGAGCGGCTGAGCCGAGCTGATGCGACATGAACAGAAATCGTCAAGACGGTGAGCGCGGTCCGTGGGACTTCATCATGTTTGGTCTCACCTTTTATGGTTTTATCTTCACGTTGGGAGGCGTGATTGCTGCATCCGCCGGCGTTGCTGTCACCGGTTTGATGACGATGTGCCTGGGACTTCTCTTCTTCGTCCTTCAACAGTGGTTATCGGAGTGATAGCCGCGCTGGCCTTCCGGATCGATGCGCGTGCGGATCAACCTGCTTTCCGGCACGACCAAGGGAGCGCCGATGCCCAACGCTGATGTTGATTGTGCCTCGCCAGGCCGGTGGACGCAAAACCAAGACTGGCAAAAATCCTCCATCGTTGTATTACTCGGCCCATGCAAACCTTCACTCGCCGAGATTTCCTGAAAACAACACTGCAAAGCAGCTTGGCACTGACCGGCCTCGGTTTGCTCGAGACGGAGCCGCTCCCGGCGGTTGAACCGATCAAACGCGCTGGCACACCCCGGCTTCTGCTCAGCCTGGCGGCTTACTCGTTCCGTGATTATTTCGGAAACGCCAACACTAATCGCAGCACCAACGCCGGTCCGGCCAAACGCATCGACCTCTTTCAGTTCATTGACTACTGCGCGGAGCACGGCTGCCAAGGCACGGAACTCACCAGTTACTATTTCCCGCCGGACATCAACCATCAGTTCCTGATCCAAATCAAGCAACACGCGTTTCTCCGCGGCATCGCCATCAGCGGCACGGCGGTCGGCAACACTTTCACTGTCCCCAATGGCGCCAAGCGCGACCAGGAAATTGCCAACGTCAAGCGGTGGGTTGATCACGCGGCGGTGATGGGCGCGCCGCACCTCCGCATCTTCGCCGGCTCCGCGCCGGCCGGCATGTCCCGCGAACAGGCGAACCAGCTCTGCATTTCGGCCATCGAAGAATGCTGCGATTACGCCGGCGGCAGGGGAATCTTTCTGGGCCTGGAAAACCACGGCGGCATTGTGTCCACTGCCGAAGAGATTTTGGAGATCATCCGCGCGGTGAAAAGCCCGTGGCTCGGTATCAATCTCGACACCGGCAATTTCCACACCGACGATCCCTACGCCGATCTCGGCAAGATTGCGCCTTATGCCGTGAACGTGCAAATGAAAGGCGAAGTCCGTCCACGCGGCAAAGGCGACGAACCGGCCGACCTGTCGCGCCTGGTGAAAATCCTCCGCGACGCCAATTACCAGGGCTATGCCGCTCTGGAATATGAATCGAAAGAAGATCCGTGGACGGCAGTCCCAAGGCTGTTGAAACAGATGAAGGAATTGTTCGCGGCGTGATGGATCAAGCCAACCCGATGCCGACCCTCAGCGGCAAAGTCGGACCCTCTTTTTAATGTTGAACGCTCAGTTGGGTCTTCAGCGTGGCCAGCATTGCATTGAAGAAACTGGCGGATTTCGGGGTGGTGGTTATGGTGGAATCAATATTCACGAGCGTGGGCAGTGAACTTTGCGTTGGAATGTCGTAATAAGGAACAACGGCCTTAATACTGCCGGCTGAGCCCACGCGGGTAAAAGCATCCTTCACGTGGATTTGGTGGGTCAAAGTGAGTCGATAACCGAGCTTGGCCAAGAGCTCCTCGTAAGAATTCGTAGCGTTCACCCCTTCGAATAGCGCCTGCCTGTCGGGCGCCAGGATGTCGAAGATGGCTTTGAGTCCTTTGAATGGTTCGCGGGATAAGATGCGTTCGAAACTCTGCTGCCTGGTTTCCAGGCCCGTATTGGCTGATTGGTTTGTCATAATGAATGAAAGCAAGCCGGGCTCTGTTTGACACAGTCCGGCCGCAATGGTTCAATCCATCCGGGCAGATTATTACCGATAGGAGCAGATCCGCCACAATATTCGCCGCCGTCGGCGGGGCGTTCTTCGCGAGGCGTTCTTCGCGAGGCGTGCCTCATTCACCGAAAGAGCGTTGCCTTGCCGATCCTTGCCGTTGAGGCCTTTGATCAAAGCCTTCGTTGGTGTTAAGGGCAACGAATGCAAAGCCGCGAGCCCGCCCGGTCATTTTATCGGTGATGACATGGGTCTCGTTCACCAGGCCTTGTTGTGAAAGCATGTCCCGGACGTCGTTTTCGGCGGTGCGAATGGCCGGAATGCCACACGGAGGTGGGCCAACTTGTTAATGCGCTCGTGCGCCGGCGTGAACGCCCGCGGCCTTCCGCGACGAAGGTCCTGTGCGCGCGTTCCAGAATTGGCCGCGGTCGGATTTGGATTGAACGAAGGCAGGATTTTTCGCCAGGATTGCCTAACAGTTCGGGATGGTCAAAACCGGCGTGGTCGGCTATGAGTACTATTCATGTGGCTGAGCAACTGTTTTCAGGAAACTGCGCGAAGTTGGCCGGGCACGTACGAATCCTGCACTGGCAACGAACTTCGTCTCGTGTCGAGAAGCTATGAGTGACGAAAAAACTATTTTCAACGGCTCCTCATCGCAGGTCTTGAACGTGGACGTGTTCGGCGGGTGCGGTCTGGGCGCCATCGCCTTGATCGTATTGAGTTTGGTGTTCTGGTGGGGTTTCCTGCTGCTGTTGCCCGTGCCGATTGGCATCGCGGCGTGGAAATGGCTTGAGTTGAAGTGCCGTGTTTATGAAGTCACGACCGAGCGCATCAGAGTGTCGCGTGGAATTTTTTCGCGGCGCACCGACGAGATGGAGCTGTATCGGGTCAAAGACCTGACGTTGATCGAGCCGTTTTTCTTCCGGTTGTTCGGACTCGGCAGCGTCATCATCACCACCAACGATGCCTCCACACCGACCTTGACGATTCACGCGGTCAGACGCGTCAAGGAACTGCGCGAGGAACTGCGCCAGGCGGTCGAGGTGTGCCGTGACAAAAAGCGGGTGCGGCTGGCGGAGCTGGAGTGAACCGAGCGCCCGATTTCACGAATGAGGCGCCACGGCACGCGGCTCAATGCGCTGGAGCCGGCGTTCCTGCCACTTCGGGTTCTGACTTCAATGGTGGGTGAAAAAACAGCGCCAGCGCCACGGCAGCGGTGACGGCGGCAGCCAGCGGAACGAGGAACAATCCGTGAAAGTCAATCACGCCATCCCGCGTGAAGGTCTGCTGGAGGAGCTTAGGACAAACCGAATTTGCGACCAGCGCGCCAATTCCCAGGATCATAACGTTGAAAAGACCTTGAGCACTGGCGCGGACGTCCTTCGGAAAATACTCGTCCACGAAAATGTACACTGTGGCGAAGAAGAAAGCGTAACAAATGCCATGCAGCACCTGCACTACGATGATGAGTTCTTTGCTCGGCAGAAATGCGTACACGGCGAATCTGGCCGCGTGGCCGAGTATCCCGAGGATCATTGTCATCCGCCAGCCGAGCTTCTTCAACGTC
>WNGL01030190.1_pt1 | contig 10501 bp, 9 predicted proteins | sample 5400591 | NCBI WGS metagenome assembly WNGL01 (sample SAMN13153377, study PRJNA577476) | soil metagenome | isolation source: 80 cm soil or saprolite under Garry oak tree replicate 1 | place: USA:California | collected 2016-06-15
CAGATGAGGAGCAGCTTTTCTAGAAAAGTTTGTCCCAGTGTCCAGGATTGAGGGCAATGTTCCACGTTTGCGGGCCAAATCCGTCTACTTCGTAGGGTATTTACCACCTGCCCAGCCGCCTGGCACCCACAAGGGGTGCCACTACATTTCGCAATTCCCCATCCCCGCCTCTCCCACCCCGACCCTTTTTCTGTGAGCAGGGTTCCAGGGGGCGGCCGCCCCTTGGCGGGGCGTGCGGGCGTAGCCCTTTCGTGTCCCCACTTTTTCCGGGGTGGGGAGGGGAAGAAAACGGCTTTCGAAAAGCCCTGCACTGAATGCCACCATCTTGACGAGCCAGGTTCAGTACTCTACAATGTGTCTATCCAGTATGGAGCGTCCCAACAGGAGAGCGAGCGAGCGATGACAACTCCATCCCATCGCATCTTTGTGAGCCACAGCCACATCGATAACGACTTTGGCACTAAACTGGCCCAGGACTTGCGGCGTGTGCTGGGCGACGAGAGCGCCGCCTGGTACGATGTCTTAGGACTCCAAGGCGGTGAGACCTGGTGGGACAAGATCGTAGAGGAATTACTCGCACGCGATGTATTCATCGTCGTCCTCTCACCCGACTCGATGAACTCCCCCTGGGTGCGTCGTGAGATCAACATGGCCTTGAATGAGGGTAAGCTCATTGTCCCCATCCTCTATCGCACCTGCAGCATTCGGGCCGATTTGAGAATCATCCAGATTATCTCCTTCCTCGCTCCCAAAACGTACGAGGCCGCGTTTAGAGAGCTGCTCAGCGCCCTGGGACTATCAACGCAGAAAGAGATCGAGCCGAAGAAGCTGGCCACTTCATCCGAGACCCCAGGAGCGGGCCTGGTGCAGCAGATAGAAACGGCCTTTGCTGAGCAAGACTGGCCGGATTTTATGCGCAAAGCGGACTACCTCATCAAGAGCATGCCTGCTGCCGCCACAGCGTCAGTCTATCGTATGCAGGGAATAGCGCTGCTCGAAGAGGGGAAGGTACAGGCGGCTCAGGAGGCGCTGGAGACCGCCCTCGTCCTGGTGAGCGACCGAGGACAGCGTCTCACCTTGCTCAGCGACTACACGGCGCTAGTGGCCGGACAGGGATTATGGGACGAGGTGCTGCAACGGGCGAAAGAAGCGCTGCGCCTGGTTCCCAACGATCCCGGCTGGCTGGCGACACAACAGCAAGCGCAGAGCAAGCTCTCGGGAAAAGCTCCCGTTGCGCCGAAGCCCCCCGAGCGGGAGCAGACCAGGAGCCAACAAACCTCTCCCACCGCCCAGAAGACCAAAGAGCAATGGAAGGAAGAGGGCAATACACACTACAACGCCAAGCAGTACGAGGAGGCGCTCGCGGCCTACGATCAGGCTATTCGCCTCGATCCCAACTACGCTCTTGCTTACTACGGCAAAGGCGTTGCTCTTGAGGCTTTGCGAAGGAAAAGCGAGGCTCAACAGGCCTATGAGAAGGCGCGTCAACTTGGCTATAGCGGCTAAGAGATGGCAACAGAGACGAAAGATACGTTATGAGACAGCTTCTAGAGCAGGACAGGGCAGCGAGAGGATGGCCAATACTCTGGCTATTTCTCCTGGGAGCAATCCTTGGCACAGGACTCGACGCGCTGCACGTCTACAGCAAAGTCGAGCGTTATCCCATACCTATCCTCTTTGGGTTGGCCTGGTGGGTGCCACTGCTCTTTGGGGCTGCTGCTGTCGCTATCGGTTATTCGCATCCGCTGGTCGATCCTCTGCTGCACCACAGGCGATTTCGCCGCCTCTCGGTTAGCATTGGTGAGCTGACGTGGGTGCTGCTCGCTTATCTCGTCAGCGCCAGTACACTTCCATCTATTGCTAAGGTGGGTCTGCTCACCGTTATTTATCTCAACTTCTGGGTACTGGCAGGGAGAGGCTGGCAAAACCTGCTCCTTTCGCTCGTCACAGCTATTACGGGCACGTTGATCGAGATGATTCTAGTTGCCGCCGGGGCGTTCTCGTATCTGCATCCCGACTTCGTTGGCGTTCCTTACTGGCTCCCCGGTATCTATGCCTGCGCTTCCCTGGCAGTGGGAGACCTGGGAAGATCACTAATTACTCCATCACCAAGAGGTATAGTATGAATCAACACAACCACCCATCCTGGACGCTGGATACACTCCTTGTACATGGTGGCACACGTAGCCGTACTACCAGCGCAACAGGTGTACCCACGACGTTACCTATCCACACCAGCACTACCTACATCCATCGCAATGCAGAGGCGCTGGACCAGGCTTTTAGTGGCATGCTCCCATCGGGAGAGCCGACGTATGTCTATGCACGACAGGGGAATCCGAACGCCCAGGCGCTAGAAAACGTGATGGCACAGGCCGAGGGTGGCGTGGGTGCAGTCGCCTTTGGATCCGGTATGGCCGCGATTCATGCGGCGCTGCTGGCGGCTGGCCTGGCACCTGGGAGCAAGATTCTGGCAGCGCAAGACCTCTACGGCACAACCATTACACTGCTGCGCAAAGTCTTCATACCCATGGGCATCGAGGTGGTCTTGCATGATCTGTGCAGTCCAAACGTTGCTGATCTCATCCGTGCAGAACAGCCAGACATTCTCTATGTGGAAACCCTCTCGAATCCACTCGTCAAAGTTATCGACCTGGATGCCGTCAGCGCCGCCGCTCAAGAGGTGGGTGCCGTGAGTATCGTTGATAGCACCTTCACCACCCCTTACCTGGTCAGACCTATCGAGCACGGTTTTGACCTGGTCGTGCATAGTGGGACGAAATATCTCGGTGGACACGGTGATAGCACTGCTGGAATCGTGATTAGCGCGAAGAACGCCTTATTGGACCAGCTACGTAGCTATGCGACGATGCTGGGAGCCATGCTCAGCCCCTTTGAGTCACACCTGATGATGCGTGGCTTGAAGACGTTGGCACTGCGCATGGAACGCCACTGTAGCAATGCACTACAAGTGGCACACTTCCTACAACAGCATACTGCCGTCGCACGTGTTCACTATCCTGGCCTATCCGGTCATCCCCAGCATGAACTCGCCACCCGCCTGCTTCGCCAGGAGCAATATGGGGGACTTCTCTCCTTTGAGTTGAAAGCACAATCCCGCGAAGCCGCCTTCCGCTTTATGGATAAACTCCAACTCTGCCTTCCAGCGACGACGCTTGGCGATGTCTATTCAGAGGTGAGCTATCCACCAATTTCATCGCACCGCAACCTGACGGCTACCGAGCGTCAAAACATGGGTATTACGGAGGGCTGCATGAGATTATCTGTTGGTATTGAAGATGTAGGGGATATTATCAAGGACCTGGATCAGGCATTGTCGTAGGGGCGGGGGTAGCGAGGTGGAGGGAGGGGACCCTTGTGGTCGCCCGCGTGGGTGGGGCATGAGATATGTTTATTCTGTATCAGAAGAGAGCACCACGGGCGACCACAAGGGTCCCCTCTCCACGCCACTCCGCCCACGCCCCTACGGATGGAAGGCAGGTTCACCGTTCCTTGCTAAAGTACCCCCCGCGTTTGCGTGGAGAGGTTGGCGTAAATCGCTCTGACTGGGCGGCAATAGCTCGTCCATTGAGAATCATCTCATGTGCCCACAGCAAGTCCTCGCTGAGCACATTCGAGCGGTCCTTGTCTAAGGCATGCATGGCTCCGGCAATGCAGACCTCGCGGAAATGGCTACCTGGCTGCTTCAGGAATTGCGGGGCAACCGGCGCATGCTCCTCCTCACGATAAGCATCACCCAGAAAGTGCTGGAGAAAGCGCACGGCAAGCGCAGCATCTTCTACCAGGCCAATCTCGATCAAGATATCAACACGCCCGGGACGGTCGCGAATGCGTTGATCAATCTTCTCAGGGTCATTGCTGGTCGCCAGCAAGAGCGTGCCCGCTGGATTATCGGGCGTGGCCACGCCATCGAGTGTATTGAGCACGAGTTGTTGCTCGTGCGGGTCCGAGACAAACATTTCAAAGTCTTCGACCAGGATGAGTGTAGGCAATCGGCTTTCGGCGGCAGAGTGGAGGGCATGCGAAAGCTGCTGCCACGAACTGATACTGCGTTGCCTGGGTGGTGCGCAGACGTAGAACACCAGGCCGCCCTGTTTGGCGTGAAATGCCCCCTCTGCCTTGAGTAGCGTCGTCTTCCCCGTACCAGGCGGACCAATCAGTACCACTTTGCGCAGACGTGGCACCCGCAACGTCGCATAACGGCGCAACATTTCAGCATCGAAAATACGCCGCTGCCCAGCTACCTGGGCTAATGTGTCCGTGTGGAGTATCACATCAGCAAAGGAGGCCTTCTTAATTACATCTGCAAGACTGTCGTCTCCGCCAATAATCTCAATGTGGCCATGACGTTCACGGCGCGAGATAGCATCGTGCAAACCATCCAACAGCTTCAGGAATGCCAGCCATTCGTCCTGATGTCCCTTTGGGATAGCGGCAAGCACCATGGGATCGCTACTATCCGTATCATAGAAGTAGACAGATAGCCCCGCCCAGCCGCTACTGAAGATATAGCTCATCCAGCTATAGGGAGAGGCAGGGAGCGTACCACGATCGCCCACTTCGGCGCGTCGCAACATATCAGGCTTGAGGAGTACATCTACCTCACCAGCGGCGGCAACACCAAGAGCATAGGATGGCGCATCAAGACGCTTCCAGCTCGCAAGCTGCCCAAAGCGCAACTTTTTCCGCCGCTTCCCTTCCTCCACAAGCTGATCGAGGAGCATAGGATGATGCTCAGTCTGCATTCTTCCCTGAGAAGGAGAAGCAAAAATGAGGAGTTCTCCTTCCAAATTCAGTTCTTGCCATAAGCCTTTCAAGGCCTGCGCTGTTACCTCACGACGCAATACAAGCATATGTCGGGCTACTCCCCCATTGACTGACTTCAGTCCATCCTCAAACGATGGGAGCAATTCGTGGCCCAGGGGTGCTAGTTTTTCTACGCTTTCCATTTTCTGCAATTCTTCAATCAGCTTCAGTTCAACCAGATATTAACAAAAGTTCTATACTCATGGATAATACTCTCTGGCTTGTGTTCTGTCAACAGACTTCAAAGGAGGGTCAGGGCCTATGAACCCTGCTCTTATTTCGTATGCCTGACGTATTTTCCGGGTACTTTGTCTTCAGTTTCACCGCCTTCGGCTGGAGCCATCACATAGAGCATATCGGCCTTGGCGGGATCGATAACGAGGTCATTGATGACTGAGCGTACTCCAGGGAAGCTCCGTGCTATCTCCTCAGCAGCGGCCTTCTGCTGGCTGGTACGCACAGCACCACTCAATCGAACCACACCCAGGCGAGGATAGACACCGATAGGCAGATCACGAGTGCGCGGATCACGGCCTAACGCCATTGCCAGGTCACCCGCCAGTGTATCATCCCCAACCAGGCGGTTTTTGATTTCCATTAAGCCAGGCACACCCAGTACTTGATCCTGCACGATATCACCCCGCAGCGTGCTGGAGATGTTCCCATCGAGATAGAGTACGCTGTCGAGGACACGCAGGGTTATTGCTTTCAGGTCAACATGCAGGGGAGTGATATCAAAAAGAATTGCTTCGACCTCTTGCTGAAGTACACTATCAGGACGATAGGGCGGGAGGGTATTTAACACCGCATCTGGAATAGTTACTGTTAGATGCTCGTTTGCCAGAGCTGTGACGAACTCCTGCATGAGCATGATATCTTGCCCTGGACGCAGATGGTGGACCACAAGATAGGCCAACTCACCGTTCCTTGGATGGACAGCGACGAGCATGAGCGTCCCCTTATCAGCCGAGCCAGCTCTACTACACTTTTGCTATCGAGGAGTACGCCTCCGACTGCTGTACTGCTTGCGGCAAACACATCGGCACGCTTTATACGCAGTGTTACTCCATCACCTGTAGCATCAACGACGGTATCAAAAGGGAGATAGACCGTTTTGCCAAAAAGACGTCCATGCCTCACGCCAATATGGGTCATGCGATGTGCAGCAGGATCAAAGATTAGCTGTGCCAGAACTCCATCTTCACCATCAGAGCAAAATATCCTGCTCCCAAAATGAAACTTCTGCATTTCGGAAATTAAGGTTGCCTTTTTCATCAGTTGTGCCTCATACTGCTAAATTATTGGCATAGCCCGACAACGTGCTACGTTCTTAGAAGAGAGTGTAGCACGTTCATCTTATCTATGACAAGCGTGGTAGGGGCAGGGCTTTTCGAAAGTCGTCTTCTTCCCCTCCCCACCCCCGGAAAAGGGAAAAAGTGGGGACACCCCACGCCCCGCAAAGGGGCTGCCGCCCCTTGGAACCTCGCTTCAGGTGATTGGATTGGTGGTAGTTCAGGTCAAGATCGCTGCTGCGACCCGGGCCATGTCTGTTGCGTCCCGGGCTGACGCGATGAGACTGATTGAGTCACAGGTGCCTGCTGTGTCCAGGGCTGATGTGATGAGACTGGTTGAGTCACAGGCGTTTGCTGTGGGCTGGGCTGACGTGGGGAGACTGGTTGGGTGAGTGGACCCGATGTTGTTGGAGAAGCGGAGGGAGGTGGAGCTTGCAGGTGTTCCTTCACGCCCATAGCAAGTAAGAGGCGGTTGATCTCGGCAAAATCATGGCAGGAAGGAGGAACAATGAATGGTCCACCAATGCGATAACGCTCAATCGCCACACTCAAATCAGCCAATGCCCTCGCCAATCGCTGTGAATACAACCCGATCTGCTCTAAGCGCATCAGACGATCAGCCATGAGATTTAAGCTTGCGGCAAGCGGCAAAAGTTCCCCACTCGCCAAACGGGCACGCGCACGCAAATCGCCATTTGCCAAACGGGCTTGTATATCCTTGAGATGTGTCACGCCCATCTCTAATTCGGCATTGTGCTCTGCGATCTGACGCGCCTGATCTTCTACACGCTGATTCGCCAGCCCCAGCCGTCTGAGAGCATTAGCTTGCCGACGCGCCATCCGCTCATTGTCTACTATGGTTAAAATCTGGCGCACCAGTACTAATCCTACAACACCGATGGTGGCAAAAAGGAGCACGGGGCGTAGGGCACGCTGGCCATCGTCAGAGGAGAGCACATTGATTACCAATACGACAAAGAGAAGTGCCACCAGCAGATAAGGAACCAATTGTTCGGGGCCAAAGGTAACACGCTCAGCACGTCGTCGTATCCGCTGCTCAAGCAGGTCCGGGGAAGTTGCAGGGAGAATGCGGCGCAGATACGCAGCCAGACCGATAGTTAACATACCTAGTGGCCAACCCAGATCAACCCAGGTACCATCGACATAGGCTCCTGCATTCTGTTGCACATTAAAGATGAAGTCGGAGGTGACAAAGAAGCACAAGCCCAGGCCAACCAAGAGCAAACTTATGCGACGGGCCGTCGCCTGGTAGAGACGCCCCCGACCTCGCAGCAGCAAGAGGACAACGCAAGTGAGCAGTGGTATGTCACTGGTAGGATAGTAGAGTCCCAGGAATTTGGCAAGGGGATCCTCGACAGTAGAGTTCAGCGCTAAGGAGCCCAGGAGCAAATACCAGGCAATCGCCAGCATGGAGCCCATCGCGATCAGACTGTCCAACAGCACCAGAAGACGCCTACGCCCTGAGCCGGATGATGGCTGCAACAACAGACCAATGAAAACCAGGGGAGGTAAGCTAGAATAGCCAATATCCGCCAGTGACGGAAATGGGGGCTGGCCGAGATAGATGTAATAGCGCCAGAAACTCTCGCCAACGCCCCACATGATAAGCCCAAACCCGATGAGTATCCAGCCAAATCGCTCGCGTTCCAACCAGGGCTCAGCGGCCCCTTCTCGGCGGATAGGAATGTTAACAGAGACCAGGGTGAGAGTTCCACCAATGAGAGCGCCCGTTAATTGGGTAAACTGCCATGCACTCCACCCAAGGTGAAAAATAATAAAGAAAACCATCCCGACCTCTATCCCCACCACCAATCCAATTACGGTTAAAGTTCGTACTAGTACACGCATAAGCCACTCCCTTATCACATCTCTCTTCCTCGCCGCCTGCGGCGCGAGAACAAAGAAGATTTGGGGACACCCCAAGCCCCGACAGGGGCTGCCGCCCCTGCACCCTGTCTTCGAAAAGCTCTGTCGATCCAGTTAGCCCTTCTGATCTAGTACCTGTGCAAGTGTATCATATTAAAAGGCATCTCTTCAATAACCTGGCCTGATTGGTTGCTTGACATGCCTCACTGAGAGCGATATCATTCAGAATGCTTAGAGAGCGAGGAGAAACAGCATTCTCACCCATCCCATAACACAAACGAGAATACTATCATGACTGAGCATACTTGCTATATCGAACAATTTCCACACGGCCTGCCACACCGAGACCAGGCAGTGTTGCTTCCCTGCGGCCACTATGCCTGCCCACCACACACAATTACGTACTATGGCACGGGGGATGATGATGAATTAGTGGGCGATTACTGCATGATCTGCTACGCGCGCAAGTTTCCGCAAAATTGCCCCGACCGCCTGATTCGCGAGGCCATTTTGCGGGAGACTGAGGGCATGCGAGAGTAAACCTGGCGTAGTCTCACACAGGAACCTGGCGTTGCGCCATACCATTCGCACCAAAAATAGCCTCTGCGGCCTCTGGTGCATAGCGCTCGACAATTGACTCAGTAATTGCATTGGCACGACAGATCTCGCCAAACATGCTCGCACTAGGGCGCGGTGTGCGTTGCTGGGTGAGCGGATCAAGTTCGACCAGGCCAAAGCGTACCCCCCAGCCTTCGTTCCACTCAAAATTGTCTACCAATGACCAGTGCAGATAGCCACGTACGGGAATACCCTCGCGGATAGCGCGATGCACCATTGCAAGATGCTCCAGGATCGCTCGTGGACGACGACTATCCGTAGCATCGGTAAAGCCATTCTCAGTGATATACAACGGCTTGTTGCCGCGTGTGCGCTGATAGACGGCCTTCAGCACACGATAGATGCCCTCTGGATAGATTTCGCCAAAGTTGATATCCTTCCCGGGATCATTGCGAATTGCGTCAGGGAGCGCAAAGCGTCGGCCAAAGAGTTCCGCAGGATTGGTTGGGTCGAAGCGAACCATCTCACGAGTATAGTAGTTTATCCCATGGTAATCCCGTGCGCCCGATGCACGTGGAATGGGAGGTAGCAGCGTATTGAAGGGAAGGGGGAAACGACCTGTCTCTCCTGCTTGCAGTGCGGCCCAGTTAAAGAACATGTCCTGCAATCCGGCAATGCTGCGATCAAGCGGCGAGCCAGAGGTAGCCGGATCAAAGAGGCGGTAGTGCAGACAATAGCCAATCTGCGCCTCTGGCTGCAAACGACTAATCTCATAGAACGCCTCAACATGGGCCTGCATCATGTTGCCCAATACCTGGAAAGAACGTACTAGATTGTGCTCACCAGGGGGATATGTGCCAAGTTGATAGCCCAGGACGGCGTAGATATTTGGTTCGTTGATCGTTACCCAAAAATCGCACAGGTCTCGTAGCGCTTGTACAACGTATGTGACGTAGCGCACAAAGAAACGAATATTGGCCTCGTCCGCAAATCCATCAAGGTCTGCAAACCACAGCGGATCAGTAAAGTGATGCAGCGTCACTACTGGCGTCATACGACGTCGGCGCAAATCTATCAGCATGGCACGATAACGATCTAAAGCAGTGCTGTCCCAGTGTCCCTCGCTCGGCTCGATGCGACTCCACTCCAGGCTCAGCCGCAGCGCGTTGTTTTCCATCTGCTCCGCGAGAGCAAAATCATCTTCCGCTGCCTTCCACCAATTGGCTGCTGCCCCACACTGCTCACCCGTAAGGATATGCCCTTGCTGCTCCCAGCGATACCATTGATTGTTTGTGTTGTCTCCCTCACACTGATGCGCAGAAGATGCCGTTCCCCATAAGAATCCCTTAGGGAAACTCAGAATATGCTGCTGTGCCATATTTGGACTCTGCCTCCTTGCCTATTCGAAGATGCCACAGGTACTGTAGCAATTGTATCATGAAAAAATAAGGGGTCAGCGTTGTACCTGGTACCGATAAGTTCTCTCCCTGATACTTTTTTGCTCAAGGACTCGCGGCCCAAGGGTCGCTCGCATACAAATGTGTTGCAAGGGTAGTTCGTGGCTGAGCCACGAACTACCCTTGCAACATAAAAAGAGACGCGGCACGCTTGCGAGCCGATGAGTACGAGGGCATCCAAAAAATGCCTGGAGAGCGGCATATAATAGTTTTCCTATGTCTATTCGGTGATGTTTCTCGTTCATTAGTAGAAAGAGTAGGTTGAGGATAGTTTCATGATACGCTCACGTGTCCTTATAGGCGGTAGTCTGATCATTGCGATCACACTGGCAATTGTACTGGCAGGCTCATTACACGCCTCGCTTGCCGCAGATTCTCCATCTCGTGCTTTATTGCCCGCACAGACGCATCTTGCACAGAGCTATCTTCCCTTGAGTAGCTTTCATCTCCGCGGCCTGGATGGTCCCTATCATACCCAGG
>WNGL01010806.1_pt1 | contig 10500 bp, 8 predicted proteins | sample 5400591 | NCBI WGS metagenome assembly WNGL01 (sample SAMN13153377, study PRJNA577476) | soil metagenome | isolation source: 80 cm soil or saprolite under Garry oak tree replicate 1 | place: USA:California | collected 2016-06-15
TCGCGGCCTTGCACTTCCACTTCAACGGCTTCTCTTCGCAGGTGCTGTTCGGAGCGACGGGACGACGCCTGCCCCGCACGCCGGCATGGCTCCATCCGCTGCACGGGATCGCGACCGTCGCCGCGATCGCGGGGCTGCCGGTCCTTGCGGTGGGGAAGGCCCTGTCCCTGCCGGTCGCACGCATCCTGGGCGTCGGCGCGACGACGCTCGCGCTGATCGCGCTGTCCGTGACGATGAGCGCGGTCGCCCTGCGGGCGCGATCTGCCGCGACCCGGACCCTCCTCGTCGCTGCCGCTGCGTGTGGGGCCGCGGCGGCGGGGCTCGCGAGCGCGTTCGGCGCCGGAGAGCTCGCCGGTCAGGAGTGGATCAGCCTCCCCACGATGCTGGCCTCGCACGGGTTGCTCATGTCGCTCGGATTCACGGTCTGCGGTCTCGTGGGGCATCTGCGCCTGCTCCGCGAGTGACGCGCGAGGGAGCTGCGACACGAAGAAGCCGCTCCTCCGGCGCGGTGGCCGGCGAGGTGACGCTCCTGAGCGGGCCGGACCGTCACGCCGCCCCCATGCCCCACCGCCGCACGGTGCGGGCCTCGATGGGCGCGAACACGCCGCTCTCGATCCCGAGACCGATGAGGACGACCGCGAGGAGCCCGGCGAACACGTCGGGCATCTGGAGCTCGTTCTTCTTCTCGTAGATGAACCAGCCGAGCCCGCCGGAGCCGGAGCTGACGCCGAAGACCAGCTCCGCCGCGATGAGCGTCCGCCACGCAAACGCCCACCCCACCCGGAGGCCGGAGAGGACCTGGGGGAACGCGGCCGGCAGGAGGATCTTGAGCGCGAGGCCGGGACCGCGCAGGCCGAGGCTCCGCCCCACGCGCCGGAGCGTCGGGCTCACCGCCGAGAAGCCGGCGTGGGCGCTCAGGGCCATCGGCCAGAGCACCGCGTGGACGATCACGAACAGCAAGCTCGGCGTCCCGATGCCGAACCAGAGGAGGGCGACCGGGAGGAGCGCGATCGCGGGGAGCGGGTTCATCGTGGCGGTGAGGAGCCCCAGCACGTCCGCGCCGAGGCGCGTCGTGGCCGCGAGCGTCGCCAGGAGCGCCGCGAGGGCGGCGCCGATGACGAAGCCCGCGACGAGGACCTCGAGCGACGAGCAGACGCGCGACGGGATCTCCCCTGACGCGATCCCGCTCACGAGCGCCCGCAGGACGCTCGAGGCCGGCGGGACGACGAGCGGGTTCCCGAGCCAGCGGGCGTAGGCCTCCCACGCGCCGGCGATCACCGTGAGGATCGCGGCCCGCCGGAGCCAGCTCGCCCAGCGGGCTTGCGCCTCCAGGTCTCGAGGGATCAGATGCACCAGTCGCCTCCGTCGGCGTGGAGGAGCTCGTGGACCCGGCGCGCGAGGGCCGCGGCGTCCGGTCCTTCGCAGCGCCCTTCCCGGCCCACCGAGAGGTCCGCCCGGACCCGTCCCGGGTGCGGCGACAGGAGGACGATGCGCGTCCCGATCCGGACCGCCTCGTCGATGGCGTGCGTCACGAACACGAGCGTGGGACTCCCGTCATCCCAGAGCGCGAGCAGCTCGTCCTGCATCCTCCGGCGCGAGAGCGCGTCGAGCGACGCGAACGGCTCGTCCATCAGGACGAGCGCGGGGCGGAGCGCGAGGCAACGCGCGATGGCGACCCGCTGCTTCATGCCGCCGGAGAGCGTGTGCGGGTACGCGTCGGCTCGATCGAGGAGGCGGACGCGGGCGAGGGCGCTCTCGGCGGCGGCGTGCGCCTCGCGCGCGCCGAGCCCGCGGGCGGTGCGGAGCGCGAAGGCGACGTTCTCTCGGACCGTCTTCCAGGGGAGGAGCTGGTCGAGCTCCTGGAAGACCACGGCCCGGTCCGGCCCGGGCCCGGTGACCGTGCGCCCCGCGATCGTGATGCGGCCGGACTCCGGCGTGAGGAAGCCCGCGATCGCGCCGAGCAGGCTCGACTTCCCGCAACCGGACGGACCCACCACCGCGAGGCGCTCGCCGCGCGCGACCCGGATGTCGATCTCCTCGACCGCGGTGACGGTCCGGCCGCCGCTGCGGTACCGAAGCGTGACCCACTGAACGTGCAGGAGCGGCGGATCGGCCGCGGTGGACGCCTGCGCGATGGGGGCCTGGACGGCTGCGGGCTCGGCGGGGGACACGGGTCAGCTCCCGGGCTGCGCGTGCACGGACGGGAAGAAGAGATCCTTCCAGCTCGCCGGCGTCGCGGGGATGGTGCCGGTCTTCGCGAGGAAGTCGGCGAAGGCGCCGATCCGCTGTGGCGTCGTCCCGTACGAGATGGCGGGGTCGTCGAGCTGTGCGAGGATGCCCTCGACCGGCTCCTTCGATCTCGACGCCCTCACGTACAGCTCGGCCGCTGCGCGCCGGTTCCCCCGGATCCACTCGACCGCCTCGCCGAGCGCCGCGTAGACCACCGCGAAGGTGCGCGGGTTCGCGTCGGCGAAGCCCTGCGTCGAGCTGAGGACGTTGAACGTGTGAGGGCCCCCCAGGAGCTCGAAGGAGTTCAGGACGGTGCGAACCTTCGGGTTGGCGAGCTCCTGCGCGACGTACGGCGGGCTCGCCGTGTGAGCGCTGATCGCGCCGCTGCCGGAGAGGAGGGCGACCACGGCATCCGGGTGCTTCAGGGCGATCGTCAGCGGGTCGAGGCGCGCGTACGCCGCGTCGCCGAAGACTCTCGCCGCAGCCATCTGGAGGACGACGGCCTGGATCGAGACCTTCAGCGCGGGCACCGCGATGCGGTCCTTCTCCCCGAAGTCGCGGATCGACCGCACCGCGGGGTTGGTGGTGTTCAGGTACACCGGGACCGCGTCGAGGGCGCTCACCCCCTTCACGGTGCCGCCGGTACGCGCCCAGAGGAGGATGAGCGGAGCGACTCCCGTCGCGATGTAGTCGACGCTCTTCGAGAGGAGCGCGTCGGACGCCGCCGGTCCGCCGGACAGCGTCACCCAGCGCACCTTGACCCCGCCGAGGCCGGCGGCGGCGGCGCGCTTCTCGATCAGCTGCTGCTCCTCGAGGACGATCAGCGGGAGGTAGCCGAGGCCGTACTGCCTGGCGATGCGGACCTCGGCCTGTTCGGCGCGCACCGGAGAGGCCGCGGCGAGGAGCGAGACTGCGACGAGCTTCGAGAGATGGCGGCTCACGGAGCCCTCCGGCCCGGCGTCTTCCGGGCAAGCTGGTCGAGGTGCTTGAAGAAGGGGCGCTCCGCGTCCTGGCGGGCGCGCAGCGTGGCGTAGCTCTCGTCGGAGACCTCGAGCGGCTCGATCTCCCAGACCGCCGCGAGGTCCGCGCCAGGGCGCTCGGCGCGGAGCCGCTCGTACCGCTCGCGGAACAGGGGTCCCGCGACGTGGGCCTTGCGGACCCGGCCCCGGATCCGCCACGTGGTCCCGTCGCAACCGGCGACGACCACCGCGACCGGCCGGTCGAACCAGATGGAGGCGACGAGGTCTCGCTGGGTGCGCGACGCCTCGAGCGGCTCGAGGTAGAGGAGGCATCCCGCCTCGTCCACCTCCAGGGCGGGTGAGAGCACCGCGTGGGGGTCGCCCTGCGGCCCCGTCGTGGCGAGCACGCGGGCGGAGTGCGGTGAAGCGAGGTGGGTGCGGAGGAGGGGTTCGAGCGAGACGGTCACGGCAGGACTCCGTTCAGGCGCGAGAGGTCGGTGTCGGGGTGGTTGCCGCAGTGCCGGTAATCGTCGAACTCGATCGGGAGCCGGTACTTGAGCCGGAGCCCGTGCAGGCCCTTCGCAAGCCGCAGGTAGTAGTCGAGCGACGCGTTGCGCTGATCGCCGAGCGCGCTCGCCGGCCGGGGCGACCAGACGATGAAGACGGTCGAGACTCCCTCCGCGGCGAGGCCTTCGGCCTCGGAGAGGACCGCCTGGAGCGCGCCGTCCTCGGAGGTGAAGCCGTGCGGCTGGGCGAGCTCGACCCCCGCGACGATCCCCGTGTTGACTCGCCCCCGCCCGAAGATCTTCGCCGCCGCGACGAGCCGGCGCTTCCACTCCCGGTACCCGATCCAGCGCGCCTTGCCCGGGCAGATCCAGCCGAAGAGCCGCTCGTCGAGGACCTCGACGTCGGCGGTGTAGGCCATGAGCCCGGTCTCGCGGTGGAGCCGCTCGAGCTGTGCCTCGGTGAATGCCGTCCCGATGAGCTGGCTCGGGAAGCGGGGCGCGTCGAACGACGCGCCGATCGCACGGAGGATTTCGACGTAGTACTCGACCTCGTCGTCGAACGGCGCCGCCCCGCGCGTGTTCGAACCGGCCGTGATGCACATCCCGACGAAGCGGCCTGGCTCCTTCAGCGCCTCCGCGACCGTCTCCCGGACGTCCTCCGGATCGAGGCGAGCAGGGACGCCATGGTCGTCCTTGCCACGCCGGAGCTGCGGAACGATGTCGCAGAACAGGCAGCCCTCGTCGTCATTCCAGAAGTGGCAGTGGCGGTACGGGAAGACATTGAGCCGCTGCGGCCTCGCGCTCACGACGAACCGCATCGGGAGCCCCGACCGCGTGGTCTTCCCGTAGAAGTCCGGGCGCGGCCAGTACTCGACCTCCTCCACCGGCCGACCGCCGTCCACGAGGGCGAGCCGGCCGTCCACGAAGTCGACGACATACGGCCCCTGCTCGATGGGCGTCGGCGTCGTCACGATCGAGGAACCGTCGCGGAGCAGCAGGGACTCGGGACGGGCGGTGGTCAGGCCGTCGCGCACGCCGAAGAGGTGCGTCCCGGTCGTCTGATGCCGCTCCGGGTCGAGCCGCTCGAGCGCGGCGTCGGTGTAGTAGACCCCGCGGCGCTGGACGTCCGTCTTCACGACGACGAGCCGCGGGACGTCCGGGTGCTTCGCGCACGCCTCGTCGAGCGACAGCTCGACGGGGCGCGCCTTCATCACATGAGCCAAGTTCTTCTCCCCTCCCGTGTGCTCGTTAGCCGACGGGCTCGGCGTAGGTCATGACCAGGAACAGGCGTGCGACCCGCTCGCCGCTGTTCCGGTACGCATGCGGAACGTCGGCCTCGAAGACGACGGCATCGCCAGGGCCGAGCGCGACCCGCTCACCTGCGACTTCCACCTCGAGCGTTCCCTCGCTCAAGGCGAGGTATTCGGTCGTGCCCGCGGCATGCGGCCTCGCTTCCTCCGAAGCGCCGACGCTGAGGCGCAGCTCGTAGAACTCGACCTGCCGCGGAGAGCCGAACGGGAAGAGGGCGCGCGAGGTGAAGCCGCCGTCGCGGCTCGCCAGGATCTTCGAGTCCTCCGCGCGAAGCACCGCCACCGGCGACGTGGCGCCGCGCTCCGAGATGAGCGCCGAAAACGGGAGCCGCAGGGCCGAGCAGATCTTCCAGACGACGTTGATCGTCGGGGCCGACCGGCCGAGCTCGATCTGCGAGAGCATCGCGCGGGAGACCTGCGACTCGCGCGCGAACTGATCGAGCGACAGCCCGCGCCGCGTCCTCAGCCGCCGGAGGTTGGCGCCGAGGATCGGCGCGACGTCCCGGGCGAGTCCCAACGCTGCAGCCTGCTGAGTCATCGGCACCCTCCTCCGCGTCACGGCGGACGCATATCCGTTTTAGCGGACGGACCTCCCGGCCGTCAACTTCCGGCGCGGCCGTGGTGCGAGAGTCCTACTCCTCGGGGACGTGCAGCGGCCCTTGGCGAGCCGCTCGCCGGGCATCGGCGCGCGCTACACCGGGGTCAGCTTCACCTTCGTGTCGTAGAACGACACGCTCCCGCCGACCTTGTCGATCATGCAGGTGTTCTTGAGGTGCGGGTCGATCCACATCGCCGCATTGGCGTGCACCCCGCCCTGCCGCTTCTCCGTCGCCTTGTAGAGCATCCCGTCGACGACGACGTCGGTCGCGCCGGCGCCCCACATCCCGTGGCCCACGGTGAAGCTGACGACGCCGGGCCGGATGCCCTCGAGGACGGCGACCTTGCCGACCATCGGCTTCTTCACCCCGTTTCCGAGATCCCAGACGCCCTCGGGGTTGGTGGCCGAGCTCACCCTCACCTTCTGCCCGTCCTTCAGCCCGAGCCGCTTCGCGTCGCTCGCGCTCACGAAGATCGCGTTCTCGGGGAGCGAGTCGGTCAGGTACGCGTGCGTGATCGTGCGGGACTTCGTCATCCGGACGTCGCGATGCGTGATGAGCTGGAGGTCGTACCCGTCCTCGAACGCCCTCGTGTCCTTGCCGAGCGTGTCCGTGATGGGCACGTACCGCGCCGTGCCGAAGTGGTGCTTGCCCGTGAAGGCGTCCTTCACCTTGGCGGTCTTCTCCTGGTACAGGTTCACGAGCTTCCCGTACTTGTTCGTGACGTGGTCGCCCTTGTACGAGGCCTCGACCGGGTCGAAGCGCCCGCCGCGAGTGAGCACCGTCACGACCTTCCGCCAGCTCGGCCCGGCGACCTTCTCCCAGCGCGCCGCGTCGAAGACGCTCCTCGGCAGGTGCCGGCGCGACTCGACGAAGAGGCGCACCTCCGCGTCCGACGCGTCCGCCACCGGCTGCTTCCCGTCGTTCGCCACGTTCGCGACCTGCCGGACGTAGAAGTCGTCCGGCCGGGTGAGGTCCTGCCCGGGCGAGAAGCCGTCCTTGCCGAACCCGGGGAGGCCGAGCCGCTCGGCGAGGGCGAGCCAGAGCGCCTCGTACGAGAGCGGCTGCTCCTCGCCGAACACCTTCACCGTCTCGTTCGGCGACGCGATGACGGGGTTCCGGACCGGCTGCACCTTCACGGGCATGTTCGGGTGCGAGCCCTGCATCTCCCACCGCTCGAGGTAGTGCAGGTCGGGGAAGACGTAGTCCGCGTAGATCGACGTCGGGCCGACCGTGATGTCGTTCGCGAAGTAGAGCGGGACGCGCTCGAGGTCCTGGAGGGCCTTGATGTTCGTCTGCCCCGCCGGGAGCGAGTACGTCGCCGCGGCCATGTACGAGTAGACGACCTTCACCGGGTACGGGTAGGCGTCCTCGATCGACGGCAGGATCTCCTCGTAGACGTCCGAGGAGAGGGGCCACCAGTTGCGCTTCGCGGGATAGCCGGCCTTGAAGAGGGTCGACTCCTCGTACTTCGCGTCGTGGCGGATCACCGAGAGGCCGAAGGACTTCGGCGCCTTCGGCGTGAGCTTCTTGAAATTGAACGGCTGCAGGTCCGTCTTCGTGCCGTCCGTGTTGAAGGTGGACGCGGCGATCATCCCGCCCGCCCAGTCGAAGTTGCCGACGAGGAGGTTCAGGTTCATGAGCGAGGAGATCGTGTAGAAGCCGTTCGTGTGCTGGGCCGGGCCGCGGTGCGCGTCGCAGGCGGCCTTCTTGCCGTGCGACGTGAACTCCTTCGCGACGGCCTCGATGACCTTCGCCTCCACGCCGCAGAGCTCGGCGTACTCGGCGAGGGTCTTCTCGGCCGCGGCCTCCTTCATGAGCTGGAGCCCGCTCTTCACCTTCACCGCGCCCTTTTCGGACGCGAGCTCGGCGTCGACGAACAGCTCGCCCTCCACCGCCTCCTTCTCGTCGTTCGGGTCGAACGCGACGGGCTTCCCGCCCTTCATCACGACGAGGAACTCGTAGCTCGACTCCTTGCCGTCCTTGTCCTTGCGGACCTCGGCCGGCTTGAGCCCGATCTCGGAGGCACGCAGGAACCCGCCCGGCTCACCGTCCTTCCCGAGCCTCACGAGCCAGGCGCCGTTCGACCAGGTGGACTCCTGGTCGGCCGCGGCAGCGGCCTTGTTCGCGTTCGAGAGGTACTTCGCGTCGAACCGCGCGTTCTCGAGGATCCAGCGGGTCATGCCCATCGCGAAGGCCGCGTCGCCGCCCGGCTTCACCGGCACCCAGCTCCCGGGCGCACGGGACGCCAGCTTCGAGAAGCGCGGGTCGAGGACCGTGATCTTGAGCGTCCCGTCCACGAGGCGCTGGGTCATCCGCGGCGCGCGGTTGGGCGGGCCGTAGTTCGCGTCGAACAGGTTCGAGCCGACGAAGAGGACGTACTCGGAGTTCTCCGTGTCGGCCTGCCAGTAGAACTTCTGGCCGTCCTTGAACCCCTGCCCGTCGTACTGCTCGGAGAGCGCCTTGCACGCGAAGTACAGCGACCCCTGGCACACGGTGGTGTGGCCGTGGGTGTTCACCGTGCCGAAGGCGTCGGTGAACCGCTTCGCGAAGTCGCTCCGGCCGCCCTTCTTGCGGCCCCACATGTAGACGAACTGGTTGTTCTTCGGCCCGAAGTCGGGATGGTCGGGATCGATGAGGGCGGACAGGTTCGCGGCGTGCTTCTTCTTGAACTCCTCCACCGTCAGCTTCTTCTTTCGGAGGGCACCGACGTCTTCGCCCATCTCCGCGAAGACCTTCTGGTCGCGGAGCACCATGACCTCCTTCAGCCCCGTGACGACCCGGCTCTCCTCGCCGGGAACGTGCGCGAACAGCTTCCCGCCGCTCACGATCTCGTCCACCGCCTGATCGAACGGGATCGAGGTCCACTTGTTCTCGCCCCGCTTCCCCGCCCGCTTCATGACCTTGCGGATGCGGTAGGGGTCGTACGCGCCCTGGTGCCCCGCCTGCCCCTTCGGGCAGATCGCGCCGTCGAGCCTCGCCGCGGCGGCGAGGTCCGCCGTCATCGGCAGGTGCGGGACCATCGTGAACGGGTTGTACGGGCTCCCGTCGATCTTCACGGCGACGCCGTCGAGCACCTTCACCTTGATGCCGCACCCCGTGTTGCAGTTGAGGCACACGGTGTAGAGCGTGTTCTCGACGCGGTTGAGCTGGTAGAGCTCGGTCGGCCCGAGCTCGCCGGCCTCGGCGCGACCGATGACCGCGAGCGGGCCGTCGAGCTGGGACGCGGCGAGCGCGCCGCACCCGGCGATGGCGCCCTGCTTCAGGAAGTCTCGGCGGGAGGTGCCGTTCTTCTCAGCCATGGAGCACCTCCAGCTTCTCGTTCGACACGTAGAGGACGCGCGGGGCCGTGCCCGCCTTCTCCTTCAGGATCTGGACCTTGCTCGCCTTCTTCACCTTCGCGATCAGGCTCTCGGGGTCGTTCAGGTCGCCGAAGTAGCCCGCGCGCCCGATGCAGGTCGTGATGCACTGCGGGAGGAGCCCGTTCGCGAGCCGGTGTGCGCAGAAGGAGCACTTGCGGGCTGCGTTCGCGAGACCGCTCGCCTTGTCGTCCCGGCGCCGCGCGACGAGGTACTCGTACGACGGCGCCGTCTCGTACTTCTGGAGCTCCGGCGTGCCGTCCGAGTGGAAGGTGCCCGGGTCGAGCGCGCGGGCGCCGTAGGGGCAGGCCTTCACGCACTTCCCGCAGCCGATGCACTTCTTGTAGTCGATCGAGACGATGCCGGCGGCGACGCCCTTCGTCTCCTTCCAGGTCGCCTTCCCCTTCTCCGGGCAGGCGCGGACGCACGGGGGCTTGTCGCACTGCATGCAGGGACGCGGCAGGAAGTTGCGGGTGACCGCCGGGTACGTGCCGCGCTCGGAGTCGAAGACCGGACGATACTGGAGCTTCGGAGGGAGCTTGTTCTCCGAGATGCACGCCACGGTGCAGGCGTGGCATCCGACGCACTTGCGGACGTCGAGGAGCATCGCCCAGCGCCGCTTCTCCGGCGGCTTCTCCAGGGCACGCACGAGGTCGTCTTGCATCGTGACGAGGATGTCCTTCTGCATGTTCGGGTCTCCCTCGAAGCTCGCGCACGGGCGGTATCGCCCGGACCGCCGCGAGGGTACGTCACGAGTGCGTGGCTTTTTCGCATCCGGGTGCGGCCATTTGTCCCACCGGGCCGCTGGGGCCTCGCGACCTACATCACGCGAGGTGTACATGATCTGCGACACGCGGGGGCGTGTGGCTGGGGCGTGCGGAGGGATGGGCATGCGGGCCGCCTTCGCGGGCATCGGGATCGGCAAGCGCCTCGGGCTTGCCTTCGGGCTGCTCATCGCCTTCCTCGTCGGGGTTGGCGCGCTCGCCGTCGAGCGGATGCAGACGCTCGACGAGAGCCTGACCCGCGTGGCCGACGTGAACTGGGCGAAGGCGCGCCTCGCGCAGCGGGCGCTGCTCGCCGCGAACGACACGAGCCTGCGCCTCAACCACGCGTTCCTCGAGATGGACCGCGAGGCGGCGCAGAAGGATTTCGGGATCATCGACGAGAACCGGCGCACCATCGAGGACTCGCTCGAGCAGGCATCGAAGCTCGCCACCGACGACGCCGGCCAGAAGCTGCTCGAGGCCGCACGCGAATCGTGGCGCGCCTATGGAGCCGCCGCGCAGTCGGCGAAGGAGCTGCTGGACCAGGACAAGCTCTCCGACGCGCAGCGGAAGCTGACCTCGGAGGTCGTGCCGCTCCTCCATGGCCTCGTCGACGCGTTCAGCGCGTTCGCCAACCACCAGGGCGACCTCATCGAGCGCGCCCGGACCGAGGGGCACGAGCGCTATTACGCGGGACGCGCGCTCGTCGTCGCCTTGATCGTGCTCGCCTCGCTCGCCGCCGTGGTCGTCGCGGTCCTGGTCACCCGCAGCATCTCC
>WNGL01012630.1_pt1 | contig 10500 bp, 13 predicted proteins | sample 5400591 | NCBI WGS metagenome assembly WNGL01 (sample SAMN13153377, study PRJNA577476) | soil metagenome | isolation source: 80 cm soil or saprolite under Garry oak tree replicate 1 | place: USA:California | collected 2016-06-15
TGGCGGAAGCGTGGTCCCGGTTTCCCTGATATTGTTGATACTGCCGTACATTTTGCTCGCGACAGTTTTCGTCACTGTCGCCCTAGCGTACTTCATGAATATTCGAATGAGACGGATTCGGACGGAGGTTCAATAGATTGCGATACAAGTCGGTCGCCTACATTGCGGTGGCACTCACAAGTGTTCTCGTGGTAAGTGCGTTCGGAATTACTCAGCTGTTCAACCAAACCTTTCCGTCGATAACTTCTGTGACTCCAGGGCTTGCTTCGGGCTGTGCGACGTTGGTGGCTGGCAGCGGTATCCCGACTTCTGTAACGGGCAATCCGGGATTCGTAGGATTTGGTTGCGGAACCAACGGTGCTTTTGCAGCCCTGAACGCTAATGTCACTGGTTTTGCGTATACGCCATCATTCACCCTACCGGTTCCATACGACTATCTGATGGTTCAAAGTGGTAGTACAACGTGTAACGGAGGCCAAGCTCTAAACATAACAAGTGGTCAGGGATTCGTATTTCCATGTGGCGGCGGTTGGTATTATTTCGCCCACTATGCCGATGTTCCGCCCTCTGGACTACCTTCGTTCCAGATCACTTGGAGTGGTTGACCGGGCGTGGCATGGCACCAACCCAGCTAGAGCATCACCACCTAACCGAAAAGTGATCTGGCGCGTCGTCGGCTTTCCGCAAACACAACCAAACCTGTTAGATTCGAGCATATAGTCGGGGATCTTCGCGCAGAAAGGGTACGAACGATTCGTCATGACTTTCGCGCTTGCCTGAAAGAAGGGTCGGCGGAGTTTTCGAGGCTCATGTCTCTCCGAGCACTCTCCCCCACGCCAGCAGAATGGGGAGAAACAGCAGGCTTCCACTTGTAGCTGCAAAGGTCTTTCGCCAGACACTGGCAGAGCTCTGCACGCGTCCCAACTCCGAACTCGAGTCAAGAACAGGTGGAGTGTATCGTGTAGCAGTAGAGAAAGAGGCCGAAGTAATACGTGGGGATATATGCGACTATCGAGCCGATGAGTGCGACAAAGCCGAGAATGTCTCTCTGATCATCCTTCAACGGAAGGAACAAGAGACCTAGGGCTGAGAGGAAAGTAACTATGAAGGGCAACGAAAGAAGTGCGAAGAATATCAATGCCGACGGGTCCGGGAAGGAAAGGGACCCTTGAGAGAGTGCAGTAGATAGTAGAATAATTAGTAGAATAATTTCAGCGACTGTTCCTGTGCCTCCTACTGCCAGGCCCAGTAGCGAAGTTGCCTTGAGGAGCCTTCTCAGCTCCAGCCATCTCAGCTTTGGGATTGCACATTCATCTCTCGAGTACATGCGACGAAAGCTTGCCTATCCTCCGTTGTACATTCCAGTCATCTGAGGGTGAAGCTTCCGCGACTCTTCGCAATGACGCGATGAGCTGATCTTTTCCAAACAATGCTGCTGTCTCCTGGTCAGCAATCCACTTGAATTTGCGCATCGACAACACGTTGCCAACTATCAAGCCAACTGCCAAGAAAGGGAGGGCGACGATCAATACGTCCCAGGCGAGGTTGTTGATTGCGCACTGACCATTTGCGCAGTTGGTCGTTGTGGGAAATAGAGGCGGAAAAACGAACCATGCGATGATGTACAGCGCGATTGTCGGGAGAGTTAAACTCAGTACTGACTTGATCTTTCGCGGCCTCAGTCCTCGGTAGTTGATCAGTGCAGCCGCAATGAGTGGTTCCAGCTCGTCTGTTGACAATTTGTCTTGAATGTTTGGTGAGAGGTAGATGGTCTGGTCTCGAAAGATCGCGCCGTCACCAGGTATTGGGGCAATGTATCGACCCGCCGGATTGAATTGCCATTGGAGACTGGAAAATGTCAGGTTCGGAAGTTCCAGCTTCATGGCCAATTCGTTCGCGACGTTCAGAATTGATGAGTCGGATGAGACCGTAAGAAGACTTGGTTGGGTGACGTTCTGACTAATCCGTGTTGGTTGGGGCCCCTTTCCTTCCAGTTGCCATTGGGCTTTGAAGTGTTCCGTGCCTCTGCGATGAATCAATGCAATTGGCAGAACGAATGCTACAAGGATCAGGATAAGATAGCCTGTTTCCGCGTATTGTCCGATGTGTAGTACAATTCCGAATACGTAGAAGAGTCCAAGACCTGTAAGGACAGCGGTTACGATTCCAAGGCCGATTCCCAGTCGTCTCTTGGACTGTTCCCAAGACCAGAAATCTGGATGAACACTCGTGAAGTGTGCTTCGAGAGTGGCCGGATATGCAGCCCTTGTAAAACCCACGGACTTTTCGTATTCAACCTCCTCTTCTAGCGAGTAGCCGCAGATAGGACAGGTTCGAGTCTTCAAATGCAGATCGCTATTTTGACAAATCCGGCTCTTAAACTAGGCAAGTTTAATCGTGGCAACCGAGCAACACCAATTAGCATGGCAGCCAGTCTCTCTTCTTACATTGGAAGCGGGGCAGCAGTCCGAGTCAGAGAATAGGAACATTCTGCAATTAGCACAAGAGCTCTGCGGACAGTTCAACCTTGAAACTGTCAGTCCCGAAAAACTGTCTTGGCAGGAGGAGTGGACCAACCGGGGCCGCTTCTCCCAGGACAAGTATGGGAATCCTATTGGTCAACGAGTGACGCCTCACTATCCTCTCCTGTTCAAGGGCTCATTGATCCTGAATCCAGTTCTCAAAGGTAGACTTGGGGTCGAAGAGTGGAGATCTTTGTTAGCGTCGTCTGTCATCTTCTATGGCAGGCTCAAAGGGAAGATGAACCGTCGTACTGCACTCCTGTTTGCGCCCACGCTCTCTCTGCTCGTGTTTTTCCTTGTCAACGTACTGCTTCGAGGCTTTCTCTTGAGCGGGCTGTTGCCGGTTCTCGCCCTAGCCGGGGTTGCTATTGCGACAGCGGTTGCTGGAGCATATTCTTCACTGCTTGTCAGCCGTAGGCTGATGCTGGTAGCGGACAGAACAGCAGCCGAATCAACGGGGCCCCAATCATTGCTGGAAGTGCTCAGGAAGATTCAGAGGCTGAGAGAGTCGGACGAGAAAGAGGACAAGATGGCAGCGTGGGCATGGACGGAGTACGGGGATGCTCCCAGCGTCGAAAAGAGAATCCAGAATCTCGAACCTCGTTCGGATAATCAATAATCGGATATCTAAAGCAACCCTCAATCGCTATTTTCCGCGTTGAATTCCGATATGCTTAATTGTCCGGTATCACTCGAACCTTTCACTTGTTACATCTGATCAGACGATACCTGCCCCAGATACTAGTAGGACTAGTCATAACTAGCATTATGCTTGTAGCCTACGCCTCAGCCGGATTCGCCTACGCAACCTCCCCGAAGGCCACGTGGGCTGCGGACCCGCTAAGCATCTCGTTCGTTGCAATAACCGGCTCAGGCAGCTCCTCCGACAGCGTAACATGCAGCCAGAACATCTCAGGCCCCACACTCAGAACACTCATCAGCAACCCGACGAGGATGAGTCTCACAGCCCTCCCCTCCAGCTTCTCATGCAACTCGTCCCCCTCAACGGTCACGTTCAAAGCGCAGTGTCTAGTCACAGCCGCGATGTGTAGAGGAACCTATCACGGGCTCGTCCAGATACGCGACGGCTACAGGGACATTCCTGCAAATCTGAACATCGTGATAACAGTAACCTGACGGTTTCTGACAACCGTCTCGTAGCTTCCGTGTTGATTTCAGATCCAGTCAAATGAGTTCGCTTGTAGTCGACTAGCTGTGTTCAGTTGTATACGTAGCCTCTAAATTTCCGTCAGACATCCGAACACAAACGAAAATTCTATGATTCGGCCAAAACATCTTGTGATTATACTAGTGTCAATGCTGGGGATAACGGTTCTCGGCTCCCTTCCCACCGTACTTGGGCAGGCATCCTTGACAAATCATGTCGTGGTAATAGCGTTCGAGAATACCGACTACAAGTACATCGTCCCATCTGGGAGCTCTGATCCGTTTATCCAGAGTCTCATTCCATATTCGACGACTCTAGATCTGAACGGCTACTGCGGCGATGATAATAGTTGCGGGAGTGCGGGCCCGACCTCGGGTGGCTGTTCAGCTGGCTGTTACACCTCGGTCACCGCCGGCAACGAGTATGGCGTACGCGACGGCGTTGCGGCTGGAAGCGTCGTATCGACAAGCATCTTTGACAATCTAGGAGCGAACTGGCAGGCCTACTGCGAAAACAACTGTCCACGAGGCGCGGATCATTTCCCATGCCTCCAGTTCTCTACCGCCTACCAAAGCTCCCAATGCACGACCATGCCGGGATCGTTCAACGGCACAGCCAACGGCGCGGTCGACCCTACTGTGGCGGCCACATTCAATTCGGCCAATCCACCCGCTTTCATCTGGCTAACTCCTGACGACAACGACAACATGCACGATACCGGGGTCTCGTATGGAGACACGTTCCTAAGGTGTTTCCTTGTAGGCTGCACGGGTTCGCTTACTTCTCCAGCTGCCGGAACGCTTCTCACTACCAGCCTCTTTACGACCTTCGCCGACAAGACCACGCTTATCCTCTGGTGGGACGAACCCTGCAACGGCTCCTACTGCGCGGCAGATAACAACCCCGGTCCATTCAACAATCACGACAAGGCCGTGATATTCTACGGCCCGACGGTAAAGACGCGCGGCGCCTATACTACCGCCCAGTATCAGGACTTCGACACTCTACTCACGATCGAGAACAATCTAGGTCTCTCTTGCCTTTCGCAGGATTGTAGTTCGGCCTATGGCGCGGATCTTTCGTCAAACATCTTTATTTCGGCAACCGCGAGCCCCAGTTCTGGTACGATAGACAACTTCCCTGCAGTTCCTCTCTACACTGACTTTTCAGTGGCAGTAAACGTGTACGGCCCTGTAAGTGGAACGCCGACCTGGAGTTACGCGCCAGCTCCAGGTTCAGACAGCTGCGCAAACTACATCCAAGTGACATTCTCCAACCCTAACGCTTGGAACATGACGGCGACGTTCGACGACAATTCGATCTATGGATGTCAGGCTACGATAATCCTTACGGCTACAAGTTCTGTCTCTATGGCAACGTCATCGGTCGGCGTAACTTACGTTTTCTGCCGAAACTGCGTCTAGCTCTATCCACTAGAATCCCAGTGGCTTGACGCGTGCCTCTCTTAGACGCGTCACCTGCAATAACCCTCATTCGCTAGGGAAACGCGGCTTCTTCGGTCCTAGTACATTGGTGTTTGTAGTCGGGCGATCTGGCTGGATATTTTGTCAACGTACTCTTTCAATCGTGACAGCATCGTCTTCGCTGTTATGACCCCGAGAACCCTATGGTCTCTGGTGACTAGGACCCGTCGTATTCCCTTCTGAGCCATCACCTGTGCCACCTGGTCCAATCCATCGTTCGCATCGACCGCGACAAGGTCTCTGCTCATGATCTCGCCCAAGACCACCTTCTCCGGATCCCTCCGCTCTGCAACAATCTTTGCTAGGAAATCCCACTCGGTGACTATTCCCTCTGGATCGCCGCCTGTTGATGCGATTATGGCGTAGCCGTGGCTCTTCCGTTTCATTTCGCGAGCCGCCTCCAGCGCATTAGTCTCCCGTGAGAGAGACAGGAAGTCCTTCTCTACAATATCCTTGGCGACAAGCACCATGCTGTAGCTGTTAGCCGGGTCCGGATAATTAATTCTTGACAACTTGTAAGCGGACGAGAACTAGGCTATGCCTTCGGCGGCTGGACGAGCGGTTTCGAGTGCCGTCTGTGAGGTCTCTATGAACTTGGGGCCTCTGAGGGCTGAGGGAACTACTGAGACTAGGCTCATTGCTGCCATCACCAGCCAGATTATGCGCATTGGACCGACGAAGAGTGCGATATTGTTTGAGGAGCTGGAGCCGACCGACTGTCCGGCGAAGATCGCCTGTAGAGTGATGAGGGGAATGTTGACAGCCAATATTGCGAATGCGATGGAGAGGCTCAGCAGTGCGCCTGTCGTGACGAGTGTGGCGGACATTCCAGACGCGACCCCTCTCCTCATGACGGGCGTTGCGTTCATGATCGAGCTCATGTTTGGAGCTACAAACATTCCTCCTCCAGCCCCGGCCAATATCATGGGAACGACCAGGGTCCCATAGGACGCGTTGCCCGGTAGGGCTGCGAACAGGAAGTAGGCGGCCGCTGAGACCAGCATTCCCGCCGAAGTGAAGCCTCGGGCTCCATATCTGTCCGACAAAAGTCCGCTCAGTGGTCCGACCGTCACAAACGCGACCGCGAACGGTATCAGCAGAACCCCCGCGGTGAAAGCATCGTACAATAGCGCGCCCTGGAAATAGAATGTTAGCACTAGGCCGGTGCCGCCTCTCGCGATAGACGCGAGAAAGTTGCTGACGATTCCCGCGGTGAAGGGTCTGATCTTGAACAGTTTCAAGTCCATCATCGGACTCTCGATCCGCAGCTCGACAAAGCCGAAGCTGGCGAGCATGGCGAGGCCTAGGACCATAGCTGCGACCTCGTAGAGTGTCCAGCCTGTGAGACTGCCCAGCGTGAGCCCGACGAGGAAGAGTGATAGTCCTCCGCCGAAGAGAGCATTACCCGCCGGATCAATCCGTTCATGTCTGAAGGTTCCGAGCTCGTGGAGTTTCAGTCGTGCCCAGACAGTGGCGAACGCCCCTATCGGCAGGTTGATCCAGAAGATGGACTGCCAGCCCAAGCTGACTGTCAGTATTCCTCCGAGTATCAAGCCTATGACCGATCCGCTGACGCCTGCGACCAGGTTGATGCCGATCGCGCGTCCCCTCTCCGAGGGTGGAAAAGCGTCTGTTAGGATGGCGGCATTGTTCGACCAGATCAACGCCGCTCCTATACCCTGAACAAGACGGAAGCCTACCAGCATGCTTCCGGACTGTGAGAGGCTGCAGAGGCCTGATCCTACCGTGAAGATGGCGAATCCTAGATTGTACAGTCGGACCTTGCCGTACATGTCGGCCAATCGTCCGAACGTGAGCAGCGTGACTGCCGTCATGAGAATGTAGCCCATCAGGACCCAGAGCGCATCAAAGGCCGAGGCGTGAAGATCCCGCGTTATCGTCGGGAGGGCGATGAGAACAATGTTACCGTCTAGCTGGCTCATGAAGGAGCCGATGGTCGTGTTGGTCAGAACAGTGTACTTGTACTGCAACCCGTAGCCTCGGAAAGCCTCGGTTCGAAGCGGACGCTTCTGCTAGTAGACTCTTTCTCTCGAACTATACGCTTGGAAGCTCTCGACTAGGAGGCTCTCTTCGCTCCAATATAGTAGTGCTCCTTCGCAACTTCTTGGAACACGACAATCGTCTGATCTCTAGGAGCCTTGGCTATGTTCTCGACCGCGTCAGTAATAGCTCTGGCTAGGTCATCCTTCTGCTGCTGGCTTCGTCCACCATACATCAAAACCTTGACAATCGGCATGTGAAACTCGGAGCCTGTCCTGCAGAGTTGTTGAAGAAAGTTATCCTGCGACCGAGAGCACTACTCGACGCTTACCCAACTTTTCGATCAATAAACCGGCTGAGACTAGAGCAACCAGCGAGCCGATGGCGAGGCCGTTTTTGTCATTTAGGAGTAGCGCTAGAGTTGCGGTGCTGCCTCCGGCTATGGAGTCTCTGTAGAGCCTTCTGTTCTTCGGCGAAGAGTCGAAGACGTCAGCGACAACGACCAAGACCAGGGCGAGGAAGTATACTGGTTGCTGAGATATTGCTGTTGTCAAGAGGAAGAATACTGGCCACGCTATGAACTGGCTGATCGGAACCAGCAGTGAGCGTAGCTCTGTCAGCCTGTACGACAGGTCGCTCATACATTATAGGTGCGAGGAGAGTATAGAAAAGGCGACCCGACTATTTCTACCTCTATACGGTCTTATTTTTCTCTACTGAGTCCCAGTCAGAGACACGACCATGTCAAAACCCTGAGAGATTATTTCTCCAAATTCCACTTTGGACTATTGTATTTTTCTTCATACAACTGTTTCGCACTCGCCATCTCGCTCTTTGTCAACTCTCCCTCGACAAGCTGGACATTGTAGGAGTTTTCGATTCCACGAACAATCGCGTCTCTAACATCGCGCGTACTCACGTCCTTCCCAAGTTCGTCACGAACAGTCGTCACCCTTTTCTGAACACTCGCAACATGCCGCTCAGCCAGTTTGACACTGGGCACATTCAGGACTTTGCCGAGAATCGCGAGATCGCTAGCCACTAGAATGCAGCCGTGATGAAAGACCGTTCCCCACCGGACACTGCCCGCAGCCCCCGAGACCTTCCTCCCAGCGACTTGTATGTCGTTGATGGGCTGAAACTCCGCATCTACTCCAAGACTCCTCAAACCCTCGACCGCGCCCTCAGAGAGCCTTCGAAAGACTAGCTGTAGATCACTGTCAGGGACCAGCGGATGGCCTTTCTTTAGTGAGACTGCATAGTTCAGATTGCCTGCGTCATGATAGACAGCTCCGCCACCGGTAAACCGTCGAACGACCTGGGTCCCCGTCTGATTGCACGCTTCAAAGTTGACCTCAAGCTCAGCGGACTGGAAACAGCCTAGGACGATCGTGTTCGAGTTGTGCCAGAAGCGGACAGTGTTAGGGGCTCTGCCCTCTCCGACGGCTCGGGGGATGGCCTCTTCGACACTCATGTTCATGAAAGGGTCGTCCCGGTACTCCAAGTCGATCAGTCGCCATTCTTCCATCATGGATCCTCACTCGATGCTGCAAGTATCGCCTTGACAAAATCGTCCGGGGAGACCCCCAAGCCTTGAGCGTTGGTGCCGCGGAAGAAACGGTCCACCAACAGTTTCAGCTCCTTCTCGTCTAGCCGAGCATCCTCCAGCATCTTCTCAAGCTTCGAGAGGCTCTCCTCGGGGATGAGGAAGAAGTCTCCGGAGAGCTTGGCTGATTCGATGCGTCCGTCTTTTTCTCGGAGCCGGACCCGGACCATTTTTCCGCCGGGAGCCTTGTAGTCCGCACGGAGAAAACTATCGCCGCTCATTGTTGGGTCTAGTTGATTTGTGGGTTTTAAAGTCACGGAGTATTTTGTATGTCTGCTAGCTCGAACTGAATCGTTTCATCTGCTTCCTAACAATTCTTAATCCGACCTGATGGTTCGATTCAAAAAGACCCGTCAACGCTGTCTCCGCAACCGTTGGTGCGGGCGGGAGACGATCGATAGCATTCTTCATCTGTGTAAAGAATCTCTTGTAGTATTCTAGTTTCGGCCTCTTCTCGTCGGATAGCTGCCAGTAGAACCGTGTACAGATGGTCTCCCGGTCTCCCCCATCGCCATTGTCGACGACCGCCTGAGCTTCAAACGCAAAATCTCTGTTACTCTTCCTCAACGCGAAGTAGAGCGTGAAGGCGACGTTCGAGGGCGGTGAGAAGGCGAGATAGCCGCTCTCGTGACGGTTAATCCTCCAGCGAGGATTAGTCTTGTGACCACCACTGCATGAGGAGAATGTCCTGTAGCCCTTCAGGTTCAACATCGAGACAATGTCTCTGATTGCCGGGTCTATCCGGCCAAAATCGCGCTCCGACTCTAGGATTTTCCAGTTGGATCTCTCGAGCTCTCCCAGTCGCCTAGAGTGGGCACGGGGTAATTGTATGGCTACACCGGGACCCAGCGGAACGCTGTCTCGTCAAACAGATAGTTCTCGTTGGCTGAGCTGTAGCCTTGGAACTTGTGCCATCTGTCCGACTTCTTGTCGAACACTATCTCGACCCGTTTGATAGGCTTCTCCATGATCTCGGGACGCATCATCTGACCAACAATCCCGGTCAAGTGTCCGATCTGGTCTAGGGCAGAACCCAGTTCCTTCTCGGCGAGAGCTCCAGATTTGAAAACGAGCTGACCCTCTGAAGCTACGAATCTGAATGTGAATGCGGCGCCTGCTCTTCCCCTGCGATGCGTCACCTGTTTGAACAGCTCTTTCAGAGCTCGCCAGTTCTCTTGGAGAACATCCGTGAAGACTGTCCTGGCGTACGGATGGTGTAAGGTCAAATTGACGCGTGTTGCCAGGTCCTCATCTTGGAGTTCTGTATATGTAGGGTGTTCGAGCTGGAAGCTCTTCCGTAGAATTCGGTATAGAGCTTCGTCTTCGAATGGCGATAATTCGCCCTCTACTACAACCTCGGCGAGAGGCTTCTGTCCCGCTGCAAGCTGTTGGCTTGGGATCAAGCTATGCGTTAAACGCGTCAGGGTCCGAGATAAGCGCATGGCCCTGCCTCTCAAAGGACTGCGAGTAGTCGATCTGACCAAGGACTTTGCCGGACCCTTCTGCACCATGATACTATCCGACCTCGGCGCGGAAGTCATCAAGATCGAGAAACCCGGGACGGGCGACGAGACACGTTCTTGGGGACCACCCTTCGTCAATGGTCAAAGCTACTATTTCCTCAGTCTGAATCGTGGAAAGAAGAGCGTCACTCTCGACCTCAAGACAACCCAGGCTCAAAAAATAATCCGAGAGCTAGTCAGAGACTCTGACATTCTC
>WNGL01021939.1_pt1 | contig 10498 bp, 7 predicted proteins | sample 5400591 | NCBI WGS metagenome assembly WNGL01 (sample SAMN13153377, study PRJNA577476) | soil metagenome | isolation source: 80 cm soil or saprolite under Garry oak tree replicate 1 | place: USA:California | collected 2016-06-15
GGGCCGAAGCTCCCGACGGCCCCATTGCGCAGCAGCAGCACCTTGTCCGCCAAGCCGAGAAGATTGAGTCGATGGGTCACCAGGACAACCGTCGTCTTGCCCTTGAGCGCAGCCAGCGTCTCGATCAGGCGATTTTCTGCCATCGTATCGAGGCTGGAACTCGGCTCATCAAGAACCAACAGCCTGGGCTCACCATAGAGAGCGCGCGCAAGACCAATGCGCTGGCGCTGACCGCCAGATAGCCAAGCCCCGCCGTCACCGATCTCAGTGTCGTAGCCCTGCGGCAGGTCCAGAATCATCTCGTGCACATCAGCCTTCTTCGCCGCGTCGATCACCGCCTCGTCCGAACCATCGCCCATGCGCGCGATGTTGTCGCGCACGGTACCGGCGAAGAGCTCGACATCCTGCGGCAGGTAGCCGACGTGAGGCCCCAACTCGTCCGGCTCCCAGATGGAAAGGTCGGCGCCATCGATTCGTACGTTGCCGCGTTGCGGCTGCCAATTGCCGACGATGAGCCGGGCCAGCGTGGTCTTGCCGGCAGCCGACGGGCCAATCAATGCGACGGTTTCCCCGGCATCGAGCGCGAAGCTGACGTTCTTTATCACCGGTTCCTTGACGCCGGGCGGCGCGAAGACAACGCCCTCAAGGTCGAGATGTCCCTCCGGGGTCGGCAGGCTGGTACGCAGCCCGCGCTCGGGGGTGGTGATCAGCTGCGCCTTGAGCCGGCCATAGGCGCCACGGGCGCCAATCAGCCCCTTCCAGGCGGTGATCGCCTGCTCGACGGGCGACAGGGCTCGCCCCAGGATGATCGAGGCACCGATCATGACGCCGCCACTCGCTTCATGCTCGATGGTGAGGTAGGCGCCGGCGCCAAGGATGATGCTCTGCAATGCCATGCGCACGATCTTGGAGAGCGCCGAAATCAATCCCGCGCGATCGCCCGCCGTCGCCTGCAGCGTCAGGACATCAGCGTTCATCCTGCGCCAGCGCTCGACGAGAGCCGGCAACATCCCCATCGCCTCGACAACGTCGGCATTGCGCACCGCCATGTCGGCCTGCTGCTGACCATTGCGGGCAGCTGCGCCGGCCCGATGCAACGGGTTGCGCGTAAATATCTCGTTCGCCAATGCCAGGGCAAATAGGACAATCGCGCCGAGCGTTCCAATAATCCCGAGCAGGGGGTGAAGAAGAAATAGCACGGCGAGAAAGAGCGGCGCCCATGGCGCGTCCATGATGGGGAATACGCCAGGCCCGGTGAGGAAGGTGCGAAATACGGCGAGATCCCGCAAGCCCTGCGATGAGCGCCAGCCGCTGCGCCGCAAGGCGGCGATGATGTCGCCGGTCAGCACCTCCGGCCCAAGGCGCTCGTCGAGCCAGCGACTTACCCCGACCATGACCCGTCCACGCAGGAATTCGAGCGCGCCCATGACGAGAAAGGCGAGCATCAGCATCAGGGTCAGCATGGTCAGCGTCTCGATGCTGCGGCTTGCCAGCACGCGATCGTAGACCTGCATCATGTAGATTGGCGCTGCCAGCAATAGCAAATTGATTGCCATGCTGAAGACGAACAATGCCCCGAAGGCCGTCCGACAGGCCCTCAGCGCGTCACCCAACGGCGTCGGCAGAGGCGTCTTATTGGCAGCGAACATCCACGGATCGCTCTCTATCGGTTGAACGGAGAGCGACACCCTATTGCGGAAGTCTTATGCAATGGTTAACAAAAAGCAAACGGTCGACAATAACGGACCGCTAGTGTGCCGACTCTGACGGTTGGTTCCCAACCGTCAGGCCGGAACACTAGCAAAACCAAATGGATGTATTGTGGCGTCAACACGCGATCGGAGTTCGCGCCGGCGCGTGATCGGGATCAAGCGTTGGCGCCACAACACTAGATTCCGCATTTGTTTCGCCGACAGCGCGCACGCACTCAGCTCGGTGAGCAGTTATCCGAATACGCTGAGGGGGCCCGACTTCAAGCGGCGCGGGAGCGGGTCATCAGTCGCCGGCGATGACTTGCAGTGGCACCCAGCGGTAGCCGAACCGGGCATAATTCTGAATTTGGTCGAAGGTCGCGTCGACCTCGTGGAATTTCTTGCGGATCCGCTTGATCAGGCTGCGAACGTTCGCCCGATAACCGTCGTGATCGCCGTTTGCCTGGGGCTTGCCGCCATGCATGAGGTCGTAGAGCTCGCGATAGGAAACGTCGCCGCCGGCGCGCATCGCAAGACCCGCGACAATGCGGAATTCCGCCAGAGTCAAATCGACTGTCCTGCCTCGCCAGAGCGCCCGATTGATATCAAAACGCAGTTCGAGCGATCCCAGATGGACAACGTCTTGCGTCCCGTTCGCGGCGGTGTCGAGAACGTCCGTAGCCGGACGGAAAGCCGTGGCGATCATTTCCAGACGCTTGATCAGGATGGGGCTGCGGCGCGATTTGTCGACAAAGTCGACCGCGCCGTCGCCGAGCGCGGCATCCTCGTGCATATCGTCGTTGAGAGCGGTGAGAAAGACGACCGGCGTCGCCGTGCCGCGACGCCGCAACTCGCGCAGAACCTCCGGGCCGTTCATGCCCGGCATGCGCCAGTCAAGCACGATGATGTCGGCGTCATTCCCCTCGGCCAGATAGTCTAGAATCTCCGCTCCGCCGCCGAACGTTGCGACGGAGAACCCTTGCTGGCCGAGCAGGATGCTCAGCGACTCGCGAAACGCATCATCGTCGTCGACCAGGAGTACGCGCGACTTGCTCGCGGCGGGCGCCTCAAGGGGCAACCGCGCAGCGCCCATCGACGCGTTTCGAAGCTCAGTCAGAGCCGAGCCGACCTGCTGTTGTTGCATGACTAGCTACCCCCGTCCGCTGGAAGAATGCATCCGGGATAACACCCCTAGAGGGATGGCCTTCCACGTGCGGGCCGCATGCAGGCGAAATTCACAGATTTCTCACAGAAAGACCAACATTTGCCTTCGGTGCGGTCGGGCCACTTCCCTTAGGCTTCGCGGCTTCCCTTTAGGCTTCGCGGCGACGTTCCGCGGAAGGCCCCTTGCGACGACGCTGCCATTCCCGCGGAGGATCATGAGTCGATGCCCCTTTGGAAGCCGGTCAAGGAGTGGATTCAGCAGTCGTGCCGGTTGCTCGGCTACGAGATCGTCCCGCTGCGTGATGTGAAGGATCGGGATTTCTCGATCCATCTCAGCCAGCTTTTCGCGCTCTTGCAGATCGATTGCGTTCTCGATGTCGGCGCCAATATCGGCCAATACCGTGATTTTCTCCGGAACAAGGTGCATTACGCCGGCCCGATCCTGTCCTTTGAGCCGATCGCGCGCGATGTTTCGATCCTGCGGGAACGGTGTGCCCAGGATGCCAATTGGTTCGTCGAGGGATACGCGTTGGGGTCAGAGCGCGGGCAACTGCCGCTCAACGTCGCAAGATCCGACCAGTTCAGCTCGTTTCTCGAGCCCGACAACACACGAACACCTGGCTTTGCGGCGCTCAATGACGTCGCCCACAGCGAAATGGTCGACGTCTACCCGCTCAACGAGGTGTTTAGCGAACTGCAGCAACGAATCGGCTTTCGGCACCCCTATCTGAAGTTGGATACCCAAGGTTACGACCTCGAGGTATTGCGCGGGGCAACGGCGGTCCTACCCGCGATCTGTGCCCTGCAGACGGAAGCCTCGGTGATCGCCATCTATCGCAACATGCCCGACTATAAGAAGACGATCGGGCTCCTGAATGAATGCGGTTTCGAGCTCACCGGGCTCTATCCGGTCAGTCGCGACGAGTGCCTGCGCGTCATCGAGCTCGATTGCGTCATGCTGAATGGACAAGCAGCGAAGGAACTCCTGCAAGCAGCCTCTTAGCGGACGTATCCGCCTGCCGACCCGGGTAGCGACTCCATCCATCTCTGCGGTGGACCGTCGAGTAGCCGGCACAGCGATGACATGTCATCGCGCGCAACAAAATTGTCGACCGGCAGCCCTCTTAGGCGACGGCATCGTTTCTCGTACTGCGCCAGCGATAGTGTCTCGAAGAAACGAACGAGCTGATCTTCGTAGGGCGGCGAAAACGTCCATCCGACGCCCATGCTTTCGATAAATCGGCCGATTTCGAAATCACGAATCGCCATGCAGGGGATGCCATATAGGCCCGCTTCATAGAAGCGGCAGGGTCTCAGCCACCGCGAGTTGTGATCGACGTGCTCGAGGTCGAGCGCCCAGGAGAAATGGACTTTCTCGTAGATGCTTCTCAAATCCTGCGGGTTGATATAGCTGCCGCGATAGATCATGTTCTTGTGTTCGCGCAAGGCAGCGTGAAATGCTTCCGAATCCACCGTTGTCAGGATGCCGTGGAATTCGAAGAGGACGGTATCGTGCAGGCGAGCGGCAATTCGCCTTATGAGATCGAAGGTCTCCCGTCCGCGGATGAGACCGACATAAGCGACGACCCATTTGTAGCCGTTGCGGTGATCGACGAGGGCCCCGTTTCGTCGAGGCGTGTGCAATGGCAATGCTAGGATCGAAGCATCGAGCTTGTTTTCAAGCAGGAACCAGGCCCCGCGATATGCCTGAATCGTCGCGTAGTAGCACTCGACGAAAGCCGGCGACGAGACGACGAGTAGGCCGATCCGACGCATGCAAACCCGCTCGACCCAGCGCAGAATCCGGGCAATTGTCACATTGGCGACCAGCGCCGGCTGGATGTCGAGGACCTCGTAGGCAATTCGCGCCTGACGGGCGAACAACAGTTGCGTCAACAGTGCCAGCAAAAGCTGATCGATATTTCGGGCATAGACGACCGCAGCGCCGCTGAGCCGCCGCCGATTGGCGATGAGCACTGGAATGCACGACACCAAGGCGCGCGCGCGCTGCCAATAATTGCCGTCCTCGGTTCTTCCCAATGCAATGTAGGGCCAACTCGGCTCGTACCTCTGGTTGTAGCGATCGCGGCGAAAGCCGAGGACAGTTAAGCGGAATCCGTAGTCGAGAAAGCCCTGAGCACGTTTGCTCGTACTGACGTCCGTGATATCCGGCGTGAAGAAGACGAGCTCCGGGCGACCATGCGTGCGCGTCTCGCGACCGTGCCCTCGATCTCCCGACTTGCGATCTGCGGCAGTTGGTCCAGCGAGAGGCGGATCACGAGAGCGCAAGAACACTTCTGCCAATCCCCGAGCTTCCCAATGGCTGTTGTTATTGACGATGCTGCCGGCGTCCCGGTGTGATCATTCTGTGGAAGCGTTGCGTGACGGCTGGCCACGCGCGGAGCAATCGGTTGCCACGCCGGCGCATCGGGTTCGCCCCTTTGTGGCTTTATCCCGTCACAGGTTGCTCACTGGCGGCACGAGGGTCGGTAAGGTCCCATCGGGCAGGCCTATCGGCGCTTAAAATTGCGGTGGTCGCGTGGACACATTTGGATTGCGTTCGGATCATGCGCGCGCGGATTCCGCGTCGCGTCAGCACCGTTTTGACCGTATCGCCATCACCTCGGCGTTTGGCCATCCCCGCAATCCCCGGACTTGGTCGGGCGCGCCAAAAAATCTCGGCTGCGCCCTCGAGGGCATCGGCGTTGCCGTCGAGAGCATCCAACCGCGCCTCAGCCGGGTAGCGAAGATTGCGCTTGCCGTCCGCTATCTCGCCTCCGGTTATGGGCGACCGCACAGCACGGAGCAACTACTGCGTGCGGCGCCGGCGCGACGAAAGCTTGCCCGTCAGATCGCCGATCACGCCTCGCGCTTGGACGTTCAGCATGTCTTGCACACGGGAACATTCACCCTTCCCACCCCCGAGTCGTCGCGCGGCACCAAACACTATCTCTATTGCGATCAGACGTGGGCACTGTCGCTGCGTCATCGGCCGGACCGTGGCCACTATACTGCCAAGGCGATCGCGGATTTCGAGCGGCTGGAAAGGGAGTCGCTCGCCGGACTCGAAGCAGTCTTCACCTTCGGCAGCTACGTCCGCGAGCACGTCATTCAGCACTATGGATTGCCGGCTGAGCGGGTCACCGCAGTCGGCTCGGGCATGGGAGCTATCGAGCCGTTTTTCGGCCGTAAGGAATTCGTCCGGCCGCACCTCTTGTTCGTAGCGAAGCATCTGTTCGCAGCCAAAGGCGGCCCCCTGCTTCTTGGCGCCTTTGCCATCGCGTTGCGTCGGCGCCCCGATCTCACGCTGACGATCGTCGGGGACGAGCGAAGTCGCGCCTTGGTGCCGAGGCATTCCAACATCATCTTCCGCGATCACCTACCATGGCCGGAACTCCAGCAACTCTATCGTGACGCGACGCTGCTGACCCAGCCGATGCTCAATGATCCGTGGGGGCAGGTCTATCTGGAAGCGATGGCATCGCGCACGCCGGTTCTCGGACTCGCGCGCAATGGTCTGCCTGAAATCCTGGCTGATGGTCGCCATGGATTTCTCGTCGAGGAGGCCGAGCCCGAACCCCTCGCCGAGGCGATAATAGAAGCGCTGCGCGACCCCGATCGACTGTCGAGATTGGCGGTCAGCGGTCAACAGCACGTACTGACAAACTACACGTGGGATCGCGTCGCTCAGCGGATCGGCCTCATGTAGCGCGCAGGGGCTCTCACCGCCGGGATACCGGCGGACCAGCAAGGTCGACGACAACCAATAGACACAACAACGGAAGGTGCAAAACATGTCGCAGAAGGTCGCGCTCATCACTGGCGTCACCGGTCAGGACGGCGCTTATCTCGCCGAGTTCCTGCTCGACCGCGGCTATACGGTCCATGGCGTCAAGCGACGCTCATCTTCACTCAACACGAGCCGCATCGATCATCTCTACCAAGACCGACACGAGAGGGACGTCCGCTTTTTTCTGCACTACGGCGACATGACCGACACGAGCAACGTCATCCGCCTGGTCAACGAGGCCAAGCCGACGGAAATCTATAATCTGGCGGCGCAAAGCCACGTCCAGGTGAGCTTCGAGACGCCTGAATATACCGCCAACACCGACGCGCTGGGCACCCTGCGTCTCCTCGAAGCCATCCGAATTCGAAGCCTATGGTCTGCATGCCTCGAACGGTATCCTGTTCAATCACGAATCGCCGGTGCGCGGCGAAACCTTCGTCACGCGCAAGATCTCGCGCGCCGTGGCTGCAATCGAACTCGGCCTGGAGAAGTGCCTATTCCTCGGCAACATAGATGCCAAGCGCGACTGGGGACACGCCCGCGACTACGTCGAGGGGATGTGGCTAATGCTCCAGCAGCCGGCGCCGGACGACTATGTTCTCGCGACCGGCGAAACCCATTCGGTTCGCGAGTTCGTCGAGCTCGCTTTTCGCTGCATCGATCGTCCGCTCGTGTGGAAGGGCGACGGAATCGACGAGAAGGGCTGCTGCGCTCGGACCGACGACGTGCTCGTCGCCATCGATCCCGCCTACTATCGACCAACCGAGGTTGATTTGTTGCTCGGCGATCCCACGAAGGCACGCCGCAAGCTTCGTTGGCGGCACAAGATCGGTTTCGCGCAGCTGGTCAGCGAAATGGTCGAAGCCGACAGGACATCCCTCCAAGAAGGACGTTTTGATGATGAGCCAGAGAATCTCGTACGCATTGCAGGGTAAGCGCGTCTGGGTCGCGGGACATGGCGGGCTCGTCGGCTCGGCGCTGATGCGTCGGCTCGCACGCGAGGAATGCGAGATTCTCGTCGCCCCGCGAGAGCAATGGGATCTGCGCGTGCCGGAGCAAGTCGACCAGTGGATGAGCGAGGTGCGGCCACATGCCGTATTCCTCGCGGCGGCACGGGTCGGTGGTATCTATGCGAATGCTTCCCGGCCGGTGGATTTCATGTACGACAACCTGATGATCCAGTCGAACGTCATCGATGCCGCGCACCGGCATGGGGTCGAGAAGCTGATGTTCCTCGGGTCGGCCTGCGTCTACCCGCGATTGGCACGCCAACCGATCCACGAAGACGCTCTCTTGTCCGGCCCGCTCGAGCCGACGAACCAGTGGTACGCCACCGCCAAGATCGCCGGCATCAAGCTGTGCCAAGCGACCGGCGCCCCCGTATTGGCGGTCTGGGGAACCGGCCGCGCATTGCGCGAGTTTCTGCATGTCGACGATGCGGCCGATGGCATGATCTTCTTGATGAAGCACTACTCGAGCGAGGAGATCGTCAATCTCGGCACCGGTCGCGAGGTAACCATCGCCGAGCTTGCCAAGTTCGTATGCCGCATCGTGGGATTCCGTGGATCAATTCACTTCGACCGCTCGAAACCCGATGGCACGCCGCGCAAGGTCGTCGATATCGCGCGGCTCGCGGCGATCGGTTGGCAGGCTAAGATCTCCCTCGAAGACGGGCTTGAGGGTACTTATCGCTGGTACCTCGACCGCTGCCTGCGGCTGCGTCAACCCGACGTGGCACATGCCTGATCATGAGCAGCACTTGCGGACCGACGCGCTGCTCGGGGATCTGCGTCGGCATTCGATCCGCGGCGGGGTAATCAGTTTCGGGGCTCAAGCCGTCAAGATCGTCGTCCAGTTCGGCGCCGTCGTCGTTCTTGCTCGCCTGTTGCCGCCACAGGCGTTTGGCCTCGTCGCCATGGTCGCTGCGTTCGGCGGCGTGCTCGATTTGATCAAGGAATTCGGCTTGTCGGCGGCGACCATCCAGCGGCCGGACATCACCCATGCGCAGGTCACGACGCTGTTCTGGATCAACACGGCCGTCGGCTCGGCAATAGCAGTGATCTTGGTCCTTGGAGCCCCGGTGATCGCCGGCTTTTATGGACAACCCGAGCTCGTGATGGTGACGCGCTGGCTTGCGCTCGGCTTCTTCGTCAGCGGTTTGACCACACAACATTGGGCATTGTTGCGCCGGCAAATGCGCTTCGGGACGATTGCGGTTGTCGAGACGGGGGCGGAGGTGGCGGGGTTCGCCGTTGCAATCGCCACGGCCCTTGCCGGCGAGGGCTATTGGGCGCTCGTTGCGCAGCGGCTTGTGAGCCCAACCCTGGCTCTTATCGGAAGCTGGACCTTGTGTAGCTGGCGTCCGGGCCGACCGCAACGCGCCACATCCGTCGGCGGGCTATTGCGGTTCGGCGCCTCGCTCACCGGTTGCAACCTCATCGGCACGTTGTCCCGCGGCGTCGATCAGGTCCTCATCGGCTGGCTCTTTGGGCCGACTGCCCTAGGGCTCTATGAGCGCGCCGGCAGGTTGCTCGTCGCGCCGATCAACAATATCAACGCACCGCTTTATGCCGTCGCAATGCCGGCGCTCAGCCGCCTCGTCGATCAGACCGGGCGCTATCGAAACGCATTTTGCGAGATATTCGAGAAGCTGGCGATGGCGACCATGCCTGCGGGTGCCGCCGTCGCGGTACTGGCGCCATGGGTCGTCGATATTCTCTTCGGCGCACAGTGGCGAGCCGCGACCCCGTTAGTCGCCTGCTTTGCGATTGCGGCGTCCTATCACCCGATCGCTCTCGCCGCCGGTCTCTTGTATCTGACGCAAAGCCGGTCGCGCGAAATGCTCCGCGCCGCAATAGTCGATGCCGGCATCTCTGTGCTCCTGGTTTTATCCGGCCTGCCTTTCGGCATCGTCGGCGTTGCCGCGTTCTATGGCGTCGGCGGACTGTTCATTCGTGCACCGCTGGCGTTCTTTCTTGCGACTCGACATGGGCCGGTGACACTGGCCGATCTATGCTGGGCGATCCTGCCGTCCAGCTGCGCCGCCTTGGCGATTGGCTGCGCTGGGATGTTGGTGCGCCAGTGGGTGGGGCCGGATCTCTCGGTCGCGGGGCTGGGATTCGTCGCCGGTGCGGCCGTTGCGGCCGGCCTTGGCATATTCATGGCAATCCCGCAGAGTCGACGAGCGTTTCTCGCACTAGCCCGGAAGCCGACTCTGCTTGGCTGGAACAAGCCGGCGCTGCGCGCCTGACGCCATTCGTATGCCATGACACGGTGGGGTCTCACGACCCGACGACCGCGCCGTCCTCGTCGAAGCCGGGCGAGCCCTTCTTCAGGCGCAATCGGCCGCCCTGATCGACCCACAAGCGATACTCGCCAAGCTGCGCCAGGTTGGCACTCTGCCAATGCGAGCCAAGACGAATGCCGCCGGCCCGACCACCGAGTTCGATCCCCTCCATACCGTTTTGGTATTCGACGGCACCGGTGCATGCGACCAGCGTGACGTTCCCTCCGCGGTTGCCCGCGATCGTCGCCAGACCGGCGCCCTTGGCCCGACCGCCACCCTGCCCCGTACAGCCGACCATCGCGAGCTGTCCCGTCAGATGGGCGCGGAGCAGCTTCGTCTGATTGAAGATGGAATAGGCGGTACAGCCGACCAGCGTGCCGAAGCTGTTGAGGTAGAGACCGGCATCGCCGCTTTCGAATCCGCTCGCCGCCGCATGATTGTTCTCGAATCCGCAATTCGACAGGAGCGTGCAGCCGTTCTCAGCCGCCAGCCCGAACTTGCCGTTCAGCAGGAAATAGCAGCCATGGAAACTTACGTCGTAGCAATGCTCCACCAAGGCTGCGCCGT
>WNGL01023522.1_pt1 | contig 10496 bp, 8 predicted proteins | sample 5400591 | NCBI WGS metagenome assembly WNGL01 (sample SAMN13153377, study PRJNA577476) | soil metagenome | isolation source: 80 cm soil or saprolite under Garry oak tree replicate 1 | place: USA:California | collected 2016-06-15
CGGGTTTTGGGCCGAACCCGATCTGCCAATCGCGCTGGCCGTCGGCGCCTCGGCGGCATTTCCACCGTACCTCTCGCCGGCCTACATTGACGTACCTGCTGGCGCGATAACGCATCAACCCGGCGCCGATCTATTTCGCGAGCCGTACACCCGAAGACTTTGTCTCACGGATGGCGGCATCTACGACAATCTCGGCCTTGAGCCCGTGTGGAAGCGCTACAAGACCATTCTCGTGAGCGATGGCGGGGCCGTTACACCTCCATCGCCGAAGCCGCGATCTCGCTGGCTGTCTCAAGCCATACGCGTCACTGACATCGCCCTGCAACAGGGAATCAACATGCGACGGCGTGTACTTTTTGGTCTGGAACGGACGGGCGAAAGACACACCGTCTATTGGGGGATCGGTGAGCCGGTAGCCTCTTATCAGATTGGCAATCCACTCGGCTTTAGCGCAGATGAAACTCGGCAGGCCGCGGAGGTGCCAACGCGGTTGACGAGATACAGGCCGGTTACCCTACTCCTGATTATGCGTGCAGGATACGCTCACGCCGATGCGGCACTGCGTGCGAGCAAGGTGCAGATACCGATTGAAGCCAAGGCGAGTTTCGAAAATCTCTTCCGCTGGTAGACTAAGATCGTCGTAGTGGAACAACTTCAGCGTTCATCATACAAGATACAAGAAGGCGATGAGCGCTGCGTTGTCGTACGCGCGAGCTATTGACTGGTTTGCCCGGCCGCTCGGCTGTCAGCGCACGTTCCGTATGTTGGTGATCGGCGCGCCGCCGAAGGCTGGCGGGCCAGGCATCCCCCAGCGCGCCATCGCAAGCTCACGCACGCCGTCTGGCGCATTGCGCGCCATCGGCGCCGGGAAATCCGGAAAAATCCCCGGCGTCGGCGGAAGATTCCCGGTGCGGTCACGCATGGCGCGAACGAGGGCCACAATCGCCGCCTGGCCTTTGGTGAGCGAGTAGAGGTTGCACATAGCGCTATTTCCTCCTGACTGCGGCGTTGGCCGGAGGCTCATAGAGGACGACGACGTTTCGCGATTCGCAACGGGGACAACGGCTTTCGAGGCGCGAGAGGGGGAAATCCCGGCCGCTCGTCCAAACGAGGGTCTCCATGTCCAATTTCTTGCGGTTTATGCCGTCGCGGCTCGATTTGGAATGAGCGCCGTCCGCAGCGAGCTCCGGATAAATCCCCGCAAGCTCAATTTCCGACTTCGACTGATTGTCGCGTAGTCGCGCTCGCTCTGGGCGATCTTCGGAATAGCCCCGTGCCGCGTGGTCGGCCACCATCGTCTCGTACACGTGCTTTACCCGGGCGAGCGGAACACTCCGAGAACGCCTTGCTACCATTTTGCTACCCAATTCCACAGCACGGGCGAACACGGGGAGGGACGGCATGTGCTGGTGTGGCGGAATTCTCTTGATGATTCAATACGAGGAGGGACGGAACGAAACAGGCAGGAACGGCCGCAGCTGCATTACGAATGCGGTGCTCTGAAGTCCGATGAATACGGAAGCCCCCAGAGTGGTGATGGTTTTTTGCTGGCGCGACGGGACACTCCCGGGACACACCGACCGCTCGTCAAACCTAACCCATTGATTTGTTGGCGCGCCCGACAGGATTCGAATCTGTGACCTCTGCCTTCGGAGGGCAGCGCCGCCTTGGAAGTTTTCCTTCCTTTCTTCCGCCCTGCTTCCGCCTGAGAGAGCTTTGAATCCAACCGTCAGACGCTAAATCCCGGCAAGTCTATAGTTTCATTTGGTATTTTGGAGCTGGCGATGGGATTCGAACCCCACGACCCCAACCTTCGTAGGTCCTGCGCTAATCCGCAGTCTCGCTTGGGCGATCCGGGCGGCCGGTGTGGCGCAGGTCGTGGAGCCAGACCCGCGCTCCACCTGCTCGCTCCTTCCAAGGTCGTTTCAGATCGAGAGCTGGGCTTCTCTTACTCGTGCGGGCAAAAGGCGTGCACGCGAGGCCATAATTGCGTATTGCACAATTTTCGTTTTATGCTATTTGTAAGGGGCGATCAACAGATGCGGACACTGGGAAGTGGCGACTGCGCAAGTAATTGCAGACGAGATCAGCCGGATTGGGGGCATCCCTCCTTCCACCGTCAGAACGATCGCCCGGCGGCTCGGTGAGGCAAGCCTCCTCCCAAGGGGAGGTCGTGGAAAACCGCCTCAGGAGTTGTCGGCACGAGACTGTGCGCGCCTTATAGTCGGCACTATGCGGATCACTGACGGAATCGATGGTGCCGCCGCTCGGATGGACCAGCTTGTCCATGACGTAGAACGCCTGAGAAACCAAGGAAAGGTGTCAGTTGCAGAAAATGACACCGGGGCGGCCCTTGATGCGGCGGTTGCTGTCGTCGAGCCAGGTTCGTTCGTTGAACAGTTGGCATCATTAATTAAACGCTTATCCACCGACGAAAAAACCTGGCTTAGGCAGGCAGTCGCGGCCGTAGGATTGACCACCGGAGCGAATAGACTTTGGGGCTGGGTAGAGCTCGGCCCCGACGGCGAGATTCTTCAAGAGGACGGTCCGCAGCTCAGTCAAACTTCCGGTACGATCCGAGTCATATTTGGTCGGCGCGATTTTGACCCCCGCGGGCTGATCCGTGAGGTTCGAATAACCTCGGAGGCTTTGTGTGAAATTGCGGCTGCGTGGCGTCATCAGCCGGGAGGCAGCGGCGGCCTACGTGTCGGTCTCCCCAACAACCTTTGAAGAGATGGTGGAGGAGGGCAGGATGCCTAGGCCACGACTCTTGGGGGGTCGCCGCAAGGCGTGGGACGTTCGCGCGCTCGACATGGCCGTTGATAACCTGCCGGTCGAGGGCAGTCACATCACCGACGAGACATGGAGCGACATCGATGCCGCGCAAACTCCCGCCGTTCGTTGAACTGTGGCGAGACCGGCACAGGAAGGTCCGTGTTTATTTTCGCAAGGGCAAAGGGCCGCGCCTTCCGTTGCCGTCCGATATCACGTCAGATGAGTTCTCTGCGCGGTATCAAGCGGCATTAGCCGGACACCTCGCGGCATGGCCGAAGCGCGAGCACGCCGAGCCGGACAAGCCTGGTACGATCGCAGCGCTGATTCTATCATACAAGCGCAGCGCGGCTTATCTCGGGCTCCGCGAAACGACAAAGGTCGGATACGTCTCACGGATCGAAACTTTGCGTTGCGAGCATGGGCATCGCACGGTTGCGGGACTAACACGCGACCGAATCGTCACCGGCATTTTGCAGCCCTACGCCGACCGGCCCGGCGCTACGCTCTCGATCCTCAAAATTCTCCGCGTGCTGATCCGCCATGCGATCAACATTGGCTGGCTTACTTACGACCCGTCACTCGGCATCAAACGTCCCAGGACGCAAGAAGTCCGTTCATGGACGGAGGCCGAGATCGGGGCGTTCGAGAACCGATGGGCCATCGGTACAAAGCAGCGTCTCGCGTTCTCGCTTCACCTGTACACCGGACAGCGCCGAAGTGATGTGCATAGGATGACGTGGGCGGACGTCAGCGGAGATAAAATCCTGGTCGTGCAGCAAAAGACCGGGCATAAGCTCATCATCCCCCTACATCGTGATTTGCTCACCATCTTGGTCAAGACCGAGCGCGAGCACGTCACGATCCTCAACACGGAGTACGGTAAGCCGTTCACCGTAGATGGGTACAGCCAATGGCTACGGGACGCGATCACCGCGGCCGGGTTGTCGCTCGAATGCCGACCTCACGGGCTTCGAAAAGCCGCCGGACGCCGCCTTGCAGAGGCCGGATGCACCGCGCACGAGATCATGGCCGTGCTTGGCCACAAAACCCTGGCTGAAGCCCCAAACCCCTCCTGACGGTTTGGGTAAAATGTCAAAAACTCAAGATGAACCAAAGTGAACAAACAGTGACTGGCGCTCCCTAGGGGACTCGAACCCCTGTTTTCGCCGTGAGAGGGACAGATCGATCGCGGCCAGAAGCAAATTAAGCTGGTTGCGGGGCCCCCCAACCACTGACATTGCAGATCAGGTAGTGCCCCTTGCCGCCGCGCTGCTCGCAGGAGCATTGCTGACGCCTTTCCCCCGCCGCCGACCGCCGCGGCAACCCGCTTGACGGAGCTCGATCGGACGTCGCCGATGGCGAACACGCCCCGCCGACCCGTTTCCAGAGAGGGGCCGTTGCCGGCATCTCCGCCGGTCAACACGAAGCCCTTCGTGTCCAGGGCCACGCCGGATCCGGATAGCCAATTCGTGTTCGGCTCCGCTCCGATGAAGAGGAACAGGTGATGAATCAGCCGGCGCACTTCCTTCTCTGGCGTGCCTTGACGCCAGAGGATCGCCTCCAGCACGCCCGCGTTGCCCTCGAGGCCGCTGACCTGCGCATGCGTCACCACCTCCACGTTGGAGAGTCCTGCGATGCGGTCGACGAGGTAGCGCGACATGCTCGCTTGCAGATCCGTCCCGCGCACCAGGAGCCAGACTTTGAGGGCTTGGCTTGCCAAATAGACGGCTGCCTGCCCCGCCGAATTGCCGCCGCCGACGAGAGCGAGCTCCTGACCGGCGCACAATTTCGCCTCCAACGGCGACGCCCAATAGTGCACGCTGGCGGCTTCGTATTTTTCCAGATCAGCCACCGCGAGCCGTCGATAACGGGCTCCGCTGGCGACCACGACGGCGCGCGCGCTCACACGTTCATCATTCGATAACGTGAGAATGACGTGACCCGGGTCCGGATCACTCGGCGCTTGAAGACCGACCACCTCGGCGGGAATCGCCATTTCGGCACCAAACTTCTGAACCTGGTTGTAGGCACGCGCCATCAGAGCCATGCCGGTAATCCCGGTCGGAAAGCCCAGGTAATTTTCGATCCGTGACGAGGCGCCGGCCTGACCACCGAACGCCCGGCAGTCGAGCACCAAAACAGAGAGCCCTTCCGAGGCTGCATAGACCGCGGTGGCAAGGCCCGCCGGCCCAGCGCCTACTACGGCCACGTCATAGATCCGATCCGGATCGATCGGTCCCACCAGCCCGATGCAGCGGGCGAGCTCCATCTCGCTGGGATTTCGCAGCAGCTGTCCGCCCGGGCACAATACGATCGGCAACTGACCAGGATCGACGTCGAACCGTTCGATCAACGCCCTCGCTTCCGGATCCGTCTCGGGATCCAGTCGTTGGCGCGGGTGGCCATTGCGCGCCAGGAAGCCCTCCAGCCGAAGCACATCACCGCTCTCGGCGCGGCCGACGATCACCGGCCCGCCCGCTCCTGCCTCGAGCAGGCCGACGCGCCTCAGGATCAGGGCGCGCATGATCCGCTCTCCGAGTTCCGCGTCCGCGATCAGCAGCGCCCGGAGCCGATCCGGCGGAATTACCAAGGCCTCGACCGGCTCCAGGGCATGCGCGTCCACCAGAGCCCGCCGGCCCGCCAGCTGACCCAGTTCGCCCATGAATGCGCCTGGGCCGTGGGTGACGATCGGCGTCCGTCGACCCAATTGGTCGTGCTGGGTGATATCGACTTTTCCGGCCAAGATGATGACTAGACCCTCGCCCACTTCGCCGACCTTGGCCAGCGGCTTCCCCGCAGCATAGGAGCGAACCACGCCGAACCGCCGCACCCGCTCGATCTCCGACGGCTCCAGAACGGGAAACATCTGGTAACGCCGTGTCTCGAGAATCGACTGGCCAGGGGCAGACATGGTTATCGCAAGGACGTTACCGTCGGCTGCTGACCAAGTTTACACCTGGCTAGTACCGTTGCACAGTGATTATGACTCTTTGGCCCCGGGCTCGCGGATGGAGGCGGGCTGAGGGTAGGCACGGCCCATTTTGGCGCGAGCTTTCTCGGCTGTGAACATCCATTTGATGCGGGTATTGGAAGCGTTGCGCTGGCGTTCCCAGGCCGCGGTCTCGGATTTGAGCTGCTCCTGGGTAGCGCCGGGTCGGGCTCAGTCTGTTCAAGACGGCGGACGAAGCCGTCGTTCGCGTCCGCGATACCGGCGCCGGCATTGGTGCGGAGGAGCGGGAGCTCGTCGGCAGACGGTTCTATCGCTCGGACAAGAGCCGGCGCGACCCGGGGCTGGGTCTCGGGCTCAGCTTGGTCAACGCCATCGTGAAGCTGCACGGGTTTCGACTCACGATTTCCTCCGGCCCCGGCTGTGTTGCGGAAATCATCGGTCCGCGGACAACCATCTGATTGCACGCGAGTTGGATCGATGAGTCGCTATCGCAATGGAGTTTCGCCGCTGCTGCGAACAAAAGGCGCATTTGCGCATCGATGACTGTAAGGAGCCGTGCAATGGACATCGGATTCGTAGGTTTGGGAAACATGGGCAAAGGGATTGCCCAAAGCTTGATCAGAGCCGGGCATCGACTGCGGGTTTGGAACCGTTCCCCCGGGCCCGCGGAGGAGCTGGCCAAGCACGGCGCCGAAGTCATGCAATCGCCCCGGGATGCCTTCGGAGGAGACGCATTCGTCTCCATGCTGGCGGACGACGGCGCGCTCCGGGAGGTCGTGCTGAACGGCAACGTGCTCCCCCAGAACGGCGGCGACACCGTCCACATCTGCATGGCCACGATATCCGTCGGCTTCGCCAAGGAGCTCACGCAGCTTCACAAAGCCCGCAAAATCCCTTTCATCTCGGCCCCCGTGCTCGGAAGGCCGGATGTTGCGGCTGCGGGCAAGCTCGCGATATTGGCCGCGGGGGAGCCGAAGGTCGTGGAACGGATGCGGCCCCTGCTCGATGCCGCCGGACAGAAGATCTGGCGATTCGGTGACGATCCGAGCAACGCCAATTTGGTGAAGATCGCTGCGAACTTCATGCTCGCCTCCGCGATCGAGACGATCGCAGAAGCCCGCGCGCTCGTGGAGGCCAACGGCATCGCCGCCGACCAATTCCTGGAGCTGATCACCTCCACGGTCTTCGACGCGCCCGTGTACAAGGGGTATGGTGGCACCATCGCGCGCAGGCGATACGAGCCCGCGGGCTTCAAGCTGGCGCTTGGGTTCAAGGACGTTAGATTGGCATTGGCGGCCGGGGAAGCGGCCCATGTGCCTCTGCCGTTGGCGAGCATTCTGCGCGATCATTTCCTCGATGCCCTCGCTCACGGAGACGAGACCAAGGACTGGTCGGCGGTTGCCGAAGTCGCCATGCGCCACGCCGGCCTTTCCCACGGCAGCCTCGAGGCCAAGCGCTCCTGAAACGAACTCCGCTGCACATCGATTCGAGGAGAGACGGAAGCGATCATGCTCTGTCGCTGAAAACCGCGCTGCTACCACGCGGAGAGTTCGACGCTCATCGCCATCAAGCCGATTACCTTTGATCGGAATGCGCAAATCCGTCCGTCAGCGTCTGCATGAAGCTCACGAGCGCGTCCTCCTCTGCATCCGACAGCCCCAGCCGTCCCATTCGCTTCGTGTTCAGGTTGGCGGTCGACTCGGGCGAAGGCCAGCACGTCGTGCCTTCGCCGGGATCATGGTGCTGGCATCGTGGCAGCGCGTCACGCGTGTTGTAGAAATGCACGATCGCTTTTAGGCTCTTGAAATATCCGTTGTGCCCATAGGCTTTCACGAAGGTCGGATACGGTCGCTTGTCGACATTGCGCAGGGTCGGCACCTGAAATCGCGCCTGATTGTCCGACGCCAGCGCGAGCCATCGCACATCGACTGGAGAGGGCTGGCTGAGAGGATGCCCCCTCGTAAGGAAGCTGCCAACGCCGCCATCGATGAACGACGACCCTGCCGAATTGGCGACGTAGCCCATCGCATCGGGCCGGTCCTCCGCATAATAGGGAAGCCGCGGATTGGCAGGCGTTCCGATATTGCTGGCGGTGAAATCGGTGAACAACGGGTCCTCGCCGGGCCCGCCGTCACGGTGACAGGCATTGCATTGGGCCTTGCCGCGGAACAGGTCGTAGCCCGCCTGCTCCTGCGGCGTGAACTGCGCCTTGCCTGCGAGCACGTCATCGAACTTCGAGGTAAAGTTTGTCACCTCCGCGGAGGCCTCGTAGTTGGCGATGGACTGCGCCATCTGATCGAAGGTACTCATCGCCCGCCCACGATCGATCTTGCTCAGATGCAGCGGCAGGGGATCACCTGAAGGTGGCGGACCGGGCCGGGAGCAGATCTGCTCCACGTCCCCAGGCCACGTGATCGCGAAGGCTTGCTGTCCCCACACGCTCTCGAACAGGGCGCGATACGGCCGCTGCGAGGCGCGGTAGACCGCACAGGCAATGTCGGGTAGGCCCATCTCGACGGGATTGGTTGGCGGCCCTTGGGCCTGCTCGGCCGCCGGGTTGCCCAATCGGCGGCCGGTCGCGCGCATGTCCCAGAAATTGCCTCCAACGAGGTCACCTTGGCCGGGATTGTAGTGCAGAAGGGGCGCAAGCGGCGCATAGGCGTGCGATTGCGGCTTGCGTTCGCTAAATCTCGTGCGCACGGAACCCGGATACGAGACGGTCGTCCGGTTCAGTTCCGATGAAGGACCGGTAAAGCCCACTTCGGGCATGTGGCAGAAAGCGCAAGCTTCATTGCGGTTCACCGAGAGGTGCTTGTCATACAGCATCAGCTTGCCGAGCAGCTCGATCTGCTGGACCTGGTTATCCGGTGGCGCGGCGAGCCGCTCGAGTGTCTGTGCTTCGATGCGGTCGATCTCGGCTTCGATCTGCGCAATTTCCTCTAGTGCTCTTGTCGAGAGCGTTAGAGTAGTTTCCTCCGCACGCAGTGCATCGGCCGCCAGCGTGGCAATGATGGCGACCGCTCCGAGCGCCATCCCACTCATCAAGGCGTTGATCCAGCGCGACTTCGTCATTGGAACTCACCGCCCGCGCCGTCCATAGGCGCCAGGATGGACGTGCGTTGGCCCAACTGGTCCGTCGCATGCGCGACGACATTGACCTTGGGATAGCGGACGAGAAAGTCTGCCACGATATCGCTCATCGCGAACTGCATGGTGGCGACGGCCGCGGTGCAGCAACCCGCCGCGGTCAACCACCTGCACAAAATAAAAGAAATCGTTGAAATCCAGCATCGTAATCGTCCATGCAGTTGGACGCTGAGTTGCGATTTTCGCGACTTTTGGGCCGACACTCTACCCCTTAGTTTCCCTGCGCGTAAATCGAAAGATCGACGATCACGCTCACGATGCAACGTCCGAAAGTCCCGGGAGGCCGAATGGAACGGCGTCAATTTCTTCAATCCACGGGGCTCGGCGCTGCCGCGACAATGCTTGGCGTCGCACCGCTCACCGCAGCCACAACTCACCTTTCTTTTCTGAAGGAGAATGTCATGTCCGAGCAACCCCGCCCCTACGAGCCGCTCACGTCTGAAAACGCCGCGCTCATCCTCATCGACCACCAAGTGGGCCTGATGACGGGGGTTCGCGATTATTCGACAGGAGAACTGAAGCACAACGTGGTTGGCCTTGCCAAAGCGGCTAAGGCGCTGAAATTGCCGATCATCGTCACAACGACCGCGCGGGACAGCATGTGGGGCCCGACCTTTCCAGAACTCGTCGAAGCGCTGCCTGGCGTCCCAATCATCGATCGCTCGCCTGTGAACGCGTTCGACGATCCTAAGGTGGCCCAGGCCATCACTGCGACCGGGCGCAAGAAACTGATCTTCGCGGGCATCTCCCTTGAAGTCTGCGCGGCGTTCCCTGCCATCACCGCTGTTGGCAATGGCCTCGACGCTTACGTGGCCGTCGACGCCTCCGGTACTTTCAGCGAGACTAAACGACAGGTCGGGCTTCTGCGCATGCTGCAAGCCGGCGTGATCCTCTCCGATTACGCCACATTGATGGTGGAAATCCTCAAGGACAATGCGCGCCCCGAGGCGGGGCCCGTCTACGCCGCCATCGACATGCCCTGGGCGAAGCTCGTCGGGCAGATCGCGCAGGCTTACGGCAAGTAACCGGTACGCCGGTGGAAGTCCGGTCCTGTCACGAAGCGGCCCAGCGGCCGAGGAGCCCTCCACGGCAGCTTTTGGGGGCAAAGCCGACCAGGCCTTGAGCCCTCAAAACAGCCGCTCGTGACCACGCAAGTGAGCCACGGACGAGGTGCCGGGGATCAGAAGAATTAGGCGCGCGGCGAAGCAGCCAGGCGAGCGCGACCTGCATGGGGTTGGCACCCGCACCCAAGAACCCTACAGGACTTTGCCCCGTATGACTAAATGAAGCCCGGGAGTAACTCATGGAGGCCTGCCTGCCTCGGCGTTCTCGTTGGGCGGCGGTTCCCAGCATAAGGAGTCGTTCGATGGCTACGACCGCACTCATCACGGGAGGGACAAGTGGTATTGGCCGGGCCACAGCGAACAAATTGGCCCAGCTAGGCGTCCATGTAGTGGTCGTGGGCCGAAATGTGGACCGCGGTGAAAAGACGATTGCCGAGATACGCAAAGCGGGCGGACAAGCAGACTTCATTCCGTCTGACCTCCGGGGTGCTTCGAGTGCGCGTGTAGTCGCCAGAAAAGCGCTCGAAGTCACAAATGGCCAGGTCGATATCCTGGTCAAC
>WNGL01011678.1_pt1 | contig 10495 bp, 7 predicted proteins | sample 5400591 | NCBI WGS metagenome assembly WNGL01 (sample SAMN13153377, study PRJNA577476) | soil metagenome | isolation source: 80 cm soil or saprolite under Garry oak tree replicate 1 | place: USA:California | collected 2016-06-15
CTTCCCCTAGCCTGGATTATTCACGAATTTGCTAGCGAAAAAAGAAAAGGTGCTCTAAAAGATTGATGAACACTGGGTTTTTGGCGAACCCAGCATTCTCTTTCGGAGCACCGATACGTGACATCTCGTTATATACCACAGCTGTCCTTTTCCTTCTACCGACACCGAACCATTCGAGCTGATTTTTCTGGCGGTCAGATCACCAGCGATGCCGGCCTGCTGCCCTTGCGGGCCTTTGATCAGCGGCATGGGCTCACTCGCGGCTTGGCAGAGCGTGTCTGTGATGATCGCGACGATACGCGGGTAAGCCATCCTGGGTTGTCGCTGTTGCGCCAGCGCCTCTACCAGATCATCGCTGGTTACGAGGATGCCAACGACGCGGACCGGCTACGTCACGATCCGGCGTTTCAGATTCTTGCCGATCAACCGCTGGGTGCGCCACTCGGATCACAACCCACTCTAAGTCGCTGGGAGAACTCGCCCTCGCCTCGCGATCTCCTCAAGCTGCAGGATGCTCTGCTCGATTGGTTTGTGAAGATCTGCGGAGAACAGGTTCGCAAACGAGGAGAGATCCTGCTGGATGTCGATTCCACCGACGATCCAACGTACGGACAACAGCAGCTCAGTTTCTTCAATGGTGGTTACGATCAGCACATGTATCACCCCTTGCTGATCTTTGAGCGTCATACCGGCTGTTTGTTGGCGGCCCGATTGCGTCGCGGCACCGCGGCAAGTCACGCTCGCATCATCCCTCTGCTGTTACGCATCGTCCCGCGACTCCAGAAAGAGTTTCCCAAGGCCCGCATCAAACTGCGCGCTGACGCTGGGTTCGCCCTGCCACTGCTTTATGAATTCTGCGAGTTTTTCGGCATCCAGTACGCCATCGGTATCGCCACCAACTCACGGTTGCAAGGGAAAGCTCAGCGGCTGCAGCGTTGTCTCGCGAGACGTTATCGTCGCACCGCTAAGCCGCAGCGATCCTTTTCCAGCTTTCTCTATCGCGCTTACAGCTGGTCTCATCAGCGACGCATCTGCTACAAGGCCGAACACACCGAATCTGGAACCAACGTGCGCTTTCTGGTCACCAACTTGAAAGGCCGCAGCCGTTCTGTTTTTGCCTTCTATAACGATCGCGGAGAGTGTGAGAACCGCATTGAGGAATTCAAGAATGGTTTTGCCGCTGATCGTTTGAGCTGCCACCGCTTCCGAGCCAATGCCTTCCGCCTGTTGCTGCACAGTTTCGCCTACAACCTCGTCAACCTGTTTCGTTTGCAGCTACCTTCGTCGATGCGCTCCGCACAAATCGAAACGCTGCGCATTCAGCTGTTCAAAATCGGGGCGCGCATCCGCGAAACAGCTCGTTGCATCCATATTCACCTGGCCAGCGGCTGGCCTTTTCAGGACCTCTTCCAAGCCGTCTGCAACTCCTCTTAGATTGTCTCGCTCGTTCGACAACACATTCTCGGAAGGGTCAGGCGGAGCTATCTCGAAAAACAGTCCGCGAGGTCAAAACAACGGCAACCCACACCCTTATAAAGGTCGACTACGGAGCGCGATCCTTTCCTCGTCATCAACGAGCTTTCTGCGTTACGATTCTGGCCTCTCATGAATTAACCAGGCTAGGGAGGGGCGGCCACTCGACTGACAGGCACAGACTCCAGTCGGGCGTTGCTTTGCGTCGAAAAGGGGCTTACGCTTCGTGCCAGTCCGCTTTTCTCAGGAGGAGCGATGAATTCACGAAAACTTAGCGGTTTGATTCTCGCGGTATTCACCTCTATCGTTCTCGCAGCAGTAATACTTATCCTGGCTGATGGCTGGCCCATACCGCCGTTTCCGCCCGCAAAATCAACCTTGGTAGCTGACGGCATTCCGATTCCTCCCTTGCCGCCAAATTCCCCTGCAATCCAATTCCGCGGTTGATCGCCAAGGGTGCCTGCGGTAACGGCAAGAGAATTTGCGCGCGTTGCCGAGCGACTGGCGTTCGTGCTCCGGGGGCAACGAGGAAGCCATGCGATATACGTGCGCGGGCGCGCCCCATACGGCGATACACAATGGGGATGTTAGACGAAGAAGCTGCCAATCGGGAGATTCATCCCGCAAAACCCGCGGGATGGAAAAGAGTAGGCGTTCCCGAGGAGCAGCAGTGGCTTTGCGTTACGAGTACTTGGGACGCGCTGAAGCGCGCCCCTACAAAGCAGCGGCTGGCGCGGGTTGCTTGCGCCTATGCCAGTAACCCAAGGCCGCGAACAGAAGGACGGCGGGCACGCCGGTGAGTCCGCAAACGATGAAGAAAATGCCGTAGGCGTGAATGCGGCCGTGCGTGTGGCTCAGGCTTTGGACCGCAGCGCCGGAAAACCCCTTCAAGATCTTTCCCAGCCAGGCATAGGTGGAACTCAAGAGCGCATACTGCGTGGCGGTGTACCCCAGACTGGTGAGACTTGACATGTAGGCGACAAGGGCGACGCCGGCAAAACTGAGGCTGAAATTGTCACCTACCATGACGAGCGCGAAGAGACGGATGCTCAAGCCCGCGAACGCGAGAGTCGCAAATGCGGCAGTGGCCGCGGCCTGTAAAATGCCCCCGATGATGAGCGCGCGCATGTAGCCAAGCTTCAGCGAGCAGAATCCGCCCGCGGCGATGCCACAAAACGTAGCGATGAGCCCGATGGAGCCGCGCACCGCTCCGACCGTTTGCTTGGTAAGGCCGAGGTCGACGTAGAAGGGACCCGCCATTGGACCCATCATGAAGTCCGGTATGCGGTAGAGGCTGATGGCCGCTAACATCACCAGCGCGAGCCAGCCATGGGCGCGGAAGAAAGCGATGAACGGTCCCACGACCGCGTCGAAGAAGCCGCGAGGCGTCCAGGGTTGCGCTTCGCGCCTTTTTTCGCCCGGCTCTGCAACCGTGCGCTCCGGTTCCTTGGCAAACCAGGTCGCGATGACTCCGATGGCCATCGCTGCGCCGTAAATGCCATAGGACATGCGCCAGCCCACGGTCGCCGCCACAATGAGGATGATGGAATCCGTAGCCAGGAGCGCCACTCGATAGCTGAACTGGTAGGCCGACGCGAGGAGGCCTTGTTCTTCTCCATCGTCTGCGGATTCGATTCGCCAGGCATCGACCACAATGTCTTGTGTGGCCGCGGCAAACGCGACGATGAGCGCAAGAGCGCCAAGCCGGCCGAGCCCGGCTTTGGTGCCAGTTCCCCCCATGGTAACCAGCGCCAGCCCGACGACGATCTGCGAGAACATGATCCATCCGCGGCGATGTCCAAGCCGCTTGAATAATGGCAAGTCGACGCGATCGATCAAGGGCGCCCACAGAAACTTCAGCGAATAGGCAATGCCCACCCAGGAAAGAAAGCCGATCGCCGTCAGGGAGGTGTGTTCATCGCGCAGCCAGTAGCCGAACGTATTGCCGACCAGATAAAAGGGAAGGCCTGAAGAAAACCCGAGCAACAACATCGTCAACGTTTTGGGCTGCAGGTAATCGGCGAGCCGGTGCTTTTGCGGACTCACGCCTTCATTGTCTACCGGAGCCTCAGGAAACTCAACGCGCTACATAGACACCTTTGCTGATTTTGGCAATGTCTGAAAATGGCGCGAGGATTAGGGAAGCTGGGCCGGTGAACTCCTAGGAGTCTCCCACCGAGGATTTTGGATCTCTAGCGAGTTGGAGCATGGCATCGACCGAGGGTGAAGGCTTAGCGTCCGCTTTGGCTTCGGTTTCGGGAGGACGGACGCGCTGGATTTTCACGCGGGCAACGCGCTTGCCATCCATTTCAACAACGGCAAAACGATAATTGCCATAATCAAAACTTTCGCCACCCTTGGGAATGAAGCCGAGTTGATCGAGCACGAAGCCGCCGACGGTGGCGTATGCGGGATCTTCGGGCAAAGTGATGTTGTATTGCGCATCGAGGTCGCGAACGTTCGCCCCGCCGTCAAAGATCATGGCGCCGTCGGCGAGCGGGAGAGGCTGTTCGACGACGTCAAATTCGTCGTGAATTTCGCCGACCATCTGCTCGATGATGTCTTCGATGGTGACGAGCCCGAGAATGCTGCCAAATTCGTCCACGACCATGGCGAGGCCGACGCGGCGCGTACGGAGTTCGAGAAGCAGTTCGCTGGCAGGCTTGGTTTCGGGAACGATCAGGACTTCGCGCAAGACGCGGCGCAAGTCAAACGCGGGCGTGGCGATGTTTTCTTCGAGGCGGCGGTCGCGGTCGAGAAGAACCCACATCATGTCCTTGATGTGAACGAAACCGATAATGTGGTCGAGCGAACCGCGATAAACGGGAATGCGCGAGCGCTGGGTGGTGGCAAAGGCGCGCATGACATCGTCAAGGCTGGACTCGATGGGAAGCGTGTGCATGTCCGGGCGCGGCACCATGATTTCGCGGACTTGAATCTGCGAAAGCTCGATGGCGCTGAGAATGAATTTTTCTTCGCCGGGAGCGAGAAGACCGCGCTCGCGCGCTTGCTGGATTTGGATTTGCAGCTCTTCGGTGGAATGGGCGCCGCCGTGCGTCCGCGCTACTGAAACGCCCAGAGCTCTCACGATTGCGCCGGATACGCCGTCTAATAGACTGATGGCCAGGTGGAAGGTGTTGAGGAACCAGTGAAACGGGACGGCCACCAAGAGGGCAATGCGTTCCGGGCGCGCTAGGCTAACAGTCTTGGGAACAAGTTCACCGATGACAACGTGCAGAGCGCTCAACACAGAGAAGGCGCAGGCGACGGCGAGGCTATGAGCCAGAAAAACTACAGTGATGCCGGGTTTCGCGGGCCACAACGCCTGAAAACCTCTTGCGAGCGTGATTTCGCCGAGAGCACCAATGGCCAGGCTGGTCAGCGTAATGCCAAGCTGGACGCCTGAGACGACGCGATGGAGGTCGGCGAGCAAACTTTCGACGACGCGGGCTCGGACACTGCCCTTGGCCACCAGTTGGCGAATGCGCGACAGGCGCACAGCGACAAGAGAGAATTCCGTCGCGGCGAAGAAACCGTTGAGCGCGACCAATACCAACACGCCGATGAGACGCACTACGAACATGGCTCAGATTTCTTTTAGTGGCTCCTAATATGATTGTAGCAGGACAGCCGCGCGATACCGGGGGCGTTGTCGCGAGGGAAAACGAGGAGAAAAAATAGACAGAAAAATAGACAGACTTCCCGGCAGGCAGCTTTTCCCCGGAAAACGCAATCAGAATTATTAAGGGAGGGTTGACACAAGGCTTCCCGAGTTTTTAGGATATGCTTTCACTGCTACGCACTGAGTGAAGCACTCGGCGGTTCTCAATCGTCTCGAGTTGGCGGGTTTTCCAAAAACTTAAAAATATGATCAAAGTCAGCGAGCTTACAAAGAAGTACGCACGGACTACGGCTGTGGATCACATCTCGTTCGAGGTGGAGAAAGGGCAAATTGTGGGCTTTCTCGGGCCGAACGGCGCGGGCAAGACCACGACGATGCGGATGTTGACCTGCTTCCTGCCTCCCACGTCAGGATCGGCGTCCGTGGCAGGCTTCGATGTGTTTGAGCAGCCGATGGAGGTTAAGAGGCGCATCGGCTATTTGCCAGAGATGCCTCCGCTGTACCAAGAGATGCGCACAATGGAATACCTAGTGTTTGTCGGGAGGCTGAAGGGGTTGTCAGGAGACGAGTTGAAGCAGCGCATCGAGACGGCGTGCGAACGCTGCGCGATCACGGATGTGAGGGAGAAGCTGCTCGGGAAGCTGTCGAAAGGCTACCGCCAGCGCGTGGGACTGGCGCAGGCGATTCTCCACAATCCTGATGTGCTGATTCTCGACGAACCGACCGCGGGGCTCGATCCCAAACAAATTAACGAGACCCGCGATCTGATCAAAAGCCTGGCGGGCGATCACACGATTATTTTGAGCACGCACATTCTGCCGGAAGTGGAACAGACGTGCGAGCAGGTGATCATCATCAGCAAAGGAAAGCTGGTGGCGACGGATTCGGTGAGCAACCTGCGGGCGCGCGGACGAGGAGCGGAATCGGTCCTGGTGGAAGTGGGATCGCAAGACGGCGGGCTCGACGCGATTGCCGTTCAGGAGCGGTTGGAAAAAGTGGCCGGAGTAAGCCGCGTGGCGTTCAAAGAAAAGCGCGCAAACGGAAGCGCCTTTGAGGTGGAGAATCGCAAGGGCAGCCTCGCTCGGGGCGAACTGGCGCGCGCCGTGGTGCAGGCAGGATGGGATCTGAATGAATTGCGGCCCGCGTCGGTGAGCCTGGAAGAAATTTTCTTGCAGCTCACGCAAGAGCAATCCACGGCGTCCGCGGAAAAGCCAAAGGCAAAGGAAGCAGCGCAATGAGAAACGTGTGGATTATTTGCCGGAAGGAATTACGCAGCTATTTCGTATCACCGATTGGATACGCGGTGATCGCCCTGTTTGCGTTTATCTTTGGACTGGTTTTCTATGTCGCATCGCGCGACTTCGTGAATTACGCGTTCCGGGCGCAAATGATGGGAGGCGGCGGGCCCACTAACGTGAACGAGCAGATCATACGCCCGATTCTGAACTTTGCCGGGACAGTATCGCTGTTCCTGATACCGATGATCACCATGCGGTTGTTTGCAGAAGAAAAGCGCAACGGCACGATTGAATTGCTTCTGACGTCGCCGGTGGAAGACATCGGGATTGTGCTGGGCAAATGGCTGGGCGCGCTCTTGCTTTACATGTGCGCGTTGGGGACGTCGTTGCTCACTGTTTCGCTGCTGTTTTTCTGGGGAAAACCCGATTGGAAGCCCGTGGCTGTGGCTTATCTCGGCTTGCTGCTGCAGGGCGCTTGTCTGCTGGCTCTGGGAGCGTTTATTTCGTCATTGACCAGCAATCAGATCATCGCGGGCGCGATCACCTTTTTTGCGAGCCTGATGCTCTTCATGCTGAGCTGGTTTACGGAATTCACGGACTCACGTTTCTCGAAAATTCTCAACTATCTGTCGATTGTCACGCACATGGAAAACTTCAGCAAAGGCCTGGTGGATTTGAAGGACGTCGTCTTTTACGTGTCTTTTATTTTCTTGGCGCTTTTCCTGATTTTGCGGCAGATGGAATCCCTGCGGTGGAGATCGTAATGGCGCCCGCCTGGCTGAAAGCAAGACAGACGAAATACTCGGCTTTCGCATTCTTGTACATTGCCGTAGTTGTCGGAGTGCTGGTCTTTGTGAATGTTTTTGCGGACCGCTACAACAAGTCGTACGACTCAACTGCCAACAAACAGTTCAGCTTGTCGGAGCAGACCATCAAGATCGTCAAGGGGCTGAGAGCCGACACGGAACTCACCTATTTCGGCTCCGACTTCAAGGAGGCACGAGATACGCTGGACCGCTACTCGAGCCTTTCGCCGAAGGTCCACGCCAGGTACATCGACCCGGAGCGGAAACCGCAGGAAGCGAGGGCTGCTGGATTCCGGCCGGATTCGCCTGTGGTTGTGGATACAGGTTCACGGAAAGAAGGGGCCAAGAGCCTAACCGAAGAGGAAATCACGGCGGCGCTTATTCGTGCGACGAGGACCGGAGAGCGCACGGTGTGCATGCTCTCCGCGGCAGGCGAGCATTCGGCGGACGAGCAGGATGGGCGAGGATATTCGGACCTGAAGGCGTTGCTGGAGCGAGAGAACTACAAAGTTCGCACGGAATCGCTGGCGCCGAAAAGCATGGAAGCCGGCAAGGCCCTAACGCTCGGTCAACAGGAGCCCGCGTCCAATGTGGAGATTGGGAAGGACTGCACAGTCCTGGTCATTGGCGGACCGAAGAGCGACTACCCTGCCCCGGTGGTCTCTGCCATCGAGAAATACGTTGAAGGCGGCGGCCGGGCGCTCATTCTCCTCGACACCACTTTGCGTTTGGGAAATGCAGAGCCACCTGGTGAGAACGAGGAACTCGACAAAGTATTAGGAAAATGGGGTGTTACGCCGGACAAGGACTTGGTTTTGGACCTGAGCGGCTTTGGGGGCCTATTCAACTTAGGCCCGGAGATTCCCTTCATCGTCAGCTATGAATCGCACGCCATCACGCAGCCGCTCACGAGGATTCCCACGGCATATCCGTTGGCTCGGTCGCTGGAAGTCAAATCCACTGATAAAACTACGGTCACAAAACTGGTTGACACCACGGACCGAAGCGTCGGTACGGACAACATCTCACACGGCCGGGTCGATACGAGCAAGGGCAAGAAGGGACCGCTGACACTGGCGGCCGCGGGCACCTATAACGGCTCGCCGCAGGGTCGGTTCGTGGTTGTAGGGACTTCCTACGCCGCAGAAAACAGCATGTTAGGGTCGCGCCAGCTCGGCAACCGGGATCTGTTCGTCAACATGGTGAACTGGCTTTCCTCGGACGAGGACCTGATCTCCATTCGGCCGAAATCACGCGAAGACCGCCCTGTCAATCTGACCACGCAGCGGATGCAAGCGACGTTTTGGTTCGGCGTCGTGGTGGTGCCCCTTCTGGTGGTGGGGACAGGATTCTTCACCTGGTGGAAGAGGCGCTAGCCATGAAGCAGGGTCGGCTGCTTGCGGTGTCCGTTCTCCTGGCAATTCTTGCTGGCTTGTTCTGGTGGTTGAACAAAAGAGAAGCTTCGGCGACAAAACCGCCAGTGGCGTCAGTGACGCCGGCCACGACGAAAATCGTCGATCTGCCGCAGGATCAGATTCAATCACTTACCATTGAGAAGCTGGGATCGGAGCCCATCGAACTCAAGCGGGCCGGAGGCAAATGGTCCGTCACGGGGCCGAAAGCCTTGCCCGCGGACCAGGACGCGGTGTCCGGTTTGGTCTCGACCTTTGCTTCGCTCACGGCGGACAAGGTACTGGAAGACAAGCCGGCGAGCGTGGACCAGTACGGATTGACCAAGCCGTCGCTCTCGGTGACGGCGACAAAGAAAGATGGAAAAACGATCAAGCTGCTGGTTGGGGACGAGACCCCGACCAACTCCGGGAGCTATGCGGATCTGGTCGGCGATCCGCGCGTGTTCCTTGTGGCGAGTTACAACAAGACCAGTCTGGACAAGGGCGAGAACGATTTGCGGGACAAACGGTTGCTGGCGTTTGATTCGGAGAAGCTCAGCCGAGTGGAGTTGACAGCAAAAAAAGCAACCCTCGAATTCGGGCGCAACAAGGATCAGTGGCAAATCCTGAAGCCTAAGCCACTGCGGGCAGACCAGTCGGCGGTGGAAGATCTTGTCCACTCTCTGGGCGACGCGAAGATGGAGCTAAGCGCCACGGACGATGAGAAAAAGAATGCGAGCGCATTCAATTCGGGCACGGCCGTGGCCAGTGCCAAGATCACTGACGTGGCGGGGACGCAAGAAATCCAGGTCCGCAAGAACAAGGACGATTACTACGCAAAATCGAGCGCGGTGGCGGGCGCGTACAAGGTTTTGTCGTCGGTTGGCAGTTCGCTGGACAAGAGCCTGGACGACTTTCGAAACAAGAAGCTATTTGATTTCGGTTTTGTTGACCCGGAGAAGATCGAGATTCATGACGGCGGGAAGAACACGTTTCTCACGCGCAGCGGGTCCGACTGGTGGTCGAACGGCGTGAAGATGGACGAAAGAGACGTGAGCACGCTGGTTGCTGACATTCGCGCGTTGAGCGCGACCAAATTTCCGGACAGCGGGTTCAATGCGTCTTCGATTGAGGTGACGGTCACCTCGGACAGCGGGAAGCGCGTGGAGAAAGTGCTGATTGCGAAAAACGGTGACGGGTACATCGCCAAGCGCGAGAATGAACCGGCGCTGTATGAATTGAGTGCCTCCGCGATTACCGACTTGCAAAAAGCCGCTGCCGATGTGAAACCTGCTCCGCCACCTGCACCGGCAGTTGCGCCCAAGAAGAAATAGAAAGTTTTGCACCATTTTCCCTGAGCGGTTGCGTAGGAGAAATGGCTCCTCTAAACTGATTCTTCTCCACTTTACCCAGGGAGCGCCATTGCGAACTTTCTTCCGTGTTTCTCTGTGGATTCTTGGGTTCTTTGTCATTTTGGCTGGCGCAGTGGCGTGGTGGTTTGTCTACCGGCCGCTGGGGCGTGCCGCATATCCGGGCAGACTCGGTCGAAGACGCAGCGGAAGCCCAAGGCTACGTGATGGCGCAGGATCGGCTGTGGCAATTGGATTTGCTGCGGCGTGTGGCACGGGGCCAGCTTTCGGAGATTCTTGGTGAGCGGACGCTGCAAATTGACAAGGATTTTAGGACGCTTGGTTTGGGCCGCGTGGCAGACCGCGAGGCTACGAGGCTTGAACCGGACGCGCGTAAGATTCTGGAGGCCTATGCGCGCGGCGTGAATGAATTCATCGCGCAGCACCAGAGCAACCTGCCCCTGGAATTTTCGCTGTTGGGTTACAAGCCGCAGCCGTGGCGCCCCGCAGACACGCTGGCCATCTCCGGCTACATGTACCGAACTTTAGCCGACACCCGAGAACGCGAAATCAATCGGGCGAAGATGACCGCGCGAGCCGGAGCGGACCGCACCAA
>WNGL01010813.1_pt1 | contig 10494 bp, 9 predicted proteins | sample 5400591 | NCBI WGS metagenome assembly WNGL01 (sample SAMN13153377, study PRJNA577476) | soil metagenome | isolation source: 80 cm soil or saprolite under Garry oak tree replicate 1 | place: USA:California | collected 2016-06-15
GCGAGCAGCGGGATGAGCACCTGCGCGTCGGGGCTGCCCCAGCCGGTGACCGGATCCCAGCCGGGTGCCGCCTGGTAGCCGGTGATCGTCTTGGGCGGGAACTGCACGGTGTTGTTCCCCAGTGTGATGTCGTGGAAGGCCTGGTGGTAGGAGGGGCTGCGGGCGATCTGGTAGATGACCGCGTTGACGAAGCCCAGGTGGCGCCCGGCGTACTGGTCGGCCAGGGCGATCAGCGCGGCCCAGATCGGGGCGCTGGCGCTGGTACCGCCACTGCCGCGGATCATGGACGTGGCGCCGTCGCTGAGCACGATCGCCATGCCGGTATGGCCGCTGGCGTCGGCCGATACGTCGGGCACCCCCCGGGTAGCGCCACTGCCGGGGACGCCGTCCTGGTAGCCGGGCCGCGGGAACAGGCTGCTGAAGCCCCCGCCGGATGCCTGGAAGGCCGATCCCGGGTCTCCGTAGGGCAAGCCCCATGCCGTTTCGCTGATCCAGGCGCCGGTGGTGTGGCTGGCGGTCAGGGAGGTGCCGCCGGCGCCGAGCACGAGCGGATCGGACGCCAGCAGGCCAACCCCCTTGACGGGGGGGAAGGTGCCGCCGCCGAACGCGGCCGAGTAGACATCGCATGGATAGCGCACCGCTCCGATGTCGCCCGAGGCGGCGACCACCGTCACGTGCTGGCTGGCGGCCGCCTGGAGTGCCGCGTTCACGCTGCTGGCCTGGGCGCGGCTCACGCAGTGCTCGCCGCCGATCTGCCCCGCGGCGCTGATCGACATGACGCCGCCTTCGGTGCTGCCGAGACGCAGTGAGCCGACGGCGGCGGCGACCGCGTTCTTGGTGTTGTCCAGGGACGTCGACGGAAGCAGCAGGATGACGAGGGCGGCACCGGGGGCGAGCGCGTGCACCATCTCGACGTCCAGCACCTCCTCGCCGAAAGCCAGCCAGGGGGAACGGGCCCCGGCGAGCGTGGTGACGACCCGCATCCGCGCGGCCGGCAGGCGGAACAGGCTGTCGAAGGCCGCCATGTCCTGGCGCATGTCGGTGACCCGGGGCGGGTTCAGCTGCGATTCGGCGAGTTCGGGCAGCACCACGGTCTCGCCGCGGCCGTTGATCCCGCGGTCGAGGAGCGGCTTGATGCCGTAGGCCACCTGGAGCTGCCGCGGCGTGTAGGGGTCGTGGGACTATCCGGCCGGAAATTCTCGATAAGCCCTGAGCCGCAGGCCAGCCGGGGTGGTTGGGCAGCGCAACTCGACTGAGACCTGTGTCTGGCGGGTCAGCGGGGCTGGTCTCAAGATCAACTCATGGCGGGTTTTGTGCTTACCTTGGCTGTATCCCGATAGCGGACGTTGGCGGGATTTTCGGGTTGCAGGGGTTGGCATGCGGGTGGAAGTGCGGGTGTCCTCCCCCGAACCTGCTGTGGGATTGTACGTTCCGGTTCAACTGCTACCGCTACTTACTAGGTGGGTGAGGGATGGACGCCGGGTTCGTGTTGCGTGCCGAGCGGGTCTTCGACGGTGAGCGGCTTGTCCCGGGCGGCGCCGCGGTCTTTGTAGAGGGCGGCCGGATCACCGCGGTCGAACCGATCACGGCAGTGGTTCCGCCCGGCTGGCAGTTGGCGGAACGCGCAGGCGCGACGCTGCTACCCGGGTTGATCGACGCCCACGTGCATTTGTGCGGTGACAGCCGCAACGGCGCCCTGGACCGGCTTGCCGACCACAGCGACGGTGAGCAGGCGGAGGTGATCGAGGCCGGCTTGCGTCGGCAGCTGGCGGCCGGCGTGACGGCCGTGCGTGATCTGGGCGACCGCTGCTTCGCCACGCTCGCCTGGCGCCGCCGGCCGGGGCTGCCCGAGGTGGTCGTCTCCGGACCCCCGATCACGATTCCCCGTGGTCACTGCTGGAATATGGGAGGCGAGGTCTCCGGGGTCGAGCAGATCCGGGCGGCGATCGCGGAACGCGCCGGGCGAGGCGTGGACGTGGTCAAGGTGATGGCCAGCGGGGGCGTGAACACCGAGGGCACCGACGTGCTGGCCTGCCAGTTCAGTGACGACGAGCTACGTCTACTCGTCACGCTCGCCCACGACGCGGGCTTGCCGATCACCGCGCACGCGCATGCACTGCCCGCGGTCGAGCAGGCCATCAAGGTGGGAGTCGACGGGATCGAGCACTGCAGCTGCCTCACCTCGGAGGGCGTGCGGATTAGCGCCGCCCTCTTGGGGCAGCTCGCGACGCGGCACATTGTGGTGTGCCCGACCCTCGGTGCCGTTCCGGGCGCCACGCCGCCGGCGAGAGTCCAGGCAATGTTCGAACGCCTTCGCCTGACCCCGGGGGCGCGAGCCGGTCACGCGGCCCAGATGTACGACGCCGGGGTCACGATCATCTCGGGCGGGGACTCCGGCATCGGCGCGGGCAAGCCACACGGCCTGCTGCCCTGGGCGGTGATCGAGCTCGCATCGGCCGGTGTCCCCGCGCAGGCCGCTCTGGCCTCAGCGACCTCCCAGGCCGCCGACGCCTGCGGATTCGGTGACCGCAAGGGCCGTATCCGTCCGGGATTCGACGCCGACCTGCTCCTCGTCGACGGCGACCCTCTCACCGATCCACACGCGCTGACCCGGCCTCACACGGTAGTGGTCCGCGGACATGCCAACGGCCCGGGCTGAATGCCCGCCGCCGACCGCCGCGCCAGTCACCCTGCCCGGCGCTGGACCCACCTGGTCGTGCGTCGAGTGACACTCAGCTGCCAATCTAGGGGTGCCGGTAACAATCGAGCCGTGTGCACCGCTACGGTGTCCAGTTTCCTGAACGTGGCTGGCAGCTGGGCGGGTGATCAGCGGGGCCGGAACGGGTTGTCGGCGTAACCCGGCCGCTGGGCAGTCTCGCCGCGCTGGTATCGCTCGGCCTGCCAGGCGTCCCAGGCCCGCTCCAGTTGCGGGGCTGAGGAAGCGGGCAGCCGCCGCCGGATGCAGAAGGCCCGGAACTCCAGGTCCGGCTCGGCCAGCCGCCGGCGGCGTTCGGCTCGCGAGCCGGGTAGCACCGCGGCAGTGTTCAGATCCTGGACCCGCCGGGCCCGGGCGAGCTCGTCCACGTCGGCGGCGATGCGGTCGATGACCGCCCGCACCCGGGCCAGGTCGACGGCCACGACGGCCCGATCCGGCCAGTCGGCGGCCGGGCGCAGGTTGACCGCGGGCGGGTAGCTGTCAGCGTCCAGATGCGCGAGCCAGTCCGCGCACTGCCGCAGCCAGCTCACCTCATCGGATAGCCGGTCCGCGATCAGCTCGCGGCCGACCAGTTCCGCGTCGTCATCGCCATCGGGGTCTTCTGGTGCGGGCCAGCCCGCTGCTCGTAGCTCGCCGAGCGCCGCGTCCAGCGCGTCCAGGTCGGCGGCGGCTACGATCTGGTGCACCCGCGAGGACGAGAGCCCGGCCGCGGCGGCGAGCGCGCGGATGGACACGCCCTCGGCGCGCGCCGACGCCAGCGCCCAGCTGCGCCCCCGCTCGGCCTGATCCAGCCGCCACGCCGCCCGCGACACCCGGAGCAGCACCCGGCGTTCCCGTCGCCACGTGGTCATCCGTTCCGCGATCTGCATGCGCTCAGCCTGTCCTGCGTGCAGTGTTCAGCAAAGTGGACACAGGGATGCCGGTCTCATGCGGCGGCCAAGATCAACCCATGGCCGGTTTCGCACGTATCTCGGTCATCCTCGATGGGGTACCAGTTCTGCTCACGCTCGCCGCTCACCCCGCCGAGCGTAGAGCCCGCGGGCCTGGCGCGGGGTTGGATTTGCAGCCCGATTCGGCCGCGCTCCTACCCGTGATTTTTCGTTCCGCTGCTACATCTGCCCCGGGTCAACATCGCCCTGATCAGGCAGCACTGGCCGCAGATGCTCCAGGTTGCCGGGTCCCTGGTCACCAGCCAGGTGCGGGCCTATGACCTGATCCGGATGATGACGGCCGACGGCCACCGCACCACCGGCCTGGGCCGGGCGTTCGCGCACTACGGCCGGATCTTCAAGTCGATGCACCTGCTGCACGTGGCCCATCTGGAGGACTACCGGCGGATGATGGGCGCCCAGCTCAACGTCGGCGAGGGCCGCAACGGCCTGGCCCGGGCGGTGTTCTTCGCCAACCTCGGCCAGCTTCGCCGCGGCTACGAGCGCGGCATGGAGGACCAGCTCGCGCGCTCGGCCTCGGGCTGAACGCGATCGTCTGTGGAACAGCCTCTACATCGACGCCGCGGTGAAGAAGCTCGCGGCCGGCGGCATGAAGATCAGCCCGGAGATCCGGCCCACCTGTCCCCGCTGCAGTGGGAACATATCAACTTCCACGGCACCTACCCGTTCAACCGGCCCGAACTCCCCGGCCGGCTGCGTGACCTGCGTGACCCCTACGACGACGACCAGGAGCAGTGATGGGCGAGATCCGCGAAGGACTCGGCGAGATGGCCGACCCCGCCGACCTAGTCACCGCGCTGGTCCAGGTGGGGCTGCTGAAACGCGCCTTCACCGGGACCGAGCTCGCGGCCGAGGCCGACCGGGCGGGCGGCACCGAGCTGTTCCGGCTGGAGATGGCGCACGCCCTGGCCGGGGCCGCCGACATGCAGGTCCTCATGGCGGCCGGCGCGGCGGCGGACGCCGGGGCCGACCCCGCCCGGATCATGCGCGCCACGGACTTCGCCTACACCGGGGCGAACTGCGAGAGCGAAGACGACGCCAAGTTCACCCTGGTCCGCGTCCAGGCGAAGCGGCTGGCGACCCAGCTGATGGTCATGGCCGCCGACTCCCGCGCGGGCCGCGCCGAGCTGCCGCTGATGGTCTACCCGGCGATGCTCATCGCCGGGGCCCTGGAGAAGGCGCTCAGCGCCACCACCCTCGACGACCCGGCGGCCCGCGCCGCCGCGCTCGCCGAGGCGGCCGGGGAACTGGCGGGCGGAGCCGAGGTCATCCAGGAGATCGCGGACAAGAACGCCGCCTACGCTGCACGGCCGTGACAGCCGGCGAGGCGAACCTGACCGGACTGTGACACAGAATTAGATATTCTGTGTCACAGGAGGACCCGGCGATCACGGCGGCCTGCGGATCAATCCTCCGCCCGTGACCGCGACTCCCTAACGTTCTGTGTCACATCAGGATGGGGGCCGTCCCCGGTTGCCGGACACGCCACTACGCGCGGGCCGCGGCGCCGTCTCGCTCGGCGACGCTGTCGCCAGGTTCCTGGACCGCTACCGCGACGAGAAGGGCACCCGGGTCACCTACGCCGAGACCCTCGCCCGCCTCCTGGCCGCCGCCGGCGACACCGCCTTCGTCACCGAGGCCGGCCCGCAGGCATATGCCGCGGTGATGTCCCGCTGGGACGACCGGGCACCCGCGACGTGGAACAAGCACCTGGCCGCGCTGCGGTCCTTCGCCGCCTATGCGATCCGCCAGGAATGGGTCACCGCGGACCCTGCCCGGCACCTGGAACGCCGGAAGGTCACCCAGCGGGGCGACAAGGCCGTCCCGCTGGCGCGGCTGGAAGCGCTGTTCACCGACGACCGGCACGCCCTTCGCGAACGGGTGCTGTGGCGGCTGCTGTATGACACCGCTGCCCGGGCCGAGGAGATCCTCACCCTGGACATCGGCGACCTCGACACCGAGTTCCGGCGGGCCCGGACCCGCGGCAAGGGCGGCGACACCGAATACCTGCACTGGGCCACCGCCACCGCCCGGCTCCTGCCCCGGCTGCTGGCCGGCCGTGCCGCCGGGCCGGTGTTCCTGGCCGGCCGGCGCTCGCCAGCCTCGGGAAAGCGTGCCAGGGCACTGACCGACATCGACCCCGTCAGCGGGCGCGGCCGTCTGTCCTACCCCCGCGCGGAGTACCTGTTCAAGCAGGCCTCCGCGCTGCACGACCCGCACGGCACCGGCTGGACCTTGCACCAGTTGCGGCACAGCGCGCTCAGGCACCTGGCCGCCAGCGGCAGGTCCGCTCCCGAACTCCAGGCCAAGAGCCGCCACAAGCACCTCGCCACCCTCGGGCACTACGTCCGGCTCGGCGAGGAGACCTCCGCCCGGATCACCGCGGACAACGACCCGCTCGCCCGCCGCCGCGCCCGCTGACCCGGCTGCGGCGGGTCAGTTCAGGTCTTCCGTGATCGTCCAGCCCCGGTTGCGGCCAATCCTGGTCAGTTGCCGGCGCAGGCCGGCGATGCGCTCACGGGCGTCGGGTCCGGCGATCCCGATCGTGATGCGCTCGTCAGAGGCGTGGTAGCTGGTCCGGCGATCACCGGCGGCGACCCGGCAGGCCACGTTGATGCTGGCCCGCAGCCGGGTGACCGTGCGGGATCGTCCTGCCCGCCGAGCCCTTCGATCGTCAGGCAGGAGAAGAGCGGCGCGAGCTGGAGGCTGTCCCGGCGTTCGGCGGTGTTCATCTCATCCTGGCCAGCCTGCAGGTCCTTGAGGATCTTGCCGCGGTCAGCCGAGCTGACCGGCCTGCGGCCGAGCCAGTCGGGCCAGCCATCCGGGCGGGTCGGCACAATACGGACCGGCTCGTACGGCGGTACAGGTGGCGTGGCCGTCTCCCCGGGCCGGTCCTGGATATCGGCGGCCGCGCTGTCGCTCACCTGACTCCCCTCGTGACGTCCCCGCCGAAAGCGATGATCTCCCGGAAGACTACCGGTGGTATCCGGCCGATGGCCTACAGATAGGGCCGATCCATCGCATCACGAGCACCGCCGGTCGCCACGCACAACCAGCGGGAGGTGTAGCCGCCTTGGCCTGCGGCGAGAGGCCTTGGCGTTCAATTCCGGCCGAATAGTCCCAGCACCCCGTGTAGCAGGTGGTGACCGAGTTGCAGTCGGCGGCCGGGCTGGGCGGCGGGCGGGGCGGCTGCCGGGCTGGTCCGCCGCTGCTGGCTGCGCTTGTCTGGGCCGGGCTGCAGGCCGTGGCGAGCAGGGCGGCCAGCGGCATGGCCGCGGCCAGCAGCCGCAGCCGCCGGCCGCGCGGGACAGCTACCGGTGTTCTGGAGAACTTGCTAATCATCTCCATCTTCGCGATACCTCCTTCTCAGTTCGCTGTGCAGGGGCGTCGTCGTGTGATCGAGTGGCGGCGACGTGGAGAAGCGGTGCAGTCCTGGGGACGATCGTGTGACGTGGACGACCCGTCCGTCTTTCAGGAACTCCGGCCTCTTTAGGCCACCCGGCGGCGGACGAGCCAGACGGTCACGGCGGTGAGCAGCACCGACAGCGCGAGCAGCCATCCGCCCTCGATCCACTGGAATAGCCAGAACCGGCTGGCCGGCTGATAGCTGGTCCACGTCGGGTAGCCGTGCTGGGCGAGGCACTGGAAGAAGGTTTGATGCGACGGCTTGCCGAACACCCCCGCGGGAGCGTTAGGGCACAATCGGATGAGGAGGTCGTTGGGGGGCTGGCCGGCGAACGCGAATTTGCCGCCATGGGTCCACCACTGGCTCAGGACAAGCGCGGAACCGGGCACGTTCGGGTTGCTGGTGACCAGCGGCGTCAGGTAGTGCTGGCGCAGGAGGTTCCCGGCCATGAGGGCGAGCCCGGTGTAGGCGGCCAGGGTGGCGACGATCGCGGGGACGACCCGGCGGATGAGCATGCCCGCCAGGGCGCCGATCGCGAAGGCGGTCAGCGTCCAGGCGGCGAACGCGACCCCGCGCAGGTCGAACAGGCCGGCCGCCAGCGGGGGTGCCTCGGAAAGTGACAGGGCCTGGTTGCCCGTGGCGAAGTACGGCTGGTAGTACCAGGTAAACAGGATGCTGCTCGCGCCGGCGACAGCGGCCACCGCGGCCGCGAGCGGGACCAGCTTGGCCAGCGTCCAGCGCCACCGGCCGAACCCCTGGGTCCAGGCGTAGCGGAAGGTGCCGGTCTCGAGCTCCCGGGCCAGCAGCGGCGCCCCGGCGAACGCCCCGATCACCGCGGGCACGGCCTGCAGTATGTAGCCGCCGATCAGAACCTGGTTCATGTTGTTGAAGTTGGTGATCAGGTCAGCGCAGGCAGGTGAGGCCGGGTGGCAGGCGGTCGCGGCGGCGTAGGCGTGGCGCAGCGATGCGCCGGCGATCCACAGCCACGCCGCCAGCGCGCCCACAAACGCGGTCACGCCGGCCAGCGCGATCCGGTGCTGCCGCCAGGTAACCCAGGCCATCCGCCGCCACGGCACCGGCCGCAAGCTCGCGTCCTCCTCCAGGCTGGCGGGCACGGTCAGCGCAGTCATTGCGTCACCTCCGACGCTTCGGCGTCCCGGCCGCCGCCCGGGCCGGGCAGCGCCGCGGCGCCGGGCTCGCGCAGGTAGGCCAGGGCGAGTTCCTCCAGGCTCACCGGGTGCGCCGCCCAGCCCGGCGGCACCGGGTAGGTGGTTCGGTTCGTCCTGATCAACAGGTGAGCCTGTGCCCCGCCGCGCCAGGCGTGCACCACGCCCGGCCGTTCGGCGAATCTGTCAGCTTCGGCGGCCGGGCCGGTCAGCACCCGGTGGCGGGCGAGCAGGTCGTCGACCTCGCCGGTGACCTGCACCCGGCCCCGCGACACCAGGATGAGGTAATCGGCCACCCGCTCGAGCTCCGCGAGCACATGCGAGGACAGCACGACGGACACGCCGTCCTCGGCCATGGCGGTTATCACCGTGGCCATGAAGTCGTGGCGGGCCAGCGGGTCGAGCATCGCCATCGGCTCGTCGAGCACGAGCAGCCGGGGCCGCCGTGCCAGCGCCAGGGTCAGCGCGAGCTGCGCTTGCTGGCCGCCGGACAGCTTGCCGGCCTTGCGCTTCAACGGGACGCCCAGCTCGGCCAGCCGGGCTTCGGCGTATCCCTGGTCGAAGTGCCGGTTCAGGTTGCGGGTCAGGTGGAGCATGTCGGCGACGGACAGGTTCTTGTACAGCGGCGCGTCCTGGGCGACGAACGCGATGCCGTCGAGCGCGGCCGGCGACCCCGCCCGCCTGCCGCCGAGGACGGCGACAGTGCCAGCGGTCGGGTCCGTGAGGCCGACCGCCAGGTTCAGCAGGGTGGTCTTGCCGGCGCCGTTCGGCCCGACCAGGGCGGCCACGTGCCCGCCGGGAATGGCCAGCGTGCACTCGCGCAGCGCCCACGTGCTCCCATAGCGTTTGCCGAGGGCGCTGGCTTCGATGACGTTCATGCCGCACCCCGCGTTTCGCTGCTTGCCGCGCCACGGCGATCGCGTGAGCTGTCGCGGCGCTCACGACAACCCCGCAACTCGCTGCTGAATGGTGCCATGATCTCTCCCTCGCCCAGGCCTGGCCCGTCCGCGGCACGACTGTTCCAGCAGCGCCCGCCGCTGTGTGGCCGTTTCCCCTGATCGGGCTGTGCGTTGCGGCTGTTCATAGGGGGAGGCTACGAACGGCCCGATAACACTGGCATAACGCCACCCACCTGCCCGGGACGAGGGACACCCTGCCCCCCGGCGGGCGTTATCTGGTTGTCATCGGTGGTGAGGCACCATGGAGCTTATGAGGGTGCTGGTCGTGGAGGACAACTCCGTCGTAGCGGACGCCGTAGCCGAGGGACTGCGCGACGAGGGGATAGCGGTCGATGTCGCCTACGACGGGCCGGCCGGGCTGGACAAGGTGACCGTGAACACTTATGACGTCATCGTTCTCGACCGCGATCTTCCCCGGCTCCACGGTGACGCCCTCTGCCAGCAGATCGTGGACTCACCGAGTACCAGCCGCATCCTGATGCTCACCGCCGCCGCTTTGGTCGAGGACCGCGTGAGCGGGCTGAACCTTGGTGCCGACGACTATCTGGCCAAACCGTTCGACTTCTCTGAGCTGGTCGCCAGGGTCCGCGCGCTGGCCCGCCGCAGCCCCTCCACCCCGCCGGTGCTCACCCGGGGTGACCTGATCGTCGACCGGGGCCGCCGGGCCGTCACCAGAGCCGGGCGGCCGGTGCCTTTGGCCCGGAAGGAACTGGGGATACTCGAGGTGCTCGTGTCAGCGGACGGCGCGGCGGTGACGGCCGAGCAGCTCCTCGAACAGGTCTGGGACGAGCACGCCGATCCGTTCACCAACGCCGTCGCGGTCACCGTCCTGCGCCTGCGGCGGAAACTCGGCGAGCCGCCGGTGATCGAGACGGTCATCGGCGGCGGCTACCGGATCCCCTAGCCATGACACTGCCCCGGCTGCGAGGAAAAATCTTCGGCCGCCGCAGCGTGCGGGCCCGGATCGCGGTGGCCTGCGCGGGGCTGTTCCTCATCATTGCCGCAGCGTTCACCGCCGCCATCTACACGGTGGTTGACCGCAGCTTCGGCCCCACCCCTCCCCCCAACTCCATACCGGCCGGTCTGGTCCGCACCTGCCAGACGGCTGAAGCGAATCACACCCTCAAGCTCGACCCCGCTTTGCTGACCCAGTGCGAGTACTTCCTCGGAGCCGCCAATCAGCGCACCCATGACCTTCACCAACTGCTCCTGTGGTCCCTGGCTGGTCTAGGCGTCGCCACCATCGTGGCCGGCATCTCGGGGTGGGCAATAGGACGGCGAATCCTCCTCCCCCTCC